>Ga0181530_10002065_pt1 | contig 24466 bp, 18 predicted proteins | sample PEATcosm2014_Bin_42_FD_119769 | JGI IMG/M metagenome (GOLD analysis project Ga0181530, IMG submission 119769) | Peatland microbial communities from MTU Mesocosm Facility, Houghton, MI, USA - PEATcosm2014_Bin10_60_metaG | ecosystem: Environmental > Terrestrial > Soil > Wetlands > Peat | place... | reverse complement strand
GGTTGCCCCAGCCTTCGCGGTTTTCGAAGGCTGGGCATTCGCGCAGATGGGAGCGGGAGATTCTTGAGTAATGAAGTTCAGCGGCAAGCTCGAAGATCAAGGGCTCAGAGTGCCGGCAGCATCGTGCCCACCCTGCGAACATCGCGCAGGGTGGGGCAACCTCAGTTCGGCTCGGCCAAGCCTACTGAACGCGAGAAGGGTGGGGCATCCTCCAGACGAAGGTCAAAATCCCCTCAGGATCGTTCGGGAATGAAGGCCTTAGTTCTACCGGGCGGGCTGCACGACGAGAATCATGCCGGGGCGGATCACGGCGACGTTGCGGTTGTCGCGCTTGAGGGCGGCGACCGTGGTCCGGTAGGCCTGGGCGATGGAGTAAAGCGTTTCGCCCGACTTGACGGTGTGGTGAACGACGGATGGGGTCTCGGCTTTCCCGGTATTGAGGCGCTCAATCTGCGCCGACTTGGTCGCAGGAGGCTTGACTGCGGCCGTGTCGGTCTTGGGAGCGTTACCGGAGGGAGCGCTGCCCGAGGATCCGGTGCCCGTGTGCTTGGACTTGCCCGAGCGCGAGGACGCGACTTCGGCGTCGTGCGCGCTGGGAGTGATGGGCAGATGCAGGGCGACGATCCTCCGCCCGCTGAGGCTCGATCCACGCAGCCCGTTCCAGCGGCGGATCATCTGCGGAGAAACGCCAAAATTGTCGGCTACGCTTTCGACCGTGTCCCCTTTGTGGACGTGGTAGCGGGTGATGCGGCGGGCGTAGGTGGCGCCGTCGCTCAGTGCGCGCGTGCCGGCGGCCATCGGTATGATCAACCGGGCATCGGCCTCGAGTTCGTTGCTGTCGAGGTGGTTGACTTCCTTGATGGACCTCGCGGTCACCCGATAGTTGTGAGCCAGCGCGACCAGCGTATCGCCGGAGCGCACGGTGTGGAAACGCCACCACAGGCGCTTGTCGGCGGGAATGGCGGCGATGGCGGTCTCGTACTGATCCTTCGTTCCCACCGGCAGCCGCAGGTCAAATTTGCCTTCGCGCGGAGTGGATAGGCGGAGCAGGCTGGGATTCAGGTCCTGCAATTCGGCTGGCGTGGTGTTGATGCACTCCGCCACCAGGCGAAGATCCACGGGATAGTTGATGCTAACCGTGTCGTAGGCCGCAGGGCTCTCCATCGAAACGTCATCCAATCCGTACTGTGACGGATTCTTGGTCATGATGGTGACGGCCAGAATGATGGGGACGTAGTTGCGGGTTTCGTGGGGAAGAACGTTGCGGCGGTAGAGTTCCCAGAAATCGGCATAGCCGGTGCGCTTCACGGCCGCCTGCACTGTGCCCGGACCGGAGTTGTAAGCGGCCATGGCGAGATACCAGTCGCCGAACTGGTTGTAAAGCTCTTTCAGGTGGCGGGCGGCGGCGCGGGTGGATTTTTCAGGGTCCTGGCGGTCGTCCACCCACATGTTGTGGTGGAGACCGTAGCCGCGGGCGCGGCTCGACATGAACTGCCAGATGCCGCGGGCGCCGGCGCGGGAAACGGCGAGAGGATGGAATCCGGACTCGGCCTGCGCCAGATAAATCAGATCCTGCGGGACGCCTTCCTGCTTCAACGTGGCCACGATCATGTCGTGATAGCGGCCGGAGCGGGCATAGGCGCGCTCGAAGACGCCGCGTCCGTAGCCGGAGAAATAGCTGATGTAGCCGGCAACCTGGTCGGTCATCATCAGGGGCAGATCGGAGTTCGTGTTCTTGATTTCGGCCTGAGCCTTGGCCTTGACGCCGGCGTCGGCGGAAGGCGTCATGCTGTTGGTCTCGTCAATGGGGGCAGGCTCGGATTTCTGCTGCGGCTCCTGCTGCGCCTCTTGCGCCGCCTCCGAATTGGCGGCGGTGCCTCCGGGGTAGAGTTCGTCAACGCCCTGAACGACGCGGTCAAATTCTTTCCGCAGGCGATCGTCGGAGCGGACGTCGAGATTACTGCCCAGCAGGGCGTTGAGCGCGTTGTCGAAATTGTGTTTGGCGTCTTCGGTCTTGCCCACGTGGTAGTTGGCGAGGCCGGCCTGATATTCCTTTTCGGCCGTGGCGATCAGATCGGCGACGGGATCGGAAGCGGGCGGCGCCGGCGAGCTAGCTTCTGCGGGTTTTTGCGCGGGAACTGGCGGGGCCGTCGAATCCTGCTGCGGAGCCGCGGCGGGCTGTGTGGCGGCGGGCGCGGGCGCCGCGGGCTTAAGGGCGGGCGCCGTCGTTGGCGGCAGCAGAGCTGCGGGCTTCTTCGCCGTCTGGCAGGCGGAGCCGGCCAGGATGAGGAAAGCGAGCCCAACAGCGCGAACATAGAGGTTGGCAAGCCGCATATTTCTCTATGAGATGCAGGCTCTCTCCCGGGTGTTGGAATGGTGATTTCTAGCACAGATCGTACGCGGTGGTGGGCCTGGGGTCAATCGCCGGAAAGGAACCGGGGTGGTTACTTTGGTCACGGGCCGCGGAGGTTACTGGGAGCCGGGCCCGAGCCACACACTCACTGCGCTGCAGCTTCGGGCATGGGCTTGGTCGTGATCTGGCCGTCGTCGGAGATCGAGATGGAGCGCGCCGGGTTGGCCGGTTTGCAGACGGGATTCTCGGCGAAGACGAATCCTTTCGCACGATCCCATGACATGTGCTTGGTGCAGACCTTGCCGGAAGTCTGGTCGCTGATTTCCTCGGCGGTGTCGAGGCCGCCGTTGCCGTCGGTGATGTGAAGCGGCTCGACTTCGATGGTGGCGTGGAAGGCCGCGCCGGGCACGAGATGATACGCGGCGGCGTTCTCCTCCTGCACGAAACGGTTGCACTGGTAATAGGGCAGGGCGTCGGTCGAGAGGCGGTAGAGATCAGCGACGATGGGGCTGGAGCGCTGGTCGATGCCAACCCAGTAGATGGCGTGAACGTCGCCCTCTTTGGCGATGACCTGAAGGACGAAGAAGCTGTCGTCGCCGTAAATCTTTTTGACCTTCCAGGTGATGGGCGCGCCGCCGGCGCGGGCCGTGTTCGGCGAAGGCGCGGACTTGGCGGCTTGCTCGCGCATCCGGTCGGCTTCGGGGAAAGTGATCGGCGTGAGCGTGGAAGCGGACGAGGGTTGCAACTCGACCGCGATGGAGGGCCGGTCGGTGAAAGGATGCTCGGCCAGGAAGAAACGTTCGTCGAAGGAATTGCCTTCTGCCAGCCCCATGTGCAGGGCAGGGCTTGAGCCGCGCGCAGCCATCAGGTAGAGCTCATGGTTGCTCTGCTTGAGCGAAAAAATCTCGTCGGTGTCGCCGAGGCCGGGGACGAGGAACCGCTGGCCGTCGGATTTGCGGCGGTCCATGCGGTCGGGAATCCACTCGATGCGGTTGACGGCTTCGGGAGGCGGCGCGTAGGCGTCCTTGCCGGAGAGCAGGAAGTACGAACTGTCGCTGAAGCGCTCGCCCCATCCGGTGGTGAGCGTGACGCGCTGGTGGCAGACGTAGTCGGATTTGCTCCATTCGCAGGAGATCGAAGCGCGCTCGCCATAACCCGAATCGGGCGCAGTGCACACGCCTCCGCCTTCACCCCGGGTGCATTCGAGGTGACTGGCGATGCGGGGCGGGTTCGAGCGCAAATCGAGAAGCAGGACGTGGCCATAAATGCCGCCGGCGTTGGCACCGATCCAGTTCGCGCTGTAGCTGACCTGAAACAGCGGGACGGCGGGATCGGGCGTGAAGATGTCGGCGGGGTCGGAGGAGGGCTTGCCGGATTCCGCCTGGTTTTGATTTGGGTTCTGCTCGTTCGAGTCCGAATCAGGCGCGGCGCGGCTGGCGGCCTTGCTGACGGTAGGATCGTGCGGCTGGAATTCGTACCAGCGCTTGTCTTTCGCAGTGAGCACGTGCAGGTAAAGATGCAGATCGGTCTCGGTGGCCATGGATTCCTCGCCGCCGCCGGTGAGGAACTGGTAGAACTCGACCGACATGCCGTCGGGAAAAGGCCCGAAAGTGCGGGGCTTCACCGTGGCGGGAAGGTCTTTGGGCGCGGCGTCGAGGAGAGCGAGCGAGACGGTGTCGGCCTTATCGTCGACAAATGCGGCGCCGTCTCTGCACTGGAATTTTCCGGCACTGGCGCTGAAGGATTCCGCTTCTTGCGCATGCAGCAACGCCGGCAGCAGAAACACAGCCAGGGCGAGCACAGCTGGCCAAAAGGTCGCGCGGCACGGCGGGAATGAATGCTGGGTGCATGGAATCGCGGTCATCGGAGCATTCCTGTCTTGCTTCTGGAAGGAAGATTATCACCCGGCTGCGAATCCGGGTGCGGAGCCCCAGCAGAGTTCGTGCGGCGGAAGCCGCGCCCTTAGCCAAAACGATTTGTGAAACAGCTCAACTTCTAGTCTTTTGGCTCGGGTGTCGTGGCTCTATGCCATCTGAGTGCAACGTCCGCAGTCCGAGGTCCGAGGTCCGGCTTTCACACCCGCCAGTAATCCGGCCTCCAGGTCTGGATGGTCTTCTTGATGTCCTGGCGTGACAGGTTTTCTTTTAGCGTGCGCTCGACCAGCTTGGGGACTTCGGCGTCGGAGGCGAAGCGCAGTCCGATGAGCTGATCTTCGGTCAGATCGGGAATGCGCGAGCGCAGAGGCTCAGCCAGAAGCGTCGTCAGCCGCAGGCGCTCTTCCAGGCGAATGACGCGGTCCTGCACGCGGAGGGCATAGACACGGATTTTGAAAACCGCTACCAGGAGAGCGATTGCAAGCAGGATCAGCAGGAACGCGTGGAAGTGATCGCGGAAGTCACCGTGGGTGATGTGGGCGAAGAAATGGATAAGGCTGAGGATCAGCGCCAGCCCGAAGAAGGGAATCAGGAAAAAGTGGAACAGCGGATCAAAGCGGGTGTGATTGGCAAATGTCTGCGGCTTTTTTTCGGCCATGATGATTCCTCCAATGAACGAGGGCCAGTGTAGCAGAGTCGGCTTCAGGGCAAGCGGTCGCAGAAGATCGGTCTGTTGTCTGCTGGGCTGTCCGGTGCTTCAAGAGGCCGTCGCGAAATCAGAATCGTAGATTCAGAGCCTTCCCCAGGGTGCGCAGAATTGGGGTGGCGCAGTGCTAGAGCGCTGCGATAAGGAGCCTATTTTCGGACGCGGCTTCAGCCGCCGAGGTACCTCTGGGGCTAAAGTGTTCTGCGTGAGAACTAGTGCCGTCCCTGCGGGACTCGCTCCGCTGGCCCACTTCTACCCGGCACTCCCGTGCCGGGCTATCACATCCCGCCCCTGCGGGGCTAAGGATTTGGTAGCGCTTACTCCACCGTCTCACCCAAATTCGAGTTCTCACGCACACGCTAAAGCCCATTCATTCAGCCAGCTTTGTCGCTGGCCTAAAAGGCCTGCGCCACTCAAAGTCAGTTCTCACGCACGGACTTAGGGGCTTACTCCCGATCAACATCGGGAAGGAAAGTGCCGAAGGTCCAGAGATGGCCTTCCAGGTCGCGGGCGTGATATTCGCGCGCGCCGAAGTCGGTGCTCCGGAGTGGGCTTACGATCTCGGCGCCCGCCGATCGCGCCCGTTGATAGTGTGCGTCGAGGTCTTCGACATAGACGCAGAGAGCCTGGGTCGAGGCTCGGAGGGTTTGCGGGCTGGCCATGCCGTCGTCCGGCCGGACCGAGCCGAGCATGATGATGTTGGTCCCGAGCTTCAGTTGGGCATGCCGGACGTATGGCCCCGACTCCGGGACGGAGAACAATTCGACGAAGCCAAAGGCGGCGGCGAGCCAGCCAATGGCGGCGCGGGCGTCGTTGTAACGGAGGATGGGAAAGATGGTCTGCATGGCTTCTACTCCGGCATGTAAAATCACATGTTGCCAGAATCCTTCCAGAACGTCACGAACGCAGAACTTTCATGAAAGCCATTCAAGTCAAACAACCCGGCGGGCCGGAGGCGATGGAACTGGTGGAGTTGCCGGTTCCCACGCCGAAGGCGAATGAGGCGGTGGTGAAACTGGCCGCTTCGGGAGTGAACTTTATTGACGTGTACCAGCGCGAGGGCCGGTACAAAGTCGCGCTGCCGTTCGTGTTGGGGCAGGAGGGCGCGGGCTCGGTCACGGCCGTGGGCGGCGATGTGAAGTCGGTGAAAGTCGGCGACCGCGTGGCCTGGACGAGCGTGCTCGGCGCCTACGCCGAATATGCGGCTGTGCCCGAGGACCGGCTGGTGCCGATTCCTGCGGGAGTGACCGATCAGCAGGCAGCGGCGGCCATGCTGCAGGGGATGACGGCGCACTATCTGTCACATTCCACTTATCCCTTGAAGCGGGGCGAGACGGCGCTGGTGCACGCGGCGGCGGGCGGCGTGGGATTACTGCTGACGCAGATGGCGCACAACATTGGCGCGCGCGTGATTGCCACGGTTTCGACCGAGGAGAAGGCGGAGCTGGCGCGGGAGGCCGGGGTGGATGACGTCATTCTTTATACGCACGCCGATTTTGAGGCCGAGACGAAGCGGCTGACCGGCGGCAAGGGCGTGGACGTGGTGTATGACTCGGTGGGGAAGACCACGTTCGAAAAAGGGCTGAATATTCTGCGGCCGCGCGGGATGATGGTGCTGTATGGAGGGTCGAGCGGGGCGGTGCCGCCGTTTGATCTGGTCGTGCTTTCGCAGAAGGGATCGCTGTTTGTGACCCGGCCCACGCTGGGACACTACACGCTGACGCGCGACGAACTGGTGGCGCGCGCGGGCGCGGTGTTTGGCATGATGGCAGCGGGAAAACTGAAGCTGCGGATCGAGCACAAGTATCCGCTGGCCGAAGCGCAGCGGGCGCACCGCGAGTTGGAAGGAAGAAAGACGACGGGGAAGTTGCTGCTGATACCGTGACTCGTGGGGCCCCGGACGCCCTCGTCCGGGGAAGGATCGTTCGGCGGACGAGGGCGTCCGCCGCTCCACCGTAGTGAAATTGCAATCATAAGGACTAATCATGAAAGCGATTCGCGTGCAGCATCCAGGTGGGCCGGAGGTGATGGAACTGGTGGAGATTCCGGTTCCGCAGCCGAAACCGGCGGAGGCGCTGGTGAAAGTGGCGGTGGCCGGCGTCAACTCGATTGATGGCCACTTCCGCGATGGGAGTTTGCGCATGCCGCTGCCGTTTGTCCCCGGACAGGAAGGCGCGGGGGTGGTCACGGCGGTGGGGACGCAAGTGAAAGCGCTGAAAGCGGGCGACCGGGTGGCGTGGAGCGGAACGCTGGGATCGTACGCCGAGTATGTGGCCGGGCCGGAGGAGCATCTGGTGCCGGTGCCGCGGGCGATCAGCGACGAGCAGGCGGCGGCGGCGATGATGCACGGGCTGACGGCGCATTATCTGGTGAATGACGCGCACAAGCTGAAAGCGGGCGAGACCGCGTTGGTGCATGCGGCGGCGGGCGGAGTCGGGCTGCTGGTGGTGCAGTTGGCGCACGCCATCGGGGCGCGAGTGATCGGCACGGCCTCGAGCGCGGAGAAGGCCAAGCTGGCGCGCGAGGCGGGCGCGGATGAAGTGATCATCTACACCGAGCAGGATTTCGAGGCCGAGACCAAGCGGCTGACCGGCGGCAAGGGCGTGGAAGTCGTGTATGACGGCGTGGGCAAGGCGACATTCGAAAAAAATCTGAACGTCATGAAGTTGCGCGGGATGCTGGTGCTCTACGGCATGTCGAGCGGGCCGGTGCCGCCGGTGGATCCGGCCAAGCTGTCGGAGAAAGGGTCGCTCTACATGGCGCGCACCACGCTGGCGCACTTCACCGCCACGCGCGAGGAACTCGTGGCGCGGACCAGCGCGCTGTTCGGCATGATCGCCGAGGGCAAGCTCAAAGTGCGGATTGCGAAAAAGTATCCGCTGGCGGAAGCAGTGCAGGCGCACCGCGACATGGAAGCGCACAAGCTGGCGGGAAAACTGCTGCTGGTGCCGTAGGGGGATCTTCGGCGCAGAGACGGAAAATCTTCAACGCAGAGGGCGCAGAGGATCAAGTAGAACCCAGCAGGCGCGGCCATTTCGCGGGCGGGAGCGCCCGCGCCACATCCTCCAATCTGCAATCCCAAATCTGCAATCTAAAATCGTCAATCTGAAATCATCAATCTGAAATCCCCTGAAATCCTCAATCCCGCGGCCACGATTCCCCTGTAAAATTCAATCAGGACTCCCGGAGCCACTCCGCATTGTCTTTTCTCGACCAACTCAACCCGCAGCAGCGCGAAGCCGTCGAAACCACCGCCGGGCCGGTGCTGATTCTGGCCGGAGCGGGGAGCGGCAAGACGCGCGTCATCACCTACCGCATCGCGCACCTGATCGAAAACCTGGGCGTGATGCCGGAATCCATCCTGGCGATGACCTTCACCAACAAGGCCGCCGCCGAAATGGGCGAGCGGGTGGAAAAACTGGTCGGCGGGCTGAGCATTGCTAAGCCCGTGATCTCCACTTTTCATTCTTTTTGTGTGCGGGTATTGCGGCGCGATATTGAAGCGCTGCGGATTCCGTCGTCGGTGCCGGGGCAGCCGCCGATCGGCCACACGAAGAATTTCGTCATCTATGACGAAGCCGACCAGCAATCGGTGATCAAGTCGGCGATGAAGCGGCTGGGCCTCGACGACAAACAACTCACGCCCCGCGCCGTGGCCGAGCGCATCTCGTGGGCCAAGAATCACATGCTCGACCCGCAGGAACTCTACCTGCAGTCGGCTGATCCCAAGACTGAGCGCATCGCCCACCTGTACGAGGAATACCGGAAAGAACTGCGCAAGGCCAACGCGCTGGACTTCGACGATCTGCTGCTGGAAGCGGTGCGGCTGCTGAAGTCGGTGGCCGCGGTGCGCGAGTACTGCAACCGGCGCTTCCAATATCTGCTGATTGACGAGTACCAGGACACGAACCGCCCGCAATACGAACTGATGCGGCTGCTGGCGGGTGAGCGGCACAATGTGTGCGCAGTGGGCGATGAGGACCAGTCCATTTATTCCTGGCGTGGGGCCGACATCCGCAACATTCTGGAATTCGAACAGGATTTCCCCGAGGCGAAGATCATCCGCCTGGAACAGAACTACCGTTCGACGCAGAACATTTTGCAGGCGGCCTCGGCGGTGGTGGCGAACAACGTCAAGCGCAAAGGCAAGAATTTGTGGACAGCGCGGCAGGGCGGCACCAAGGTTGGTTTCTACGAGGCGCCGGACGGCGAGAATGAGGCTTTGTTCGCGGCCGACTGGATCGCGCGTTACATCCGCGAGGCGATTGAACGCGGGGAGAACCCGCGCGCCGCCGTGCTGTACCGCACCAATTCGCAGTCGCGCCTGTTTGAAGAAGCGATGCGCCGCTACCAGCTGAAGTATCACGTGGTCGGCGGATTCTCGTTCTACGAGCGGGCCGAGATCAAAGACATGATCTCGTACCTCAAAGTCATTCTGAACCCGGACGATTCGATTTCGCTGCTGCGCGTCGTAAACACGCCGGCGCGAGGCATCGGCAAAGGCACGATCGAAACTCTGGAACGCCTGGCGCTCGAAACCGGATTGTCGCTGTGGGGCGCGATCGGAGAAGCCATTCGGCGGCAACTCCTGCCGGCGCGCGCCGTGGCTGCGCTCAAGAGTTTTCAGCAATTGATCGAGGATGCGCGAGCGATGCAGGAGGGAAGATTTGTAGAGAAGATGGAAGAGTCGGCGGGAGAGACGAACGAAGCGAGCGGGGCTTCGCCCCGCCGGACGGCCGAGGGCGGCCGTCCCCACATGGACTCGAACGAATCCGGCGGCGTGGACGACGCGACCGCGTTTGATCCGGCGGAGTTTGGGAACTTTGCGTTGGATTTCGGGAAGCATGAACCAACTGGCGGAGACAGTTCAAATGGCGAAACGCCGAGTGCGAAATCGGAGGACGACCTCCCTGCTCCGACCGTGAGCACGGCCGACATTCTGAAGTTCCTGATTGACCGCACCGGTTACATCAAGCTGCTGGAAGCAGAAGACACGCCGGAGGCTTACTCCCGCATCGAAAACCTGCACGAACTGGTCAACGCCGCGATGGACTCGCGCGACCGCGCGGAGACGCTTGACCAGTTCCTCGACCACGCCGCTCTGGTCAGCGATGCGGACGACTACGACGAGCGCGCGCAAATCTCGCTGATGAGCCTGCACGCCGCCAAGGGCCTGGAGTTCCCCCTGGTCTTTCTCAGCGGATTGGAAGAAGGACTGTTCCCGCACTCGCGCACCATGCTGGTGCCGGATGACATTGAAGAAGAGCGGCGCCTGTGTTACGTCGGCATGACGCGCGCCATGGATCAACTGATCCTGACCCGCGCCGTCTACCGCCGCCGCTACGGCACGGACTTGCCGGAGGCGAGCGTGCCATCGCGCTTTCTGGAAGAAGTGCCGATCGAGTTGATCGAAGAGCTGGGCGGCCGCAAGGCACATGTGGGGACGGGCACTCTTGCCCGTCCAGCGGGGCGAAGCCCCGCAGCCTTCGGCGAGGACACGCACTACTCCTACGAAGATGAGGATCAGAGCGCGGCGTGGCACGTTGGAGATGCCGGCCGAGGCCAGCCGCGCGCTCCGAAACCGACGGTCGCGGCGCGCGCTTACAACTCGATCGAGAACATCGCCGAATTTTTTGCCAGCCGGGGCAAGAAGTTCACCGTGCCCAAATCGCCGGTCGAAGAGCCCTCGGGCAAGCGCGGATTCCGTCCCGGGCAGAAGGTTCGGCATCCCAAATATGGCGAGGGAACGGTCTACCAGCGCGAAGGAGAAGGCGAAGAAGCCAAGATTACTGTACAATTTCCACGCTTCGGTCTGAAGAAGCTGGTAGAGAAGTATGCGCAGCTGGAGAGAGCGTAAGCAGTTTCCGGTTTCTGGTGTCTGGTTCCGCTTGGGTTAATACTCATCTCCCAATTTCCAGAAACCGGAAACACAAGACCCGAAACTTTTGGAGAGGATTCTTAGGCATTCATGGCCAATACAACAAAGCTCAGCCGGGAAGAACGCAAGAAAGCCAAACGCGCCGCGCGCAAGAAGCGCAAGGCGGAAAAGCCGCTCAAGCCCCGCGACTATCCTCGCGGATCGAAGAAGCCGAAGGTCAAGAAGATGGCCCGCGGCCAGGCGAAGCGGTAAGGCCGCACCAGCGGCAACCCACCCTTCGCAAATCGCGAAGGGTGGGGCACCCCCGTTTTCACAGGAGATCACGACCGCTTGTCACAACCAACCACGACCACCGAGCCTCCGGCAAATAAAACGGTGCGCACGTCCAGAAGCCAGCTTTTCTGCTGCAAGTCCATTGACAAGCTGATCTCGGAATCCGAGGCCCCGGGCCAGCGCCTGAAGAAGACGCTCGGTCCATGGTCGCTGACGGCGCTGGGCATCGGCGCGATCATCGGCTCGGGAATTTTTGTGCTGACAGGAACGGCTGCCGCCGGAGAATATTTCAAAGCGCCGTCCCTCCTGCATGCGCAGGCGCTTGATGTGATCGTGAGTTTTCTGCGTACCGGCAGCACGGCCGGAGCGCTCATGCACGGGCGTCCGCCGGCCGGGCCTTCCATTGCGATTTCGTTTTTCCTGGTCGCGATTGCATGCAGCTTTGCGGGACTGTGCTACGCCGAACTGGCTTCGATGATTCCGATCGCGGGCAGCGCGTACACGTACTCGTATGCGACGCTGGGCGAAATTTTCGCGTGGATCATCGGCTGGGACTTGATTCTCGAATACGTGGTCTCGAACGTCGCGGTGGCGGTGGGTTTTGCCGGCTATACGAAGGCGCAATTCCTGGCGTTTGGCGTCCACTTGCCGGACAAGTGGGCGAGCCCGGTGTGGGCCTCGGGACAGTGGACGGGCGCCTACTTCAATCTGCCGGGATTTCTGATCGTATTCATTCTCACGCTGCTGCTGGTACGTGGAGTGAAGGAATCGGCCGAGACCAATAACATCATGGTCGCGGTCAAGATCGGCGCCATCCTGACCTTCCTGGTGGTCGGTGGAATGCTGGTGAAGCCCGCGAACTGGACGCCCTTCGCGCCTTCCGGGTTTGGCGGAGTCATCACCGGAGGGGCGATTGTTTTCTTTACTTATATCGGATTTGATTCGGTTTCGACCGCCGCTGAGGAAGCTCGCAATCCGCAAAAAGATTTGCCCTTCGGCATTATCATGTCGCTGATCGTCTGTACTTTGCTATACGTCGGCGTCGCTTTAGTGCTGCTGGGCATGATGAAGTACACGACCTTCGTTTCCGGTGAAGCCGCCGAAGCGCCCGTCGCCTACGCAATGAAGTATCTGGGAGTGCACCCGGTGTTCCGGTCGGTGATTGTAATCGGCGCGCTGACGGGGATGATCTCTTCGTTGCTCGTGTTTCAATACGGGCAGGCGCGCATCTGGTACGCCATGTCGCGCGACGGCTTGCTGCCGAAGTTGTTTTCGGCCGTGCACCCCAAATACAAGACGCCGCACTGGTCCACGTGGATTGCCTGCTTTGCCGTGGGCATCCCCGCCGGGCTGGTGGATATTGCGGATGCCGCTGATCTGGCCAACATTGGGACGTTGTTTGCTTTCGTGCTGGTTTCGCTGGGAGTCATTTTTCTCCGGCGCCGGCAACCCGATCGCAAGCGCGCGTTCCGCGTGCCCTTTGTGCCGTGGTTCCCGCTGATCTCGGTGATTCTGTGCGGCGGACTGATGTTCGGCCTCACGCTGATTACATGGCGGCGCTTTGTGATCTGGCTCGGGCTCGGCCTGCTGATTTATTTCTTCTACAGCCGGCACCGGAGCGAGTTCGCGAAGAGCTAGCTGTCAGCCATCAGCCAAAGCGCGTTGTCATCCTGAGCGCAGCGAAGGACCTCTGCATTCTTGCGCCCTGTCCCCCTATTTCGCCCCTGCAGCTGACAAGAACAGGTACCGGTCCCGCAGATCGTCTTTGTGCGCGGCGGGCTTGTCGCTCAGGAACATCACCGGCCAGCCATCGGCTGAGATGTATGCGGGCCAGTCTGGCAGACCGGGGCCATTGGGGTTTCCCGAGCGCGCGAAGTTTGCCCAATATTTCTGCATCATGTCGCTGAGTTGACGATCCTCCAGACGCCACGTTACATCGGTCTTCGAATCGAGCTGTCCGAAAACATATTCGATCTCAGCCGAGTGGTACGCACCCAGCCTGGGCGCGCTCGGACTGGAGGGCGTCGGCGCCATGTCGAAGCGGTAGCGGTAGATGGGCTGCTTGCCGGTTTTGCTCTGCGCCTCGATCCATTCCCAGGTGGAAAGCACGATGAAGCGGTCGCCCGCGTAATCGAGCGCGGAGCGGCGAACGTGTTCGTCGGTGTCGATGGGATAGAGTTTCAGGAACTGGTCGGCCTTGTCGCCGAAATCTTTTTGGGCCCGCTCCTTCATGCTATCCGCGGTCGGCTTCTGGGGAGAAAAGGTGATTTCGAAGCTGCCTTCGTCGTGATTCCATCCAGCGAGAAGCGCAACATCGTTTTGTTTTCCGGCGGCGAAGATGACTGGAGCCGGCTCGGGCAGAAAATATCCGTCGATGTCAGGGCCAAAGGCGAAAGCTTCGGGGCCTGGCTTGCCAAACGTTTCGAGCAGCTTTTGCGCGGGCAGAGCGCGCAACTCGGCCAATTTGGAGACCCCCAGCTTCTCAGTGACCAGCTTCTGATCTTTTTCTTCGCGGACGGCCAGCGGGTCGAATGACAACCCGCTGCGCGAGAATGCCGCGCCACTCTCCCCGATGGCTTTCTGGAACAAACCCTTGGCCAGGGGTGAGGCCATCTGGGCGCAGACGGAAAACGATCCGGCGCTCTCGCCGAAGATGGTCACATTGCCGGGGTCTCCGCCGAACGCGGCAATGTTGTCATGCACCCATTCGAGGGCCGCCAACTGGTCGAGTAAGCCATAGTTACCGGCGGAGTTGTGGCCCGATTCCTGGGCCAATTCCGAATGAACGAGGAAACCGAAGACACCCAGACGGTAGTTCATCGAAACCACGATGACGCCTTGCTGGGCGAGATGAGAACCGTCTTGCCGTCCTTCGGACGTGGTGCCGGCGACAAAGCCTCCGCCGTAGATCCATACCATGACCGGCAGCTTGGCTGTCGAACGCCTGGCCGGAACCCAGACATTCAGGGTCAAACAGTCTTCGCTGCCGCCCGGATCGTGAAACACCATGTCGCCGAAAACTTTTCCCTGCATGCAGTGCGCGCCAAAGTCGGTGGCCTTGCGCACTCCAGTCCATTTCGCCGCGGGGACGGGCGGCTTCCAGCGCAGGTCGCCAACCGGCGGCGCGGCGTAGGGGATTCCAAGGAAGGCATGAACCTTGCCATCGTCTTTGCCTTCGACAGCGCCCGATTTGGTTTTCACCTGCGGGGCTGAAGCTGCCCACACCGCGACAGACGTGACCGTTATCGTGACCGTTATTGAGATTAGGCCCAGCACAAAAAACCGGCGAGCGATCTGCATATTCATGACGTTCCCTCTTAATCGATGGAAGAACACCGGATTGTAACTGAAAGGGCCGTCTTGACGAAGATCAGCCTTCGCTCGGTAGCGGCTCAGTTTGAACTCTAACGATTCTTCGAGCGGCGTCATCCTGAGCGGAGCCGTTCTTCAGGCGGAGCGAAGGATCTCGCGGGAACGAACGTGCACGTATACTGCACGCGAGATCCCTCGCCCCGCTGGTGAAAGCGCGGGGCTTCGGGATGACGCCTCAGGAAAGTTGAAATTCAAATTGAGCCGCTACCCCTCCCTCGCAAATCTGCGATCCGCAATCTACAATTTGAAATCATGGCTGTTGCAGCAGACCGTCCGCCGAGTTCGTTCATCCGCCAGCTGCCTAAGGCGGAGCTGCACCTGCATCTGGAGGGGGCGGTCGAGCCGGCAACGCTGGCGGAACTGCGCCAGCGCCACGGCGATCGCGCTACGCTTGCCGAAACCGAGGCGCTCTACCGTTACGCCGATTTTCAGAGTTTCCTGATGGCGTTCAAGGAGGTGAGCGCGCACCTGCGCGGCCCGGACGACTACGAATTCGCGACCTACCAGCTCATGCAGCGGCTGAAGGAAGAAAACGTGCTGCATGCGGAGGTTTATGTTGCGGTGGGCGTGTGTCTCTACCGCCAGCAGGATTTCGCCGCCATCTTCGAAGGTCTGGAGCGCGGACGCAGCCGCGGCGCGCGCGACTCCGGTGTTTCGCTGCTGTGGATTTTCGATGCCACCCGCCACTTAGGTGTGGAGCAGGCACAAGAAGTTTTCGAGCTGGCGGTGCGCTACCAGGATCGCAACGTGATCGGCGTCGGCATTGGGGGGGACGAGCAGAAGGCGCCGCCGGAACTTTTTCGCGGCGTGTATGGATACGCCGCCGACAACGGGCTGCGCCTCACGGCCCATGCCGGAGAAACCGCCTCGCCCGAATCGATCTGGGGAGCGCTCAACCTGCGCGCCGAGCGCATTGGCCACGGCCTTACCGCGGCGCAGGACCCGGACCTCATCGAAGAGCTGGCCTACCGCCAGATTCCGCTCGAGATTTGTCTGACCAGCAACCTGCGCACCGGAGTGTGCAAGGCCATCGCCGAGCACCCGGTCAAAACCTACTTCGACCAGGGCGTGATGATCACGCTCAACACCGACGACCCGGCGCTGTTCGGCACCACGCTGGTGCGCGAATACCAGCTTGCGCAGGAAACTTTCGGATTCACCGATGAGCATCTGCGGGAACTGGCGCGCAACTCGTTCGAAGCGTCGTTTCTGCCGCCAGAAAAGAAGATCGAACTGCTGAGCTTGTTCGACGTGGCGGCGGCAAGGTGATTTGCGATTGGCGATTTTCGATTGCCGATTGATTGAAACGGCGAGGTGGCTCCAAGGTAGGACTCGTGCCGTCCGCTGAAGCGGACTCGGGCGGTTTTCTCCCGCGACTTCCCGGCACTGCCGTGCCGGGCTTTCATATGCTGCCGCTACGCGGCTGGAGCTAACGTTGTAAAATCGTCAATCGGTAATCAATCGCAAAATCGGAAATCGTCAATCGGAAATCATCCATGCCCATCCGCCCCATCCTCCAGCTTGGCGATCCGCTCTTGCGCGAAAAGGCGCTACGCGTGGCCGATCCCACGGCGCGGGAGATCCACGAACTGGTTCGGGACATGGCGGACACTCTCGCCCACTGGCGCTCGGCTACCGGCTACGGACGGGGCATTGCGGCTCCGCAGCTGGGAGTAATGCGGCGCGTGATCTTCCTGCAACTGCCCGGAGAAAAGCCCTGGCCGCTGATCAACCCGGAAATCATCGAACGCAGCGAGGAGACAATCGTCGTCTGGGATGCCTGCCTGAGCTTTCTCTGCATCTTTATGCAGGTCGAACGCAACCGCCAGATTACGGTCCGCTATCAGAACCTCGACGGCGAGACTCTTGAATGCGCGGCTGGCGACGACCGCAATCTGTCCGAACTCCTGCAGCATGAGATTGATCACCTGGACGGCATCCTGGCGATTGACCGGGTGACCGACGTCAAGACCATCATCACGCGCGAGGAGTTCGAGAAGCGCTACCGGGACGAGAGCCCGTACGCGGCGGCTCCAGCTACAATCAAGGGCTGAGATCGGGTCTTAGGCCTTAGGTAGAGGTTTTTGTGCGTCGGCGAGTGCCGAGGCCCTCAGGGGCTAAAGCCCGCACCATTTTTTGAACGCTGTCGGCACGGCTGAAGCCGCGCCCTACCCGAAACCTTTTTGTGAAATCAGTTCTAAGACCTAAGGCCTGAAGCCTGAGACCAAACTGGCAACTGGCAACCGGCAACTGATGTTACACATTGGCATTGTCGCCTGCAGCACCGAAGGAGCCGCGCTCTGCTACCGGACGATCTCGCTGGAAGGAGCGGAGACGCTCGGCCGCCACGATCATCCCGAGATCTCGCTGCACTCCCATTCGCTGGCGCAATACATGAAATGCATTGACGCCGGCGACTGGGCGGGTGTTGCCGACCTCATGCTCTCGTCGGCTGAGAAACTGGCGAAGGGCGGCGCTGACTTCCTGATCTGTCCCGACAACACGATTCACCAGGCGTTCGATCTGGTCGAACACCGATCGCCGCGTCCGTGGCTGCACATCGCGCGCGAGGTTGCCGGAGAAGCGCAGCGCCGCCAGTACAAGCGCCTGGCCGTGCTGGGCACGCGTTATCTGATGGAAGGCCCGGTCTATCGCGACGCGCTGAAGGTGGCCGGGATCGAGCACCGCGTCCCCGGCGCGGTTGAACGCGAGCGCATGAACCACATCATTTTCGACGAGTTGGTCAACGGCCAATTCGTGCCGGAATCACTGGCGTATTACGTGCAAGTCATTGGCGCGATGAAAGACGAAGGCTGTGACGCAGTGGTTCTCGGCTGCACGGAGATTCCGCTGCTGGTCACGCCGGAAACTTCGCCGCTGCCGGTGCTCGACTCGACGCGGTTGCTGGCGAGGGCCGCGGTGCGCAAGGCGGTCGAGGGATAACGAAGATGCGCCGCCACCATCTGAGATTCCGCCAGTTCCTGGGCTCGTACGCCATTGTGCGCCTCGCCCCTGAAGCGCACGTCCCCGAGTGGGCCATGCGAGGCGACTTCAGTTCGGTCACGCGCACCGCCGACGGACTCTCCATCGTGTGCCCAACCGACAATCTTCCACCGGACGTGCGCTCGCCGCATCGCTGGATCTGCCTGAAACTGGAGGGCCCGTTCCCCTTCTCGCTGACCGGGGTGCTCCTGTCGTTTGTTGAGCCCCTTTCGAAAAATGGCGTGCCCATTTTTGCGATTTCAACCTTTGACACAGACTATGTGCTGGTGCAGGAGGGAAGTTCAGCCACGGCGATTGAGCTTTTGAGTAGAGCCGGCCACGAGATGATCTCGTGAAATGGCGCTATACTTGTTCGCCTATGCGGGGAATCCTCGCTCTTGCTCTGTCTTTTGTTTTGCTAAGCGCCGCTGCACTCGCCCAGGGGACGGCGACGCGTGTCTCTCCCGATGAAGCCGCGAAACATGCCGCTAAGGCTCCCCAGCCGGATTATCCGCCTTTGGCGGAGCAAGCTCGCATTCAGGGGAACGTCATTCTGGAGGTCTGGATCGATGAGACCGGCAAGATGAAGAACATTCGTCTGGTTCGCGGGCACCCCATGCTTGCGACGGCTGCGATCGAGGCGGTGAAGAAATGGACATATCAACCTTTCAACGTGGATGGGAAGCCGGCGACGGTGAAAACTTTCGTGATGGTACGCTTCGGAAGTCCATTGAACCATGATGCCGATGATCGCGCGGAGATGAAATTCCAAGACGATTTTTGGACGAGCCAGGAGTCAGCAGAAGATGCCATAGCCAAAGGAGATTTTGCGCGCGCCGAGGAGCAATTGAACCACGATAAAGATCTTGTGTCCGCAAACAGGGATATGCAGCACATCCATGAGCGCTGGCAGTGGATGACTTCGATGGGGCGGCTTCGCTTGGCGCAAAAAAAGTATGACGAGGCGGAACAGTTCTACAAAGACGCGCTCGCCCTTCGCGAGAATTCGCCCGAGGGCAAAGAAACATTGGTAGTCGCGGTATCATTGGAGAATCTGGCAGATTTCTTTGTTGCCGGGAACAAACTCGACTTGGCGCGCGACCACGCTGCGCAGTCATTCGCGATCTTTCAAAAACTCTTCAAGAGCGTTGATGCCCGCAATCAATGGGCGAAGCAGGTTTATGGTGCGAACGCAGCCCGGGAATCATGGCTGCTTTTGAAATTGGCACAGGGGCGAAATGATACGGCGGATATTGCGCAACAGTGTCGCGCCCTGGCGGATTTTCAAGACTATCTCAGCGCGGCAGAGCGGGATTCGTTCGATTCAGCCTGTCCACAAGCAGGACAGCCCCGCTAGTCATCTTCAGTACGTCGTCATTTGGCACGTGCCCTTTGACACGTCGCTGGATCAGCACGCCGCACTCGGTTTAAATACCGGAGACGCCCGCTCGCCTGCGGAAGTTCACCGGGTGCTGCCGGGTTACTGCGTCTTGTCATGGTCTGTGTTGTAATAGAAGTTACCCTTATTTCATGCTTTCCGTCCTGACATCTCTGCGCCGGCGGGCCAAAGCTCTGCACCGCAACCTGCGGGGAGCGGCGATGGCTGCGCGCGCGCTGGCTTCGACCGACCATCCGCTGCTGGCGCACATTATCCCCATGCGGCGCTGCAATCTGGCGTGCACGTACTGCAACGAGTTCGATGACTTCTCGAAGCCCGTGCCCATCGAGGAAATGGACCGCCGCATTGACAAGCTGGGCGCGCTGGGCACAGCGGTGGTGACGATTTCAGGCGGCGAGCCGCTGATGCATCCCGAACTCGACGACGTGATCCGCCGCATTCGCGCCAATGGCATGATCGCCGGGCTGATCACGAACGGCTATCTCCTGGTTGCCGAGCGCATTCAGCGCCTCAACCGCGCCGGCCTCGAGTGGCTGCAGATTTCCATTGATAATGTCAATCCGGACGAAGTGTCGAAGAAGAGCTTGAAAGTTCTCGACAAGAAGCTGCAACTGCTGGCTGAGCACGCCGATTTTCATGTGAACATCAATTCCGTGGTGGGCGGCGGCATCACGCACCCGCAGGACGCGCTGGTGATTGGGAAGCGCGCCATCGAGCTTGGTTTCACCTCGACCATCGGCATCATTCACGACGGCAGCGGCCAACTGCAGCCGCTGGGCGAGGAAGAGCGCCGCATCTATCACGAAATGCAGGCGCTCGAAAAAGCGAGCTTCACCCGGGTCAACGCCTTTCAGGACAACATTGCCAAAGGCCTGCCCAACGACTGGCGCTGCCGCGCCGGGGGACGCTATCTCTACATCTGCGAGGACGGGCTGGTGCACTACTGCTCGCAGCAGCGCGGCTATCCCGGGGTTCCGCTGGCGACGTACACGCGCAACGACCTGCGCCGCGAATATCTGACCGAGAAATCCTGCGCGCCGCATTGCACAGTATCGTGCGTGCATCAGGTTTCAATTTTCGATTCCTGGCGGGCGCCGCAGCATCCCGGGACGGCGATTCCGGCAGCGACCTCCGCCAACGAACTGGTGCAGATCAAATAGCAGCCGGCAATCCTCTGACAGGACGATCTTTTGACAGGACGATCCTTGTGGGATTTAGCACTCATGGACCGCGGGCATCGGTCACGCGATAGTCCCGGTATTCGATGGTCAGGGTTGCGCGCCCTCCCAGCCGAATGTAGCTGACCGACTCATTCCGGGCCGGAAGCCAAAAGGCCTGAACCTTCTCGTATTCGTGATGAATTTCGCTCTTCTTGGTCCAGAAGGAAGGGTTCTGGGCCGGCTCGGCTTCAATGTGGGTAACGGCGAAATCGGTTCCGTCCACCCACACCTTGCCGTGATAGACGTATTTGCTCCGCAGTTTCGGGCTTACCCCCAACACATACTGCCCACCCGTTGATGACGGTTCGTAACCCACCAGTTCAAAGTAATAATTATCGCGATTCAACTGTGTACGCGCGCTCATTGCCGGTTGGGCGGCTTCTTGCTCGCTCTCCAGGAGCTTCTTGAAGACGCGATCCAGAATCAACTTCGATCCCGTCTGGGAAACTACTTTGAACGCTTTGGAGGAGGGGCTGTCATAGGTTGCGTCCACCGTCATTTCGGCTTCCCGGTCTCCAGGGAATCCGCGGTAGACGAGGTGGTAGACCCGCGTCGCCTCGGAATGCAGCAGAGCCTGCGCGCGCTCCTGGTTCTTGCGCACGAGGTTGTCCACCACCTGGTCCGCGGAGAGGGGTGCCAGGGCTATCGAGGATGACGCCGCTCCCGAATCCGCACCAACGGATTTCGGAGCAGTGCTGAGTGCCCCCAAAGCGACCAGAGCGATCATGGCGCGAACCAAGCCCGCGACTATCGGAGTGCTATCCCTCACCGCAACTCTTCAAGCCGCTTTCGCATGTCCTCACCGCGGCCTTTCCGCCAGGATTACAATGTTTACAATCTGGACTGTGGATTCTCAGGAGCGACAGCACGCGCCAGATCCAACCTCTCAAGTCCAACAACCCACCTCATCAGCCGAGCCAGAATCTGAGGCGACAAAAGTTAAACCTCGAATCGCACCGGCCCTGAACCATCTTCGCTGGCTTTTACCGTTTGTGCCGGCTTTCTTGCCAGATTTCTCTTCTGTAGAGCGTCCATCAATCGCTCATCTTCCGCGATGAGCTCTGGGCTTCGTTGTCTTCCGTTACGTTGGATTTCAAGCAGCCGCTGCATCAACTCGGCGAAGTTTTCCATGACTTTCTCCAAGGCTGGCCGAGAGTGGTTGAGCGGCATGATAGATGGCGGCCAAAGCGGAAAACTGTTCAAAAGTGAACACTTTTGAGGGCGCGTCGAGTCCTCAACGATGGTTGACGTAGTATCACGAGTCGCACATTTGACCCAGAACCGGGGTTTTGAGTGTTAAGGCCTTATTGCGAACCATGCTCTTCCTCAGGGCATTCGGACCGAATAGTGGTGGCTGCCCGTTAATTTTGCTTTCGCCACGCTAGAAATCGGTCCTGGCAGGCTTTGGCTTCGGACAAGGCCTGGAGGTACTCGGGAGTCTGCTTCGCCTTGGCGACGAAGCCATCGCGCAGCAGTTGCTCGTACCCGCAGTAGTTGTGATGAATTGCATCCCCGATCATCCGCCACCCGATCTGGGGTTGATTGCAGAACACCATCATCATTCCGCGGTAGAAGCGTGGTTCAGAATCGGGGATGGAGGACATGCTGGATTCTCCTTCCTGGGAGATGCGATCGAACTCGGGCCCCCAGCGGCTTTGCAGACATGACTCCACGAAACTGCGGGCGTAGAAGGGGGTGTCCGGGAGACGCTCGACAAGTTCGCGCGCCTGATCCAGATGGCCTTCCCTCATCAGGAGCGTGCTGGTCATGCTGTTCGAATAGTCCGATCCCGCATCCAAATTTGCGAACGTCCGCGCTCGTTCCATATTCCCCGCGCTGGCGAAGATGACCGCACAGGAGCGCAGCTGATAGTTGTCCGGATCAAGGCGCAGTGCGGCGTCGCATTCCTGCGAGGCTTCCTGCAACAAGCCCGCGTAGCGCAGGACGTAAGCGAAAGTGAAGTGCGACTGCGAACTATCCGGGCGGCGGCGTAGCATGGCCTGAGCTTGTTGATACGCGCCTTGCAGGTCTCCGGCTTCAGCCCGGGCCGTCGCGAGTTGGGCCGCCGGCAAGATTAAGTTTGGATCCAGGGCCACCGCGCGCTGCAGGGCTGACTCCGAACGCTGGGACAATTCCTTGCCGCCAATTCCGTACTCGGCTTCGAAGTAGTAGCGGATACCGAGGACCGTCCAGGCAGGAGCGTAGTTGGGGTCCAGTCCCACGGCCTGCTCTAGAACCGCAATGCCGGCCTTGTTCGTCGAGGTGTCATGCGGCATGGCCAGGCTGCGCAAATAGAGGTCGTAAGCTTGTTCGTTCTGAGGCCGCGTTCCGCCGTCGGCGGAGCCAGTTCCAACGCCCAGGGCTGGAAGCAGGCCCTGGCGTACCTGAGCCGTAACCAAGGCGCGCAGGTTGACCATGTCCGTGGACGCCGAGTTGACCGCGCCTTGCCAGATGACGCGATTGTTTTCCGCGTCCACCGCTTCCAGCGTGACCTGCAGGTCATTGCCCGCCTTCATGAAATGGCCCGTAACGATCTTCCTGACGCGCATTTCGTGTGCTGCCTGCTGCAGATCGAGGGAAGGGCCAGTGTATTTGCTCGCCGTGGCAAACGGACGAATCGCGAGTGAACGGGCGTAGCTGAGTGTTGTCGAGATCTCGTCGGGCAGCGCGAGGCGCAGGAAATCGGTGTCCTTGTCAGCGCCGAGATTCTGGAAGGGCAGGACGGCGACCGTGGTTTCTTGGCCGGGTCCGGCGGAAGGAGTCGCCCCGCGGCGGAAATACCACAGGGTGGCCAGCACGGCTACAACGACGAGCGCGCCAGACAGCGCAAACAGTGTGCGTGTTCGCACTTTTGAACCAGCTTTTGAACCAGCGGCGATCTGAGCGTCAGAGGGCGGAACGGGGCCCGACCCCGACAAGGAATCCCGCCGGGCACGAATCAGGTCGGCCTTCATCTCCGAGGCGTGCTGATAACGGAGGCCACGGTCCTTTTCCAGTGCTTTCTGAATGACCCTTTCGAGCTCCAGCGGCACCGCCGGCACCAGGCGGGAGGGCGGCACCGCGGTTTTGTTCAGGATCGAATCAAAGACGGCAGCTGAAGTGGCTCCCTGGAACGGGAGCATCCCGGTAGCCATCTCGTAGAGCACGGCCCCAAAGGAAAACAAGTCGGTGCGCGCGTCCAGTTCCTTGCCCAGGGCCTGCTCCGGCGACATATAACCCACTGTGCCCAGCGCCGTGCCTGGACTGGTCAGGTTCTGATTGCTGGAATCGATCGTGGCCTGCGAAGCGCCAACCTGCCCGGCATTACTTGTCACCTTGGCAAGGCCGAAATCGAGTATCTTGGCATGACCGCGCTTGGTGACGAAGAGGTTGGCCGGCTTGATGTCGCGGTGAACAATGCCCTGGGCGTGGGCTGCGTCGAGCGCATCGGCGATCTCGGTCGCGACGGCGAACAGCGTGTCCAGATCCATAGGTTTGTTGCCGATCAGATGTTTCAGGGTCAGTCCATCGAGGAACTCCATGGCGATGAAGGTGCGGCCGCTGGCCGCGCCGATGTCATAGATGGTGCAGATGTTGGGGTGGTTCAGTGCCGAAGCGGCTTCTGCTTCGCGCTGGAAGCGGGCAAGGGCCGCGGCATCTCCGGCCAAGTCATCGGGCAGAAGCTTGAGCGCCACAAAGCGGTGGAGACGCGTGTCCTCAGCCTTGTAGACCACTCCCATCCCGCCCCCGCCGAGTTTTTCGACGATGCGGTAGTGCGAGATGGTCTGGCCAATCATTGGGCTGAAATCTTAGGACCGGGGCTAGGGCAAGTCAATGGAGGTGTGGAAGTTGGCGGTTTCTCGGCACGATGGTTGGTGAAAAATCCCCTTAGCACTCATCATCCCCGAAAAAGGCGAAGGGAAGGCGCAAGCTTGTGACATCGCCTGTGTCTGTTGAAAAAGTCCCTCAGTTGATGCTTGTGGCGGGGCGACGTTCAGGTTATAAGCAGGCCAGAGTTCCCGATGCTGCTGTTCACCATTCCATTCGGAGGCCTGCTGCTCATGATGGGGCACCAATCCCGCTCAGAAGCGTTGTTCTATTACTTCCGCCTGGAAGATCAAGTTCCTGAAAATCATCTGCTACGCCTGATCGATCGCCACGTCAACTTTGAATTTATACGAGCCAAGTTGAAGGACTCCTACAGCGATGCGGGAAGGCCCTCGATCGACCCCGAACTGCTGCTGCGTATGCTACTGGTTGGCTATCTCTACGGCGTGACGAGCGAAAGGAAACTGGTGGAAGAGCTCCGTATGCATCTGGCGTGGCGTTGGTTCACCGGACTGGGCTTCGATCAGGAGATTCCGCATCACTCCACGTTTTCCAAGAACCGGCATGGACGATTCCAGGAATCGAATCTGTTTCAGGAGATC
>Ga0181530_10002064_pt1 | contig 24466 bp, 13 predicted proteins | sample PEATcosm2014_Bin_42_FD_119769 | JGI IMG/M metagenome (GOLD analysis project Ga0181530, IMG submission 119769) | Peatland microbial communities from MTU Mesocosm Facility, Houghton, MI, USA - PEATcosm2014_Bin10_60_metaG | ecosystem: Environmental > Terrestrial > Soil > Wetlands > Peat | place... | reverse complement strand
CCGTTCTTTTTGGACTATCAGGGTGGGCGCAAAGGCGCGTTGCACTACGATATTGCTTCCCTGCTCTATGACGCCAAGGCCGACCTGCCTCCCGCGCTGCGCCAGCATCTGCTGGAGCACTACCTTTCATCTCTCGCGCGGTTCGTCGAGCTGACGCAGGAAGAGTTCATGCGCCATTACTACGCCTTTGTCTATGTGCGCATTATGCAGGCGCTGGGGGCGTATGGGTTCCGCGGCTTTTATGAGCGAAAACCGCATTTCCTGCAGAGTGTGCCCTTCGCGCTGAAAAACCTGCGCTGGCTGCTCGATCACATCACGCTGCCCATCGCACTGCCCACGCTGCTCGACGCGTTTGAGCACATGATCGCGTCAGAGAAGCTACAGCACTTGACCACGCCGGCGGAAGCGGCCGGGAAGCAAGACGTTGCGAACTCTGTTGCGGCGCCTGCCTCGCGGTGCGCCAACCTGGCGTTGAGGATTTTCAGCTTTTCATTTCACCAGAGCGCCCTCCCGAAGGACGAGAGCGGGCATGGCGGCGGGTTCATTTTTGACGCCCGCGCGCTGCCGAATCCAGGCCGCGAAGAGCGCTTCAAGTCTCTCACCGGCAAAGACGCGGCGGTAATCGATTATCTGAGCGCGCAGGCAAGCGTGCGCGAGTTTCTGGCCAGCGCCACGTCGCTGGTGGAAGCGAGCGTGAGAAACTATCAGGAGCGCAGCTTCCATAGCTTGATGGTGGGGTTTGGCTGCACCGGTGGCCGGCACCGCTCGGTGTACCTGGCAGAGGAGCTTGCCCGGCATTTCCGCGGTCGGCAGGGCCTGGACGTGTTGGTGCGGCACGTTGAAATGGAGAAGCTGGGTAAATGAAAGCAATGATCCTGGCCGCCGGGCTGGGCACGCGGTTGCGTCCTCTAACCAATGACCGGCCCAAGGCACTGGTTGAGGTGGCCGGACGCGCGCTGCTGGAGATCACGATCGCACGCCTGCGGGAATGTGGAGTGCGCGAAGTCATAGTTAATGTGCACCATTTTGCCGGAATGATCACTGAATATCTGCGCGGAAAGAACAACTTCGGAATGCGGATCGAGATATCCGAAGAGGGCAGCTTGCTGGATACCGGCGGCGGCTTGAAAAAGGCGGCCTGGTTCTTTCGCGAAGAAGGTCCGGCGGCGGCGCCGTTCATCCTGCACAATGTTGACGTGATCAGCACCATCGATCTGCGGCAGTCGCTCGACTTCCACACGCAGAATCAGGCGCTGGCTACACTGGCAGTGCAGCAGCGCCAGACTTCCCGATATCTGTTGTTCGACGAACAAATGCGCCTTTGCGGGCGGCGCCTGGTCAAAGAGCAGAAAACTGAACTGGTGAGGCCGTCACCGCAGTTCGAGGAGCTGGCGTTCTCTGGAATTCACGTGATCTCGCCACGCCTCCTGGGGATGATGAGCGAAGAAGGGGCGTTCTCCATTGTCCAGTGCTACCTGCGGCTGGCAGGCGAAGGAGAGAAGATTGTGGCTTATCGCGCTGACGGCGATTACTGGCGCGACCTGGGCAAGCCGGAAAGCGTTGCACGCGCCACCGAAGATCTGAAGAAACAGGCCATGCTTCGGGGAGGGGGGTGATCTGCAGCAGGAGAACGGACTGTCCAACGCAATGCCAGCTTGATACGAATCAGGAGGGTGAAGCTGCATGCCCGATTCTGTTGATCTATGGCGCGCCCGGAAGGAACCTCCCCATCATGCTGCACCCTCCGAGCGGGTTGTCGGCCACTCGGACAGTGGCCCACCTCGCCCTCCGCGCGTCGCGGGATAACCCCCTTTGCCGACACAAGAGACAGCGTTTAACGCGGCGATATTCGCTATTATCGGCCACTGTTTTCCGGCAGCGAAGCTCTCGACCGAGGGCCCGCGTGCGCCGGCGAGCCGTCGGCATGGCCCGAACCGGTTCCGATTTCTGGTTTTTCCGGTGGGGCGAAATTGGCGCTTGGTGTTGGCAAAAGACAGCTCCCAGAGAAAAAGCTCCCAAAAACTGCAATTCGGAGATCAGAATTTCCAAAATGAAAATCCCGCCTAACTTCAGATTTTCAGAACTGTTTTGCCGGTATCCCGCTTGCTTTCAAGTGCAGTATGTGCCATAATTTCCCCGGCTTTCGGGAGGAATGACGTGCGAGTGCTTCGCTGCTTGCTGATCCTGGCTGTCGCCTGTTCCGCGTTTGGCCAGACGTACACTATCAATACAATTGCCGGAGGCGTTCTGCCGGTGAACGTTCAGGGCACTTCGGCCAGTATCGGCACCGCTCAAGGAGTGGCTGTAGACTCCAGCGGGAATGTCTTCATCGTTGCACCGGACTACAACCTCGTGCTTCGGCTGGGCGCCACATCGGGCGAGCTGACTGTGGCCGCGGGAAACGGGACCGCCGGTTTCAGCGGGGACAACGGACCGGCCGCCAGCGCCGAGTTGTACGCCCCTCACGGCGTCGCCGTGGACTCCGCCGGCAACCTGTACATCGCCGATAGTGGTAACAATCGCGTCCGCAAGGTGTCCAACGGGGTCATCACCACGGTCGCGGGAAATGGGACGTACAACTTCAGCGGGGACAACGGCCCGGCCACCAGCGCCCAACTGGACCCCGAAGGCGTCGCCGTGGATTCCGCTGGCAACCTCTACATCGCGGATGAAGCGAACAGCCGCATCCGCAAGGTCTCGAACGGGGTGATCACGACCGTAGCGGGCGGCGGGACCGGGTGCACGCAGCAGACAGACACGGTGGGCGACGGGTGCCCGGCCACCAGCGCCTCGTTGTCGTCCTACGCTGCGGGCGTCGCCGTGGACTCCGCTGGCAATCTCTACATCGCGGATTTCGGTAACAATCGCGTCCGCAAGGTCTCCAACGGGGTAATCACCACGGTGGCGGGGACCGGGACGGCGGGCTACAGCGGCGACAACGGCACCGCCACCAGCGCCAAGTTGTACATGCCTTCGGGCGTCGCCGTGGATTCCGCCGGCAACCTGTATATCGCCGACGCAGTTAATGACCGCATCCGAGAGGTCTCCAACGGGGTGATCACTACCGTGGTGGGAAACGGAACGTACGGCTTCAGCGGCGACAACGGCCCGGCTACCAGCGCCGGGTTGAATACGCCCACAGGCGTTGCAGTGGACTCCGCCGGCAACCTTTACATCGTGGATTACGAGCGCATCCGCAAAGTCTCTAACGCCGTGATCGCCACCATCGCCGGAAATGGAACCGGCTTTGGCGGCGACAACGGCCCCGCCACCAGCGCCCAACTGGACCAGCCATCGGGCGTTGCCGTGGATTCCGCCGGCGACGTTTACATCGCCGACACGCAGAATAACCGCATCCGCAAGGTTTCGAGCGGGGTGATCACGACGGTGGCGGGAAATGGGACCCCAGGCTACAGCGGCAACAGCGGCCCGGCCACCAGCGCCAGGTTGGCGCAGCCCCAGGGCGTCTTCGTGGTCCCCGCTGGCAACCTGTACATCGCCGACACGGTGAATCAGGCAATACGCGAGGTCTCCAACGGGGTGATCAACCAAAGAGTAGGCCCCGGGTCTGGGTGCGGGCAGGAAAAAGACTCGGTGGGCGATGGGTGCGCCGGCTTCTACGGTGTGTACGATAATCCTACCGGGGTCGCCGTGGACTCCGCCGCCAGCGTGTACATCGCCGACTCGGATCACTGCCGCATCCGTGAGGTATCCAACGCATCAGGAACGGCAACTGTGGCGGGAAATGGAACGTGCGGCTTCAGCGGCGACAACGGCCCGGCCACCAGCGCCGAGCTGCGCAACCCTCAGGGCGTCGCGCTGGACTCCGCCGGAAATCTATACATCGCGGACACGTACAACAACGCGATTCGCGAGGTCTCGAACGGAGTGATCACCACGGTGGCGGGAAACGGAACGTACGGCTTCAGCGGAGACAACGGCCCGGCTAGCAGCGCCCAGTTGTACTCCCCTTGGGGCGTCGCCCTGGACGCCGCCGGCAACCTCTACATCGCGGATGGTGTTAACAGTCGCGTCCGCAAGGTGTCCGGAGGTGTGATTACGACCATCGCCGGAGGCGGCGAAACGCTTGGCGACAACGGTCCGGCCACCAGTGCCGCGATTCAGCCTAATGGCGTGGCAGTGGACGCACATGGCAATGTCTACGTCGCGGAATATGCGAACGATCGCGTTCGTGTCCTGACCCCCTCGTCGGGCGCGTCCTGCGCGTACACCGTCAGCCCGCTCTCGTTTACGGCCTTGGCCACCTCCGGCGGCAACCTGGTTGCCAGCATCCAAACCGCATCCGGTTGCGCCTGGGCCGTTCAGAACCTGCCGGCTTGGATTACTTTCGCCGGTAATGCGCTCAATTCCGGCCCCGGCTCGGTTACGCTGGTTGCCGCGTCCAATACCGGCCCAGCGCGCTCCGGCACGGTTTCCATCGCAGGCTTCACGGTGCCGGTCACACAAGCGCAGGCCGTTGGCTGGGTTCCGCCCACTCTGACTGCGGGCTCGGTGGCTAACGGGGCGACCTATATCTCCGGCGGATTGGTGCCCGGGTCTTGGGCGCAAGTCAAGGGCACCGGCCTGAGCACTGTGAGGCGGGTCTGGACCACATCCGATTTCGCCGGACTAGGCAATAATCTGCCCACCAATCTGAGCGGCGTGCAAGTGAATGTGAACAACCTCCCGGCGGCGTTGTACTACATCTCCCCCACGCAAATCAATTTCCAGGTGCCTACCGGAATCTCGGGGACGGTCTCCGTGCAAGTCGTCGACGATGGCGTCGCGAGCAACTCCGTGACTGCCGCGGCGGTGGCGCATTCTCCCGGCATCTTCCCGATCATCGCGAATGGGAACAATTACGCGGCGTGCGTGTTTTGGTCGGATGGGATGTATGCGGGAGATCCCTCCATCGGTCCGTCATTTCGAAATGCCAAGCCCGGAGATATCGTCCAGATGTATGCTACGGGCCTGGTTTCCGCGCCCGCAGGCGTGCTTCCCAGCACCCTGACCGTCAGCGGGGTGACGGTGACCATGGGGAGTGTTACCGTTCCAGCGAGTTACGCCGGGCTGGTGGCGGTGGGGGAATTTCAAATCAATTTCACCGTGCCGCAGCAGTTCGCCAGCATGGCCGCGGGTAACTATCCGATTTCGATTGAAGTAGACGGAGTGTCGTCCCCGGCGACGATTGAGTCGGATCCACCGGCTTCGGTAGTGCTGCCGATTGAGCCCTAACTTACTGAGTTGCGGGAGCGGCAAGTTCGAAGCGAGCCAGGGTTCTGTAGGCGCGAAAACCGCTTCCAATCAGAGTAACCGCCAGCAGGACCAGCGGGCGTTAACACCTCATATCGGTAGCTTGCGGTAGGCAAGGCAGACTGCCCCGCATGTTCCGCGAAGGTTCCCGTATGGGACGACTCCTACTTTCCGCCAGCCGCGTGACGACCGCGACGGCCTCCATCACGCGGAACCGACTACTTCTCAGCAACGGCGACTACACGCTCGCATGGAAGGCTGACTGCGTCCGCTGTCCCGCCCGGCAAGCTCAAAGGAATGGAAGCCCGTCTTTCGGCCACAACGCCCCTCTTTCTACTGAGTAGCGCAGTTTCGTAGTGCGCCGCGATCCAGGCACGATCTGAAACGCTGCCCTGGGTAGGAGTTATCCTGGAATCAACCCGACCCTCACCAGTTCTGCCCGAAGCGCAGGTGGATCGGTAAATAAGATGCCCTCCATGCCAAAAGCAGCCGCGGCCGCTACGTTCGGTTTCCGGTCGTCGATGTAGATGGCGCGGGCAGGATCGATTGCGAAAGTCTCAAGGAAAAGCTGAAAAAAATGCGGGTCCGGTTTTAACAGTCCGACCTGGCCAGAAATCAAGACTCCTCGAAACCATTGCAAGAACTCGAATCGCTTCAGGGCTACAGGAAACGTTTCCGCGGACCAATCACTGAGAGCATACAGAGGAACCCCGCGAGCGCGCAGTTCCGTGAGGAGGTCAACGGTGCCGAGGATCGGCCCTGCCAGCATTTCGTCATAACGCTCGAACCAGGCGTCAATCAACCGCGCTTGGCGCGGATGAGCCAACCTCACGGAGGCGCAGGCGTCGGCAAACGTTCGTCCCGCATCTTGCTGAGCGTTCCAGGAAGGTGTACAAACCGTCGCCAGAAAATGCTCCATCGCTTTCTCGTCTCCATCGAAGAGCTTGCGATATAAGTGACGCGGGTTCCAGTCAATCAGCACGCCACCGAGATCGAACACCGCTAAAGAGCGCATGGTTATCATCGCTCTAATCTTATCTAAGCCGATCGCTATTGGAGCGGTTTCGACGAAAGTGGGCGAGTGGTTGGGCGCTCGGAAGGAGTTGTGCCAGGAAAGTGGATCTCGGACTCTGCCTTTCGCGATTGCGGACCCCGACGGTCCGCTGTCCGGCCCGGAATGTCGAAGGAATTGAACCCCGTCTTTCGGCCACAACGCCGTGTGTCTGCCCGGCGCATCCGGGATCTGGCGGAACTGAGGGGAACACATCGGTTAAAAATACTCCTGGGCCCTCCCCGGCGCGTTGGAGAGGTCGGTCCTGAGGTGGAGAAGAACCGCTTCAATGATCGCCGCTCACCCCCGCGTAATGGCGCTTCGTGCTGCGGATAGCGCTGGGCCTTCGGACAAGTAGCGCAATTTCCAGCAGATCCAGTTCGGACCATACGCGATTAAGAGGCTGTCGTCCCTTCGCGCTCTGCCGCGTATCCGGTTTCGTGTATCCGGTTTCGTGTATCCGGTTTCGGAGCCTACGGGGGCGCGCCGTGATACACTCGCGCTTCGAATATCAATGGTCACGTCTGGATCTGTCACTCCTCGGCCGCCACGCCTGGGCACTATGGAGGCGCCATGAAACTAGCCAATCGCAAACCTGTCGTTTTCGGAGTCGTCGCCGCCTTTCTCCTCGTCATCTTCCTCCAAATGTTCCTGCTGGCCCGCGACAACTCGGCGACTTATGACGAGCCCTCCCATATTTACTCCGGCTACCTGCAATGGAAGCATGGCTACATCCTCCTGAATCCACCCCTCATCACGCGCCTAATCACGCTGCCCCTGATCAGCATGAACTTGCCGGAACCGCCCATCCCAAGGCGCCCCTACGAGCCGTTGGGATTTCAGGCCGGCAAGGCGCTCGTCTTCCAGAATGACGCGAACACCATCATGTTCCGCGCCCGCATAGCGGATTCGGTTTTCACGCTCCTGCTGGCGATTCTTGTCTTTGCCGCCGCGCGGGAAATGTTCGGCCTGGGCGCCGGATTCGTCGCGCTCGGCCTTATCGCATTCGACCCCACACTGATGGGCCATTCGGCGCTGACTACCCTGGATTCGGGCAACGCTTTCTTCATGTTCTGGGCCATGTATGCCTTCTACCGCTACATGAAATTCCCGGCGGTGTGGCGCCTCATCGGGACCGGCCTTGTCGTGGGGCTCGCGCTCGCGGCCAAGCACAGCGCCATCCTGCTGCTTCCCACGCTTGTGCTCCTCGCCGCCTCCGAGCTTCTGTGGCCAAAGAAGCTCGCTCCCGATGCTCCGCCCGTCCCGACCGCGCGCCTCGCCCGGCGCCTGGCGCTGGCACTGGTGGTCATTGGCGCAATCTCCATAACAATCCTGTGGGCCGCCTACGGCTTCCGCTACGCCCAAGCCGACGCCGTGCCGTTCAATCCTCCCATGGCGGCGCAACTCAGCCGCGTGCCGAGCGCGTTTGACGCCAAGGTGCTCACTGAGGTCGATAGGCTGCACCTGCTGCCCGCGCCCTATACCTACGCCTTCGCCTACATTCTTTCTCAGGCCAAGTCGTTTACCAGCTACATCCTGGGCGTGGTCCACCCGCACGCGGTCTGGTTCTTCTTCCCCGTCACCATGCTCATTAAGTCCAGCCTCACGTTTCTCATCCTGCTCGCGATCGGCGCGTGGGCGGTCGTTGCCGGCAAAGTGCGCCTCTCCCGCGGGGTTCTCTACATGGTGACTCCCGCCGCGCTATACATGGCCTTCTCCATGACCGGCGGCATGAATATCGGCGTGCGGCACATCCTGCCCGTGTATATCTTCCTCGCGGTTCCCATCGCCGGGGCTGCCTGGGCTTTGGCTGAGCGCAATCGCCGCTGGCTTTACGCGGTGGTTGTGCTGCTAGTCTTTCAAGCCGTGTCGGTCCTTCATGCCTTCCCCGATTACATAGCGTATACGAACGAGGCCTTTGGCGGCCCTGCGAACGCCTACAGGTATGTCAGCGACTCCAGCGCCGATTGGGGCCAGCAGCTCAAATCCGTCAAGCGCTATCTCGATGCGCGCGGCGTCAAGAACTGCTGGTTCGCCTATTTCAGCCAGTCCGTGGTGGACCCCGCCTCTTACGGCATTCCTTGCACGCCGTTGTACACGGCCGAGGTTCGGTCCCCGGACACGCCGCCTACCGTCGACGGACCGGTGCTCATCAGCTCCGGCGTTCTTTCCGGCTTTGAAACCGGCGTGGGCAGCCTCAACCCGTACGGAAAGTTTCAGAATCTGAAGCCGGCGGCGATCATCGACTACGGCGTCTTCGTCTACGACGGCCATTTCGATATCCCTCTGGCCGGGGCGCTCAGCCGCGATGTGAAAGCGCAGGCGCTCCTCCGCCAACGAAACGCTCCTGCCGCCTTTGCCTTGGCGCAACAGGCGTTAGCCCTGGCGCCGGACTCGGCCGCCGTGAACCAGGCGCTGGGGCAGGTTCTCGACGCCAACGGCCAATCCGAAGCCGCCAATCAGTACTACCAAAAGGCGCTCACGATTGCGAAAGCCGAGCAACCGGAGTTCCAGGCCGCCCGCATCGCTGCGCTGGAAACGAGGATCAACAGCAAGAAGCCGGATACGGGGGGCGGGGGACGCGGAATCAGGTGATTACGGCGCAGTTGGCGTAACGGGGAAGGTGGCCTGACCGGGTTTGCCCACCGACTGTCGCCCGGCTTTCACCTGCGCGGCGATCCAGGCATAGGTGGCTTCTATTCCGGGCGTAGAGATGATGACGGCGTCCACCGCAGCTTTTCGGCGATCAGTCGTTATCGAATTGCGTCCGCGGACTCCCAGCGGGAGGTTCAACAAATTCGGCGAACAGGAAGCGGTGGGCGGCGATCCAGCCGATGGACTGCAACATGTGCAGCGCTCGACTGACGAAGTGGGGCACTGGAGGCGGCGGGGCCAAGGCTGCCAGGGCGGCGCATAAGCTTTCGGCCTGTTGCCGAAAACAGCGCACCCAGAACTGGCCGCGCTGGTAGGGCATGCCCGCTAGCATCGCCGCCAGCGCGGCGGCACGCAGCGTGCGGCCCATCAGAAGTCGGGCGGTCAAGAACAGGCGATCACGGCGATTCCAAAGCGTAGATACGGCAGAGCGAAGTCAGGGAGTAAAGAAACGGTGCGCTTACAGCAACGGCACAGGTAGCGGCACACTCGGATCGAACCGTCGAACTCCGCGTCCACCAACGTGCAGCTGTAGAAGCCATGCGCGGTCAACGGGCAATGGGCTTCGCACTGTGGGCAATGATCCGGCCGATAGCGAGCCGGATCGATAATCTCATTGACATACTGTTGGACGGAGCCAACGAAGGGGTGTAGGATTTGCACAGGTCTCCTTTCGGGAGTCGGCAGACTCCCCGATCGGATCTGCGGAGGGTTCTCACGGCTGGAAGGCGAGCGAGAGCCCTCCGGTTGTCCGCTCCACATCCTAAGCCTTGCGGCTCCGCAATGGCTAAGCAAGGGGAAGCGGGAACACGGCCGCCCTGATCGGTGTCTAATAGCCTGATTCGACCAGTGAAGGCGATCCGCACATGCACGCAACCTTCGTTTGGGTCCAGTCGGTCTGGCAAGACCTGAAGTATGGCGCGCGCCAGTTGTGGCGCAGCCCGGGTTTCACGGCGGCGGCCGTAATCACGCTGGCGCTCGGCATCGGCGTAAACACTTCCATCTTCAGCCTGCTCAACGCGCTGCTGCTGCGGCCTTTGCCTGGCGCGAATACCAGGGGTTTGGTAGCGATCTACCGCGGGGACAGTCGCCCATGCTCCTACCCCGACTTCTTGGAATTCCAGGAGCGCGGCAGCGCGTTTTCCAGCCTCGCCGCCGATGCGCCAAACGAGAGCACGCTGGAAGTTGGCGACACCGGCACCAGCGAGATGATTCTGGTTGAGGGCATCTCCTTCAATTACGCCTCCGTTTTGGAGACCCGACCGTCGCTGGGGCGATGGTTCTCTACGGACGACGAGCGCGCTGCTGCGGAGCAGTTCCCGGCGGTGATCAGTTATCGCCTATGGCGGAGCAGGTTTGGAACTGATCCGCAAACGATCGGCAGCCGAATCCGCGTGGAGTCGCAGTGGTACACGGTGGTTGGTGTGGCGGCCAAGGAGTTCCGGGGTATGAGCCCGCCTATCGTGACGGACGTGTGGCTGCCGCTGATCCGGTACGCGCGGCACAACGACTACGCGGCCCGGCTTCTGAACAACCGGCAGGAGGCCAATGTCATGATGTTCGGCAGGCTCAAACCGGGCGTCGACGCATCACTAGCGCAATCTCAGCTCAACCTGGTGGACGCACAGTTGTGGCGCGAATATCCGCGACCGGGCCGGCGTACAGCGTCGCTCGCAGTGGAAACGCCGCGTGGGGCGTCCGAGCCCGGCTCCCGCCGCATGGTTGCCCAGCCGGTGAGCATGCTGGCGGTTGTCGTCGCCCTGGTGCTTCTGATCGCCTGCGCGAATATCGCCACACTCCTATTGACTCGCGGAGTGGGCCGGCGGCGCGAGGTATCGATCCGAATCGCCCTCGGCGCCGGTCGCGCGCGCGTTTGCCAGCAGACGCTGATCGAGAGCCTGCTGCTGAGCCTGATCGGCGCGGCTGTCGGTTTGGCGGCAGCCATCTGGCTAAACCGTATCCAAGAGAGGGCGATCTTGTCATTGCCGTCTCCCATCGCCGTCGGCCTAGATCTTTCGATCGACTTGCGCGTGCTCGCGTTCGTCTTGGGCGCTTCCATCGCCACAACTGTTCTGTTCGGGCTGATGCCTGCCATGAACCTATCCAGGACAGAATTGGTCCCAGCCTTAAAGGGGAGTGTTGACTGTCCGGAGGCCCGCCACAGGAGATTCACGCTTCGCAATGTCTATGCCGTCGCCCAGGTGGCCCTCTCACTGATGCTGTTGATCGTGGCGGGCCTGTTTATTCGCGCTCTAGATAGGGCGCGCCAGGTCGATCCGGGTTTCAATCCGCGCGGGCTCCTTTCCGCCAGAATGTTTGTTCCGAAACCCGAGTTCAATGAAACCGCCGGCAGGGACCTTTGGCGCCGCGTCCTGACCCATACGGGCAACTTGCCGGGCGTGAGCAGCGTCACGCTGTCCTATGCTTCGCCGACGATCACGATGTCCGAATGTGTCGTGCCGGACGACGCAGCCAAATCCCCGCCGGCCCTTACGGCCGGCGCAAATATCATCGGGCCGGATTACTTTTCTACCTTGGGGATTCCGCTCATTCGCGGCCGCGTTTTTTCGCCGACAGACAATCCCTCGGCGCCTGCGGTGGTGATCGTCAACGAGGCCCTGGCCCATCAGTACTGGCCCCGAGGGAACGCCGTGGGAAACCGCCTCCGGATTGGCCGCGGGTGCGAAAGAGGAGAGGGGGCGCGCGCGGAGATCGTGGGTGTTGCGAAAAACGCATTGTACGCATCACTCGGTTCGAACGAACGACCATACGTCTTCCTTCCGGTCGAGCAACGCTTCGCCCCGTATGTCGCGTTGCTCGCAAGAACCGGAGGCAACCCCACGCGATACGCCACGGTGTTGCGAAATGAACTGCGGCAGCTCGATGGCAGGCTGCGCATCTACCAGATAGACGCCGTCGAAGACGAGATAGATCAGTCGCTGTGGCAGGTACGCTGGGAAGCGTCCGTGCTGGGAGCATTTGGCGCGCTGGCATTGGTCGTGGCGATCGTGGGGCTATACGCCGTCATCGCCTTCGGGGCCAGCCAACGGGTGCGGGAGTTTGGAATTCGCATGGCTCTGGGTGCGCGCCGGCGCGATGTCCTTCAGATGGTGATTGGCGATGGCCTCGCTCTCGCACTGGTTGGCGTTTGTCTTGGTCTGGTCTGCTCGGTCCTTTTCACTCGCCTGCTGCGCAGCTTCCTTTATGGGCTGAGTCCCACCGACGGAGCGACATTCGCAGCCGTGGCACTTCTGTGGACAGCCGTTGCCCTGCTGGCGAGTTGCATACCCGCATATCATTCGACGAGAGTTGATCCGCTAACCTCTTTGCGGTGCGAATGAACGTTCCCTCCCGAGTTCTTCCCCGCTCATTCGGTTTGATAGAGCGCGACTCGATACCGATGTGCACTTCATCGGGATTCACATTGAACTCCGCCACTGTTGCAGCCTCGTCTGCGCCGCGCGCGAACTCAATCTGAGAAAACAGACTCGCTAACCAGGAGAAGATCGCGGAGGGTTACACCATCCTAAGATCGCAACGTTCGCCGACGCATGCACTTCGGAGCGGATGACGTTCACTTCGGGCCAGAGTGACGCACCAACCGCAACTTGGGCGGCCGCGTCAAATTGACGGGAAGCGCGCTACTCGTGGATTGGCCGGAGCGTTGCTCTGGCTGGGTCCGGAACGATATGTACCAATATCGGTAGGCAAGTATGCGCGCAAGCCGGCGGCGCAACGCTGCAAGTGCGCACGAACGTCCGACAGGGTTAAGCCGAGGGCACGCGCGAACGTCGCCATCAGGCTCTCGCTTTCGCCGCGAACGATCCCGTTTTGCGCCAGCCATGCCGAGATCTTCTCCGGGGCCGACGGACCAGCAGGGCGCACCGAACTCGACGGGAACCGCCGCTCCAGCTTCTGCAATCTCCTGGTGATCGCTTTCATGGCTGCAAATGCCCTGCACTCACTTGCTGTTCGCGAATCCTCCTCAGCCAGGCTGAGTCAGTGGACGTCGGCAACTCAGCCCTGAATCCCAACGTTGCTGTTCCATCCGGTGAAACGTATATAACGTCGATGATCCTCGGCTCAGCAGCCGCGGCGATGCGCGCTTCGAGCTCTTCCAGACGGCCAGTGAGATTTCTGCGGCCAGACTTCCATTTCATCTTCGCCCTCCGCAGATGGTTGCGCCGTTCTCGCGCAGGTAGCAAGACGGCCCAGGTGGTCGCGATGCTGAAGCGCAAGAATGGTGCGACGCTCGCGGAAATCATGGAGAAAATGGGTTGGCAGCGGCATACCGTGCGCGGGTTCATGGCCGGCGCGATGAAGAAGGCCGGCTACACCGTTGAGTCCTTCAAACCGGAGGGTGGTGAACGCACGTACCGGCTCAACCCCTAGCATCGGCAGCCCTCCCTGACGCCCGCCCGGCTCCGGCCGCGGCGGGCTTTTCTACTTGTGGCCCCGATTCCCGCCCGCCCAGCGCCAGTCACCGCTGCCTTGGCCGATGCGCCAAGCCGTCGCCGCCCGAGCGAACGTGGGCCAAACGTGGTGCAACGGGGGCCAGCCCTTGGCTCGCCCGCAACAGCCGCAACTCGCCCGACCAGTCTGCAAGGGCTCGACACAGCCCCTCGACGTCCGGGTGTCCGGCCCTGAGCTGGGCTTCGACGGCAGCGATCTCGACGCGGCACCGGGCGATTCATGCGGCCGCCTTCCGGCGTTCCTCGGCGACTTCCTCGAACGTGCGGCCGTCGCCGTCGAGGGTCGCTTTCTTGGCGAAGCGGATGGCTGAATTGATGTCGCTTTGGGAAAGCCCGGCCTTGAGTACCGCACGCTGCCTTTCTTGGCGCTCGCGTGCGAACTGGATGGCCGCCATCGGTTTTTGCTGGCCCCGGCTGTTCCGCCGCTTCCGATACGCCGATTGGCGACAGGCACCACTGCAATACGCACTATCGCTGCGAAGGCGTCCATGCCGAAAAGGACCGCCGCAGACGATGCACGCGTCGACCAGCCCAGTTGTTACGGCTAATGCGCCATCGCAAGCCGTAACAGCCTCACGGAAGGCACGGCGCCGCTCGCGTTCCCTCCGGCCGGGACTGTGTTCCCGCTTGTACCCTTGGACCGCTTCGCGTCCGGCTGCCTTGGCTTTCTCGAGTGCGCCGGGCACTGACACGCGGTTCAGGACCAACTCGCCAAACGTCCGCTTTTCGACCGTTGCCGCCAAGTGATCCTCGTAAGTGACGCTGGCACTGTCCCTGTATTCGAAGAGCAACATTTGGCAGTAGAGCTGGCGGGTGTCCACCGACCAAGGCTCCGGGAGACTGAGCAACTCACGGAGTATTCGCTTACGTTCCGGCCCGGCCAAGACGATAGCAGCGCTCATTGGGTGCCTCCGGCCGCGGCACGGGCGCCCGGGTCGCATCCGGCCTCCATTTGCGGCGGTATCTTCTGCCGGCGCTTCGCCACCTCACGGTCTACATCTGCTTGAGTGATTGGGGGCCGTGCTGGCGCCGGCGGCCCTGTTCGCGGTGGCGCGGGTTTCGAATCCTCCATCACGATGCGGCGCCGCCACCCTGAGACGCCTCGTTTGGTACATTCTGGATCATCGCGATGCCCCAAAAAGGTGAAGGCCTACCGGTTCATCACCGCGTAGGCCTTCAATTCCGAACTTGACAAATCTCAATTTCTGCCGAATCTCTACGTCTGGTGGTATCTACAACCGGAGCTCCACCGCCAGCCAAACAACCTGGGGTTTTGGAGACCGCGCGCAGCCACCGCGCAGCCACGTCGGGGTTCTGTAGCAAGGTCTGGGCGGAAGGCCAGATCTCAACTGAACGCAAACGCAACCACTTAGACTGAACTGGACTGAGCTGTTAGTGCTGCGCTTCTGAACTTGTGTGCAGTTTGTGTGCAAATAGCGCCGAACGCTCCGCTATCTCCGCGATTTTCATTAAGCTCCACACTGAAAACACAACTACATAGGCATTGGCCCTTTGCCTCCGGAGCAAAAGGTCGGTGGTTCGAATCCACTCGGGCGTACCATAAAAATCAATAACTTAGCGCCAGGTCCTTTCGCGAAACTGAGTACCAAGAGGGCGAAACTGGGTGGGCGGTTGGGTTCTTGGTCACCGGCCAAGGGATCGGAGTTGCCAAGCCGCACAACTGTCTTAGTGGACGGCGATCCAGACACGATCAGACCTTTCGGCCGCTACTTCCCAATCCTCTCGGGAAACAACCCAGGCATCCAGCGCGAAGCGAGCCCCGCCGGGAAGATCAGACGCAGCGGCGCGCGGGAACTTTCCGAGGCGAGTACCCCCCGCGCAATCAGTGCCGAGACAATGCGGCGGGCATGGCGCTCGCCCACGCCCACAACGCCAGCGGCATCGGCACGAGGCAACTCTCCCCGGTAGAGCACGGCTTCGAGGATACTGCCTGACTTAGGCGGTAAAGTACCGATCCTGATTTCTTCTTCGGCCCAAAGAAGAATGCGTGCCCGCAGATGGTCCGGCTGCATCAGACCTTCCATGAATTCGACCTGGTCGATGCACGTCCTGAGAAAGAAGTCCGCGAACTTTGCGAGGGCCTCCTCGCTCAAGTTGCCGCGTCCATCAAGGTCGTTATGACGGGTGCTGTCACATGCGGCAAGATGCCCCTTATACGCATCCACATTGCGCGCCAGGCCACGCGCCACCGACCAGACAGCGCCGGTGTCGAGTGTCTCCAACAGCATCGCATGGGACATCAGGCGTGAAACGCGACCATTGCCGTCAACAAACGGATGAATCCATACGAGGCGATGATGCGCCGCGGCAGCACTCAGGATCGAATCCGTCTTGCCGAGGCGGGCGTAGATCTCCTCGAACCGCTCCAGAAAACGCGGCACGGCGCCAGGACTGATGGCGATATGAGAACCGACCTTGACGTTTCTGCTGCGCAGCTCGCCGGGGACGACCCGTACACGTTCTTTCGTTTGCGGGTCTTCTACCCACAACAGATCCTCCGGCAATAACTCGCAGAAACGGCGATGGACTTCCCGGATGCCATCGCTTGTGACCGCGCGTCCCTTTTGGCCTCCGCCGTCGATCCATTTCTGGACGGCGATATGTGCCTTCGCTTCGAGCTGTAGATCGCGCTTGTGAATATCCTTGCTGTAGTCGTTCTTCAGCGCGCGTTCGATATCGATCGGGTGAGTGTCGTGCCCTTCGATCAGGTTGCTGTAGTAGCAGTTCATTGCGCGCACTAGATCGGCGAGCGAAGCCAGCAGGCTCTCCGGCAGGCTACGTCGAAGCCCGGTGGACTTTTGTGCCAGATCCAGGGCAAGGTCTGTCAGCGCGCCGCGATGGCGGGAGCCGTCGCCAATGAGCAAGGGTTCCATGAGCGAAACCGGTTCTCCTCGATCTTTTGCCGGTCTCATATATCCGCTATTATGTCCTCATCAACCAGTCAACAAACATATTTTATATCATATACTTACAAGAGAGTCAAGATGTGATGAGTCCTACAATAAGTCCGCTCAAATGTCCGCTTAAAATACACTCTTTCCCGAGCCAGACTCAGTAGACCAGAACCCCAAAAAGTTCGGCCCGGACTTGTCGCAGCGATTTGGATCCGAACTTCTCCAGCCCGAATGGACCGGCGGCGAATCCCTAAGCCGGCCGGCCAAAGGCACCCAATAGCGTCGATATCGCCTGCATGATGCGGCTTTGATCGACCGATTCGGGCAAGGGGATCGAGAGAACCGGACGGTGCGTGCGTGGATCGCGCGAAAGCAGGCTCGAAAGGCCCCCGCCATCGGGCGCGTTTCGCGCCACTGCCGCCAGCGATTCGAGGAATCGCACGCCGGTTTCGATCAGCCCAGCCGCGGCCTGCTCGAACCCGGCCGGTTGCGATGCCGCCGTCCTGTCCGCCGGCGACTGCGCCGCAGCAGCGGGTGACGGTGTCGTTGGAGAGGCCGGCCCTGGGGCGGGCCGTGTGGGAACAGGCTTCGCTGGGGACTGGTCAATAACAGGCTTAGGACGCGCCGGCTGATCCGCGAAGATTTCCTTCACGGCCTGGAGAGTGCTCTTTCGTCCGAGCGCCGCGAAACTTACCTCGGCGGCTGGTGAATCGAAAACGCCCGCGAACAGCGATTTCTTCACCTTCAGCGTCTCCCACACGCGCTCTTCGATGCTGTCCTTGGTCAGCAGGTGCACCACGTGAACCGGGTGGGCCTGGCCCATGCGGTGGACTCGTCCAATCCGCTGCTCGAGGCGTGCGGGATTCCAGGGCGGCTCGAAATTGATGACGGCCGAAGCCGCCTGGAGATTCAGGCCGACGCCGCCCGCGTCGGTAGAAAGGAACACGCGGCACTTCGCATCGCGGCGGAATTTCTCCATCAGCGCGCCGCGATTCCGCGAAGGCACGCCTCCGTGCAAAGACACGAAGCCCACACCCATCTTCTCCAGCTCGCGGCCGGCCAGGTGAGTCATCCGCTCGTACTCGCTGAAGACCACCACCTTGCGGCCTTCTTCGATCGCCAACTCGCGGATGATCTCACGAAACTCCTCGAGCTTCGGCGAGTGATTCGTCTGTTTGTCGAATAGAAACGTGGAATCGCAGAGCATCCGCATGTTCTGCAGGCAGCACATAATGCGCCGCAGATCGATTTCCGATAGCCAGCGCTGCCGCTCCCATTTGCGCATCAAAGAGGCGAGGATGTCGTTCTGTTCCCAGTACGGTTCGGCCTGCTGAGGCGTCAGCGAAACGTGGAGAATCTGGTCGGTGCGCTTCGGCAGATCCTTGAGGACCTCCTGCCGCGTGCGCCGCAGAAGGATCGGCGCCAGTTGGTCGTGAATACGGTCGAGACCGCGGTAGCCGACGAGGCGGCCGTTTTCGTCCTCCGTCCTGTGCTCGTGAAGGAAGCGGAAGGCGGGACCGAGACGGCGGCCGTCGATGAACTCCACCACGGAGAACAGCTCCTCCAGCTTGTTTTCGAGAGGAGTTCCCGTCAGTACGAAGGCATAGCGGCTTTTCAGTTGTTTGATGGTGCGCGCCGTGGCGGTGGTCCAGTTTCGGATGCGCTGCGCTTCGTCGAGGATGATGAGGTCGGGCGCCAGTCCGTGCATGTAGCGCACATCCTTGAGGACCAGTTCGTAGCTGGAGAGGTTGAAGAACTTGGGCGAGGCATACAGTTCCTGCCGTCGCTCGAGCGACCCGTCGATCACCTGCGCTGGAAGGTCGGTGAACTTCTCGATTTCCGTTTTCCACTGGTATTTCACAGAGGCCGGGGCAACTACCAGCACTCTCGAAATGCCGCGGCGGCGCCGGAGCAACTCCGCGGCAGCCAGGGCCTGGACGGTCTTGCCCAAACCCATGTCGTCGGCCAGAACCACGCGACCCCGGCAAGCCGCGAAAATGGCACCCTTCTCCTGGTAGGGCAGCAGTTTCGTCTTCAGCACTCCGTTCAGAGGATCACGTCCCTTGCGAAGCTGTGCGAGAAGCTGGCTTTCCAGATCGAGCCCGTCCGCGAGCTCGTTTTCCCGGTCGAGGTACTCCAGCACGTCGCTATAGACGACCGCTTCCAGATCGGCCTTGCGGAAGGCCTCGATCACCTCATGAAAGCTCCGGAAATGCCGTTGCCGCAACAGCCCGGCCGAATCGAAATACTGCCCGGCCAGCTTGCGGAGAGTGGGCGATGGAGCAGCCGGCAAGCGCAACCGCACATCGATCATTTCGCCATACTGCAAGGAAATCGAGGCGCGCGAACGAGCGTACGCCTTGCTTTCGAGTGAATGGCCGTGCCTTTTTCGCAGGCGCAAAAGGAGGGCCTCAATGTGTTTGCAGGTGCCCAGTGTGTTGACGGCGAAGTCCGGGCAGGAGCAGTAGTTCTCGAACAATCCCGGCCCGCGCATGGCCACCCGGTAGGTTTTCCCGCTGGCCGAGTTGACGCGGTAGTCGCCATACGCCGCTCCGCTGGGCCGTTCCAGAATCCTGGCGATCGAGTCGCGCGCCCGTTCCCGCCGTTCCGCAATCTGTTGCTCGACTAACATGTGGCCTTTCCTCGCTCTTGGATCACGAGCCAGGATAGCAAGGTGCAGACTGATTCGAGTTAAAGCCCAATCCGCGCGCGCCGGCGCCGCTCATCCTGCCCCTCCCATTCGACGGTTTCGATTCGATCGCTGCGCACCCCGTGGCGGGCACCCAGAGCCATATAGCCGACCACGCTGCCCAGCCCCTGCGTGGCGGGAAAACGGCTCATCACTTCGCCGATCGATGCTTGCGATCGCTCCCGCAGCACGGCGCGGATGTTCGCTTTGAGCACGCGAAAGTCTATCTCGGACTGGGCTACCAGTTCGCCCACCGTGTCGAGGTCGATGGGCGCGCCTTCGCCATCCAGCATGCCTCCGCCTGGCGCTTGAGCCGCAGGGTCGAAGAGCACCCACTGCGCCAGCGACCGCAAGCGGCTGCTGGTCAATGGCAGCGTGTATTCCAGTGTGTCCGTGACGCGGACTTCATCCTTCAGCGACAGTGCGGCCCGCTGCGCATCCTTCAGCAGTTGGTTGAAGCGACGCTGTTCCAAATACTCGCGGCTCTGCACAAAATGCCTGAGGCTGCGCGCAAAGTGCTGCAGCACCTCGTGCACCATGCCGCCCTGTTCGAGCAGCATCGGCGTCAGGCGCAGCAGGAACCGCCGGTCGCGGCCATCCAGTTGCCCGGCAAAATCGCGGGACACGACTTCGTCGATCGCCTGGTCGAGCGCCGAGCTCTGCTCGGGATTCGTGAGCAACCGCCAGAATGCGGAAAAGGTTCGCCCGGCGTCGCTCTCGGCGATCACGTCCACGCCGGCGAACAGGGCCTCCAGCACTTCCCCGCGGCTAGCGTCGTTGTCCATCAGCCGTTCCCGCAGGTCGCGATTGAGTGCCTCGAAGCGGTCGCGCACGCGGCGAAAATCGCCGGCCAGGTCGTCGGCCAACGCGATGATCTCGTGAATACGTTCGAGCGCCCGCGCTTCCGGCAGCGGTTGCAGGCGTCCATGCCGGATGGCTTCGATTTGCTCGTCGATCCGTTCTCGCTCGGACAACAAAGTGGCGACGCGGGTTTCCGGGTTGGTGTCGGTTTCCTCCGCCAAACGTACCAGTTGTTGAATCACCACGGCCAGCCGGCTTTCCGTTGCCATGGTGCGGGGCTCCACCAAACCAGCGGCGAAACGGATCGCGGCCGCCGCCGCCGCGGAAAGCTCGTACTCCTCCTCGGAAGCGCCTGGCGGGAACCGCCGTTCCAGGTACCCCGCGGCCAGCCAGTCCGCAACGTAGGCCTGCGCTGAGCGCGGCAGATCTTCTCCCTGAGCCAGTAGGTCTTCGAGATCGCGATTCAGCCGCTCATAAAAGATGGACGCCGGCAGCCTCCGATCACCTTCGAAGAGATGTGTTTGGAGCAGGCCAATGACGGCGGGGCCGTTAGCTGACGCCAGCAACCGCCATAGCGATTGCTCGCGCAAACGGCGATAAGTCGCGATCATATTGTCTGCCTTGGTGTGACGCAAACGTGCACCTGGTACAAAATGATAACAGCCCCGAGGACGTCACGTGTTGGACAGGGCGTTTCACGCTTGGTCCGAACGATCAGCCACGGACAATACAGTAGCGATACCCCAAAAACGTCTATTATTGTTAAGAGTCAGGGCAGACGCTCGAAAGGGAGGATGACTTGGCGATACCCTGACAACATGGCCCGGCTGAAGATGCATTCGCACAGCTTGCACATTCGAGTTTTCGCCAAGCGTGGGACTGGCACAACTGGCATTCCCTGTTTTCACCAGCAAATGCGCAGCGCGATCGCCGTCACCGTATTGACGTGCTGTACGGCAATTGGCCAGACGCCCCCTCCCATCTCGCTGACCAGCGTTTATCCGCCCAGTACCCTACTGGCGCCGGGCACCACCAGCCTGAATCTGTCGTTCAACACACCTCAGCCGGACACGTGCGGCTACTCGGTTGGTGCGCTGGTGGACCTCAGCCAGATGCAGCCCGTTGACATCGCCGGTCCAACCGCGACGCACCAGGTGACGGTCACCGGGCTCAATTCGAACCCGCAGATCGTCAACCCGGTCTACATCCGCTGTGCCTCCGCGACCGGCTCCTGGCCACTCCAATATCGCGCCGTGGCCGAGCCGAGCGGGAGTTTTCCGCGCATCGGCAGCATCTGGGGAGATGTTTTTACCGCCCGGGCCGCGAAGATCCAGCTCTATAACAGTCTCGGCATGAGCTCCGACCGGATCTCCGCGTTGCGTGCGGCGAATCCCGGAGTGCTGGTCCTGGCCAGCGACGACGCAACCTACTCCGGGCCATGGGCTGTATTCCCCGACGATTATTATCTGAAGGACACTCAGGGCAACAACATTCAGGTTGGCCCGGACGGCGCCTCCCTGCTGAACATGACCCGGCCTGACGTCGCGGAAGGTGTCGCCAATTACTTTTACCAGCAATTGGTCGGGAGCGGCCTCGCCTGGGACGGCTTTTTTCTCGACGACGTATTTCCCAAGATTTCCTGGCTGAACACCGACTTTTACGGCAACCCGGTTCAAATCAGCAGCACGGGAAATGGCGTTCCCGACAATCCCGCGACTCTCGATGTGGCGTGGCGCGCCGGGCTATTCCTCGAACTCAACACCCTGCGTAATCTCGTTCCCTGGGGTTACTTTACCGGTCACCTCACGGAACCCGCCGACCCTCAGCTTAGGAGCCTCTTCAACGGGAACAGCCTGGTGTTCGATGCGGTGGACGTCCGGGAGGGGAACCTATCGTTCGGCGATTTCTGGAGATACGACCAGGACTGGTTTCTGCAGGGCGTTGCTCCAGGGATCGCAATGGTGCAGTCCGCGCCGTCGAGCATCCTCTCGTATGGATACGGACCCCAGCCGGCCCAGACGCTGCCCGCATCGACCCTCGCGTTCGCCGAGTCATTCTATCCCAACATGCGCTTTGGCCTCGCGTCAGCTCTGATGAACGACGGTTTCTCCAGCTTCGATCTGGGAGATACGGGGTGTTGCGCCGGCTGGTGGTATGACGAGTACGATTTCAACCTGGGGCTGCCACTCGGTCCGGCCGTGCGCGTGGGCCCGGAGCCGGGACCGAATTTGCTTACCAACGCCGGGTTTGAGAACGGGCTTTCGGGGTGGGCGTTTTTCGCGGACAACGACGGGCAGGAAAGCGCAACTCTGACTCTCGACAATTCCGTCGCGGCGGAAGGAAACACGTCGGCTCACATCGATGTCGCCACCGCGGACAGCTACTCGTGGCAGGCGAATTTGTATCAGGCACCGCTGCCGGTGACCGCCGGCGCAAATTACCAGTTGCAGTTCTGGGCGCGGTCGGACTCTCCCCGCACGATCACGGTCGATGTCGAGAGCGCAAATCCTCCCTATACGAATTACGGGCTTTCCTCGCAGGTGTCGCTGGGCACGACATGGACGCTGAATACGCTCACCTTCGTCTCCAGCGCGACCGCCGCGGATGGCACGCTGCAATTCGATGTGGGAGATGTGGCCGGTAACGTGTGGATCGATGGCGTCCAGCTCTTCCAACAGGCGCCCGACGTCTTCCAGCGCGATTTCAGCCAGGGAGTTGCGGTGTTGAACGGCACAGGCGTTCCGCAGACCGTCGCGCTCGAAGCCGGCCTCCAGCGTTTCACGGGCGCCCAGGCGCCGCTCGAGCAGTACATCGTGGACGATTCGAGTGCGGGGTTCAGCGCCAGCGGAGCGTGGAACGTCGTGAACATTTCCACCGGGTCTTTCATCGCCGTGGGCCCCTGGTACAACGCGTGGGGCGGGTCGTTGCACGAACTGGACGTGCCCCAGGGGACCGCGCAGTGGAACCTGAGCATTCCCGCCGACGGCCAGTACACGATTCAGGTCTGGCTGCCGGATCCACCGAGCGCTGCGGGCTGGACAAAGAACGCTCAGTACCAGATCGTCTCCGGTGGCAACGTGGTGGCTTCGGCGAGTCTCGATCAGAGCAGCGCCACTGGGGGCGACCAATGGCACACCATCTTCAGCGGCGTGGCGCTCACTGCGGCCAGCTCACCGATTCTCACCATCTCGAACGCCGGCGCAGGGCCGCTGATCGCTGACGCCGTCTATATCACTTCTGCCGCACGCTACAACGATGGGTCGGCCGCGCCACAGGTCACGCTGGCGGCGACCGATGGCATTCTGCTCCAGCGCCAGCAGCCGGTGGCGGCGCCCGCGTCGAGGGTGGGGGCGGTGGTCGACGGAGCCGGCTTTCAGCCTGCGGTAGTGTCGGGCGCATGGGTGACGATCCTTGGCAGCGGTTTCACCTCCGCTCCGCAGACTTGGACGCCGGGTCCCGCCGATCAGCAGTTTCCCGCCTCGCTCGGGGGCGTCAGCGTAACCATCAACGGCAAGCCGGCGTACGTCGACTACATCAGTCCCGGCCAGATCAACGTGATTGCGCCGGACGATCCCGCATTGGGGCCGGTTGCGGTGCAGGTGAACACAGGGCAAGCGAACAGCTATCCGGGCACCGTGGTGAAGCAGCGGATGACCCCGGAGTTCTTCGTCTGGACGATGAATGGAACGAATTACGTCGCGGCGCTCCACGCGGACGAAACGCTGGTGGGACCCGCCGGACCGGTCAGCCGGCCGGCGCAGGTGGGCGAGGAGATCGAACTCTATGCTACCGGGTTCGGCCCGACGAATCCGCCGGTATCACCGGCGCAACTGATCTCGCAGGCGGTGCCGCTGGCGGGCACGCCGACAGTGTCCATCGGCGGAGTAAGCGCCGTCGTGAACGCAGCGAATCTGGTGGAGGCGGGGCTTTATCAGCTCAACGTGACCATCCCCTCCGTTCCCGCGGGCGACCAGCCAGTGCAGGCTCGGATCGCGGGGTTCCAGAGCATCGGCGCGGTGTTTGTGACCTGCGCGAGCCAGTAGCACTTGACGCTCAGGCCTGCGTCGGCAACTGCCGGATGTCTCAAGTGAGCGGCGAAACGCAAACGGGAAAAACGTGCTTGGGCCCCACAATGAGTAGGCCTGCTGGAAAATCGAACTGCGGAGGGTTTGTAGCGAGATACCGCCAGCCGGAGGCGGGCGAGATGTTCCAGCCGGTGATATCGACGTGGCAACCTGCGATCCGGGTAGCTGGAAGACAGAGTTCTCCCGGAGCGTTCGTGGAGTGGAACAAGGGCCGAGCGAGATTTCGAGCGGCTCCGCATTGACGCGAACAAGAATGGTGCGGGACAATGATAGCCGTCATTTGGAGGTCAAAAAGGAGATCCCGGAGAAAATGCTTGCCGCCGCTATCAGAGCCGGAGGGATGGTCATCTGGGAGTCGATTGAGCCCAAACGGCCGCCCCGGCTGAAATCTCTTGGGTACATAGCCCTGGTGTTTTTGATCTGCCTCACGGCCGACGGCCGCGACCAGCCCTACTCCGGCCCGTCATCGACTCCCCTCGCCTACCCCGGACTCCCTCGCCTACCCCGCCCCCCTCGCCGACCCACCCGCCCCCCGGTAGCAGCAGGCT
>Ga0181530_10002057_pt1 | contig 24518 bp, 18 predicted proteins | sample PEATcosm2014_Bin_42_FD_119769 | JGI IMG/M metagenome (GOLD analysis project Ga0181530, IMG submission 119769) | Peatland microbial communities from MTU Mesocosm Facility, Houghton, MI, USA - PEATcosm2014_Bin10_60_metaG | ecosystem: Environmental > Terrestrial > Soil > Wetlands > Peat | place... | reverse complement strand
AGCACACATCGTTTACAGCGTGGACTACCAGGGTATCTAATCCTGTTTGCTCCCCACGCTTTCGCGCCTCAGCGTCAGTATCGGTCCAGAGAGCCGCCTTCGCCACCGGTGTTCTTCCCAATATCTACGAATTTCACCTCTACACTGGGAATTCCACTCTCCTCTCCCGAACTCAAGCCACCCCGTCCCAAGCGCAATTCCCAGGTTGAGCCCGGGGCTTTCACGCCTGACAAAGATGGCCGCCTACGCGCCCTTTACGCCCAGTAATTCCGAACAACGCTCGCCCCCTTCGTATTACCGCGGCTGCTGGCACGAAGTTAGCCGGGGCTTCTTCTGCGGGTACCGTCATCATCGTCCCCGCCGAAAGAGCTTTACAACCCTAAGGCCTTCCTCACTCACGCGGCATTGCTGGATCAGGCTTTCGCCCATTGTCCAATATTCCCTACTGCTGCCTCCCGTAGGAGTCTGGGCCGTGTCTCAGTCCCAGTGTGGCTGATCATCCTCTCAGACCAGCTACGGATCATAGCCTTGGTAGGCCGTTACCCCACCAACTAGCTAATCCGACGCGGGCCCCTCCTAGAGCGATAAATCTTTCCCCGGTATTGCTACCGGGCGCATGCGGTATTAGCCGAAGTTTCCCTCGGTTATCCCCCACTCCAGGGCAGGTTCCCACGCGCTACTCACCCGTGCGCCACTAGACCCGAAGGTCTCGTTCGACTTGCATGTATGAGGCATGCCGCCAGCGTTCGTTCTGAGCCAGGATCAAACTCTCATGTTCATCCTGACAACGGCGCCCCAGGCCGGCTAAGACCCAGGACATCGCAATCATCAAAGGACACTGACTAAACCTACTCATTGAGGCCGCGGACAGAGTCCGCGACCCCCGTTGCGCAGACTACCAGCGTCCTTGCAGACGCCGCCGCCCACGCATCCCTTCCAATACCCAACAATGTCAATCAGCGAGCTCAAATCCCGACAAAGATGCCATAACCGCCAAGAGAGGCGGTGCGTGCCTCGTCGCATCGGGGTCGAGTCGTCCACCGCGGCTGCGGCGGGCGAACGGTCAACATAACCACCGGCCCCGCCCCTGTCTAGGGGCAGCGTGCACAAAATTTGGACCGGCTGCCTAACCCCCGATCAGGCCCGTCAAATCAGGCCGAGCGCGCGCAATTCGATAAGCATATGGTCGGGCAGCGCGGCGAAATCACCACCCGGGCCGCCCGGTGCGTCCTTCGGCGCATCGGCCGGCGGCAGATAGCGCCAACCCTGGAACGGCCGGAACGGGCGCGGCAGTGTCACGACGAATTCGGGATCGGTCAGGATCAGGCAATAGGCACGGCCGTTGTCGTCGCGCTGGCTGCGGAAGCCGATGACGCGGTGGCGCGCGCGGATCTGACCCTTGACCACCCAGTAGAGCGAGCCGCCATTCAGGATCTCCTCGGCGCGGCGCGGGTGGTTGCGGGTATAGACCCAGCTCTCGCGGCGCTCCGCGAAACGCTGAGCGCGAAACCGGCGCAATTCATCGACGTTTGAAGCGCCGACCGCCATCTTGAGCAGATGCAGCGGGCCAGCAGCTGGGAAATCGTCCCCCTCGGGCATCAGCCCGCCTCCCCCAGCACAATCAGCTCGGCGCCCTCGTCGACCAGGTCGCCGACCGCGTAGCGCACCGCTTCGACCGTGCCGTCGCGCGGCGCAGCGATGGTGTGCTCCATCTTCATCGCCTCGATGACGATCATCGGCTGGCCCTGCCGCACCGCATCGCCGGATGCGACGAGCAGCTGCACGACCTTCCCCGGCATCGGCGCCGAGAGCCGCCCGGCATGCGCATCGGCGCCCGCCGGCGGCGCCAGCGGATCGACCCGCTCGAGCCGCCAGCTCTCCCCGGCGACGAACACGGCCAGAGCACTGCCATGCGCGAGGACGATCGCGCGGCTTTGCATGCCGTCGACGGTCAAGGCGACGGCGTCATCGGCAGCAAATGTGGAAGAGGCGCGGCACCGCCGGTCGCCGAGCTGGAGATCCCAGCCCTCGCCCGCCGCGGTCGCCGCAACCGGCAGCGTTGCCTCGCCGTCGCGGAACACCAGGGTCTGCGGCGCCTTTGCCGCATTGAGCCGCCAGCCATCGCGCCGCGCCCAGGGATCGTCCGGCTTTCCGGCCGTCTCCGCGAGGCAAAATAGCGCCCCCGCGGCGAGCGCTGCGTCCGATACCGGCGTCGGCGGCGCCAGCAGCACTGCCTTGCGCCGCTCGATGAACCCGGTATCGAGCTTCGCCGCCGCGAAATCCGCGTCGCCGACCACGCGCGCGAGAAAGCCGAGATTGGTCGTTATCCCGAGCACGCCGATCTGCGCCAGCGCCTGGCCGAGCCGGGTCCGCGCCGCCGCGCGATCGCGGCCCCAGGCAATGATCTTGGCGATCATCGGGTCGTAATAGGGGGTCACCGTATCGCCCTCGCGCACCCCGGTCTCGACCCGCGCGAGCCGCGCTGGCGGCAGGCGCAGCCGCTGCAGCGTGCCGGTCGCCGGCAGAAACCCGCGCTCGGGGTTCTCGGCATAGAGCCGGACCTCGATCGCATGGCCGCGCAGCGCGATGTCCTTCTGCGTCCGCGTGAATGCCTCGCCGGCTGCGACGCGCAGCTGCCACTCGACCAGATCGGTGCCGGTCACCGCCTCGGTCACCGGGTGCTCGACCTGAAGCCGCGTGTTCATTTCCATGAAATACAATTTATCTCGCTCGACGATGAACTCGACCGTGCCGGCGCCGACATAACCGCAAGCCCGCGCCGCGGCGACTGCCGCCTCGCCGAGCGCCTGGCGCATTTTCTTGGCCAGCCCCGGCGCCGGGGCCTCCTCGACGATTTTCTGGTAGCGCCGCTGGATCGAGCAGTCGCGCTCGTAGAGATGCACGACATTCCCGTGGGTGTCGGCGAAGACCTGCACCTCGATATGGCGCGGCGCGGTCAAATATTTTTCGATCAGCACCCGCTCGTCGCCGAACGCGCCCAGCGCCTCGCGCTTCGCGCCGTCGAGCGCGCGGCCGAAGGCGCCGGCCTCCTCGACGATCCGCATGCCGCGTCCGCCGCCGCCGCCCGACGCCTTGATCAGCACCGGAAAGCCGATCGTCTCGGCCTCGGCGAGGAGCCGCGCCGGATCCTGGTCGTCGCCGTGATAGCCCGGCACCACGGGAACGCCGTGTTGCTCCATCAGCGCCTTGGCCGCCGCCTTCGACCCCATCGCGCGCATCGCTTCGGGCGGCGGGCCGATAAACACCAGACCCGCCGCGGCGCAGGCCTCGGCGAACTCCGCATTCTCCGACAGGAACCCGTAGCCGGGGTGGATCGCCTGCGCGCCGGACTCCCGAGCCGCCGCTATGATCGCGTCGCCCTTGAGGTAGCTCTCGCGCGCCGGCGGCGGACCGATCAGCCGCGCCTCATCGGCCGCCGCCACGTGCAGCGCGCCGGCGTCGGCCTCCGAATAGACCGCGACCGTCGCGATCCCCATGCGCCGCGCGGTGCGGATCACCCGGCAGGCGATCTCGCCGCGATTGGCAATCAGGATTTTAGCGAACATGAAGCTGCAAAAGCGACGTTGCGTCCTTCGAGGCCCTGCTCTGCAGGGCACCTCAGGATGAGGTAGTTTTTGGATGGCCTAAAGAAAAATCCTCATCCTGAGGAGCGTCCGCAGGACGCGTCTCGAAGGACGCACGAGGTTTGTCCGGCTTTATGCGGCTCACATCCGGAACACGCCGAACGTGGTGGGCTCGATCGGCGCGTTGAGCGCGGCGGAGATCGACAGCCCCAGCACCGTTCGCGTCTCCGCCGGGTCGATGATGCCGTCATCCCACAGTCGGGCGCTGGCGTAATAGGGATGGCCTTGCGTCTCGTATTGGGCGCGGATCGGCGCCTTGAATTCCTCTTCCTCAGCGGCGGGCCAGTCCTGGCCGCGCGCCGCCATGCCGTCGCGCCGCACGGTCGCCAGCACCGAGGCGGCCTGCTCGCCACCCATCACCGAGATGCGCGCGTTGGGCCACATCCACAAAAAGCGCGGCCCGTAGGCACGGCCGCACATGCCGTAATTGCCGGCGCCAAAGCTGCCGCCGATGATCACGGTGAACTTCGGCACCGCCGCCGTCGCGACCGCGGTCACCATCTTGGCGCCGTCCTTGGCGATGCCGCCTGCCTCGTATTTCTTGCCGACCATGAACCCGGTGATGTTCTGCAGGAAGACCAGCGGAATACCGCGCTGCGCGCACAGCTCGATGAAATGCGTGCCCTTCAGCGCGCTCTCGGAAAAGAGGATGCCGTTATTGGCGAGGATGCCGACCGGATAGCCCCAGATCCTTGCGAAGCCGCACACCAGCGTCTGGCCGTAGAGCTGCTTGAACTCGTCGAACTCGCTGGCGTCGACGAGGCGCGCGATCACCTCGTGCACGTCATAGGGGTGGCGCGTGTCGATGGGGATCACGCCGTAAAGCTCCTCGGCCGGGTAGACTGGCTCACGCGCCTCTTTAACATCGAGCGTGACTTGCTTGATTCGATTGAGATTGCCGACAATCCGCCGGGCGATGCCGAGCGCGTGCCGATCGTCGAAGGCGTAATGGTCGGTGACCCCGGAGACGCGGCTATGCACATCGGCGCCGCCCAGTTCCTCGGCCGTCACCACCTCGCCGGTCGCCGCCTTGACCAGCGGCGGGCCGCCGAGAAAGATCGTGCCCTGGCCCTTGACGATGATGCTCTCGTCCGACATCGCCGGCACATAGGCGCCGCCCGCGGTGCACGAGCCCATGACGATCGCGATCTGCGGGACGCCGGCGGCCGACATCTGCGCCTGGTTGTAGAAGATGCGGCCGAAATGGTCGCGGTCGGGGAACACCTCGTCCTGCGCCGGCAGGAACGCGCCGCCCGAATCGACCAGGTAGAGGCACGGCAGCCGGTTCTCTCGCGCGATCTCCTGCGCGCGCAGGTGCTTCTTGACGGTCAGCGGGAAATAGGTGCCGCCCTTGACCGTCGCGTCGTTGGCGACGATCACGCATTCCTGATTCGATATGCGCCCGATACCCGTGACCAAACCGGCCGCCGGCACCCCGCCGTCATACATCCCGTACGCGGCGAACGCCGAGAATTCGAGAAACGGCGACCCGGGATCGAGCAAGGTCCGCACCCGCTCGCGCGCCAACAGCTTGCCGCGCGACACATGCCGCTGCCGCGACGCCTCGTCGCCACCCAGCGCTATCGCCTCGGTCTTGGCGCGCAGATCCTCGACCATCCCCCGCATCGCCGCCGCATTGGCGCGGAATGCTTCCGAGCGCGGATCGAGCGAAGTGGCGAGAGTGGTCATGGCCGAGGGCGAGGTTTGCAAGGCGCGAGGTTAGGCGCAAGCGGAAAGCGAGAATTTCTTTGAGTTGTTCGCTACAATCAAAGCCCTACATGCGGTGGCAAGGCATCTCGGAGATACAAAATGGACGATCAATTCTATCGTCGAACCGCAAAGTGGCACCCCTCGGGGGGTTATCAGCTCCATGCCGAAGCTCTTGCACCATCCTCCGTGCAGGCCAATTATCCGCCCTATTGGTTCTGCTCGCACGAGGACGGGGAATTTCACGCAACCTACGAAGACGCCGTTAACTGCGTGCAGTACAGGGAATTCTTAGGGCAAATAACCTAACAGATGTCGTCAGCCGGCGGTGTGCCTTCTGTTGGGGGGCACGTACTCTCGGGCAACGGCAGCTCAAACGCCCATTTTCCTCGAGGATTAGCATCTGCCTAATCTTTGAGGCGATACCATCGCTCCCCGGAACAATCTGAGGACGTGATGCCCGAAGCAGCCGGGGCGATATCCGAAGCCGCTTTTATCGACGCGCCGCGCGATCCCCGCACCAGGGCGCTTTACGACTATTGGAATGCTCTGCGCAGCGGCCGGGCGATGCCGGCGCGGGCCGATATCGACCCGACCGCGATACCCTCGCTGCTGCCGTACATCATCATGTACGACGTGGCGGCGGGCGGCGCCTATGCGATCCGTCTCGTCGGCGAGGAGGTGGTGGGATTTGTCGGGCGCAACGCGACCGGCAATCCGGCCGGCGCGATGATGCCGGCGCGTTCGGCGGAGGTGATGGTCAAAATCCTCGATGCGGTGACGGCGGAGCGGGCGCCGAAATTTCGTGCCGGCAAGGCGCATTGGCACCCGGACAAGACCTATCGCGACTTTGAGGCCTGCTTTCTGCCGCTGTCCGCCGACGGCGAGACCGTCAACATCGTGCTCGGCGGGATCAGCTTCCCACGATAGAATCAGGCCGCCGCCCTGATCGCGACGTTCTTGATCTCGTTGCCGACATGCGCCTCGTACGCGCCGAAATTCTTCTCGAAATCGCGGGTCAGGCTCCGGGCGGTCTCGTCATAGGCCATCTTGTTGGCCCAGCTGGCGCGCGGGTCGAGCACGTCGGCCGGTACGTCGGCGGCGCTTTCGGGCACCAGGAAGCCGAAATTCGGGTCCTTGCGCATCGGCGCGTTGGCGAGGCGGCCGTCGAGCACCGCGCGCAGCAGGCCGCGGGTATGGCCGATCGCCATGCGCTGCCCGGTGCCGTAGGCGCCGCCCGACCAGCCGGTGTTGACGAGCCAGCATTTGGCGCCAAAGCGGGCGATGCGGTCGCCGAGCATCTTGGCGTATTCGGTCGGCCGGCGCGGCATGAACGGCGCGCCGAAGCAGGTCGAGAACGTCGCCTGCGGTTCGCTGCCGAGCCCCACTTCGGTGCCGGCGACGCGCGCGGTGTAGCCCGAGAGGAAATGGTACATCGCCTGCTCGGCATTCAGCTGCGCGATCGGCGGCATCACGCCAAACGCGTCGCAGGTCAGCATCACGACGTTCTGTGGGTGCGGCGCGAGCCCGTCATCCGAGGCGTTCGGGATGAAGTCGAGCGGGTAGCAGGCGCGGGTGTTCTCGGTCAGGCTGTCGTCGTCGACATCGGGCATCCGCGTGCGCGGGTTGAGCATCACATTTTCCAGTACCGTGCCGAAGCGGGTGATCGTCGCGTAGATCTCGGGCTCGGCTTTGGGCGACAGATTGATCACCTTGGCGTAGCAGCCGCCCTCGAAATTGAACAAGCCGCGCGGGCTCCAGCCGTGCTCGTCATCGCCGATCAGGGTGCGCGAGGCATCGGCCGAGAGCGTGGTCTTGCCGGTGCCGGAGAGCCCGAAAAAGATCGCGCTATCGCCCTTCGACCCGACATTGGCCGAGCAGTGCATCGGCAGCACGTCGCGTGTCGGCAGCACGAAATTGAGATAGCCGAAAACGCATTTCTTGATCTCGCCGGCATATTCCGTGCCGCCGATCAGCACCAGCCGCTCGGCGAAATTGACGAAGATGAAGGTCTCGGAGCGGATGCCGTCCAATTCGGGGATCGAGTGAAACTCGGGCACGTGGAGGATCGTGAAGGCCGGGCGGAATTCATGCAGCTCGCCATGCGGCGGACGAATGAACATGTTGCGGGCGAAGAGACTGTGCCAGGCGCTCGGTGTGACCACGCGCACCGGCAGCCGGTATTCCGGGTCGGCGCCGGCGTACAAATCCTGGATGAACAGCTCGCGGCCTTGCAGATAGGCGAGCACGCGTTGATGCAGGCTGGCGAACTGCGCCGGGGTGATCGACTGGTTGACGCTGCCCCAATCGACCGTGTCGTGCGTGCCGGGCTCGTCGACGATGTATTTGTCGCGTGGGCTCCGGCCGGTGTGCCGCCCGGTGCTGACGACGAACGCACCGCCGAGGCCGATCTCGCCCTCGCGGCGGCGCACCGCGTGCTCGTAGAGAAACGGCATCTGCAGGTTCCAGTGCGCCGGCGCGAGATGGCGCATCCCCTGCGCTTCGAGGTCAAAGGACGGCTTGGGGCCCGTCACCGGGTTATCCGCCTGATCCAAGCTTTTCCTCCATTATCGCCGCGCCCGCTTGCCGCGAGCACGTTTGGCGTTTGATACAGAATTTGGCGCGCACGGTAAACCGCAGCATGAGGGGGCGGCAAGCTGTTGCGAGAGCGACGCAACTTCCGGGCCAGATGCGCCGGTGGTCAGGAATTGCGCGCCCGACGCGCCGCGGCGGTGAGGGCGATCAGCGCCTGCCTGGCCGCTGCCGGATCGAGCACCGGCATGGGGAAGTCGAGCCGCGCGGTTTCGTGCTCGCGGCGCAGGTCGATGCCCTCGGGATCGATGCCGGTCATCCGCCAGCCAGACCCGGGACGGCGCAGCAGTTCTTCGGCAAACAGCGCCACCGCGTCGGCATGTTCCCCGTTCATATGCGCGACGATCTCGGCTTCAGCCACGCCGTGGGCCGCGGCATCGCCGGAAAAGCGCAACTCGTCGCCATCGACCCACGAAATTCGGCCAAAGCCGGCGACCAGATGACCGCGCTCGATGTTCACCCGGTAGAGATGGAAATCGCCGAACCCGGCATAGGCTGCAGCGCTCGGATGGCGCGCCGTGAAGCGGGCCAGCAGCCGCGGATCGTCGCACCGTTCCGCCCCGCCGAGGAGGCTCAGTCGCGGCTCAGCGAGCGGATCCTCCGGGGGATGCTCGCGCGGGCCTCCGTCGAACAATAGCGACACCCTCGGATCGGCGGCGATGTCGCGACTGTGCTGGGCGAGATCGGACAACAGGAGCAACGGGCTAGCGTCGTGATCGCAGGCGATTGCGACAAGCGAAACATAGGGGCGACCGTCAAAGCTTGTCGCCAGCGCCGCATGGCTTTGCCGGCGCATCAGCCGGCGGCACACGGGCCCGCTATCGGTTTGATCCATCGCTTGCCCCTTTTTGTTCGCCGCCGAGCGGCCATATTTGAGGGACTACATTATTGCGCCGGCAGCGTAGCATTGCGAAGCCGGGGCTTGGGGGACAAATCCTTGGCGAACACGATCGCACTTGTCGATGACGACCGTCACATCCTCGAATCGGTGTCGATGGCGCTCGAGGCGGAGGGCTTTGACGTGCGCTGCTACGCCGATGGCGCCGAGGCGCTCAAGGGCCTCAACGGGCAACCGGTCGATGTCGCCGTGCTCGACATCAAGATGCCGCGCATGGACGGCATGGAACTATTGGCCCAGCTGCGCCGGCAGAACCCGATCCCGGTCATCTTCCTGACCTCGAAGGACGATGAGGTCGATGAACTGCTCGGCCTGCGCATGGGCGCCGACGACTACATCAAGAAGCCGTTTTCGCAGCGTCTGCTGATCGAGCGCATCCGCGCCCTGCTGCGCCGCGGCGATCTGGCCCGCGAGCGCGACGACATTCAGGGCGAGCCGGCGATCGTGCGCGGCCAACTGATCCTCGACCCCGGCCGGCATCTATGCACCTGGCGCGGCGGGCAGGTCGAGCTGACGGTCACCGAGTTCCTGATCCTCAAATCGCTCGCGCAGCGTCCCGGGCACGTCAAGAACCGTGACCAGCTGATGGACGCGGCCTATGGCGAGCACATCTATGTCGACGACCGCACGATCGACAGCCACATCAAGCGGCTCAGGAAGAAGTTCAAGTCTGTCGACGACGACTTCGCGCAGATCGAAACCCTCTATGGCGTCGGTTATCGATATCGCGAGCACTGATCCGGTAGCGCCGGACGCGGAGACCGCGCCGGAGCTGGAGCCGGAAGCGACGCCGCGCGCGATCGCGGCGCCGGCCGAGCGCGAGCCGGTGCTCCGCCGCCGCCGGTTTCGGCTGCCGCGCTTCTCGCCGCTGACCCGGCGGATCGTCGTCGTCAACGTCCTGCCGCTGGCGCTGCTGGCGATCGGGTTCCTCTATCTCGGCAAGTTCGAAGCGAGCCTGATCGGCCAGCAGATCGAGGCGCTGCGCACCCAGGGCGAGATCTTCGCTGCCGCGTTGGGCGAAGGCGCGGTGCTCGATTCGCCCGATGACGGCGAGGTGCTGCTGCCCGATCTGGCGCGGCAGATGATGCGCCGGCTGGTCGCGCCGACCAGCACGCCGGCGCGACTCTTCGATCGCGACGGCAAGCAGGTCGCCGACAGCCGGGTCCTGGCTGGTCCGGGCGACACGGTCGAAGTCGCCGAGCTGCCGCCGCCCGACAACTCAAGCTGGCTGACCCGCCTCAGCGACCGGATCTACGACTGGATCGTCGAGCAGCTGCCGCGCCGGCGCAGCTACCCGACCTATCGCGAGGGCCGATCGGCCGACGACTATCCCGAGGTTCTGCGGGCCCTGCACGGCGAAGGCGGCTCGGCGGTGCGTCGCGACCCCGCCGATAACGGGCTCGTCATCAGCGTTGCGGTTCCGGTGCAGCGCTACAAGGAGGTGCTCGGCGCGGTGATGCTGAGCACGGCCAACGGCGAGATCGAGGCGCAATTGCGCACCGTGCGGCTCGAGCTGCTGCGCATCTTCGGCGTCGCCGTCCTGGTCACCGTTGGTCTGTCGCTGTACCTCGCCGGAACAATCGGCCGGCCGATCCGCCGGCTCGCCGAGGCGGCCGAACGGGCGCGCGGGCGCGGCGCGCGCATCGAAATCCCCGACCTCACCCAACGGGGCGACGAGATTGGCGATCTGTCGCGCTCGCTGCGCGAGATGACCAACGCGCTGTGGCTACGCATGAGCGCGATCGAGAGCTTTGCCTCCGACGTCGCGCACGAGATCAAAAACCCGCTATCCTCGCTGAAGAGCGCGGTCGAGACCGCGGTACGGGTCGACGACCCGGTCAAGCAGCGACGCCTGCTGGAGATCATCCTCGACGATGTCGAGCGGCTGTCGCGGCTGATCACCGACATCTCCGACGCCTCCCGCCTCGACGCCGAGCTGAGCCGCGACGTGATGTCGCCGACCGATATCGCCGCGATGCTGCGCACCCTTGTCGACATCCACGAGACGACCCGCACCGACGGCACCGCGCATGTCGTGCTGAGCCTGCCGGAACGTCGCCGCGAGCTCGTCGTCCTCGGTATCGAGAGCCGGCTGTCGCAGGTCTTTCTCAACGTCATTGCCAACGCGGTATCGTTCAGCCCGCCGGAGGGGGAAATCCGCGTGCAGGCGCGCGAGGCCGGCCGCGCCGTGCTGGTCCGTGTCGATGATGACGGGCCCGGCATCCCGGCCGAGAAGCTCACCGCGATCTTTGACCGCTTCTACACGGAGCGTCCGGCGAGCGAGAAATTCGGGACGCATTCGGGCCTCGGCCTGTCGATCTCGAAGCAGATCGTCGAGGCCCATCGGGGCCGCATCTGGGCCGAGAACCGGCACGATGCGACGGGCGCGGTGTGCGGCGCCCGGTTTTTCATTCGCCTGCCGGAAGCCTGATGCCGAGCACCCTCCTCGCGCACGCCACGACAGTGGCGATCGGCGGCCGCGGCGTGCTGTTGCGCGGCGCTTCGGGGAGCGGCAAGTCGGATTTGGCCCTGCGACTAATCGACGCCGGGGCTCGGCTGGTGGCGGACGACCAGAGCGAGCTGTGGCGCGACGGCAAGGCCGTTCTGGTGCGCGCGCCGGCGACGATCGCCGGGCTGATCGAGGTCCGCGGGTTGGGCATCGTCCACCTCGCTTCGCTGCCGGTTGCCAAGCTCGCGCTGGTTGTCGACCTGGTGGCGCCGGACGCGGTCGAGCGCCTGCCAGAGCAACGCAGCGAAGCAATTCTTGGGGTTTCGCTACCCCTGGTTGCGCTGGCGCCATTCGAGGCATCGGCGCCGGCCAAGCTGCGCCTTGCCCTCGCCATCGCGGCGGGGGACGGAACCTTCCCGGCGTTGTCGCGTTAGTACGGGGCACGCCGAGGAAAAAACCGCGCTGCCGCTCCCGACGCTCGTCTGCCCAGCGATCAAGCGTGGTGACGAACGCCTCACAGAGCGCTATACGATCCGCCCAAATCCCCACCCGCGGGCCGGTTTGGCCGTTTGGCGGCATGTGGATCGAACACCGAGTGGTCTGCCTCCCGAGTGACCGCATTGATCGAGTAATCGCCACCTCACCTTGACCCAACCAATGTCGAGCCCCTGTAGCCGGGATCTCGCGCCCCGCCTTCCCCGCCGCACTTGCCCCGGCCGCCGGACCGCGCGTCGATGATCGGCATCGTCCTCGTCACCCATGGCAGGCTAGCGGCCGAATTCGTCGCTGCGCTCGAACACGTGGTCGGCGCCCAGACCCAAATCGCCGCGGTGTGCATCGGCCCCGACGACGACATGGAGCAGCGTCGGCAGGAAATCCTGAGCTCGATCGGCGCGGTCAACAGCGGCGACGGGGCGGTGCTGCTGACGGATATGTTCGGCGGTACGCCGTCGAACCTCGCGATCTCGGTCATGGACCGCGCCAAGATCGAGGTCATCGCCGGCATCAACTTGCCGATGCTGATCAAGCTCGCGAGCCTCCGGCAGACCGAAAGCCTCGAGCGCGCGGTGCTCGGCGCGCAGGAAGCCGGACGCAAATACATCAACGTCGCCTCGCAGCTGCTGACGGACGCTCAGCGATGAACGACGCGGCGCCCGGCAAATCCTCGGAGGAGGTAACCGCAGCGTCGGCGACCGCACGGCGGGTCGCAAAGATCTGCAATCAGAAGGGCCTGCATGCGCGCGCCGCGGCCCGCTTCGTCAAAACCGCGCACAGCTTCAACGCCGAGATCTGGGTGCGCAAGAACGGCACGATCGTCTCTGGTCGCTCGATCATGGGGCTGATGATGCTGGCCGCGGCTTCGGGCACCGAGCTTGAAATTTCGGCCGCTGGCCGCGAAGCTGACGATGCAGTCAGAACGCTGGCGCACCTGGTCGAATGCAAGTTCGATGAGGACTGAGGAAAGCCCTAGAGACGCGACCGCCAGCGAGCGGCGGCTTTCGGGAATTGGCGTATCGGCGGGGATCGCGATTGGCGCTGCCTATATCGGTGAGCGGGGGCCGATCGTGGTCAAGGAGACCGCGATCGCCGATTCGGCGATTGCCGCCGAGCGCGCGCGTTTCGCCGATGCGGTCGCAACCGCGCAGCGGCAGCTGCGCAAGCTGAAGGGGCGCGCCGCGGCGCTGCCCGGTTCGGCCGCCGAGGAAATCTCCTATCTGCTCGACGCACACTTGGCGATGCTGGCCAATTCGCGGCTGGTGCGCGGCGTCAACCAGCGCATCGCCAACAACCGCATCAATGCCGAGCGCGCGGTCGAGTTGGAGATCGCGGCGATCGCAAAGGGCTTCGCGGCGATGCGCGACTCGTATCTGGCGGCGCGGGTGGAGGATATCCGCGTCGTCGGCATGCGCCTGATCCGCAACCTGATCAAGAAGCCGTTTGTCGCTTACGCGAGCCTCAGTGGCGGCGCGATCATCCTCGCCGAGGAGATCAGCCCGGCCGACACCGCGCTGATGGACCCACACCGGATCGGCGGGTTCGCCGCGGTGTTCGGCGGGCCCGAGAGCCATGCCGCGATCATGGCGCGCGCGCTCGGCCTGCCCGCGGTGATCGGCGTTCCCGACCTGGTCGCCCGCGCCCGCAACGGCGCGACCGTGATCCTCGACGGCGGCGAGGGCATCGTCATCCTCGATCCCACGCCGGCGACGCTCGAGGCCTATCGCCGCCGCCAGGAGGATTTCACCCGCGAGCGGCGCAACCTCGGGCGGCTGCGCCGGCTCGCCGCGGTGACCCGCGACGGGGTCGAAATCCGCCTCGACGCCAATCTCGAATTGCCGGTCGAGCTCGATCAGGCGCTTGCCAACGGCGCCATGGGCCTGGGCCTGGTGCGCACCGAATTCATGTTCCTCAACCGTGACGACCTGCCCGACGAGGACGAGCAATACGAGCTCTATCGCGGGCTGGTGCGCGGCATGGGCGGCCGGCCGGTGACGTTGCGCACGCTCGATGTCGGCGGCGACAAGCTGCCCGACACGCTGGCCGCGGCCGCGCTCGATGAGCTGAACCCGGCGCTCGGTCTGCGCGGGATCCGCCTGTCGTTGAAAGAGCGGCGGCTGTTCGACACCCAGCTCGCGGCGATGCTGCGCGCCGCCCGCGAGGGGTCGTTGCGGATTCTCCTGCCGATGATCTCGTCGGCCGGCGAAATCCGCCGCACCCGCGAGGCGCTGGAGCAGGTCGCGCGCCGGCTGCGCCGCCGCGACGTGCCGTTCGCCGAGGTGATGCCCCCGCTCGGCGTGATGATCGAGGTCCCGGGCGCCGCGCTCGCCGCCGACGCGCTCGCCGGCGAAGCCGATTTCTTCGCCATCGGAACCAACGATCTCATCCAGTACACGCTCGCGATCGACCGCAGCGACGAGCAGGTCGCGCATCTCTACAACCCGCTGCACCCCGGCGTGCTGCGCCTGATCCAGCTCGCGGTCGAGGCGGCGACCCGCCGACGCATCCCGATCGGCATCTGCGGCGAGATGGCGGGCGAGCCGCGCTACACCGCGCTGCTGCTCGGCCTTGGGCTCAGAGAATTGTCGATGTCGCCGGGCAGCCTGCCGCGGATCAAACAGCGCATCCGCAACCTCGACATCGTCGCCGCGACGCGCCGGGCCGAGGCGATCATGGACCAGTCCGACAGCGGCCGCATCGCCGCGCTGCTCGACGATTTCAACGCGATGGCCGAGTTGGCGTAACCCGCCAGCCATTCCCTCCCCGCCGGCGCGTTGCGGGCGTCCTCATCAATCCGTGGCTACCGCAACGCTTGTCGAGCCATGCTGCATGCCATTGCTATCGGTGAACCGCAGGAATACCCGCGACGCCGCGGGGGCAAACGGTACGCTGCCGCTGGCGGTGGCGAAAACGGAGAAGGTCGGTGTCGCGCCAGCGGCGATCATTATCGGGACCGACGGCGCCGGCGGCGCCAAGCATTGCGCGTTTGACGGATTTGTCTGACAGACCAGGAGCGTGATCGGCAACGCGGCGCCGTCGAGATCGGCCGAAACGGTCAGGCCGCCGGAGATACCCACGTTGATGCTGGCCACCGCGAAGGCGCCGGCTAGACCTTGCGAAAACGGAATCTGGACAATCCCATTGCCCGACTCGGTCGCCGAGAGAGCGACGATGTCAGCAACGGGCGTCGACGAAAACGTCAGATCTAGGTCATCAACACCCGGGATCGACGCCGCATTGGTGGTGCCATCGCAGGTGAAGACCAGACCTTGACCCGACAGCGCGAGGGCGTTTGACGAATCGAACGCCAGCACAAAACTCTGCCCCCCGCCGGCCGCGATCGACACCGGCTGGTTCGGCTGGCCGATCGGGAGATTGGTCGTGGGATTGGTCGTCTGATAGGTCAGCGCCAAGCCGCTCGGAGCCGAGGCCGGCAAGGCAACCTGGCAGCCGTTGAGCGTGCTGTTGCCGGTGTTGAACATCGTCGCGAACACCGTCGCCGGGTTGCCAAGCGCGACGGAACGCGCGTCGGGCAGCACAGACGCAAGAAGCGGCGTAGGCGGCACGCCGAACGCGTAGAGATGATCGTCCCACGAGCCGATGAAGATCTGGCCGCCGACCACCGCCGGCGCGACAAAAACCGGCCCCCGGAAGACCGAACTGCTCCACAACTCGGCACCGGTGCTGGAATTGAGGGCGTAGAGCGTGTTGCCGGGGCCGGTGGCGTCGAAGACCACGCCGGCGATCGCGGTCGGCGAGGCCATCGGCCCGTCACGATTGATCCCGATCGGAGTCTGCCAGGCGAGTTGCAGCTGGCAGGAGCCATTGACCGCGAAGGCAAGCAGGCCGTGATTATACGGCCCACTGGGCGAATTATCCGCGCTCGCCACGTAAAAGAGCCCGGCGGTCGGGTCTTCGGCAAAATCACCGATCAGGAGACCGCCTCCGGCGCTGATCTGCAGCTTCTGCAGCGGTCCGGCGTCGATGTTGTCGCGGTCATAGGTGGCCAGCACCCCCGATTTGTTGATCGCCGCAACCTGGTTGTTGCATGCCGTCGAATAGAGAAAGGGCGTCGCGCCGTAATCGACATCGTTGCCGACAAAGCCGGCGTAATTCGCCGCCACGAGGTTGAGCGAGGGGTCGAGCCGGATGACGTCCTCGGAAAAGCCGGAAGTCTCCGACGACAACCCGTTGCCGGTGGCGACGTAGATCGCCTGGGTCGTCGGATCGACCGATGCGCCGCCATAGCCCCAGATGCCGCCGCCGTCGCCGATCTTCGTGACGGCGAAGGTGTCGACAATCTGGCGCGCTACCGGGTCGATCGAAAACACAAAGCCGGTATAGGGCCCGATGTCGCAGTAGCTGGCATCTTCAACCAGGATTCGGCCATTGACGAGGCTGAGTGCGCCCCAGACGAACTCATGGGTGGGGTCCGGTAGCACTTGGATTGGCCAGCCCGCCGCGGTCTGCCCGGTCGCGTCATCGAGCGCATAGAGCAGCCCCGCTCCATCCGCGACATAGATGAGGTGCGTCGTCGGATCGTGCACCGGCGTGCCGGCAATGCCGTACATGCCGTTTGGCTGTTGGTCACAGTTCACGTGTTGGACCTGTAGCTGCCGGTTCCAGATCGGCGCGCCGGTGGTCGCGTTGAACGCCTCGAAGACGCCGTTCGCGGCCCCGATATAGACCAGCTCCGTAGGGACGCCCGACAGTACGGCGTTGTGCACGACGATCGGCTGCGAGGTAATCGCCGCGCCAAGATCAGCCGACCATTGCACCTGCAGCTGCGTCACGCTCTGCGGGTTGAGCACGAGTTCCTGAGGGTTGTAGCTGCTGCGACCCGGCTCGAAGCCGTAGGTCGGCCAGTCGACGGACTGGGCGGCGGCCGGAGAAAGCGACGCAACCGTGAGCAGCAGGAACCCGCAGCAACGCAGCAATATCGGCATCGCCGAACCTCCCCGGTAGCAAACGGAAAACACAGCGGTGAACCAAAGGTTGCCTGCTGACACCGTTATCGTCCCGACGCGCCGATCATGGACCAGTCCGGCATCGGCCGCATCGCCGCGCTGCTCGACGATTTCAACGCGATGGCCGAGCCCGCCTGACGTCCGACCGAAATAACAGGAGGTGCACCTCCTGTTACCCTCCTGTTATCCGGGCGAATTAACAGGTGGTGCACCGCCTGTTATCCACCTGTTATCCAGCTTGTTCCCACCACCGGTTACCGCCTGTTTCATGTCCGTTCGAGCAACCGGAAACTCGCCGGCGCCCGACCGCGTTCCTACGCCCTCGCCGTCGCCTGCATTGCGGAATTCATATTTAGCGCATCGCGCCCTCTTGTCAAGAACGAAAGAAGAACAATATGAGGTTCGATTGCCGGCGAGCTGCATGACATCCAAAAAAGAGTGACGGGAGGCGCCGAGGGCATGGATGGGGAGCGCATTCAGAGTTTCATCGAGCGCTGGCGGGATTCGGCCGCCTCCGAGCGGGCAAACTATCAGCTGTTCCTGACCGAGCTGTGCGACGTGCTCGGCCTGACGCATCCCGACCCGGCCACCGGGGACGCGGACCGCGACCATTACGTTTTCGAGCGGCCGGTACGCTTTCACAACCCCGACGGGTCGACCAGCCCCGGCTTTATCGATTTGTGCCGAGACCGGCACTTCGTGCTCGAAACCAAGCAAGGCTGCGAGCAAAAACTGGAGAAAAGCCTCGCCGAGCAGGCGGGATTGCGCGCCTCGCGTCGCCGCCGCAGTCACGGCGTTCGCGGCACGGGGGCGTGGGACGCGATGATGCTCCGAGCGCGTGGCCAAGCGGAGCAATACGCGAAGGCGCTGCCCGACTGGCCGCCCTTCCTGATCGTCGTAGATGTCGGCCACAGCATCGAGACCTATGCCGACTTTACCGGCACCGGCAAGCACTACGCCCAGTTTCCCGACGCCAGCAGCTTTCGCATTGCGCTCGCCGATCTGGGGCGGCCGGAAATTCACGAGCGCCTGGTCGCGATCTGGCAAGATCCGCACTCGCTCGACCCGAGCCACCACGCCGCCCGAGTGACCCGCGAGGTGGCGCGGCGGCTCGCGCTGCTCGGCCGCAGCCTCGAAGGCGACGGTCACAACGCCGAACGGGTCGCGACCTTCCTGATGCGCTGCCTGTTCACGATGTTCGCCAAAGATGTGGGGCTTCTGCCGAAGAACAGCTTTCGGGAATTGCTGCGCGGGCTGAAAGCGCATTCGCAGCATTTCCGCCCGACGATGGAAGCTCTGTGGAAGAGCATGGACAAAGGCGGCTTCTGCCCGGCGCTGAGCCAAGATATCCTGCGCTTCAACGGCGGCCTGTTCGAGAACAGCGAAGCGATTGCGCTCAATGCAGAGCAACTCGACCTGCTGATCGACGCGGCAGAGTCGGATTGGTCCGCTGTCGAGCCGGCCATTTTCGGCACGCTGCTCGAGCGCGCGCTGGACGCTCGCGAGCGTGAGCGGCTGGGGGCGCACTACACGCCGCGCGCCTACGTCGAGCGGCTCGTCCTGCCGACCATCATCGAACCGCTGCGCGCCGATTGGGAGGCCAGCAAGGCGGCGGCCGTGCAGCTGGCCGACAACGATGACAAGGCGAGCGCCGTGGCCGAAATCCGCCGCTTTCACGAAGCGCTGTGCAAGGTGACGGTTCTCGACCCGGCCTGCGGCTCGGGAAATTTTCTCTACGTGACGATGGAATATCTCAAGCGCCTGGAAGGCGAGGTTCTCGACGTGCTGGCGAGTCTGGGAGCCGATCTGACCCTCGAAGGCCTCGAAGGACATACCGTCGACCCCCATCAGCTCCTCGGAATCGAGGCCAATCCGCGCGCGGTTGCCATTACCGAGCTAGTCCTGTGGATCGGCTACCTGCAATGGCATTTCCGCACTCGCGGGCAGACGGCGCCAGCCGAGCCGGTATTGCGCAATTTCAAGAACATCGAGCATCGCGACGCGCTGGTGTCATGGCGGCGCGAGGATCTGGTACGCGGCCCCGACCGCAAACCGCTGACAAGGTGGGATGGCCGAACAAAAAAGCTGCATCCGGTGACAGGCGAATTGGTGCCCGACGAGGAGGCGCGGGTCGAGGTTACGCGGCTGGTCGGTGTGCTGCCGGCGCGGTGGCCGAGAGCGGATTTCATCATTGGCAACCCGCCATTTATCGGCGGCAAGGACTTGCGCGCCGTGCAGGGCGAGGGCTACGCGGAAGCGTTGTGGGACACATATCGCCAGCTTCCGGAAGCGGCGGATTACGTGATGTATTGGTGGCATCGCGCGGCGCAGGAAGTTCGCGCCGGGCGCACGAGGCGCTTCGGTCTTATCACCACAAACAGCCTGCCGCAGGCGTTCAGCCGACGGGTCGTGCAAGCGCACTTGCAAAGTGTCGATGGGCTCTCGCTCGCCTTCGCGCTTCCCGATCATCCCTGGGTGGATTCTTCGGATTCCGCTGCGGTGCGCATCGCAATGACGGTTGGAGTCAAGGGGCGCGAGCAACCCGGGCGGCTGCTGGAGGTGATCTCCGAAAGACCGGCAGCCGACGGCGAGGCCGAGGTCGAATTGCGCGAGCGCACCGGGGTCATTCACGCCAATTTGCGGATCGGCGCCGACTTGACGCGGGCGTTGCCGCTGCGCGCCAATGAAGGACTGTGCTCGCGCGGCGTTCAGCTTATGGGCGCTGGGTTCATCGTCACGCCGCAACAGGCCGAGGCGCTGGGGCTCGATCGGGCTGCCGGGTTGGAAAACTACATCCGCCCGTATCTGAACTGCCGTGACCTGACCGGCCGCAGCCGCGATGTCATGGTGATCGATCTGTTTTGGGCTGAAGGAAGCCGAGGTCCGACAGCGCTTCCCGGAGGTCTATCAATGGGTATTAGAGCGCGTTAAGCCGGAGCGGGAAGCGAAGGCAGACCGCACAAAAGACGCAGCACAGTACGCGCGCGAATGGTGGTTGTTTGGAAAACCGCGTCCGGAACTGCGCCGTGCTCTTGGGGGGCTCGATCGATATATCGCGACGGTCGAAACGGCGAAGCATCGGCCGTTTGTATTCATCTCAGAGGAAACGCTGCCGGATAACATGCTCGTGTGCCTAGCAGATAGAGAGGCATCCACACTCGGGGTCCTGTCGAGTCGTCCGCATGTCCAATGGGCGTTGGCCCTGGGTGCCGTTCTCGAAGATCGCCCACGGTACACAAAATCCCTCTGCTTCGATCCGTTCCCCTTCCCCGATTGCTCGCCCGCCCAGCGCGCCGAAATCGGCGCGATCGCCGAGGAATTGGACGCGCTTCGCAAGGAGCGGCTGCGGCTGCATCCCGATCTGACTCTGACCGGGCTCTACAACGTGGTCGCCAAGCTACGCGCTGGCGAGGCGCTTACCGAGGGCGAGCGCGATATCCACGACCGCGGGCTGGTCGGCGTGTTGCGGCGGCTGCACGATGATCTCGACCGCGCCGTCTTCGCTGCCTATGGCTGGCCTGCCGACATAAGCGACGGCGAGCCGCTGACCCGAATCGTCGCGCTCAACCGGGAACGGTGGGAGGAGGAAGGGCGTGGCAGGGTCAGATGGCTGCGACCGGAGTTTCAGGCGGGCATCCGTGCGGCCCCCATACAACGGGAAATGGAGATCGCCGACAGCGTCGCCGCCGATCTCCGCAAGGCCTGGCCGCGCGACCTTGCTGCCCAGTTTCAGGCGGTGCGAGCCGCGCTCGCCGTCCAAGCCGAACCCGCCGAACCCGAGCGGGTGGCGTCTATGTTTGTTCGGGCAAGGCGAGATCGCGTCGCGGAGGTGTTGACGACGCTCGTCTCGCTCGGGCAAGCCCGGGAGACCGCGCCTGGGCGTTACGCGACCTGATGTCATTGACGACTTAAAGATATCTTTATATGTTCAATTGATCTGATGCCGCGCCGCGCCACGGGAGAGATTCATGCCGCAATTCACCGATTACAAAGTCGCCGATATTGCGCTCGCCGATTGGGGACGCAAGGAGATCGCGATCGCCGAGACCGAGATGCCGGGGCTGATGGCGCTGCGCGACGAATTTGGCAAGGCGCAGCCGCTCAACGGCGCGCGCATCGTCGGCTGCCTGCACATGACGATCCAGACCGCGGTCTTGATCGAGACCCTGGTGCATCTCGGCGCCACGGTGCGGTGGAGCTCGTGCAACATCTTCTCGACCCAGGACCATGCCGCCTCGGCGATCGCGGCGCGCGGCGTCCCGGTCTTTGCCTGGAAGGGTGAGACCGAGGAGGAATACGAGTGGTGCATCGAGCAGACGCTGAGCGGTCCGGACGGCTGGAAGCCCAACATGGTGCTCGACGACGGCGGTGACGCCACCAAGATCATCCACGATGTGCATCACCACCTGCTGGCGGACATTCGCGGCATCTCCGAAGAGACGACGACCGGCGTCCACCGGCTGTACGAGATGATGCGGGCGGGCACGCTCAAGGTGCCGGCGTTCAATGTCAACGACAGCGTCACCAAGTCGAAATTCGACAATCTTTACGGCGTGCGCGAAAGCCTCGTCGACGGCATCAAGCGCGCGACCGACGTGATGCTCGCCGGCAAGATCGCGGTCGTCGCCGGTTTCGGCGATGTCGGCAAGGGCTCGGCGGCGAGCCTCCGGAGCCAGGGCGCACGCGTCATGGTGACCGAGATCGACCCGATCTGCGCGCTGCAGGCGGCGATGGAAGGCTACCAGGTGGTGACGATGGACGAGGCCGCGCCGCAGGGCGACATCTTTGTCACCGCGACCGGCAATATCGACGTCATCACGCTCGACCACATGCGGCAGATGCACGACCGCGCGATCGTCTGCAACATCGGCCATTTTGACAGCGAGATCCAGGTCGGCGCGCTGCGCAACTACCTGTGGGAGGAAGTGAAGCCCCAGGTCGACGAGGTCATCTTCCCTGACGGCAAGCGGCTGATCGTGTTGGCCAAGGGACGGCTGGTCAATCTCGGTTGCGCGACCGGCCATCCGAGCTTTGTGATGAGCGCGTCGTTCACGAATCAAGTGCTCGCGCAAATCGAGCTGTGGACGAACCATGGCAAATACGAGAACAAGGTCTATGTCCTGCCGAAACATCTCGACGAGAAGGTCGCGGCGCTGCACCTCGACAAATTAGGCGCGCATTTGACCAAGCTGAGCGCGGCCCAGGCGCAATATCTCGGGATCGAGAATGCCGGCCCATACAAGCCGGAACACTACCGCTATTAGAAATCTGATGATCTCGTCTTGATTTTGCTGAGGAAAGGCGGAGAATCGCGGCCGATTCGACAACGCTGACCGGGTCGGCCGGGCAGCAACCCAGGCGGCCGAGAGGCGGCAAAGCGTGATCGTCATCGTCGCCCTGGCCTGCCTTGCCGCGATCGCCGCATTGGGCGGGCTGACATTCTACGCCCGCGCGCGGCTCAGCGCGGCCGAAGGCGCGCGCGACGCGGCCGAGACGGCTTTGGCGTGGTCAGCTGCGAACCTCGCCACTGCGCCGGTTGCCGGATTTTTGTGGCGGGGCACGAACGAGGCGGTGCCGATTGCCGCCAGCGCCGGTTCATTCACCGACTTTCTGGCCCAGCTCGAGACGGATGCCGTAGCCCGGATTGGCAGTGCCGTGGTCGAGCTACGCGTGAACGGAACACCCTTTGACATGACGGCCGCGCGCCTTGATGGCGGCCTCGTCGCGCTCGCGGGGCGGCGCAGCCGGAGCGGCGACGCGCTGTTGTGGGTGACCGACATTACCGGCACCCGTGTGGCCGAGACGGCGCAGCAGGCGAGCGCGGCCGCCGCCGCCGCGCTGCGCGCGATGATCGAGACGATCCCGGTGCCGGTCTGGAGGCGCGACCGCGGCCTCGCGCTGGTCGATTGCAACACCGCCTACGCCGCCGCGCTCGACATGACGCGCGAGGCGGTGCTGGCCGAGAGCCGCGAGCTGGCGCCGGCCAGCGGCCTCGGCAAGGCGCTCGAACTGGCGCGCGCCGCGGCCCTGGGCGACACCCGCACCGAGCGGCACCATGTCGTGATCGCCGGCTCGCGGCGGCTGATCGAGATCACCGAGACCCCCGACCGGGACGGCGGCACGATCGGCTTTGCGATCGACCGCACCGACCTCGAAACCGGCGAGACCGAGCTGGCGCGCCATATTAACGCGCATGGCGAAGTGCTTGAAAGCATTCACGCTGCGGTGGCAATCTATGGCGCCGACAAGCGCCTCAAGTTCTTCAATTCGGCCCTCGCCGGGCTGTGGGGAATCGAGACCGACTGGCTCGCCGCCGGGCCCTCGCTCGACGAATTGCTCGAGCGGCTGCGCGAGCGGCGGCGCATCCCCGAGCTGATCGATTTTCGCGCCTATAAGCGCCAGCAACTCGACATGTTCACCTCGCTGATCGAACCGCAGCAGGAGCTGCTGCACCTGCCCGACGACCGCACGCTGAGCCTTTCGGTATCGCCGCACCCGCTGGGTGGGCTGATCTTCGTCTATGAGGATGTGACCGACCGGCTCGCGCTCGAGCGCTCGTACAACACGCTGATCGAGGTGCAGCGCGAATCGCTCGACAATCTGTTCGAGGGCATCGCCGTATTCGGCAGCGACGGCCGGCTGAAGCTGCACAACCCGGCCTACCGCAAGATCTGGGCCCTCAGCGAAGCCGACCTCGAAGGCGAGCCACATATCAGCGAGATCGTCGAGAAGACCCGCGTGTTCTACGACGCCAATGTCCCTGGGCGCGGCGACTGGCCGGCCGTGAAGGAGCGGATCATCGCGCCGATCTCGGCGGGCGCGCTGGTCGCCGACCGGCTCGACCGGCAGGACGGCACGGTGCTGCAGCTCGCGACCGTGCCGCTGCCCGACGGCAACGTGCTGTTGAGCTATCAGGACGTGACCGACACGGCGCGCGTCGAGCGGGCGCTGCGCGAGCGCAACGAGGCGCTCGAAACCGCCGGAAGGCTCAAGAGCGAGTTCATCGCCAATGTCTCCTACGAGCTGCGCACGCCCTTGAACGCGATCATCGGCTTCGCCGAGATCCTGGCGAACGAATATTTCGGCACGCTGACGCCGCGTCAGCTCGACTACAGCCGCGGCATCCTCGACAGCTCGAACCGCCTCCTGTCGCTGATCAACGACATCCTCGACCTGGCGACGGTCGAGGCCGGGTACATGGCGCTCGAGACGCGGCCGGTCGATATCGGCGAGATGCTGCAATCGGTGCTGACCTTTACCCGCGAGAGGGCGCGCAACCAGGACCTCGACCTGTCGCTGCACTGCCCGCAAAACATCGGCACGATCGAGGCCGACGAGCGGCGGGTGAAGCAGGCGCTGTTCAACCTGATCTCGAACGCGATCAAATTCACCCCGCCTGGCGGCTCGATCCGGCTCGAGGCGGAGCGCGAAACCAAGCGCCATGGCGGCGACCTGGTGCTGTCGGTATCGGATACCGGGGTCGGCATCCCCATGGCCGATCAGGAGCGCGTGTTCGAGAAGTTCGAGCGCGGCGATCCGAAGCTTTACCAGAGCGGCGCCGGGCTCGGCCTGTCGCTGGTCAAGAGCCTCATCGAACTGCACGGCGGAACGGTGACGATCGAATCGAGCCCGGACAAGGGCACAACAGTGCGTTGCCGCCTGCCGGCCAGCCAGCGCGCCGCCGCCACGCCCGGGCAGCTGGAGGCGGTTACCGGCACCATCCGTTAACAGCCCGTTGCTGAAGTCCCTTTTTTATCGGCCAGGGT
>Ga0181530_10002056_pt1 | contig 24519 bp, 20 predicted proteins | sample PEATcosm2014_Bin_42_FD_119769 | JGI IMG/M metagenome (GOLD analysis project Ga0181530, IMG submission 119769) | Peatland microbial communities from MTU Mesocosm Facility, Houghton, MI, USA - PEATcosm2014_Bin10_60_metaG | ecosystem: Environmental > Terrestrial > Soil > Wetlands > Peat | place... | reverse complement strand
CTTCCCAGGGCCGCGATCCCCATGGCTCCGGCCGGGGCCGGCTTCGTCGCCTGCGGTCATCCCCCAGCCCCTCCTGTTCGGCGCTGATGGACCGACCATAACGTGGCCGCGCGGAAATCGGGGCCCCGCACCTGCCCGCGGCCACAGCGCCGCCGCCTAAGCTGGCCGCATGGCAGATGCGATGCTGGCCGGGCACATCACCAAACTGCGGCAGCGGCGGACCGCGCCGCTCATCCTCGAGCTGGACCTCACGCAGGGCATCGCGGAAGGGCCGCCGGCCGACCCGGTGGCCGCGCTGCTGTCGCGGCACCGGACGCGGCTCGCCGATGTCCTCGACGGCCTGCGGCGGGCCCAGGAGGACGCACGGGTCAAGGCGCTCATCGCCAAGGTGGGCGGCCAGCACATCGGCCTGGCCTCGGTGCAGGAACTGCGCGGGGCGATCGGGGATTTCCGGGCGGCGGGCAAGTCCGCGTTTGTCTGGGCCGAGTCGTTCGGTGAATTCTCACGCGGCAACCTGCCCTACTACCTCGCCACCGCCTTCGACCAGATCTTTCTCCAGCCGTCCGGAAGTCTTGGGCTGACCGGCATCGTGGTGGAGCAGCTGTTCCTCCGCTCCGCGCTGGACAAGATCGGCGTCAGCTTCGAGGCCGCCCAGCGGAAGGAGTACAAGACCGCGGCGCACCCGCTGACCGAGCGGGGCTTCACCCAGCCGGCCCGGGAGGAAACTGAGCACCTGGCCGCGTCCATCGCCGGTCAGTTCACCAGCGCCATCGCCGAACGGCGGGGGAAGAGCGCGGCCGACGCGCGGGCCCTGCTCGACCGGGGCCCGTTCCTCCCGCAGGAGGCCCTCGCCGAGGGGCTCATCGATGCGGTGGGCTACCGCGACGAGGTCTACGCGGCGGTCCGCAAGCAGGTCGGCCGCGACGGCCCGGACGCGGTCCTCCAGTACGTGGGCCGCTACCGGCGGGCCCACACCCTGGCGCAGCGGGCCCGCAAGCTGCCGAATCCCCGGGAGCGCTACGTCGCCGTCATCTACGCCAGCGGGCCGATCCGGCCGGGCCGCAGCAGCCGGGGACCGATGTCCGGGCCCGCGATCGGCTCCGACACGGTCGCGGGCGCGCTGCGCGCCGCGGCCGCCGACCAGCGGGCGCGGGCCATTCTGCTGCGGGTCAACAGCCCCGGCGGCTCGTCCACCGCGTCCGACACGATCTGGCGCGAGGTCGTGCGGGCCCGGGCGGCCGGCACGCCGGTCGTGGTGTCCATGGGCGACGTCGCGGCCTCCGGCGGGTACTACATCGCGATGGCGGCGGACGAGATCATCGCGCAGCCGGGCACCATCACCGGCTCGATCGGCGTGGTGACCGGCAAGCCCGTCATCGAGCAGTTGCTGGGCCGGGCCGGCATCACCACCGACGCCGTGGCCGAAGGCGCGCACGGGCGGATGTTCGCCCCGACCCATCCGTTCAGCGAGGACGAGTGGGCCATCGTGAACGCCTGGCTCGACCACATCTACGCCGACTTCACCGGCAAGGTGGCCGAGGGGCGCGGGATGTCACCCGAGCAGGTTGACCAGGTAGCCCGGGGCCGCGTCTGGACCGGCGCGGATGCCGTGGGCAACGGCCTGGCCGACTCGCTGGGCGGGCTGGCCGCGGCCGCCCGGGCGGCCCGGCGCCGGGCCGGCCTGCCCGAGAACGCGCCGCTGCGCCTGTTCCCGCGGGTGACACCGCTGGACCAGCTGAGGCCGCACGAATCGAGCGAAGACCGCGCCGCGCAGGCGGCCCTGGGCGCGTCCTCGCCGGCGCTGGCGGGCCTGCTGCCCGCCCTCGGGCCCCTCGCGGAGACGTGGGGCATGTGGGGCCCGGCCTGGCGGCTGGCCACGCAGGCTGGGCTGCCGCCGTACGGACCGCTGACGATGCCGGGTTACTGGAGTATCGGTTGACGGAACGGGCCCACGGCGGAGATTCCGCTCCGGTGGCCCCCTCCGGCTGGGACAGCGTGCTGTCCGCCTACGCGGCTGGCGTCACCCTCGTGACTGTCGCCGACGGCCGCGACGATATCGGCACGACGGTCAGCGCGTTCAACCCGGTGTCGCTCGATCCGCCGCTCGTGCTCATCTCCCTGCTGGCAACGTCCTATCCGGCCGAACTGCTCGGCGCTGACCCCGGCGGCGGTGGGGGCACTCCCGGCGACGGCCCAGGGCCTGATGCTGGCGCGAGAGCTGGCAGCGGGGCGGCGGCCGGGCGGTTCGCGGTCTGCCTGCTCGCCGCGGGCCAGCGCATGCTGGCGGGCCGCTTCGCGGCCGCGGGGCGGCCGAACGCGCGGCGGATGCTGGACGCGGTCCCGCATCGGCGGGGGGCGCTGTCCGGCGCGCTGATCCCCGAGGGCGGCCTGGCGGCGCTGGAATGCGAGGTGACCCAGCGGGTCCCGGCCGGCGACCACGTGGTGCTCATCGCGCGCGTGCTCGCGGTGCTGTACCAGGCCCCGTCCGGCGACCCCCTGGTCCGCTTCCGCGGCCGGTATCCCTCGCTCTGCTGAAGGCCGCGAAGATCCTGGCCACGGTCACCGCGATCGAGTATTGAGCGGTGGGGAACCGCGCGGCCAGCCGGGGGGGGTGGGCTGACCGCGCGGTTCGTCAGGACGCGGCTCGTCAGGCCGCGAGGTTTGTCAGGCGGCGCGCTTGTAGGCGCGCACCGCCAGCGGCACAAAAACGACGTAGATCCCGGCCAGCCACACGAGGCTCTTCCACAGGTTCGCCTCGACTGGGCCACCGAGGGCCAGCGCCCGCATCGTATCGACGACGTAGGTGACCGGCTGGTTGTTGGCGAAGGCCTGCAGCCAGCCCGGCATGGTGGCGATGGGCACGAACGCCGAGCTGAGGAAAGTGATCGGGAACAGCCAGATCAGCCCGAACGCCTGCACCGATTCCTCATCGCCGATGGCCAGCCCGGTGAACGCAGCGATACAGCAGATGGACAGGCCGAAGAGGATGGCCAGGAGGACCATGGCGATGGCCGGCAGGACGCCGTTCTGGAACCGGAATCCCACCGCGTAGCCCACCCCGAGCACGATCAGGATGGTCACCGTCATCCGGCCGGTGTCCGCCACCAGCCGCCCGGTCAGCACGGCCGAACGCGCCATCGGCATCGACCGCAGCCGGTCGATGACCCCCTTCTTCAGCTCCTGGGCCAGCGCGATGGCGGTACCGAAGGTGGCGAACGCCGCGGTCTGCGCGATGATCCCTGGCATCAGGAAATTTACGTAGCCGCCCCGCACGTGCACCAGGATCGCGCCGCCGAAGACGTACCGGAACATCAACACGAAGATCACCGGCTGGATCACGGTGAAGACGATGTAGGCGGGGACCCGCATCCAGACCAGCAGATTCCGCTTGGTGATCGTCAGGGTGTCGCTCACGGCCCAGCGAGCCTGGGTGAGCAGGCCGGGAGCGTCCGGCTCTGCGGCAACCGTGGTCATGACGATGCCCTCCCGGCCGTGTCGGCGTCCCTGCGGCGGCCGCGGCGGCGCTTGCCGGGCTGATCTTCTTCCTCGGCGGCGTGGCCGGTCAGGGCCAGGAAGACATCGTCCAGGGACGGCCGCCGTAGCGCCAGCCCCCGGGTCTCCACCCCGGCCGCGTCCAGCGCGCGCACCGCCTGGATGAGCGCTTCGGAGCCGCTGCCGCCGACCCCCACGCTAATGACGCCGGTCTCCTCGTCGACGTGCGGCTCACTGTCAGCCACCTTTGAGATGGCCGCGGCGGCGTCGGCCAGCCGGGAGCGGTCCGGAACGGTGAACTCCAGCACGTCCCCACCGACGCGGCTCTTCAGATCCGCCGAGGTGCCGGCCGCGATGACCAGGCCGCGGTCGATGACCACGATCTCGTCGGCCAGCTCGTCGGCCTCGTCCAGGTACTGCGTTGTCAGCAGCAACGTCGTGCCCCCGGCGACCAGCGAGCGGATGATGTCCCACATCCCCAGCCGGGAGCGCGGATCCAGGCCGGTGGTCGGCTCGTCCAGGAACAGGACCTTGGGCCGGCCGACCAGGCTCGCGGCCAGGTCCAGTCGGCGATGCATGCCGCCGGAGAAGCCCTTGGCGGGCCGGTCGGCCGCCTCAGTGAGGTCGAACTGCTTCAGCAGCTCGGTGGCGCGAACGCGGGTACTCGCCCGGCTCAGGTGGTACAGGCGTCCGATGATCTCCAGGTTCTCCCGGCCGGTGAGCTCCTCCTGGATGGCGGCCGACTGCCCGGACAACCCGATCGAGCGGCGGACCGCGCTGGCCTCGTGCACCACGTCGTGCCCCTCCACGACGGCCCGGCCACCGTCCGGGAGCAGCAGCGTGGTCAGGATGCGGACCGCGGTGGTCTTACCCGCACCGTTCGGCCCGAGCACACCGAGCACTGTCCCGCGCGGCACCGACAGGTCAATACCGCGCAGCGCATGGACCTCGCCGAACGATTTCGTCAGGTCCTCCACGAGAATCGCCGGCCCTGAGCCGATCTGTGACACCACGCCTCCTCAGCGGACCGGTATCCGGTCAACTTCCGCGCCATGAAACCTACGCCAACACCATCCTGGCCGCGAACGAAATAACCGCCCGGGATCAGCATGCCCACGGACATGACGAAGCGGCGGCCGCGCAGTCATCGCTGCCGGAGCGGACGGACGGCCAGGCCGTTCAGCCGGCCAGGACCTGGGGGCGGGCGGCGGCCAGGCGGCCTTCGCGCCAGACGGCGGCGGTCAGCGGCACGCCGGGGCGGTACGCCAGGTAGGTGTGCGACGGGGCCTCCAGCATCAGCAGGTCGGCCCGCGCGCCGACGCCAAGGTGCCCCACGTCGGCCCGCCGCAGCGCGAGGGCACCGCCGGCGGTGGCCGACCAGACCGCCTCCTGGGTGGTCATGCCCATCTCCCGGACGGCGAGGGCCACGCACAGGGCCATGCTGGAGGTGAAGCAGGAGCCCGGGTTGCAGTCGGTGGCGATGGCCACGGTAACGCCCGCGCCGAGCAGCCGCCGTGCGTCCGGGTACGGCTGCCGGCAGGAGAATTCAACCCCGGGCAGCAACGTGGCGACGGTGCGCGAGGAGGCCAGCAGGTCGACGTCCGCGCTGGTCAGATAGGTGCAGTGGTCGGCCGAGGCGGCACCGGCCCCGACCGCGACCCGGACACCCGGGCCCGGCCCGAGCTGGTTGGCGTGCACCCGCGGGAGCAGGCCCCGGGCGCGGCCGGCCGCCAGCACGGCCGCGGCCTCGTCCGCGCCGAACGCCCCCTCCTCGCAGAACACGTCGATCCACCGGGCGTCCGGGGCGCAGGCGTCGAGCATCGGGCCGCACACCAGGTCCAGGTAACCGGCGGGGTCGTGGTCGAACTCCGGCGGGACCACGTGCGCGCCCAGGTAGGTGACCTCGGGGGTGACCTCGGCGGCGAGCATCACGCTGCGCGCCTCGTCCCGGACCGTCAGCCCGTAGCCGGACTTGCACTCGTATGTCGTCGTACCCTGGCCGAGCATCTCATCGGCCAGGCGGCGCAGGCCGGCCCGGAGCGTGACGTCAGAGGCGGCCCGGGTTGCCGCGACGGTCGAGGCGATGCCGCCCGCGGCGTACGGCTGGCCGTCCATCCGGGCGGCGAACTCGGCCCCGCGCTCACCCGCGAAGACCAGGTGGGCGTGTGAATCGACGAAGCCGGGCAGCACGGCCCGCCCGCGTGCGTCGACGATGTCGTCGGCGGCGGGCGCCCGGCCCGCCGCGCCCGTCCAGGCGATATGGCCATCGTCGATGACCACCGCCGCGCCGGTGATGACGCTGAACTCCCCCGGCCCGCCGCCGGGCTCCCCCGGCCCGCCGCCGGGCTCTCCCGGGGCGCCGGGGCCGGGATCACCGGCCGGGGCGTTCGTCACCAGCTCCCCGATGTTCGTGATCAGCGTGCTCATGCGCCGCCCTTCATTCCGGGGTCGCCAGCACCGAACGGATCGAGGCGGCCAGTTCGCCCGGAACATCCTCCACCAGCAGGTGCCGGCCGTCGCGGACCACGTCCCGGGCGCCGATCACCACGTGCAGGACATCGGACGAGGTGGCCGCGAACACCACGCTGTCCAGGACCGTCCCGGCTTCCGTGCCGGCCAGCCGCGGGCTGTCCAGGCCGATGGTGACCAGGTCGGCCAGCGCACCGGGGATGATCTCCCCGGCGCCGGCCCAGCCCAGGCAGGCGTGGCCGGCCACGGTCGCGGCCCGGGCGAGCTCGTCCGCGGTGAAGTGGACCCGGCGCCTGCTCGCCAGGCGCTGGGTCAGTTCCAGCCAGCGCGCCTCGGCCAGCAGGTCGATCACCGCGTTGCTGTCGCTGCCCAGGCTGATCGGGCAGCCCGCCGCGGCGAGGGCCCGGGCCGGGCCGATCCCGTCGGCGAGGTCCGCCTCCGTGGTCGGGCAGAGGCAGCAGGAGGTCTGCGACGCCCCGAGCACGTCGATGTCCTCGCGCAGCAGATGGGTGGCGTGGACCACGGTGCTGCGCGGGCCGAGCACGCCCGCCTCGTACAGCACCTGGGCCGGGGTACGGCCGTAGGCGGCCAGGCTGTCGGCGTTCTCGGCCGGCTGCTCGGACAGGTGCGCGTGCACCGGGGCGCCGAACCTGTGCGACCAGCCCATCACCTCGTGCATCTGGCTCGGCGGAACCGCCCTGACCGAGTGGATGGCCGCGCCGGCCCGCGCCTGCGGACTGAGCATCCCGCGGGAGTCGGCGCCCAGGCCGGCCATCCGTTCCGCCCACCGGCCGGCGTCACCGTCACCGAACCTGAGCTGGACGTCCCGCAGCGGTTTCGGGGTACCATCCCGGCGCAGGCCCGCCGCCAGGTAACAGGTGTCCAGCAGGGTGATCCGCAGCCCGGCGTCCGCGGCGGCCCGCAGCAGGACCCGCCCCATCTCGTTGGGGTCGGCGTACGGCGTGCCGCCCGGGCCATGGTGCAGATAGTGAAACTCGCCGACGCAGGTGATCCCGGCCAGCGCCATCTCGGCGTAGACGGCGCGCGCGAGGGCGTAGTAGCTGCCGGGGTTCAGCGCGGCGGCGAGCCGGTACATACGGTCGCGCCACGTCCAGAACGTGCCCTGATCGGCCTCCACCGCGCCGCGGAGTCCCCGGTGGAAGGCGTGTGAGTGGGCGTTGGCCAGACCGGGGAGGGTCAGCCCGGGCAGCAGATGGGTGCCGACCGCGATGCTATCGCGTGCCACCCCGGGTGTGACCGCGGTGAAACGGTCTCCGGCGGCTTCGATCAGGACGTCACGCTGTACCCCGCCGCCGGGCAGCCAGGCGAGCTCAGCGTGCCATTGCCGGGTCCCGCCCGCGTCGTCCGGGGCGGTTCCGCCCAGCCGGCCCGGGTCCGGCGCGGCGGCCGGCCAGTCGGCGGTCGGTGCGGGCGGCGTGTGCCCGGAGCGGCCCGGCCCGGCCGCGGCGGGGCCGCGGGGAGCGTGCCCGGCACGCCCGGGTCCCTTCATCGCGCGGGTGCCGCCGGCGCCATCGGGATCCGCACGCCGCGGGCGGCCGCGACCTTCTCCGCCGCCTCGTAGCCCGCGTCGGCGTGCCGCATCACCCCCATCCCGGGATCATTGGTCAGGACCCGTTCCAGCTTGGCCGCGGCCAGGTCGGTGCCGTCCGCCACGCACACCTGCCCGGCGTGGATGGACCGGCCGATGCCGACCCCGCCGCCGTGGTGGACGCTGACCCACGCCGCGCCGGACGCGGTGTTGACCAGGGCATTGAGGATCGGCCAGTCCGCGATCGCGTCTGAGCCGTCGGCCATCGCCTCGGTCTCCCGGTACGGCGAGGCCACCGACCCGGTGTCCAGGTGGTCCCGGCCCAGCACGATCGGCGCGCTGACGTCCCCGCGCCGGACCAGTTCGTTGAAGCGCTCGCCGGCCAGGTTTCGCTCCCCGTAGCCGAGCCAGCAGATCCGGGCCGGCAGTCCCTGGAAGTGCACCTTCTCCTGGGCCATCCGGATCCACCGGGCCAGCGGCTCGTTACCGGGGAACAGGTCGAGCACCGCGGCGTCCGTCGCCGCGATGTCCTTCGGGTCACCGGACAGGGCGGCCCACCGGAACGGGCCCCGCCCCTCGCAGAACAGCGGCCGGATGTAGGCGGGCACGAAGCCGGGGAAGTCGAAGGCGCGCTCGTAGCCGGCCTTCTGCGCCTCGCCGCGGATGGAGTTGCCGTAGTCGAAGACCTCGGCGCCCGCGTCCATGAAACCGACCATGGCCGCGACGTGGATGGCCATGGATTCCTCGGCCCGCCAGGTGAACCCGGCCGGATCCTCCGCACGCAGCGCTTCCATGTCGTCCAGCGCCACGCCGCGGGGGAGGTAGGTGAGCGGGTCGTGCGCCGACGTCTGGTCGGTGACGACGTCCGCGGGAAAGCCCATCTCCAGAAGGGCCGGGAGGACGTCCGCCGCGTTGCCGCCCACGCCGATGGACAACGGCCGGCCACTGTCCCGGGCCGCGATCGCGCGGCGGACCGCGTCGTCCAGGCCGTCGGCGGCCTCGTCGAGGTAGCCTTGCTCGATCCGGCGGCTGATCCGGGTCGGGTCGCACTCTACGCAGATCGCCACGCCGCCGTTCATGGTCACCGCGAGCGGCTGCGCGCCGCCCATCCCGCCCAGCCCGGCGGTGAGGGTGATCGTCCCGGCGAGGGTCCCGCCGAACCGCTTGGCCGCCACCGCGGCGAAGGTCTCGTAGGTGCCCTGCAGGATGCCCTGGGTGCCGATGTAGATCCACGAGCCCGCGGTCATCTGGCCGTACATGGTCAGCCCGAGGGCTTCCAGGCGGCGGAACTCCTCCCAGGTTGCCCACTCCGGCACCAGCAGTGAGTTGGCGATCAGCACCCGGGGCGCCCATTCGTGCGTGCGCACGATCCCGACCGGCTTGCCGGACTGGACGAGCAGGGTCTCATCGCCGGCCAGGCCCCGCAGGGACGCCACGATCGCGTCGTAGGCGGCCCAGCTGCGCGCCGCGCGACCGGAGCCACCGTAGACGATGAGCTGGTCCGGATGCTCGGCGACCTCTGGGTCGAGGTTGTTCATCAGCATCCGCATGGCGGCCTCTTGCGGCCACCCCTGGCAGCTGAGCGCCGTTCCGTGCGGGGCACGGACGGGGCGCGGGCCCGCTGCTGGCCCAGTCGGTTCACTGTGCATGATCCATCATTGCCCGTCCGGGCCAGCGGCGTACCGTTACGCCGGTATCTGGTTTGCGCGCGTTCCCGCGCGCGTCACGTCGCGCCCTCCGCGCGTCTACTTCAGGCCCTCCTGGGACAGGAAGCCGCTGGCCACCTGGGTGTAGCTGGCGTGATCGACGGTCAGGGCCTTGTCCATCTGCACCAGGGCCTCTGTGGTCAGCACGGCCGACACCGAGTTGAGCGTGCTCACGATGGTGGAGTTGACGCCGCTCTTGTAGACCAGTGGCGTCACGTTCTGCGCGGCGAACAGGTTCTTCGGGTCGGCCAGCGAGACGAAGTGGTCGGTGACGATCTGCGGCGTGGTGGTAAACAGGTCGGCGGCCTGCACCTTGCCGCTCTGTAGCGCCGCGATCGTGATCGGTCCCGACTCGTCCAGCGGCGAGAAGGACTTGAAGGTCAGCCCGTAGATCTTCTTGAGGCCGGGGATGCCGTCCGCCCGCGTCGGGAACTCGGGCGGGCCGCCGATGACGAAGTCCTTCGCGTACGGGGACAGGTCGGAGATGGACGTCAGGTGATACTTGGTCGCAGTCGCCTGGGTGACCGTGATCGAGTCCTTGTCCTGCGCGGGCGCCGAGTCGAGGATCTCCAGCGAACTCGGCAGCTTGGCCTTCAGCGCCGCGTTGACCTCTTCGGTGCTGGCGGCGGTGCTGGTCGGGTCCACGGACGTGGTCAGCAGGGCCCCGTTGTACTCGGGGATGATCGTGATGGCGCCCTTTTCGATCTCGGGGTAATACACCTCCCGGGCCCCGATGTTGAACTTGGGCGTGACCTTGACGCCCTTGCCCTGGAGGGCGTCGACGTAGATCTGGGCGAGCAGTTCGTCCTCGGGGAAGTTCGCCGAGCCGACCACCACGGCGCCGGTGGCCTTCGGCGCCAGCGGGTTGGCGGAGGAACTGGCCGTGCTGCTGCTAGTGCTGCTACTGCTGCTGCAGGCGGCGGCGGTGAGGCAGACCAGGGCCGCGACGCCGATGGCGGCGGTTCTTATCGAGGTCCTCTTGGGCGCCGGTGCTGCCGCACGCCGCGATGAGTCATTGCGCATAAGGGTCTTCCCTTCAATTCCAGTCGGAGAGGACGTTATCAGGAGTTCTGTGCCTGGCGGCGCAGACCCACCGGAACGATGAGCCATCTGAGCAGGATGAATACGCCCTGGACGGCCAGCGCGAGCAGGACGATGACCGCTGCTCCCCCGGCCACCACGTTGTACTGATCGCTGGCGAGACCGTCGAAGATGTAACGGCCCAGCCCGCCCAGCCCGATGTAGGCCGCGATCGTGGCCGTCGCGACGACCTGGATGGCGGAGATGCGCAGGCCGAGCAGGATCAGCGGGACCGCGACCGGCATCTCGACCTTGAACAGGACCTGCCGCCCGGTCATGCCCATCCCCCGGGCGGCGTCGGTCAGCTCAGGGTCCACCCCGAGCACGCCTTCGTAGGTGTTGACCAGGATGGGCGGGATGGCCAGGAACGTCAGCGGGACGAGCCAGGAGGCCGCCGATCCGGCGGTCAGCACGAAGACCAGCACCAGCAGGCCGAGGGTGGGCAGCGCGCGGCCGAAGTTGGCCAGCGTGACCACGGCGAAGCCGCCGCGCCGCAGGTGGCCCATGGCCAGCCCGGCGGGCAGCGCGATGACGATGGCGATGCCCAGCGCGATGCCCGTGTATACCAGGTGCTGCCCGAGCCGCACGGGGATGCTGTCGGGGCCGTGCCACTGCTGGGCCGAGATGAGCCATTGCCAGGCGATGCTGAAGTAGCTCATGGCGCGCCTTCGGCACGACAGCTCATCAGGATCGCGGCGTGGAGACCCCGGCAAAATCCTGCCGGGTGACCCGGGACCGGGCCGGCCGGTGGCACGTCGCGTTCGCGGCGGTCCCCGCACCGGTCCCCGCACCGGTCCCCGCGCCCGGCAACGGCCAGGCCGTGGGCATCGACCGGGGCGTGGCGGTATCGGCGGCCCTGTCCACCGGTGAGCTGCTGCGCGTTCCCGGGCTGGGCGGCGCGGAACGCGCCCGGCTGCTGCGCCTGCAGCGCAGGCTCGCCCGCGCCCGGCGCGGCTCGAACCGCCGCCGCCGGGTCCGGCACGCGATCGCCCGGCTGAAAGCCCGCCAGACGGACCGGCGCAAGGACTGGGCCGAGAAGGCCAGCACCGGCCTGGCCCGCCGGTTCGACGTGATCCGCGTCGAGAACCTGGACATCACCGGCATGACGCGCTCGGCTGCCGGGACCGCTGAGCAGCCCGGCCGGAACGTGCGGCAGAAGTCCGGCCTCAACCGGGCGATCCTGGCCCAGGGATGGGGCCTGCTGGTCCGCCGCCTGGTGGACAAAGCCCCCGGCCGCATCGAGAAGATCAAACCGCACTTCACCAGCCAGCGGTGCTCGGCGTGCGGGCACGTGGACCCAAAGTCGCGCGAGAGCCAAGCGCGGTTTGTGTGCACTGCCTGCTACTTCACCGGCAACGCGGATGTGAACGCGGCCAGGAACATCGCGGCGGGGCACGCCGTGACTGCGCGGGAAGGCGACGGGGAAGCCCGGCCCGTGAACCGCGAACCTCAACTGCTGCTCCAATCGGCGTAGTAGCTGCAATCCCCCGCCCTCAGGCGGGGGAGGATGTCAAGTGGATCCCTCGGCGCGGGAACCGTGGAAGGCGGCGGAGAAAACGCGCCGCCGGTCGCGTGCGCTGCGGCCTCTCTCCCACGGGGTCAGCCACCGGCGGGCCAGCACCAGCAGCCCGTCGGCGAGAAAGGCCAGGATGACGATGAGGATCAGGGCTACGTAGATCTCGGTTGTGAAGTCGCGCTGCTCCCCGTCGGTGAAGAAGTAGCCCAGGCCACCGATGCCGATCAGCTGGCCGACGCTGACCAGGCTGATGCTGGCGACGGTGGCGACCCGCAGGCCCGCGAAGATGACCGGGATGGCGAGCGGCAGCTCGACCCGCACGGTCAGGCGCAGCGCGCCGAAGCCCATCGCCGTGGCCGCCTGGCGCACCGGCTGCGGAACCGACCGCAGGCCGTCAACCACGCTCGGGATCAGCACCGACAGCGAGAACAGGGTGAGCGGGATGATCACCGTCCAGTCGGTCAGGCCGGTGTAGTCAATCAGGACGAGATACAGCGCCAGCGAGGGCAGCGCGTAGAAAATGCTGGTCAGGCTCAGGATCGGCGGCCAGGTCCAGCGGTAGCGCACGCACATGATGCCGACCGGGATGGACACGACGATGCCGAACAGGACCGGCACGAGGGCCAGGTACAGGTGCTGGACCAGATAGTGCCCGATCAGGTCGCGGTTGGCCCAGGCCCAGCTCATGAGGCCCGGGCGCCTTCGTGGTCGGCGGCCTCTTCGGCGCCGTGGATTGCGGCGCGGAGCCGCTCGTAGGAGGTGACTCCGACGGCGCGGCCTTCGCCGTCGACGCCGACGGCGAGTCCGGTGCGCGACAGCACGGTCGCGTCGAGCGCCGCGCGCAGCGAGTCCTCGCCCACCCGGAAGGTGTGGCCGTAGGGGGCCAGCGTGAGCTGGCCGAGGGTGCCGCCCCCGCTAGCGGATTCGAGCTCGGTCAGTGCGGCCCAGCCCCGCGGCTGCCCCTCGGCGCTGGTGACCAGCACCCACGACGCACCGGCCCGCTTGGCGGCCTGCCGGGCCAGCTCGACCGTGACGTCCGCGCTGAGCACGGTCTCGGTCTCCAGGTCGAGCCCGGCCGCGGCGAAGAACGCCAGCCGGCGGATCCCCCGGTCGAAGCCGAGGAAGTTCTCCACGTAGTCGTCCGCCGGGGCACCGAGCAGGCGCTCCGGCGTGTCGATCTGGGCGATCTTCCCGTGCGGGTACCAGACGGCGACCACGTCTCCTACCTTGATCGCCTCCTCGACGTCGTGCGTGACGAGCACCACGGTCTTGTGCAGCTCGCCCTGCAGCCGGGTCAGCTCGTCCTGCAGGGTGGCCCGGACGATCGGGTCGACGGCGCTGAATGGCTCGTCCATGAGCAGAACGGGCGGGTCGGCGGCGAGGGCGCGGGCCACCCCGACCCGCTGCTGCTGGCCGCCGGACAACTGATACGGGTAGCGCCGGCCCATGTCCTGATCCAGGCCGACCAGGTCCATCAGTTCCCGGGCCCGGGCCCGGGCCTTGGCCTTGTGCCATCCGTTGAGCAGCGGGACGGTGGCGATGTTGTCCTCGATCGTGCGGTGCGGGAACAGGCCGGTCTGCTGAATGACGTAGCCGATCCCCCGTCGCAGCTGGGACGCTCGGGTCTGCGAGACGTCCTGGCCGTCCAGCAGGATCCGGCCCTCGGTCGGCTCGATGAGCCGGTTGATCATGCGCAGCGTGGTCGTCTTGCCGCAGCCGCTCGGCCCGACCAGCACCATGGTCTTGCCGTCCGGGATCTCCAGGTTCAGGTCGTCGACCGCGATCGTTCCCCCGGCGTAACGCTTCGTCACGCTCTCGAAGGTGATCAAAGCGTGGCCTCGCTCGTCGTCGGCAGGTCGTCTCCGCTGATCTGTCCCCGCGTCTGCCCTGTCAGCACGGGGATTCACGTAGACAGCGGCATGAATGATTCTCTTCATGCTCTTGATCCCCGCAGAAGGTGTCAAGTCGACAGCCGGCGGACTATGCGAACTTGTTACCCGGCAAGGAGGCGTCGCGCCAGCCGAACGAGGTCCGGCCGGAGCCCCGCTCGTCCTCGACGGCAACGGCCTGAACTGGTGAACAGTGATGTCAGCTCATCTGGGGGGAATTGCGGCTTAGCGGGCCGCGCGGCGACGTCAGCGGTCGAGGAAGACGCCCTGGCCAGCCGACAACTGCTCGTACTCGCGCAGCCGGGCGTGCGCCCGCGCGGGCTCGGCGTCCGCCATGGCCTGGACGATGACAGCGGCCAGCACGGCCGGCGCCGCATGGGAGTCGAAGACCAGGCCGGAGCCGACGCCGGCGACCAGCAGGACATCGGCATCACCAGCAAACGGGACAAACGGCACGTCGGTGATGACGGCGGTGCGCATGCCGAGGCGCCGCGCGAACCGCAGCGCCTGGACCGTCTCGGCCGGGTACCTCGGCAGCGCGATGGCGAGCAGCCAGCGGCCGCCGGCCTCGCTCACGTGCAGCAGGGCGTCGAACACGACGCTGCCGCCAAAGGTGAGGCAGCGCACGTCCGGATGGATGCGCCGGGCGGCGTAGGCGACGTACTCGGCCAGCGGCGCCGAGATGCGGTGGCCAAGCACGGCCAGCGGCCGCGAGGCCGCCAGCTCCCGGCCCAGCTCGGTCACGGCCCGGGCATCGGCCAGCGCCTGGTGCAGCGCCTGCAGGTGGGCGATCTCCGCGGCGGCCGCCGCCTGCAGCTCGTTACCGTGGGGACGGCGGGCCGGGAGGCCACCCGGCTCTCCGGCGCCCGCCGGGCCGCCGGTCACGCCGGCCGGGGGAAGCACGCCAGCCCCGCGGGCTGCGCCGGACGGTCCCGCGGGATCGAGCGCGATCACGCGGAGGGCCTCCCGGAGCGCGGGATAGCCGGAAAAGCCCAGGGCGGCCGCGAACCGGGTGACCGACGGCTGGCTGACTCCCGCGCGCTGGGCCAGCGCGACGCTGGACAGGAAGGCGGAGTCCGGCATGTGGTCCAGGAGGTACTGCGCGATCCGCCGTTGCGCCGGAGACAGGCGGCGCCCGCCGAGCAGCGTGAGCAATGAGCCAGCGGGGACGACTTCGCCGACGCCGCCCTCCATCGTCCCTCGCTCGCTGACCGACGTGTACAGATTCATTCACATCGTAGGTTCTCGCATGGATTCATGCCAGACCTCGCAGTGGCCGGCCGGCGGACCCGGATCAGCAGCACGGCGACGGCCGCGACCGCGATCGCGGTGACGTGGCCGACCGCGGCCACGTCGAGGCGGGTAAGGCCGGCGAAGATCCGGCCCACGAAGATCAGCACTGCCAGGTCGGCGGCCGCCGCCACCCGGGCCGGCCAGGAGCCGAACGCCAGCGCTACCACGATCGCGGACACCACCACGTAGGACGGGCCCACGTCGAGCAGGTACCGGGAGGACACCGGGAGCAGCCCTGCGTCGACGCGGTAGGCGACGATCCCCTCGCTGACCAGCGTCCCGATCACGTGGCCGGCCGTGCAGACCACGGCGAGGCGCAGGCTGCCCACGGCCCGGTTGGCACCGAACATGGCGAGCGCGATCAGCACCGGCCAGGCGTACGCGGAACCCCCGGCGACGAACGCCGACAACAGCAGGGACCCGGCCGGGTGGTGCTCCAGGTTGGCCACACTGGTGCTCGCCCACGCGGCGATCGCCGACCGGTCGCGGGCGGGCAGAGCCGCATCGCAGACGGTGACCATCGCGAAGACGGCCAGGAAGAGGGACGCCGTCAGGTACCGGCGACGGATCACCTGCCCCAGCTTTCGCAATCGAGTTGCCACTACTCGATGGTAAGGTTCGCAGCCTAGGATCCCAGTGCGCAGGCAGAGCGGACGAGGATGGGGAACTGCGTGACCATCATGAGCCGTCCGCTCCGGGTGGCGCTGCTGTCTTACCGGAGCAAGGCGCACTGCGGCGGCCAGGGCGTGTACGTCCGCCACCTGAGCAGGGAACTCGCAGCGCTCGGCCATACCGTGGAGGTGCTGTCCGGCCAGCCCTACCCCGAGCTGGAGCCCGGCCCCGTGCTGCGGAAGGTGCCCAGCCTCGACCTGTACCGGGAGGAGGACCCGTTCCGCATCCCGGCCTGGCACGAATACCGGGACTGGATCGACGTCCTCGAGACCGCGACCATGTCGACGGGCACCTTCCCGGAGCCGCTCACGTTCAGCCTCCGGGCCCTGCGCGAACTGCGCGCCCGCCGCACCGACTTCGACGTCGTGCACGACAACCAGGGACTCGGCTACGGGCTGCTCGGGGTGGACCGGCTCGGGCTGCCGCTGGTCACTACCATCCACCACCCGATCAGCGTGGACCGGCGGATCGAACTGGCGGCCACCCGCGGGCTGGCCCGGCTGTCCCGCCGCCGCTGGTACAGCTTCGTGCGGATGCAGGCGCGGGTCGCGCGCCGGGTGGCCACGGCCGGCCCGGTCATCACCGTGTCGCAGTCATCGCGCCGCGACATCTGCCGCGACTTCCGGCTCCGCCCGGGAGGGGTGGAGATCATCCCGCTCGGCGTCGACACGCGCGTCTTCCATCCCCGCGAGGCCGCGCGCGTGCCCGGCCGGATCGTCACCGTGGCCAGCGCGGACTCCCCGGTCAAGGGCGTGGCCGTGCTGCTGCGGGCGGTCGCCAAGCTCGCCACCGAGCGGGACGTGCAGCTCACCGTGGTCGGCAAGGCGGCCGAGCGCGGCGAGACCGAGCGCCTGGTAGCCGAACTGTCGCTGCGCGATCGGGTGCGGTTCACCCCTGGCCTGCCCGAAGCTGAGCTCGCCGCACTGCTGGCCAGCGCCGAAATCGCGGTCGTGCCGTCGCTGTACGAAGGCTTCTCCCTCCCGGCGGTCGAGCACATGGCCTCGGGGGTACCGCTGGTGGCGAGCCGCGCGGGCGCACTGCCCGAGGTCACCGGGGACGCCGCGGAACTGGTCACGCCGGGCGATGCGGAGGAACTGGCCGCGGCGCTGCGGCGGCTGCACGACTCGCCCCGCGAGCGTGACCGGCTGTCCGGCCTGGCCTGGCGGCGCGTGCAGGCGCAGTTCGCCTGGCCCGCCGTCGCCCAGGCCACCGCCGACTGCTACACGCGCGCCATCGCTGTCCACCGGGACCGGGAGCGCTGACGCCCGGACGCGCTGAGGCACGGCATCATCACTTACAGTGCCGGGAGGAAGGAACTAACTGTGCTGACCGTCGATTACAGCCGGCTCCGGCTCGGCCGGGGGGACCGCATCCTGGACGTGGGGTGCGGCGCCGGGCGGCACGCGTTCGAGGCGTACCGGCGCGGTGCGGACGTGGTGGCCTTTGACCTGGATCACAAAGAACTGCGGGACGTGGCCGGCATCTGCGGGGCCATGCGCGCCGAGGGGCAGGCGCCGCCCGCGACGGCCAGCGCGGCCGTGTCCGGGGACGCCCGGGCCATGCCGTTCGCCGACGGGTCCTTCGACCGGGTCATCGCGGCCGAGGTGTTCGAGCACGTCCTGGACGACCAGCAGGCCATGAACGAGGTCGCCCGGGTGCTCAGGCCCGGCGGCATCGCCGCTGTCACCGTGCCCGCCTGGCTGCCCGAGCGGATCTGCTGGGGCCTGTCCCGCGAGTACCACGAGGTCCCGGGCGGCCACGTGCGCATCTACACGCGCCTGGAACTGGAGGCCAAGCTGCGGCGGGCCGGCTTGACGGTCACCGGCCATCATCATGCGCACGGCCTGCACGCGCCCTATTGGTGGCTGAAATGCGCGGTCGGCGTGGGCAACGACGATCATCCGCTGGCGCGGGCCTACCACCGGATGCTGGTCTGGGACATCATGCGCCGGCCCGCCGCGACACGGCTGGCCGAACGCGCGCTCAACCCGCTCATCGGCAAGAGCGTGATCGTCTACGCCACCAGACAGCGGCCGAACGGGGCCTGCTCGGCGCCGGCCGCCACGGCCGGCGCGGAAGGCGCCGCGGGGCAGAAAACGCATGCGGCCGCCTGAGCCGCACGCACGGGCCAGTGTCCCGGCCGTCCCGGGGATACTCGGCGCCGACGGCGTCCTGGCCACGGCGCGCAGCATCGAGCGGGCCCAGGAGCCGTCCGGCGCGGTGTGCTGGCCCGACGGCCACGTCGACGTCTGGGACCACGTCGAGTGCACGATGGCGCTGAGCGCCGCCGGGCTCGCCGCCCCGGCCCGGTGCGGCTACGACTGGCTGCGGCGCTCCCAGCGCGCCGACGGATCGTGGCCGCGGACGTTCGTGGCCGGTGAGGTGACCGACCCGGCCGCGGAGAGCAACCACGCCGCCTACGCAGCGGTCGGCGTCTGGCACGAGCTGCAGGTCAGCCGGGACGACGAGTTCGCGGCGACGATGTGGCCCACGGTCCGGCGGGCGATCGACTGGGTGCTGGGGATGCAGGCGCCCGGCGGCGAGGTCGCCTGGGAACGCGACGCCCACGGGGTGACGGCGGACTACGCGCTACTGACCGGATGCTCCAGCATTCACCAGGGCCTGCGGTGCGCCGTCGCGCTCGCCGACTACGTGGGCGAATCCCAGCCGGACTGGGAACTGGCCGCCGACCAGCTCGCGCACGCGATCGCCTGCCACCCGGAGTCGTTCGCGGACAAGAGCCGCTTCTCGATGGACTGGTACTACCCGGTGCTGGGCGGGGTGGTCCGCGGCCCGGCCGCGGCTGAGCGGCTCGCCGTGGACTGGGAGACCTTCGTGGTGCCCGGCCTGGGGGTCCGCTGCGTCAGCGACCATCCGTGGGTCACCGGAGCGGAAAGCTGCGAGCTGGTCCTGGCCCTGGACGCGGTCGGCCAGCACGCGGCCGCGGCCGCGCTGTTCGCCGACGTCCAGCACCTGCGCGACCGCGAGGGCGCCTACTGGACCGGGTGGCAGTTCGCCGACGGGCAGCACTACCCCGCCGAACGGAGCGCCTGGACCGCCGCAGCCGTAATCCTCGCCGCGGACGCGCTATCGGGCGCCACCGGTGGCGCGGGCGTGTTCAGGGAACCCTGCGCCGGCGGCGGGACAGCCCGGGCCGCCGATCCGCCCGGCTGCGGCTGCCCCTCTCAATCGCACCGCGGGTCAGCGGGCGGCTCACCCGGTGACCGGACCGGTGCGCTCGAGCACCCGTAGCGACCCCACCGCCCGCACCTCGGTGAAGGCGCCCGATTCCAGCGCTTGCCGGTAGATCCGGTACGGCGCCTGGCCGCCGTCGGCGGGGTCAGGGAAGACGTCGTGGATGGCGAGCGCTCCCCCGGACGTGACCCAGGGCGACCAGCCGGCCAAGTCGGCGGCCGCGGCTTCGTCCGTATGGCCGCCGTCGATGAACACCAGCCCCAGCGGCGTCCGCCACAGCTTGGCCACGTCGGCGGACCGGCCCACGATCGCGATGACGTAGTCCTCAAGGCCCGCCGCCGCGATCGTCGCGCGGAAGGAGGGCAGCGAGTCGATCCGCCCGGTGCGCGGATCCACCAGGCTGGCGTCGTGGTACTCCCAGCCGGGCTGGTGCTCCTCAGAGCCGTGGTGGTGATCGACGGTGATGACCATCTGCCCGCAGTCCCGCGCCGCCGCGGCCAGGTGGATCGTGGACTTCCCGCAGTACGTGCCGATCTCCAGGATCGGCCCGACCGGGGCGTATTCGGCGGCCGTCTCGTGCAGGGCCAGGCCCTCCTCCAGCGGCATGAACCCGCGGGCCGCCTCAGCGACCTTGACCAGCTCGGCGTCCATCCGGCGCAGTGCCTCCTTAGCGGGGCTTCTCAGCGGGGCCTTCTCAGCGGGCCTTCTCAGCGGGCCTTCTCAGCGGTGCAGGGCAGTGAGCCGCGCCAGCGCCTCCTTCAGCACTTCGGGCCGCTTGCAGAAGGCAAACCGTACCTGGGTGCGGCCCGCCTCGCGATCGTCGTAGAACACCGCGCTCGGGATGGCCACGACACCGGCCCGTTCCGGCAGCCGGGCGCAGAACTCGACCCCATCCGTCTCACCCAGCGGGCGGATGTCGGTCATGACGAAGTAGGTCCCGTCGGAGGGGTACACCGCAAAGCCGAGCTCGGCCAGGCCACCGCTGAGCAGGTCACGCTTCATCCGCAGGTCATCGCGCAGGCTGGTGAAGTAGGCGTCCGGCTGGCCGAGCGCCTCGGCGATCGCGTACTGGAACGGGCCGCCGCTGACGTAGGTGAGGAACTGCTTAGCCGCCCGGACCGCAGACACCAGCTCCGGCCGGCCGGTGACCCAGCCGATCTTCCAGCCGGTAAACGAGAACGTCTTCCCGGCCGAGCTGATCGACACGGTGCGGTCGGGCATGCCGGGCAGCGACGCGATGGGGACGTGCTCGCCGGCGTAGACGAGATGCTCGTACACCTCGTCGGTGATGACCAGGAGATCATGCTCGACCGCGACCCGCGCGATCGCCGTGATCTCCTCCCGGGTGAACACCGCCCCGGTGGGATTGTGCGGCGAGTTCAGCAGAATGGCCCGGGTCCGCGGTCTGACCGCGGCCCGCAGTGCCCCGATGTCCGGCCGGAACCCCGGCGGCCGCAGCGTCACCGGTACCCGGACCCCGCCGGCCATCGCGATCGACGCCGCGTAGGAGTCGTAGTAGGGCTCGAACGCGATCACCTCGTCGCCGGGCTCGACGAGCCCGAGCATCGCCGCGGCGATCGCCTCGGTCGCGCCCGCGGTGACGAGAACCTCGGTGGCCGGGTCGTAGTCCAGGCCGTAGAAACGGCTCTGGTGGCCCGCGATCGCCCGGCGCAGCTCCGGGATGCCCGGGCCGGGCGGGTACTGGTTGCCCCGGCCCTCCAGGACGGCACGCGCGGCTGCCTCGGCGATCGCGCGCGGCCCGTCGGTGTCAGGGAAACCCTGGCCGAGGTTGACGGACCCGGTCTCGACCGCCAGGGCGGACATCTCGGCGAAGATGGTCGTTCCCATGCCGGTGAGGCGGCGGGTCAGCAAAGGTCGGTGCACACTGACTATGACATCACGTCCGCCAGGCCCGCGGGGCCGGCGCGGCTTAGGCTGGGGGCATGCGCGTCGCCTTGGGCCAGATCCCGGTCAGCTCCCAGCCAGCGGTGAACCTTGAGCGGGTCCGTTCGGCGCTATCCGAAGCGGCGCGACGCGGTGCGGACCTCGCCGTCTTTCCCGAGGCGACGCAGATCCGCTTCGGCTGCGATCCCCGGCCGGTGGCGGCCCCGCCGGACGGCCCCTTCGGCTCGGCCCTGGCCGCGGCGGCGCGCGAGGCGGGCGTGGCCCTCGTGGCCGGGATCTTCGAGCCGGCCCCGGACGGCCGGGTCTTCAACACGGCGGTCGCCTTCGACCGCTCTGGCGCCCTGGTGACCACCTACCGCAAGCTGCACCTGTTCGACGCGCTCGGCCAGCGCGAATCGGACCTGGTCGCGCCGGGCGCGGAGCCGGTGCTGGCCAAGCTGGCCGGGCTGACGGCCGGCCTGCAGATCTGCTACGACCTCCGGTTCCCCGAGCTGACCCGGCTGCTGGCGGCGCGCGGCGCCGACCTGATCGTGCTCCCCGCGGCGTGGGGCGCCGGCCTGTTCAAGGAAGAGCACTGGATCACGCTGGCCCGCGCCCGCGCGATCGAGAACACGGTGTGGGTCGCCGCGGCCGGGCAGGTACCGGATCCGGACGAGCCGCCGACCAGGGCACCCACCGGGATCGGCCGGAGCGTGCTGATAGACCCGCTCGGGACCGTTCGGCTGGATCTGGGGCCTTATCCGGGCGTGGCCGTGGCCGACGTGGACACCGACTTCACGGCGAGGGTGCGCGCGACCCTGCCCAGCCTGGAACACCGCAGGCCCGACGTCCTCGGATCCGCCTGACCGCACGCGTCCCGGCCGTTCCCGCGGCCGCGTGCTGATCGGGTGCGGAGAGCCGCGCATGCCGCGGGCTCCGCCGCTAGCTGCGGATGGGAGAGCGCCAGATGGTGGGGGTTTCGCTGGTGGGCGACGCGGCGAAACCGACGCCGGTCAGGGTGCTGCCGGAGACGGTCAGCGCGGTGATCTCCTGAACGCCCTGGCCGCCCAGACCGGTCACCGACGGGGAATCCGTCTTCCAGTTGAGGCCGTCCGTGGCCGTCCAGATGACGACATCCTGATGCCCGTCGGCGCCGAACGTCCCGGTCGCGGTGAACCCGGAGCCGGTCGCGGCGACCGCGTTGACGGCGGTGGCCGCGCCGGGCGACGGGAGCAGCGACTCGGCCCAGGTGGCCCCGCCGTTGACGGACAACGCGGTGAACGGCGCCGTCTGGCCGCCCGACGTCGCCGACATGCCGACGGCCACGATCCGTCGGCCATTGACGGTGACCTGCTGGAGCTGAGCCCGGACCGAGTTCATGGGCCGGGCGAGGGTGACCGCCCGCCAGCTCCGGCCGTTCGGGGAGATCCAGGCGCCCGGGCGGGTGCCGACCGAGCCGACGGCGACGAAGCCGTCAGCGTCCGCGGCGGCCGCCAGCATCTGCCGGGAGGCCCCGGGCCCGTCCAGCGCGCCGGCGGCCGCGTCCGTGCCACGCTGCCAGCCGGTCAGCCCGGCGGACCACCAGTCGGCGGCGACCGTCCGGCCCGCGTCCTGGCCCGCGACCGCCTGCCGTCCGACGACGACGTAACCGCCCTTGCCGGCCGCGACGCCAACCGTGAAGACGCCCGCGCCGGCGAAGGCCCGCGCCGTGTCGGCTGCTTGCCAGGTCTGGCCGTCAGCCGAGGTGACCACGACCGGGTGCTGCGCCGCCGCCGACTGCACGCCGCCGGTCGCGACCCAGCCGGCGGCGCCGTGAACCACGCCGGAAAGCACCTGCAGCCCCGGCCGGTTCAGCACCGACGTGGGCGCGCCGGTGCCACGCACCCAGCTGGTGCCCGCGTTCGCGGAGAACCACGTCGCGGGGAAGCCGTTCGCGCTGCCGACCGTGACCTGGTTGCTGCCGTCGGCGGCGATGCCGTTGACGGCGACCTCGGGTTCGACGGCGCCGGGAATGCCCGCCAAGCTGACCGCCGTGAGCCGCCCGGCGTTGTCGACGGCCAGCATGGGCTGCTGGCCGAGCGGCCCGGCGGCTGAGCTTCCCGCCGCGACGATGGCGCCGCCGGCGATCACGGCCAGCCCCGAAACGGTCCCCGCCGTCGCGCTGGCCAGAATCCCGTCCGGCCGCCACACGGCGCCGTCGGTGCTGGTGAACGCCAGGACATTACCGCCGCTGCGGCCGGTGATCACCGCGCCCGCCGGCCCGCCCTCCACGCTGGTCAGCGTGAGCCCCGCGCCGCCCTGGCCGGTGACCGTGGCGCCGAGCTTCCAGGCCGCCCCGTCGGGGGAGGTGAACACGACGGCATCGGCCCCGGTCTTCGCCAGGCCGGGCCGGACGGCCACGAACCCGTTCGCCGTCGCGGCCACCGCGGCGCTGGCCGTCGCTCCGTTGCTGACCGGAACGGTTACCGCGGACCAGGTCGCGCCGCCGTTGGTGCTCCGCCATACTCCTGAGGCGCTGCGGGCGCCGCCGCCCTGCGCGCTGTTCATGGTGACGACGCCGGAGACGACGGTGGCCGCCCCGTCCACGGCCGCGGAGGTGAGGGCACTGGCCCGGCCGCCTTCGGCCGTCAGGTGAAGCTGAGCCGCACCGAGGCGCCGCCAGGTCACGCCGTTGGCTGACGTCCAGACGACGGGGGTCGCCGCCGCCGGGTCGCCGGGCGGCACGTTCTCGCCGGCGGCGAGAAAGCCGGTGACTGTCCGGCGCAGCACATTCGCCTGGTCACCACCCTGCATGGGCGTGATCCCGCGGGTCGACGCGAGCGTCCACGCCACGCCGTCGTGGCTGGTCCAGATCGCGCTGGGGCCCACGGCCGCCCACCGGCCCTGGCCGCCGGCGATCAGCGTCGCCGCGTGCCCGGGCGCCGGATCCCCGCCGTCCGTGGCCTGCTCGGTGCCGAGCCGCCAGGTCTGGCCACCGTTAGCGGACACGAAGAACTGAGCCCGGCTGATCCGCGCGCCCGCCTGAGAGCCGACCGCGACCACCTGCGAGCCGGAGCTGGCCACGCGGGCGAGGGACTGGCTGATGCCGCGCGCCTCATCGCCCGGGGTGGTGCTGAAGAGAGCGCCGGCCGCCGTGGCGGGCGGGAAGCCGACCGAAAGGGTCGCGGGCGCCGGCCCGGCGCCGCTGCCGCCACCGAACGCCGCGACGACCGCGACCCCGACAGCGACCATCGAGATCATCGGGAGCGCCACCCGGACCGCCCAGCGCTTGAGGCCGGCCGGGGACAGCGGCGGCGGGAGCGCCAGCCCGTGCTCCGCAGTGTCGTCGGCCGCCGGGCGCGGGGAAACCAGGTCGCGGAGCCATCCCCAGTGGGTGCCCACGGGCTCGTAGCGCTCCTGCTCACCGGCCTGGCGGCCGGGCTCGCCGCCCAGCGGGAGCGCGAGCAGGTCGTCCTGCTCCGGCGGGGAGGCGTCCGGCGCGTAGCCGAACTCGTAACCGGGCGCGGCCTTGTCCGGCGCGACGGGGGCGCGACCGGCACGGCCCGCCACGGTCGTTTCGTCCGCGGCGAAGGCATCCGCCCTGAAGTCCCCGTCGTAGTCCGGCCTGGGGCGCGTGGTGAAGTCCGGCCGGGGGGGCGTGGTGAAGTCCGGCCTGGGGCGCGTGGTGAAGTCCGGCCGGGGGCGCGTGGTGAAGTCCGGCCGGGGGCGCGTGGTGAAGTCCGGCCGGGGGCGCGTGGTGAAGTCCGGCCGGGGGCGCGTGGTGAAGTCCGGCCG
>Ga0181530_10002055_pt1 | contig 24519 bp, 24 predicted proteins | sample PEATcosm2014_Bin_42_FD_119769 | JGI IMG/M metagenome (GOLD analysis project Ga0181530, IMG submission 119769) | Peatland microbial communities from MTU Mesocosm Facility, Houghton, MI, USA - PEATcosm2014_Bin10_60_metaG | ecosystem: Environmental > Terrestrial > Soil > Wetlands > Peat | place... | reverse complement strand
GGCCATCGAAAAGCGCGTGAGGGCGGCCATCGCCGCAGAATGTTTCGTCGACCACAGCCCGCCGCCTCCGCCCCGCGAGTTCCTGCCCCGGGTGCTCGTGCGCGATCCTTCGACGGGCCGTCCGACGAAAAGGGATCGCCGCCAGATCGACCGCCTGCGCGGACGCTGAGGCAAAGGCGGCATGGGCCACAAGAAAGGACCGCGTTCCTGACAGCGGCCGCAAGGCCCGGGCGGCTTGCGCGCCACCGGTCCGTCGCGGCGAGTGGCCCGAACCACCTTGGTCATCCGCAGCGACGGGGCGCTTTCCGGCGGTGCGGGCGAGGCGGCAGTATGGGGCCGTGACGAAGCGCTCCCTACTAGCAGGACTGACGGTCCGCGGCGCCCTTCGCGTGCCGGAGATCACCGTCTACTTCTGGGTGATAAAGGCTCTCTCCACGGCGATGGGCGAAGCGACGTCCGACTTCCTCGTTCACAGGCTGAACCCGGAGCTAGCGGTCGGTCTGGGCTTCATCGGGTTCAGCACCGCCTTGTTGCTGCAGTTCTCGATGCGTCGCTACCTCGCATGGACGTACTGGTTCGGGGTGGTCATGGTGGGTGTCTTCGGCACGATGGCCGCCGATGTCCTCCACGTCCGCTTCGGGGTCCCGTACATCGAGTCGAGCATCCTCTACGGCGCCGTCCTGCTGGCCGTGTTCGTCGGTTGGCACAAGACCGAGAAGACGTTGTCGATCCACACCGTCGACACACCCCGGCGCGAGATGTTCTACTGGGCATCTGTCGTCGCGACCTTCGCCATGGGCACGGCCTTAGGGGACCTCACGGCGGTGACGGTCCATCTCGGCTACCTGGACTCGGGTTTCCTCTTCGCCGGCCTGATCCTCATTCCCGCCATCGGCTACCGGTGGTTCCAGTGGAACGCGGTCTTCTCGTTCTGGTTCGCCTACGTGGCCACCCGGCCGCTCGGCGCCTCCTTCGCCGACTGGATGGGCAAGCCCAAGATCGTCGGGGGGCTCGGATGGGGGGATGGGAACGTGGCCCTGGCCCTGACGGTCGTCATCTTCTGCCTGGTCGCCTTCCTCGCAGTAACCCGCGCCGACGTGCAGCGCGCTAAGCACGCCCCTCGGGCCGGCGCCCGGGCGCGGGCGGCGGCCGCGGAGCCGTCGTCCGACCGGGCCGACTGACGGCCGGGCTCGCCCCTCGCCCCGGGCCCCTCCACGCGGAGCGCTTGCAGACCGCGGACATGACGTCTTGACCCGTCGACGCGTCGGCCTCCAGTTGAAGGCCTAATTCAACAAACGTAGAGTTCAATAATCGTTGAATTTAGGAGAGTGAGCCAGTGTGGCCGATGATCGTCAAGGAGTTCCGGCAGCTGAAACGGGACAGGCGCACGTTGGCGATGCTCGTGGCGCTGCCCGTCCTGTTGCTCGTGGTCTTTGGCTACGCGGCCAGGTTCGAGGTGTCGAACATCGCCGTCGAGGTAGTCGGCCCGCAGGCTGAGCAGGTGGCCGGCCTACTTCGTGCCCCGTTCCAGGTCGTCGATGTAGACCCGCCAGCCGGTGAGTCGTTCGTTGTGTCACGGCTCCGCGACGGAGACGCGGCCGTAGGTCTCGTGACAGGGCAACGCCCGTTCCTTGTGCTCGTGGACGGGACCCAGCTCTTCGCCGCGCAAGCCGCCGAAAGCGCTCTCGCTCGCATGACCGTGACCGGAAAGGCGGGGGGCTCGCTGGCCCCGGCGGTCGCGGTCCGGATCCTGTTCAACCCGAAGCTCAAGACGTCGTGGATCATGATCCCGGGTCTGACGGGCCTGATCCTGGTGTTCATCGGCACTTTGATCACGAGCCTCGGCATCGTGCGGGAGCGGCAAGCCGGGACGATCGAGCAACTTGCGGTCATGCCGTTCCGGCCCTGGGACGTGATCTTCGGCAAGATCGCGCCCTACCTCTTGCTCGCGTCTTTGGACCTCCTCGTCATCGTCGTCGTGGGCAAGGCTCTGTTCGGCGTGCCGTTCGTCGGCAACGTGGCCATTTTCGCCCTCGGCGCGCTCTTGTTTCTGCTGGTCACACTCGGCATGGGGGTCCTGATCTCCACCGTGTCGCAGAACCAGGGCCAGGCGATCCAACTGGCCATCATGTTCGTCGTGCCGCAAGTCCTGTTGTCCGGCCTGATCTTCCCGATCTCTTCCATGGCCGCCGGTGTCAGGTGGATCGCCTACGTGCTGCCGCTGTCTTGGTACATCGACATCGGCCGGGGCGTGATGCTGAAGGCGACCCCGATCACGGCGCTTGTCGAGCCGCTCGGCGTCCTGGCAGGCATGGCGGTGGTGGTGCTGGGGTTGGCGATGCTCCGCTTCCGTCAGGACCTGGCACCGAGCGTGCGGGGCGGTCGCGCGATCACGACGGCACCCGCGGCGGTGCCGTCGTGACGTGGGGCCTCGAACTCGCGAGCGTCCGGTTCGGGACGCGGACGGCCCTGGACCGCGTGACTCTTGTCGCCGCGCCCGCGACGGTCAGCATCGTGGTTGGCGGGGACGGAGCCGGGAAGTCGACACTCCTGCGGGCGCTCGTCGGGCTCGTTGGCCTCAGCAGTGGCGCCAGCCGGCGGCCCCCGAAGTCGGAGATCGGCTACATCCCGGCCACAGCGGGCCTGTACGTCGATCTCACCGTCGAGGAGAACCTGGCTTTCTCAGGGGGCGCCTACGACGTGACCGGCCAGGAGTACGCCCACAGGTCAAGTGAACTGCTCGAACGGATCGGGCTGGCCGACGCCCGGGACCGCCTCGGGGGCCAGCTCTCGGGGGGCATGCAGCGCAAACTCGCAGTGGCGATGGCCCTCTTGCACCGGCCGGCCCTGCTCGTCCTGGACGAGCCGACCACCGGTGTGGACCCGGTCAGCCGATCAGAGCTCTGGCGCCTCATTTCTGCCGCCGCAGCCACGGGAACCGCCGTCCTCGCGACGACGACGTACGTGAGTGAGGCCCATCGGGCATCGACGGTGACACTGCTCGATCAGGGCCGGTCCATCGCGACCGGGGCGCCTTCCGAGATCGTCGGCGCCGTGCCCGGCAAGTTGGGCGTCGTCCGATCGGCGGCCCAACCTCGGGGCCCGTCGTGGCGGCGGGGCACGACATGGCGGCTGTGGTCCCCGTCGGGTGTCCTCCCGGAGGGGACCGAGCCGGTGCGACCCGACTTCGAGGATGCCGTGATCATTGCCTGTCTGGCCGACGAGCGGGGGGGCTAGCCCGATGGCCGTGCTCGCCGAGACCCGCCGCGTGACCAAGCGCTTCGGAACCTTCACGGCCGTCGACGCGGTGGATCTCGCCGTCGCAAGCGGCGAGGTCGTCGGGCTCCTCGGCTCGAACGGTGCCGGGAAGACCACCCTCATCCGCCTCCTGCTGGGGCTGTTGCGCCCCGCGGGCGGCGATGCCCTTCTCTTCGGGGCTCTCCCGTCGATGAGCACTCGGCGCCGGGTGGGATACGTGCCCCAAACGCTCGGTCTCTACGACGACATGACTGTTCTCGAGAACTGGAGCTTCACGGCTGCCGCCTTCGGTTCGGCGCGGCCGGTCCTCCCCGAGAGCATCAGGGACTCGAAGGACGAGCTCGTCGGGCGCCTTCCGCTCGGTCTCCAAAGGCGGGTGGCCTTCGCGCTGGCGTTCTCCCACGAGCCCGAACTGCTGGTGCTCGACGAGCCGACTTCAGGGGTCGGGCCGCTGAGCAGGGCGAGACTCTGGCAGGACATCCGTGAGAGCACCGAGCACGGTACCGGTGTCCTCGTCACGACACACAACATGGAAGAAGCCGAGCAGTGCGATCGGCTCGTCGTCATGGTCGACGGGCGCGTGGCAGCAGACGGAGCCGTGGCCGATGTGATCGGCAGCGCCACGGTGGTCCAGGTCACCTGCGACGACTGGAGGAAAGCCTTCGCGGCGCTGGAGGAAGAGGGGCTCATCGTGCAGGTGCAGTCGGATGCGCTCCGGGTGCCCGGCTCTCCCGGACAAGTCGAGGAGATCCTGGCACGGCACAGCCTCCCTGCCACGGTCGCAACGGTGCCTGCGAACTTGGAGGAGGCGTTCGTCAGCGTCGTCACAAAAGGTACGCACCGGTGAGCCGGACGGGGAGGCGTCCGGGGACGCCGGAAACCCGCGAGGAGATCCTGGTTACCGCCCGGCGCGCCTTCGCCGAGCGAGGCTACGAGGCGACGTCGCTCAGGAGCATCGCCGCCAAGGTCCACGTCGACCCCGCCCTCCTGGTTCACTACTTCGGCTCCAAAGAAGGGCTGTTCCTCGCCACGCTCGAGGTGACCATCGGGCCGTCCGCACTGTTCAGCGGGATCGACACCCTCGAAGTGCGCGAGGCCGCCGAGCTGATCGTCGCGCGGTATCTGGCCCTCTTGGATGACGAGCAGACGCGCGACGTCGTCTTGAGCCTTGTGCGCTCGGCGGTTTCGAGCGAGCGGGCGGCGACGATGCTGCGCGAATTCCTCGTCTCGAAGATGCTCTCTTCCCTCGGCCTCTTGGTAGGTCGCCCCGATGGCCAGCTCCGGGCGTCGCTCGTGGTCGCGCAGCTGGTCGGCATCGCCATGCTCCGTCACGTCGTGAGGCTCGACGCGGTTGTCCGGGCGAGCCGGGACGAGCTCGTCTCGCTCGTCGCGCCCGTGCTCGAGGGATATCTTCGGTGACCCCCGGGCGCGGCGATCTGATCACCGGATCGCCGACGTTAGAAATTCCGCCATGAACGAGATCCTTCCGCCTGCCCAGGTTTGGCCCACCTTGCGAGCGCGCGACGCTCGTGGGCTCATCAGGTTCCTCGTCGAAGCCTTCGGTTTCGACGAGGTGGTCGCCTACGGCGAGGGCGACCACGTCGACCACGCCCAGCTGTCCTGGCCCCTCGGCGGGGGAGTCATGTTGGGCAGCGCCCACGCGGACGAAGACGACCTATGGCCACTGCGGCCGGGTACCTTCGGTGCCTATGTCGTGACGGACGACCCTGACGGCCTGCATGCCCGTGCCGTGGCTGCGGGTGCCGAGATCGTGGCCGGCCTGCATGACACCGACTACGGCTCCCGGGACTTCTCCGCCCGCGACCCGGAAGGCAACCGGTGGTCGTTCGGGACATATCGGGGCGAGCCAGTTCGCCGCGGGTCGTGAGCCCTGACGCCGGATCGCCCGCTGCCGCCCGAGCCATCGCGGCCCGGGCCGGCAAGGTGAGCTCCGCGGCCGGCCGTCTCCCCTTGTCGACGCTGCTGTCGCAGGCGCTCGTCGCCTTCACGATCGAGTTCGACAACGAGGCAGAGCAGCGGAGCGTGCACTCGACCACGCGCGGCCCGGCGGCCGGCGCACGCGGCCCCTGGCTGACCTCGCAGGCGATGTGGGCGAACTTCATGCAGTTCATCGACGGAGAGGGCGTTCTCTTGAGCGAGGTCGAGGGTTTGGCCCGCATCACGAACCTGTCGGGCCTCAAGAGATGGGGATACATCACCGTCGGGCCGGCGCCCGAGGAGGGCGGGACAAAGCCTCCGCGCGCGGATCTGGTGGTTCGGCCCACCCGAGCGGGCAGGCGTGCTCAGGAGATATTGCGGCCATTGGCCGCCGAGATCGAGCAGCGCTGGGTGCAGCGCTTCGGCGAGGACCAGATCCGCGGCCTCCGCGGGCATCTCGCCTCGCTCGTCGACCGGTTCGACATAGAGCTGCCCCCATACCTTCCCGTGGTCTCGATCCACATGTTCGCAGGCATCGAGAGACTGAACGGGAGGGTGCCGAAGGTTCCGGGGGCCGGCCCGGGCTCCCCCCCGGACTTGTCCGTTCTCCTGGCCAAAGTGCTGCTCATGTTCACGATCGACTTCGAGGCCCAGTCCAACCTCTCCCTCCCGACGAGCGCCAACGCGCTGCGGGTCCTCGACGACAAGGGCGTGCGCGTCAGGGACCTGCCCCGTCTGACCGGCGTTTCGAAACAAGCCATGGCCATGTCGGTGGGGCTGCTGCAAAGGCTCGGCTGCGTTGTGATCGAACCGGATCCGACTGCCAGCCGGGGCAAGGTCGTCCGCCTCACCGGAAAGGGCGGAAAGGCACAGGACAAGTACCGGCGGATCCTTTCCGACACCGAGCAACAGTGGCAGGTCCGCTTCGGTGAGGAGACCATCGCGAAGCTCCGCGCGTCGCTGGGGCCGTTGGTCGGAGAGGGCACCGCACTCCATTCGCCGCTGTTCGAGGGCCTGCAGCCCTACCCCGGCGGGTGGCGTGCGTCGGTGCGCGGCGCGGAAACACTGCCGCACTATCCCATGGTGCTACATCGGGGCGGGTACCCGGACGGCAGCTGACCCGCACGGGGTCCGGCGCTGTCGCGCCGGCGAACTTGCCAGGTCTTGGTTTCGACGCCGATCGGCCAGGAACGGCACCCGCCCTCGCGATAGAAAGGGCGCGGCAGTCGAACGAGACATGAGGTGAGCGATGAACAACCCGGGAGCTGTTGCGGCGAGCTGGCGAGAGTCCCTCGGGCGGATCGGGGTATGGGTCGGGCCCCGAGCCATCGAGCAGGATCCCGGTGGTTTCGCGGCCCGCCTTGAGCGCTTCGGCTACGGCGCGTTGTGGGTCGGAGGCAGCAACCCGGACGAGAGGTCCTTCGACCTGTTGGAGCGGGCCCTCTCCGGGACCGGCCGGCTCGTGGTGGCGACCGGGATCACGAGCATCTGGGCCTGGGAGCCCGCGGCGCTCACCCGGCGGGCCGCGGCGATGGGGGCGGCCCACCCGGGCCGTTTCGTCCTCGGCCTCGGTGTCAGCCATGCGCCTGCTGTCGAGCGTCTCGGCTATCGCTACGAGCGGCCCCTCGAGGCCATGGCCCGCTTCCTCACGTCCCTGGACGATGCCGCGGGCAAGCAGGCGCCCCCCTGGAGCTCCTCCTCGACGCCAAGGGTCCTCGCCGCCCTCGGGGAAAGAATGCTCGCGCTTGCCCGGGACCGGTCCGAAGGCGCACACCCCTACCTGACGACGCCGGCTCATAGCGAAAGGGCCCGCCGCATCCTCGGCGAGGCGCCCTTGCTCGCTCCCGAGCAGGCAGTAGTCGTCGAGGCTGAACCGGCAAAGGCGCGTGTCACGGCAAGGGCTTACATCTCCGGCTACCTCAGCCTGCCCAACTACCGTGCGACCCTCGCGCGGCTCGGTTTCGACGACGAGGACCTCGCCGGGCAGGGCAGCGACCGGCTCGTCGACGCCGTCGTCGTCCACGGGGGACCGGCGGAGGTGGCGATGAAGGTGCGCGCCCACCTCGAGGCCGGCGCGGACCACGTCTCGGTGCAGCCGCTCGCTCCCGGAGGAGGAGTCGATGTCCGGGCCCTCGAGGTCCTGGCCCCGCTTCTGCTCGCCCCATGAGCCGGGGCACGGCAAGCTGGAGGCCCGTCACGAAAGGCACCCGATGGCGCGCGTATTGATAACCGGCTCCACCGACGGGCTCGGGCTCGGGGCCGCCAAGCTTCTGGCACGAGAGCATCACGACGTCGTCCTGCACGCCCGCAACGAGGCCCGGGCGGCCGATGCGCTGAGGGCGCTGCCCGAAGCGGCCGCTGTGGTCGTGGGAGACCTCACGACCATGGCCGGCATGCGCCAGGTCGTGGAGGCGGCCAACGCGAGCGGCCCGTTCGATACGGTCATCCACAACGCCGCCGTCGGTTCCAGCGAACCTCGCCGGATCGTGACCCCGGACGGCTTGAGCCACGTCTTTGCCGTCAACGTCCTCGCCCCGTACCTCCTTACCGCCCTCGTCGAAATGCCGAGCCGCCTGGTCTACCTCAGCTCCGGCATGCACCGGGGCGGGCAAGCGCGCCTCGACGACCTGCAGTGGGAGCATCGCCGCTGGAGCGGCGCGCAGGCGTACTCCGACAGCAAGCTCTTCGTCGCGGTGCTCGCGGCCGCGGTCGCACGCCTGCGCCGCGACGTCCTGTCGAACGCCGTGGACCCCGGCTGGGTGGCCACCAAGATGGGCGGTCCGGGCGCACCGGACGACCTCGCCCTCGGCTCGGAGACCCAGGCATGGCTGGCCGTCTCCGACGATGCCGAGGCCCTCGTGTCCGGCGCCTTCTTGTACCACCGTCGGCTTGTGCGCCCGCACACCTCGATGCACGATCCCGCCTTCCAGGAGGAGCTCCTGGACGCCTGCGCGGGCATCTGTGGTGTGAGTTTGCCCAGTACCTAGAAGGGGAGTGCCGCCCTCGGGCGCCCTGGCGCCCGCTTGGACTCAGGTGCGCACGACCTCGATCGTCGAGAGGGTCGGGTCGGCCGCATACGCCACGCGGACGCCGTGCGCCGCGACTGCGCGGAGGTCAGTGAGGAGCCTCTCGGTGACGAGCTCACCGGGGGCCAGCACCGGGATGCCCGGCGGGTAGGGGGCGATCAGCTCGGCGGAGATGCGCCCCACGGCGAGGTCTGCCGCGACCGTCTCGTGCGAGGCGAAGAACGCCGTCCGGGGGCTCATCGCCTTGACCGGCTGGACGTGCCAGCTCACCGCAACCGAGGGCGAGCGGGGCCGGCCCGAGGTCGCGAGTATCGCCTTGACGAGGGCCCCGACAAGCTTGTCGAGCGTGCCCTCGTCGTCAGCGATCGTTACGAGCGCCACGATGGTGTCGCGGTCGACGAGCTCCAAGGGGAGTCCCTCGTCCAACAACATGCGCTCGATCTCGATACCGTTGGCGCCGACATGCGAGAGCAGCACCACGAGCCGCATCGGGTCGAAACGACCCGCCAGGAACGACTGCTCGTCAGGGATTTCGAGCCCCGGCACCTCGTCCCGCAGCCGTTGCCTGGCTGACTTGAGGGCGAGGAGGACCGGCTCCACGAGTTCGGGCCCACGAGCCTGCATGAGAGCCCGACAGGCGTCGATGCTCGCGAGCACCGATCCAGCCGCGCTGGTCGTACGGCTCGCCTCGAAGCCGCGCTCCAGGCGGTCACGGTCGAAACGTTGCGTACGGGCGCAGACCAGGCTTGCTTGGGTGTAGCCCGGGAGCAGCTTGTGGATGCTCGTGACCATGGCGTCAGCCCCGAGCGCCATGGCGTGCGGCGGCAATTGCGGGTGGTGGCCGAAGTGTGCTCCCCAGGCCTGGTCCACTATCACCGGCACGTCGCGGCGGTGGGCGACCTCGATGATGCGCGCCACGTCGGAGAGCGTGCCGAGGTAGTCCGGCTCGGTGATGAGCACGGCACGGGCATCTGGATTGGCCGCGAGCGTGGCCCCGACGTCTTCGACAGCGACTCCGAGTGGCATGCCCGTGGCGCCGTCGATAGCCGTCGGCAGCCAACAGGGCTCCAGATCTGCGAGCACCAGGCCCAAGAGGAGGGACCGGTGGAGCGAGCGCGTGACGACCACCTTGTCGCCCGGCTTTCCTATCGCAAGGCAGAGAGCCTGGTTGGAGTGTGTGGAGCCGCCCGTCGAGTAGCGGCACCAGTCGGCACCGTACCAAAGGGCAGAGCGCCTCTCGGCCTCCGCGAGCAGGCCGCTGGCGAGCTTGACCGTGTCGACGCCGCCATAGAGAGGGACATCACTGGCGAGCAACGCACCGAGATCCGCGTCGAACATTGCCGCGCGGCCCTTGTGACCCGGCGTGATGAAGGGCGTCGCGTCGGACTCGAGGTAGGTCAGATAGGCGTTGAGGAGGGGGGCGTCGTCGCGAAGACTCATCGGAGCGTTCGATTCGGGCGCGGCTTCATTGGCGGCCTCTCGGGGGGTGTCGTGCTGGGCGCGATCGCCCGATCGAGGCTAGCCGCGCACCTCGCACCAGGAAAATCAATGTTCGCCGGGCAATCGCGCGAGCGACCAGCCGCCGCTGCGGGCACCCCCAGACCGGTGTGCCAGCGCTGAATGACGCGAGAAGCTGGAAAGAACCGAGAAGAGCGACCCGGCGGAAAGAACCGAGAACGCCGACAGGAAGCTCCCGATCGAGCAGATGGACAAGGACGAGCCGATCGAGCCGATCGAGCAAGCCGAACCGATCGATCCGATCGAGCAAGCTGATCCGATCGAGCCGATCGACAGGACCGAACCCTTACAGCCGATCGACAGGAACGAGCCCTCGGACCATAGGGACAAAGGCAGAAGGTGCGCGATGCGTCCCAGGGCGCGCGCCAGACCTAGTTGCACAAGTGGCGTCGGCGGTCGGGTTGGATCGAAGGCTCGAGACATGACGTTTGGTTCCCGGGTCACGGGTGCGCCTTCTCAGCTGTTCGCTTGCGTCGGCGAACCACCTGCCACCTCATACGACCACAATTCGGACGAGACGGCCAATGGTCCGCCGGAGCTGCCGGCCGATCGGAGCTGGCAGGGCCGTGAGCGAAGACAGGCGACGTGACCCAAGGCTCGAACGATTCCTCGTCCTGCCATCTGGTGACGACCAGCCACCGGTTGCGCCCGTCGGTTGGCGGCAGCAGCTCGAAGCCCTCGAAACCGTGTTCGGTGTCGACGGCGCCCACCCGGGGCTGCGAATCGCCGACGAGCTCATCTCCGGAGGCCTCGGTCACGCTGAGTGCGTTGATCCTGACAACTGTCATGGGTCAGATCTCATCAGATCCGAGGGAGACAAGTTGGTCGCAGAACTCCCGGGCGAGCCGGGTCGCCAAGAGGCCGGCGACATCCTCGGTAGGCTTCGCCCGGTGCTACTCATCCAGCTCATAATCGGTAGCACGCGGCCGGGCCGCTTCGCGGACAAACCGGTTGCGTGGTTGGTGGATCGCCTGTCGCAGCGCGACGACTTCGACCTCGAGATCCTGGACCTCCGGGATCATCCGCTGGCGTTCTACGATCACGCCCTCCCCCCGGCCCGGGCACAGCGTGACTACCCCAGTGAGGACGTGGCCCGCTTCGGCCGGGCAATCGACCGCGCCGACGGCTTCATCATCGTCACCAGCGAGTACAACCACGGTTACCCGGCGTCGCTCAAGAACGCCATGGACCACGTGTTCCCGGAGTTCAATCGCAAGCCTGTGACGTTCGTCGGCTACGGCAACGTCGGCGGGGCCCGCGCCATAGAACAGTTGCGCCTGGTCTGCGTAGAGTTCGAAATGGCTCCGCTTCGCCATGCCGTCCACATCCTTCCGGAGCTCATGATGGCCGCCAGGCAAGCCGACGCCTTTACTCCCGAGGTGTTCGCCTCACTGGATCAACGTCTGGAGACAGCAGTCGCGGACCTCCTCTGGTGGACCGCGGCGCTGGCGGCTCGACGCGCATCCCCGTCTCTCGGCTGAAGCCATGTCTCCGCTTGGGCAAAGAGGGTCGATCGCCGGTGTACGGCCCTCCACGTTTCCGTCACAGACCGGCAGGCCTGCATGTGTCGTGTTCGGCCTTGAACGCCCGCCTCGCCGAAGCTTCTTCAGCCCTTCCTGTCGAGTCCGCAGCGTCGTTGGAGGCCAGCTTGGCAACCCGCGATTGATGCGGAACTGGATCCCTCGAGACCTTTGATTGCGTCGTCGCTAAGGCGCGTCGACCCCAACAGCGGGGGGTCAGACGATTACAATCACAACAATGTCTCTTTCGCTGCCAGAACCGACGCCTGCGGCGATCGGGACCGCGAAGATTGAATGGGTCCGCCGTCGTTCTCCGGTCCTCGATGGCTTTGTCCGCGAACGACTCGGCGATGGCGCCCTCGATGGCGTCACCATTGCTGTCGTCGTCCATCTGGAGGCAAAGACGGCTTTCCTGGCGATCATTCTCGCCGACGCCGGGGCCGACGTCGTAGTCGCGGGCAGCAACCCTCGCACGACTCGCCAGGATGTCGTCGAGGCCCTCAAGGCAAGGGGCATGACTGTGGTCGCCGCTGCCGACGGGGATTACGAGAGCTGGAATCGAGAGCTGTTGGCTGCCGCCGACTGTGGACCGACTTATATAGTGGACGACGGCGCCGAGTTGACTCTCCGTATGGCCCGTCACCGTCCCGAGCTCTTTAACCGGCTTAAGGGAGTTTCCGAGGAGACGACGACCGGCACCGCGCGGCTGCAGGCGATGTCGGCGGCCGGCGAGCTCCCGTTTCCCGCCATGACTGCCAACAACGCTCGTTGTAAGCACCTTTTCGACAACGTCTACGGAACGGGCCAGACCGGAATCCAGGCCATGCTCCGACTCACGAACCGGCAGGTCGCCGGGACTCATCTGGTGGTCGTGGGATATGGCTTCGTGGGTCGGGGTACTGCCCGCTATGCACGTGCCTTGGGTGCTTACACCTACGTAGTCGAAACCGATCCGGTCCGCGCCCTGGAAGCCCACATGGACGGCCATACGGTGGGCTCGCCTGCGGATGTGCTGCCGACTGCCGAGATGGTCTTCACCGCCACTGGTGGTGTGCGGGCGATCGGAGAGGAGGATTTGGCGTTTCTCCGCAACGATGTTGTACTCGCCAACGTGGGCCACTCGGACCTCGAGATTGATATCGAAGCGCTGCGACGCGCGGCGACCTCGATTGACCACCCGCGCGAGGATGTAGAGACTTTCCGGCTGGGGGATCGCGACGTGCATCTGCTGTCATCGGGCGCCTTGGTCAACATCGCCGGAGGCGCCGGGCATCCGGTAGAGATCATGGACCTGAGTTTCGCCGTGCAAGCTGTCGGCACGCACTACCTCGCGACCCACAAACTGACGCCCGGAGTGCACGTGATCCCGCCAGAACTCGACAATGCGATCGCCGCGGCAAAACTTCGTTCCCTAGGGATTTCCCTGACCCAGACCAGAGCGAACCAGAAAGAAGATGTCAAGGAAATGCTGGATGGGGGTCAGCGCGATGAGTGACGCATCGTCCGGCGACATCGTCGATGACGCCACGCTTCGGATCGTCTGGGCCGCCCGCGGGATGCCCGTGCTTTCCTCCATCCGGGAAGCTCTGACTGCAAGCGGAGCTCTGAACGGCCTGCGTATCGGGATGGGCCTAGTCCTCGAGCCGAAGACGGCGAACCTGGCGCTTGCGCTCCAACATGCCGGCGCGCAGGTGAGCCTGCACTGCCGCGGTCGGTTGACAACCGACGGGGTGGCGCGGGCGCTTGAGGCGGCGGGACTCCAGGTGTACGCGGAAAGAGCGGCGACGCACGACCGCGACATCGAGTTGGCTCGTGGCTTCTTCCAGACCCGCCCGGACATCTTGCTGGACGACGGTGCGGAGTTGATCCGGATGGCTCATCGTGAGTATCCCGACCTTGTTGAGGACATGCTCGGCGCGGCGGAACAGACCACATCCGGCGTCCGAGCACTCCGTGCCATGCATGCGCAGGGCGCTCTCAAACTCCCTGTGATCGCGGTCGGTGATTCGCGGATCAAGTACCTCTTCGAGAACGTCTACGGCACGGGACAGTCCTGTGTGATGGCGCTGCTCGACATCACGAACCTCCAGATCGCCGGCCGGGTCGTCATGGTTGTCGGCTACGGCTGGGTTGGGCAGGGAGTCGCGCGCCATGCCGCTGCGCTTGGCGCGCGAGTTGTCGTCTCCGAGATCGACGCAGTAAGAGCGCTCCAGGCGCTCCACGACGGCCACCGCGTCCAGAGCTTGAGCGACGCGGCGCCAGACGCCGAGATCGTGTTCGCCGCCACGGGCGTTGCCGGGGCTGTCACGCGGGCCCACATCGAAGGGATGCAGGACGGGGTCATTCTCTGCACCGCGGGCGGAGGCGCGTTCGAGCTCCCCATGGACTACCTCAACGCCCTCGGAACAGCCACCGCGGTGCGTCCGTCTGTTACCGAGTACTCAACGCCCGCCGGCAAGACGGTGCTCGTGATCGGTCAGGGGGATTGCCTGAACTGCTCCGACGCCGAGGGCAACCCGATCGAGGTCATGGACCTGACACTGTCGTTGCAGGCTCTCGTGGCCGAACGCATTGCCGCCGAAGGTCGGAACCGACCTCCGGGCGTTTACCCCGTCGGTCCCCAGATCGAGTCGGCTGTCACCGAGGGCCGTCTTCGCCACGAGGGTGCGACCCTCGAGACCCTCACCGAAGAGCTGCTTGCCGCGATGAACAGCTGGTAGTACCACAGCACAAGAGAGCCCCGCCGGATCGAAATCCGGGAACTACACCAGGGTGTGAGGCCGGTCTTGCTTGCCCGGTCTCTTTCGTCGCTGCTCGACGGCCAGTAGACCCGTGCCCGCGGACCTAGACGAAGGCCGCACATGGACTCTTCTGTGTGACCACGGGCGTTCAAGGGTCCCGACTTGTTCGCAATGGTCACGCGTGGGCCCTCAACGGCCCCCGCAGAGCTTACGACCGCTACTGAATTCCGCTGAATGCGAAAAAGGATCTACTCGTCGCGATGGACGCTTTCCGGCGAGAAGGCGGGAACGCAGACCGACACGTATCGTGCTCCACCCTCTGCGGGGGTCGAATAACGGACCCATTCGCCAGCGGAAGTGTGAATCGCCTGCCCGGCCAATACGGTGAGCGGGCCGCTCTCGGACTCGACGGCGAGCTCACCGTCGATGACCACGGTGTATTCGTCGAAACCAGGCCGTTGGCCCGGTTCTGACCAGCCTTCGGGGCTGTTCATGACAGCGATGGAGACGTCCGCCGTGCCGGTTGCGACGCGGCCGACGAACTCAGAGATCATCTTCGGCGGGGTGCCAGCTGCCGCGATGACATTAGGAGCGGCGATGAATTCCGTCATTCTCCTAGTCTGCCCTAAGCCGGTCGGTTGCGCCGCCCGGAGGGCACGACGCCGTTTCCGCGCGAGCAGGCGTGCACGGGTGTTTGAAGAAAGATCACTGCAACAAGGACCCGCATCGCCCGGCACCGGCTCAACTCCCACACGGCGCGACGTGTTGGGCCGAATGGCTCGATGGGCGAGGTCGCACTTCTCGCTCAGACTGCTCCGTCCGCGAGACGACTACGCCCTTCCCTCTGGCGCGCAGGACTTCTCAAATTCGAGTTGGCACTGGACTGGAGCACAGGACAGGCGGCCCAACTCTCCATAGGAGCGGCAGCGCCATGGGTGACGGAGAGATCCGAACAAGGTTCCTCAGGCTACGCGGTTGGCGACCGGCCCCCTGACTGGTTGAAGCTGGTGTCGGCGGGGTCGGTTTCAGGAGGGGCGTATGACTCGGCTCTCGGTAACGATCGCTGTGATCAAGCGTCCAGGCGTGACATCGAATGCCGGGTTGAGTGCAGGTGTTCCTGCTGGCGCTGTGGAGATTCCGCGCCAGCTTGTCACTTCATCGTCATTCCGGTACTCGATTTCGATTGAGCCGCCCTCAGGCATGTCCTGATCGATGGTCGACTCGGGAGCAGCGACGATGAACGGGACGCCCACGTCGGCCGCGGCGAGAGCGATCGCAAGTGTGCCTATCTTGTTGGCGACATCGCAGTTGGCGGCTATGCGATCTGCTCCGACCACGACCAGGTCGACAAGGTGGCTGCGCAGAGCCCACGCGGCGGCAGAATCGACGATCAGGTGGTGCTCAACTCCCATGTTGGTGAGCTCCCAGGCCGTAAGTCGGGCACCTTGAAGAAGTGGGCGGGTCTCCGTGGCGATCACGTGCCGGAGACGGCCCTCCTCATGCAGTTGGTGCAGAATGCCGAGCGCGGTACCCCACTCGACACAAGCAAGTGCACCGGTGTTGCAATGGGTGAGCGCCGATACGTCGCGCAGGCCCAGTTCGGTTATCAGTTCTGCTCCGCGTCGTCCGAGACGCCGGTTTGCCAGTGCATCCTCACTGAGCACCGCCAATGCTTCAGCCACGACGGCGTCAACTCCTTTGTCGAGAACGCCGAGAGCCCGATCGACGCCCCGGGCAAGATTGACGGCGGTTGGCCGTGCATCTCTTACGAGGCATGCAGCGGCCCGGACATGTTCCTCGTCACCGTCGTAGAGAACGGCGGAAAGCGCCACACCGAGAGCGCCTGCGGCTCCGAGCGCCGGGGCTCCACGGATTGCTAGTCGGCCGATGGCATCGACGAGCGCGTTGATCGTGTCCAGCGTGAGGACCCGTACGTCGTTTGGAAGAGCGGTCTGGTCGATGATCTGTATCGCGTTTCCAGTCCAGTCAATCGTTCTCACCCGACTGCCCCTTTCCCGGCGCAGCGAAGATCTGGACAACGCGGTCCAAAAGACGGAACAATTTTGGCGACGCCGCGTTCGTGACCGCTGTCACCTCCTCGTGAGAAACGGTGTTTCCGACTATTCCGGGCGCGTAATTCGAGACGACTGCCAGAGCGCAGAATTCGAGCCCGAGCTCTCTTGCGAGGGAGACCTCGGGATAGCCGGTCATGCCCACGACGTGTGCACCGAGGAGCCGCGCCATGTTGGCTTCGGCGGCCGACTCGAAGCGCGGACCCTCGAAACAACCGTACGTGCCGGTCGAGACAAGATCGATGGCCTTGTCCTTGCCGGCATGGGTCACGAGGGCCCTCAATTCCGCGCTGTACGGGTAGGTCATGTCCGTGTGGCGCAACTCGCCTTCTCCATCGAAGAATGTGTCAGCTCGTCGGCCCTTGGTGAGGTCAAGGAACTGGTCGATCAATACGATGTCACCGGGTTTGATGTCGGTCCGGACGCTCCCGACCACACAGACACTGAATACGGATTTGACTCCGAGGTGTTGCAGGGTCCAAAGGTTGGCCCGGTAGTTGATTCTTGAGGGCGCGATCGTGTGTTGCGCACCGTGGCGGGGAAGGAACCCGACTTGGCGATCGTGCCATGTCCCGATCGTTATCTCGACATCGCCGTAGGGTGTCCGAACCAGACGTTGGCTCACGTCATCCAAGTTGGGCAGTTCGTAGAATCCCGTCCCGGTGATGAAGCCGAGCATCGTGTCGGTACGGTTCCGGTTTCGGCCACTGGCACCCGGCGAGTCGGAGTCCCGAGGTTCGACCTGAGACGGCTTTTGACGACGGAGAGTTTCTCCCATGGTTGTTCTCCTCTCGGCTCGCGACCCGAGGCTAGCAAGCACGGCCACCTTTCCTTCTCACCAGGTGGCGACTCTCCCATACAGAGTCCACGACTTGCCTTTCGTGGAGAAAGAGCCGAGACGGCGGCCATGGTATGGTCACCATGGCCTCGGGTCGGCGGGTCGAACACCTGGTCGTTATGCAAACTGGGGCATGCGTATACAAGCTCGTGCGTGTCGAACCTGAGGGGAGACATAGGCATGGATGTTGCCAAGGCTCGGCCAGTTATTGTGGGCTCTGGTTACATTGCCTCGCGGCACGTGAGCGCCCTTGCTGAGATGGGCATACGGCCGGTCGCCGTCTGGAGTCCGAATTCAGAGCGCGCGGCCACCGCGGCTGCGCGATGGGATTGTGCGGTTGCGGCCGATCTTGTCGAAGTGCTCGACCGCTTCGGCGCGACACATGTGCACGTCTGTGCTACTCCGATGCAGCATGAGGAGATCGTCCTAGAAGCCGCAGCGCGTGGGCATGCAGTTGTATGTGAGAAGCCGCTGGCACCAACTTTGGCCAGTGCGCAGAAGATGGTCGAGGCCGTCCGCACTAGCGGGGTGTCCGCATATCTCACATTCAATCGCCGCCTGGACACAGGCGTGCAACTGCTGCGGGACGCGATCAGCAACAGAATGATTGGTCAGCCTGTGACTGTCTTCGGTTCGTATCGCCAGCAGTGGAATGCCGCACCTTCCTCGCGTGACTGGCGGTTCGATCCTGCTCAGGTCGGACCAAGCCGCGTGATCACCGAGATAGGTTCGCATTGGTTGGATCTGGCGGAATTCGTGCTTGGACGGCGATTGCTTGCTGTGCATGCCTTTGTCACGACCATGGGGGAGCGGACCTTCGACACGGGAACCGAGCGGGGCCGCTTCACTCCGGTCAACGAGGACGTGTTCTCTGCGCAACTACGTTTCGCGGGCGGTGTTGTGGGGCATGTTTACGGGACCGAGCTCGCGCACGGCACTTTCGACGACATCGAGTTGCAGATCGACGGCACAGTACGGTCCGCTGTCTGGAGTTCGCACAGTCCCAACCAACTTGCAATCGCACACAAACAAGAGGGAATCCGAATACAGGGGCAGTCCTTTCCGACGACCTCGATCTCGGCGTGCATTGCCGCGATCTATGGCGGCAATGCGGCCGCTCTAGGCGTCGCCACGTTTGCCGAGGGCGCCCGGAACGCTGCGGCAATGGACGCGATTCGCGCCTCGGCTGCGTCGGGCGAGTGGCGGGAGCTGGCACCCTGACCACTGTGCCAGTCTGCGCGCAACAGGTGAGGACGTGAACTGGGGCAACAGAGATCTTGCCGAGCGCTAGCTCGGCCGATCGGCCTCAGCTGACCACAGGGTCGGACAACCAAGCGTCGATGCTCGTGCAGGCAGAGGCCTTCAAAGCTCGCGGTGCACCACTAAACTCGATCGACGCGCGGGCGACGCCCGCGAGTTGGTCGTCGGAGAAGCCCAGCTTGTCCCTGCAGAGTTCGTACTCATCAAGGAGGTTGGCGCCAAAGAACAGCGGATCATCGCCGTTGAGACTGCACGGGACGCCCGCCTCGAGCAGCAAGGGGAGCGGGTGCTCCTCAAGTGATGGAATCACCTTCAGACATATGTTCGATGTCGGACAGACATCGAGACAGATCCCGTCATTGGCCAGGCGGCGAACGAGTTCTCGGTCTTCGATGGCGCGTACCCCGTGCTGGATGCGGTCGGCGCCGAGAGCGTCGAGTGCGCTCTTGATGCTGTTCGCCCCGTCGAGTTCTCCCGCGTGCGGGCACGACAACAGGCCTGACCGGCGAGCCACAGCGAACGGCTCGGCGAAAGCTTCCGGCGGGTGCCCATATTCGTCGTTCGCAAGCCCGAAACTCACTACGCCCTTTCCGGCATAGGCGGCGGCGAGCGCTGCTTCCTCCATCGCTATGCCGAGGGGCTGGGTGCGATCCACGGTCATGAGCGCCCCTACCCCCACGCCGAGCTCTTGCCCGGCTGTTTGGGCCTCGTCGAGCAGGACCTCCAGGACTTCCGCGTCGCTGGCGAACTTGTCACGGTGAAGGGTGGGGCGCACACCCATCTCCAGCCAAGTGGCGCCCGATGCAGCAGCGTCTTCGACGACCTCACGAACGAGGCGTCGCAGGTCGTCGTGGGTCCGAAGCACGGCGCAGACCGCTTCGTAGATCGCCGAGAATTCAGTGAAGCTGTCGTAACTGCCTACTGGCGGCAACGGGACACCATAGTGCGCCGCCAGTTCCACGAGCGTTTCTCGGCGCATGGCTCCCTCGAGATGGAGATGCAGATGCGCCTTGGGCAGTGACCTCAGGTCGCGGCCAGTGCTCATTGCTTTCCTCCTAGGGCATCGGGGGCATAACGCGAGAGGACGGCGACCTCAATGGCGCTCACAATGGAGTAGGCGATGATCGTCACCAGGGTTACAAGAACCACGGCAGACCATAGCTCACCGAAATCGAAGGTGTTCTCGACAGTCAGCATTTCCTGGCCCGATCCCTGTCCTGTTGCCAGCCACTCGGCGAGCAGCGCGCCGATCATCGAGGCAGGAACGTTAATCCGCAACGAAGCGAAGATCGAAGGTAAAGCGGAGGGAAGTATGACCGTCCTCAGCGTCTTGAGTTTCGAGACGCCGTAGGAGGACATCAGGTCGAGCATCGCCTGCGGCGTGGAGCGGAGGCCGTACATGATGTTGATAAGTGCCGGGAAGAAACAGACGATCCCACCAATCATTGCGACGCACAGGAGGCCGCGACCGAATATCAATGTGAGAAGAGGCGCGAGCGCAACGAGCGGCATAGAGCGCAAGACGATCGCAATTGGCATGAACGTTTGGCGAACCGTGCGTTGCAATATGAAGATACACGACACGGCAAGACCGAAGACGATTCCGGCCAGGTAGCCGATGCCCGCATCGCGAAGAGTCGTCTTCAGATTATGGAACAGGATCGCCCGATTACCCGCCGCGCTTCGCAGATTGGCGGCAGGGTCGGCGCGCTGAGTGAACATGTATCGCCAGACGTCGAGCGGGTTCTTCGCGATCATGGGCTGGATGTGGTACAAGAGGATGAACCCTTCCCAAAGCACCAGCACCACGACGACGGAGAGGAGCGTGAAGCCGAGGCTGCTTGCCATTCGCTTGGCGAGAGCAGACCTGATGGCTCCTCTCGGTAGAACCTCGAGAGTCTCGTCCTGGAGCAGTGTCGGCAGTGCCACTAGGTCATCCCCCTGCGAGGAGCCCATGGCGCCACCAGCCGGCCGATGAGTCCGATCAATCCGTACAAGATCCCCGCCACCGCCGTGCAGACCAGGGCGATACCCCAGGTCCGAGCGATGTCCAGGGCTCCCTCAGCGTCGATCATCATGACGCCGAGTCCGGTGTTGGCCGCACCGAGATACTCACCGATAATGGCACCGAGGATCGCCGAAGGTGCCGCGATCTGCAACGCGGCAAAGGTGCTAGGCAGGGCGGCCCGTAGTCTGACCCTCGTGAGCTGAAGCCACGAGCTGCCCCCGTAAGCGCGGATCAGGTCGAGCGAGTTGCGGTCCGCCGAGCGCAGCCCGACACAGACGCCCACAAGAGTGGGGAAGAACACGACGAGACCGGCAAGGGCCGACTGGGGAGCGTCACCATGCAGTACGAAGGTCAGGATCGGTCCGATGGCAATAATTGGCAGGCAATAGCTGGCAACCGCGATGCGCAGGAGGGCCTTTTCAATGAGTGGCAGCTGAACGAAGGCGATGCCGAGCACGATGGCGAGCACGTTGCCGTCGACAAAGCCGGTTGCCGCTTCCTTCATTGTCTGGGTGAAGTTGGGGCCGTACAGTCCTGAGCGCAGGTCGGACCAGAACTGGGTTGCGACCGAGGTTGGCGTCGGCACACCGGATCCAACCTTGTGGAACACCGTGACGGCCAGGACTTCCCACAGCAGGACCAGAAGAATGGCCCCGATCGTGCCACCCAGCCAAGGTGGTACGCCTTCTGAGCGCGCCTGATCGCCGACCTTTCGGCGACGCGCTCCCAGCCCCAGAGCCTCTTCTTGTATTCCAACGCCCGGCTCGGACGAGTCTGCAGTGATCACACGTCGTCACCACTCGGCGCTATTCCGCCTGGGCTGAAAAGCAAGTCGGCCAACTTGTCGACCTGTTCATGAAAGTGGGGCGTCCGGATCATATCGGGCGTACGAGGGCGCGGCAGGTCGATGGAGCTTGTTGCGATGATTCGACCCGGTCGCGGACTCATGACAGCCACCGTGTCCGCGAGAAAGACCGCCTCGGGTATCGAGTGCGTCACAAGCAAAGTCGTAGCCACGCGCTCCGACCATATCCGCAGGAGCTCGATATTGAGACGCTGGCGCGTCATCTCGTCAAGCGCTCCAAAAGGTTCGTCAAGCAACAAGATGCTTGGTTCGGTCACAAGAGCACGAGCGATCGCGACCCGTTGCCTCATACCTCCGGACAGTTGCGCGGGACGAGCTTTCTCGAAACCCTCGAGACCCACGAGCTTGATGAGGTCCTTTATGGCGGCCTCGGAGATCTTGAGACCGATCACGTCGACCGGCAGCCTGATGTTGGCCGCGACCGATCGCCAGGGCAGGAGGGCCGCGTCCTGGAAAGCGATTCCGAAAAGGTGCTGCCGGCGCGCTGTTGACGGCGACACACCATGGATGAAGACCTGACCTGTGCTCGGCTGCTCCAAGTCAGCCAAGATCCGCAGAACGGTCGACTTACCACAGCCCGATGGCCCCAACAGGGCCAAGAAGGATCCCTGCGGGGTCATCAGGTTTGCATCCGCGACGGCCGTCAACCTAGACCGACCAAGGCGGAACACCTTGCTCAGGCGTTCGATGCGAATCCCATCAGCCGTTGCAGCTTCCAACGGCTCGGTGCCATCGAGCGAAGGACCGGTCACGACGTTTGTTGCCTCGACTTAACGTTCGTGTCCGAACCTTCGGCGGTCCACCGCGAGGCCTGCACCAACCTGTCTGGGCTGTGGCGGACGATCATTCTCAGCCGTAGTTGGGCTTCGGAATGGCCTTCAGTCCGGGATACTGCGAGTAGATCTCGTCCAGCAAGCTCATGTCAAAGACCTCTTTCGGGGTGACTTTCGTGCCTCCGAGGCCTACCGTGTGGATTCCCTGCGCCTGGGCGAGCGGGGAAATGTAGAAAAGGCCGTCAGGCGCTTTACCAGGAGGCACGATCAGCTTGTTCTGGGCGTAGGACTGCAGGAGCTCCGCTTCGTAGGTGAGGCCTTGGCCCCTCTTGACTGCGAGTTGAGCGGCCAAGGCGGGGTCAGTGAGGGCCTTCTTCCAACCCATGATCTCGCCGACCATGGCAGCCTTGAGTTTGGCGCGCGCGTTCACCAACGAAGCTTTGGTCGTGATGAAGATCGTCGAGATCTCAGGCAGACCCCAGTCCTGAACAAGGAACGTATAGGTCTTGAACCCCTTGAGCGCGAGCTCGATGGGCTCATTGGTGATAAAGGACCACCATCCGTCAACTGTTCCCTGTGTTAGCGGCGTCGGGTCAAAACCGACTGGTACCGTCGTCAGCTGCGAGGGCGAAATGTGGTTCACCCTGAGGAACTCGCTCCACACCTGGTCGTTGGACGACCCGACACCGATCTTCTTGCCAATCATGTCGTGCGGTGTCTTGATCGGCTTACTTGCCGCAGACATGACGCAGAAGGGGCTCTTCTGGTACTCCGCGCCGATGACCGCGAGGCCGAACCCCTTCACGATCGCCGCCGATGTGGCATCAAGGGACGAGAGTCCGTAGAGGGCCCGACCGGTCTCCACCGTGACCTCCTGAGGTGGAGCGTCCGGTCCAGACGGAATGATGTCGACGGAACTGAAACCCAGTTGCTTCCAGTAACCCAGCTGGTCGGCTATGTACTCACCGCCGGTCTCGACGTCCGGCACCCACGCGCCCACCATCGCCAGGGCGCCGAGCGATCCCGGCTTGACAGCGGTCGATGGTGAGCGGGCCAACTTGGGCTCTTCGAACAGTCTCGGTCCCGCCACCCCGAGGGCGGCAGCACCCGCAAGCGTGCGAGCGCCACGGGCGATGAACTTACGGCGGTCAATCTGGTCAGCCATGTTGCCTCCTTATGGGATCCATATTCTCCACCGGCAAGCAGTCGACGGTGAACAAGATTCACTAGAACCATCCTCGTCTGCCGGACTCGCCACCGTCGAGACTGAAAGGAACAGTAATGCCGGGTCAAGTCGAATGCCAGGCCGTGACCTCAGCGCGGTGGGCAGTCGCGCTCTTCGCGCCAGCTCCCCAGCGGCGCCGAAAGAGCAGGTAGGACTGGCGCCACTGCGATCACGGCAGGTCGGGAAAGCCGGCGGTCGGCAACGGTTCGGCACGGCGCGCGGGCTTTCAGACCGTCGATCATGTAGCGCCGCACTCATCTGGTGGCCGGCTGGCGTGACTCGTACGATTCCCTCCCGAAGGCGCGCAACGTTGCACACGTTGCTCCACTCCCGGCAGACGCTCCGGAGCCGCCAGCAGATATGAGCCAGTGCAGCTATCGCCAGCAGCCCAAGCCGGCGGTCGGAAGAGGACAGCGGCCGGTGACCGACACAGGAGAAGAGACATGGCAGCGAAGGAAGACATCCAAGGTGCCGTAACCGGCACCCGGAACGAGTGGTCCGACAGGACGGTCGTCGTGACAGGAGCCGCCGGCGGGATCGGTAAGGGTATTGCGGCCGCCTTGCTAGAGGCAGGCGCCAGGGTGGTCCTGTCCGACGCGCACAGCGACGAGTTGGAGCACGCGCTCCATAGCTTCGACATGCCGAGCGACCGCCTGTCTACCTTTGTAGCGGATATCTGTGACGAATCCCAGGTGAACGCACTCGGAGAGCATGCCCTCGAACGCTTCGGAAAGCTCCACGGCTGGGTGAATAATGCGGGCACGATCGAGCTCGGTCCAACACTGGAGACCACTCGAGCCGCTATCCTGACCCAGTTGGACACCAATGTCGTCGCGTTATTGCAGTGCTGTCAGACGGCAGCCCGGGCGATTCTTGCCGGAAAGTCCGGGGGAGCGATCGTCAACATTGCATCGAACGCGGGCAAGGTAGGCTTTCCTCACATGATCGGGTATTCCGCGAGTAAGGCCGCGGTGATCAATCTCACGCGGAACCTCGCCGAGGAGTGGGCGTCCTTGGACATCAATGTCAACGCGGTCTGCCCCGGATCAGTCCGGACAGCAATGCTTAGACGTGTAGCGGAGTACCACGCCGAGCGCAACGGCTTGCAGACCGATGAAGTGCTGGCAGGGTTCATCTCGCATCAGCTCAGCCGAGCGATTGAGCCCGTTGAGGTCGGTCGCGTCGTCGTGTTCCTCTTGTCCGACTCGGCAAAGATAGTCCGTGGGCAGGCTATCAATGTCGATGGTGGAGACACTCCTTACTGATGAGGCCTCGGTCCCCGGAGGGCGGCAGATGATTGCCCGAAATGGACTAGGGCGTACTTGGGCAGCCGCTGGATCGCAGTTAGCCGCCGCCGATTAACTCTCTGTAACGGGCGTCAGTGACGAGTAATGGCGGCGACGAACTTCGGCAGTCACGTCAGCGAGGTCGGATCGGGACAGAAGACGCGGATTCCCGAGCGCGGCAGCCCTCGCGT
>Ga0181530_10002054_pt1 | contig 24520 bp, 15 predicted proteins | sample PEATcosm2014_Bin_42_FD_119769 | JGI IMG/M metagenome (GOLD analysis project Ga0181530, IMG submission 119769) | Peatland microbial communities from MTU Mesocosm Facility, Houghton, MI, USA - PEATcosm2014_Bin10_60_metaG | ecosystem: Environmental > Terrestrial > Soil > Wetlands > Peat | place... | reverse complement strand
CACCATTCGAGGTAATAGCTACCTTCGGCGTGGACTTCGTCCCGACCCGCGACCGTCACGTGATCGCGCCGAACCCGACCCTTGCTGTCGAAGAGCGCCGGAACGAGGGTCCAAGTTGCGCCAGCCGAGGTGGAAATCTTGATTTTCTTGAGGAGTTTGACGCGGGAGATTTTCGGCATTTGGCGGTTCCTCGTCTGAACCGCCACCATATTCGCCTACAAGGCTTCTAAATGCAAGTAAACAAATGCACGCCGTGACAGGGCAGCGTTCTAACAGACTCGTCTGCCGGCCAAGTCAGAGGCTGCGCCACCGAGCGTTTCGCATTTCTTACGTGATCCATCTGATCCTCTTTGGGCCATACCCAGGAGATGAATCCCGGTCTCACCGAGCGGCCAGAAGCCAAGCCGAGACCAATACGCCCTTAGTTTGCGCAGGGCCTCATCCCGTCCGACGACGGGTGCTTTCAATCTTTTCAATGCCTTCCGATCACGGGCGAAGGCAGGAGTAAATTGCAGCGGCCAAGGTTTGCACGCTACTAACCCGCAACCAGCACCGAAAATGTCGATAGTCCTGTCGACGGCAGCCGGGCCGACTCCCATTCCCCGCCATTTCGGACGGATCTCCATGCAGTCGATGATTAGCAGGTCACATGGGGAGGCCTCGTATTCATCTTGTATTTCTTCTCTCCAGTAACCAGTATCCAAGTCGAACAAGCGTTCCCAGTATTCCGCAATGCTCCCGTCGATGCCGTCTCCTAGCCTCTCAGTGCTAATGCCATGGTCCATGGCTTCTCCGAATTGCACCAAAGACGCTTTTATGCAACCAGCATCCTCTTCGTCTGCAGAATCCTCAGATTTCGCGAAAATCTTGCCCAAAATGGAATAGACGAAGTCTGACTCGACGTATTCTTCGTGCAACGAGGCGTGGACCGCGAAGTCAATGCTCGCAATCATGTTTGTCTTTGCCTCGTCCGTCGGCCGCGAAACGGAGGTTCTTTTTTCAGTCTTCATCTCACACCCCATGCCGCTGTTTACCGTAATGATCGGAATTCGTCAAACGGAGTAGATCATTACGTCGGAGTCCACGTGGGTTTTCAGCTGAGAACGCTACGGGTGGTGACTCGATCGGCGTTCGCAATATCACCTTCCAGTTGTGGTTGGGCTTACCTCCCGCAACCAGCGTGGTTCAAAGTGTTTACGAGTAACACCGTGCGACTGCATTGACCTCCCACTGCCTGTTTAACCCACCGGAGTGTGCCCAATCAAAGCGCCAGCGGCGGCCGCTGACACAAAGCGCTAAATGATGACGTGGCAAGAGGTTACTCACCGCGAATCGCACGCTTCGAAGAATAGGAGAACAACGCCGAGCAAGCCCGTTTGACCAATATCTGCTTTCCGCTTAAATAGAACTCGCGGACGCAGCACCGTGGGTCGGTGGCCGTTTTCTGGCCGGGTCACTGGGCAGTGCGAAACTCCGCCGAGATGAGGACCCAATGTCAACCCAGCCCGGTCCGGCCAACCCGGCCATTTCCCTTTCAACGGCTCTAGAACCGTACGTCGACGTCAAGCGAGCAGCTTCCTATTTGTCCGTCGCAGTCAAGACGCTTAATGAATGGGCTCGCCTTGAGAAAATCCCTGCCTATCCGTGGGGGGACGGTAGCAGGAACCTGGCGCTTCAAACTCAGCGAACTAGACGAGTGGATGCAGAGGAGGATAAACTCCGTTCGTCGTCCGCCTCTTTCGGAAAGGACGGTAAAACGTGAGAAAGAGGCACACTAGTACAGGATTTCCAAGTGTAGTTAAACGCAAGAACGGAAAGAAAGTAGTCATCTGGCGATGGTACGAGAAGGGCCAGGACGGCAAGTCTCGCGAGCGCTGGAAGACTCTTGGCTTGGCCAGTCGGTTCAAGTCTGATGCCGCGGCACAGCAGGAAGCAGAACGCCTCGGCCTAGGCCGATCTCTCGAAGAAGGGCCACGCACTCTGAGGGAACTCGTCGATCACTGGCTGGACACTGAATGCCCAGGGACGGATGAAGATCCGAACGAACGTCGAGCCTTCTCCACTCGGGACAACTATCGCGGTTATCTCCGAAAGTGGGTCAAGCCGCGATGGGGGGACCAAGCCTTGGAGGAAGTGAAGGCCGTGGCCGTGGAGAGCTGGCTGTCGACTTTGAGGAAAGACGATGGCACGGCCCTAGCCGATGGTTCGAAAAAGAAGATCAGGGACCTGATGCATCTTTTGTACGAGCACGCAATTCGCTATGAATGGACGGACCGTAATCCGATTACGTCTGTTCGGCAAAGCAGCGTGCGCCAGGCAACACCCGTCCGCCTCAGCGTTGACCAGCTTTCGCAACTTATCTACGGTGAGCTGAAACAACGTGAGCGAGTGATGGTGTTGCTGGATTTCGGAACCGGACTACGGAGGGGTGAACTGAGCGGCGTCCGCTGGGAAGACATCTGCTTCGAAGACAAGATTTTGATCCCAAAGCGCTCAATCGTGAAACAGCGCATCGGTAAGGTCAAGACGGAAGCTTCGAAAAAGAGCATCCCGCTGGATGATGTGCTGATCGAAGAATTGCTGGCTTGGCGTCGGGAGACTCCTTATGCCCAAGACAGCGACTACGTCTTCGCCAGCAGGAAGATGAGAGGCAAGCAGCCGTACTGGATGAGTCGGATCATGCAGCATCACATTAAGCCCGTAGCCGCTGAAGCAGGGATCGAACTCAAGGGATGGCACACACTGCGCCATTCCTATACGACCCTGCTGCGGCAGAACAACAACAACCCCAAAGTCGTGCAAGGCCTGTTGCGGCATGCCTCGTTCTCAATCACGATGAATGTCTACGACGAAGCAATGTCGGAAGAGAAGCGCAGCGCTCATCGTGGAGTGATTCAGCAGCTAAACCGTAGCGTAACCCGTAGTGCGCCAAAACCGGCAATTCCGCAAGTGGTTGATAAGGTTGGCGTCCCCGATGGGATTTGAACCCATGTTACCGCCGTGAAAGTCGTCCTAGAGTTCGTAACCGATTGAAACTAAACGGTACGGATAGCGCTCTAGGGCACTTATCGGACTGTGGAGACGGGTTATCGGACTGTTAACGGACTGTGATGGCCAGGTGCTAAGGAGCCTGAAAATCATGGACCCGACCCTTCTTTCCTTGCTGGATTCGATCCCACAGAAACCACCTCGCTCCAAACTGGAAACTCACCGCGAACTGATCCGTCAGTTGCGGCGCAAAGGTTGCACCTATCGCGACATCGTTCGCATTCTTCACGAGCGTGTCGGCCTCGACGTGGCAGTCAGCACGATTCACTCGTTCATCAAGGTTCGCGCCAGACACCGGAAACAGATTCAGTACGAACTGCCACCACTCGAATCGGAATCGCCCGTGAGCACCCGCAAGAATCCCGAGGACGTTGCCTCCCGAATTGCAGCGCTCAAAGCAAAGCCAGTCGAGCACAAGGCAAAACCTAAGCACTTTCACTTTGAAGAAAGCGAGCCGTTGAAACTCGTCAGCCAAGGAGGATCGCGATGAACGCCCCAGCACCGAACAAACGAGTGGTCTTCACCATGGGTGGCAAAGGCGGAGTTGGCAAGACTGGCCTGATGGTCGCCCTGGCGGAGTGGTTTGAAGCCAATGAGATTCCGTTCACGCTGCTCGACCTCGATACGGAAAACAAGGCAAGGGGATCGCTCAAGCACTTCTTCAACGGCTCAGTAGCCAAGGTAAATATTCACACGCCAGCCGGCCTCGACGCGTTCGTGGATCATCTCGAATCCGGCGCGGCAATCGTCCTCGCCGACATGGGAGCCGGTTCGGGGCAAGTGGCGAGTGACTGGTTCGACGCGATGTACGAGGATGTCGCGGCTACCGGCGCGCGCTTTACCGCTGTGGGCGTTGTCACGCCAGACCCGGCAAGTGTTGAGAGTGTCCTCGCATGGGCAAATCAGCTGCAGGAGCGCGTGCAGTATCTGATTGTCCAGAATGCGACAAGTCCTCAGTCGGATTTCAGCTACTGGGATTCGGCTGAGCAAGCCCTTCGTTTCCGCGAAGCACTGTCGCCGATCGTGATTCGCATGGAATTCCGCTTGGCGGAACTTGAGAACCCCGCACGGCAACACGGCGTCCGCCTTGGCCAGGTTGCAACAAGGCAGAATGCGATCAATGAACTGAAGCGTGCCTCCATCGTGATGCGTGCCGAAAGCTATCGGCGGCGACTCTTCTCCGAGTTCGATCGAGCTAAGGAGATGTTCCTCCCATGAGCGCCGATCAGGAACTCCCAAGTCTGGCGGGCGTTGAGTCCGAAAACCAAACTCTGTTCGATGAACTCGCAGGACTGGTGCCCACTGAACGGCTCGCGGAATACTACCGAGTCATCGCTCACACTCGCACCCTCAGCCCAAACGACGAGATGCTCCGGATACTGGAAGCGATGGGCATCCTGGCGCTTCTCACCCGAGAAACGCCCGCTGCGATCGTGGCGGAACGGAAGTCTTTGCAGAAGATTCTAGAAAGTGCCCTATCTAAGGCCGATGAAGTTGAGAAGCGAATGGCAGCATACACTTCACGGCTTGAGTCACGCGTGGCGCAACTGCCGAAGGAATTGGAAACAGGGCTGGACCCGCCTCGAATCGCGAAGTTGTTGGGAGAGAGTCTGCGACAGCGTTTCCAGCAGTCGGGTTTGCCGGATGCCGCAAGAGCGCTTGACCAGTCTTGCTCTGAAATGAACTCCGTTCAAAAACAACTGGTGAATGTGATGCGAGAAGTTGCTCACCCCGACATCGGTGTGATCGCAAGAGTCAGAAGCGCCAATGACTCGCTCCTCCGGAGCATGACTACCAGAGCGCAACAGATGGACGATTTCGTTGTTAGGCTGGAAAAGCAGGTCTGGGCTATTTGGCTGCCTGTCGTTGCCAGTGCGGCTCTAGCACTGGGATTCGCATTAGGTACGTGGTTTGCCAACGTGCGACAAGGAACGCCGGAAGGGTCAAGTGCCGCTCAGTCACAGCAGACGCCAATGCCGGAAGCTCCTGCGCAGCAAGTCGTTCCGCAGAGGAACGCAAAGCATCATTGAGACGAAGCCGGGGCTCGGCGCAGCAGGTTTACGCATATTGCGTAGGCTCTTACGCAAACTGCGCAAAATATGGATGGATTCTCTGACCGACATGGTCAGGGGGCAGCCTGCCTCCAACAACATCTTTGGCATCTGTCTCACAAAACACCAATTTCTAGTGTTGAGTAATCTAAAGTACTAGTTTATATTGCTCATATGCAATATATCCAAAGGAGATTGGCAGACGTGCTGCTGGACGCAGCTCGACACTTTCCCGCGGTTGTTGTGACAGGGCCTCGGCGTGCCGGCAAAACCACTCTTCTGCGCAGGCTATTCCCAAACGCCCACTACGTGCTGCTCGAAGACCCCGACATTCAGGCACGCGTACGTAGCGATCCCCGCGCATTTCTTGACGCGCTGCGCCCTCCAGTCGTCTTCGACGAGATCCAGAATACCCCCGAATTACTTGCCTACGTCCGTACGGTTATCGACACGGGCCCGCGGCGGATGGGGCAATGGCTGTTCACTGGGTCCCAGGAAGCTCCGCTGATGCAGGGCATCAGCGAATCGATGGCGGGCCGGGCTGCCATCCTCCAGCTCCTGCCATTCAGCCTCGCAGAAACCAAGAAAGTGAACCTGTTACACGGGGGATTCCCAGAGGTGCTCGCCCGGCCCAAGGCTCGTAGCCTTTGGTTTGCCTCCTACTTGCAAACGTACTTGGAAAGAGATGTCCGGGCGATTACAAACGTGCGGGACTTGGCGACATTTCGCCGTTTTCTCGCTCTTCTGGCGAGTCGTCACGGCCAGATTCTGAACAAGACCGACCTTGCTGCACCGCTCGGAGTCACCGTTCCCACGATTGGCGACTGGCTACACATCCTCGAAATAACAGGCCAGGTCATGCTGGTGCCGCCGTATTTCGAAAATTTCGGAAAGAGACTAATCAAGTCACCGAAAGTGTACCTGGGTGATTCCGGCCTCGCCTGTTACCTGCTGGGCCTGACATCATCAGCTGAGCTTGAGCGGTCGCCATTTCTGGGGCCTTTGTTCGAAGGCTTCGTCGCGGCAGAGATCCTCAAAAGCCAAGCCGACCGTGGAATGCGCAAGGAGCTCTACTATTTTCGTGATCAGCAGGGTCTGGAAGTCGACTTTCTTGTTCCACGTCCTAACGCCAAGCTGTGGCTGGTAGAAGCGAAAGCCGCGAAGACTGTTCATCCTGCGATGGCATCGCCATTGACCTCCCTTCAGCGCACGCTGCAAAAACGAGCCGGAAGGTTGATTGTGGTCCATCGGAAGTCGCGCCTACAAGTGCCTACGTCGGCGATTGCTAAAGGAGTTGAAGCACTGGATCTAGAGCAATTTGTCGAACTCCTGTCGGCTTGATGAATTGCAGTCTGGCCAGCCAAACAACCCTCCGCCGTGGTTCAGACATTTTCGGATAGCGTGTTCCCACGCTGATCATTGATCCCTGATGACTCTGACTGAGGTCATTCTCGGGGGTATCAACGAATCCGATTTGCGCCTGCGCTGACTATCACCATACACGGGTCTTCTTGGTCCACTCAGAAGTCGGATACCGTTTGTGCAGGAGCTTAAAGATGTCGTGGGACCAGCCATTCTCAGCGACATTTTGGCGATTGTCTGCACACCCGTAACGATCCACACGCCATGCGAAGTGGAGCGCCTCGGGAACTCTGGGGTCGTCTGGATGCGCTTTTGCCCAAGCAATCACTTCCTTCGGAAGATAGTCTGCGGCTAGCCCCATCGAGAATATAGTCTTCCATTCTTCTGCGGCTCTTCCCTTTTGCTCCTCGCTTAGGAACGCGGGCGAACTTGCTTCCACACGCTTTTCGAACTGAACAACCTGAGCTGCATTATCGCCGTACTGCTTCTCGAAGTTGAGGTCATCTGGAATTCCGCCTACATCGGTGCACCACCAGTTGTCGCGGTAGTCATCTATTTTGTCGAAGTCAGTGCTTCGTGGATGTCCGGCATCGACGAAGGGTCGAAGTCCGGGAAAATGGACGATCGCAAACAGGGTGGCGAATCGGCGTTCTTCATCACTGGTCGCAGCATTGTACTGGTCTACGTACGTCGTAAGCTGCGGTCTCAACAGGGCTGCAGTGTTTCCCACCTTTTGGGCAGCAGCGAAGTTTCCAAGCAACCCCGCGCGTGCCCAGGTCGCGACCGCGAGATTTCTGCGGAGGTTCTCCGGCAAGTACTCTGAGGATGCAATCTCTGCGAGCACATCCACCGGGAGTCGTTTATTCAGCACTTCAGCGCTGCTCAGATCAAACTGAGGCAACAAGGGAGTGGTGCCCTTCGGCTTGGCGGTACCGTAGTACACGATTTTGCAATCGGGTTTGTGATAACAGTAGTAGTCTTCCCACTCTTGATAGGGGTCACCCGTCAGTTCAACTGGATTTCGCGCCAGTCCGTTCTGGAAATTCGGTAAATCGGGTGAATTGCGCATCTTTTCATCTTCGAGCAAATTCCTCGTCGAGAGCGGCAGCGAGTCTGGACTATGCAGCACCGTATCGATCACTCGCCTTGCCTCTTCAGGACGTCCAGATTCGCGCAATAGCCTGGAGCGATGAAACGAAATAGCCGAGAAGCCGGGGACGGCGGAGCGTACTTGTGCCGCAGCCAGCAGAGTCTCCGTTACCGCATCGTCCTTGCCATCGAGCTTCGCGAGTGCCGCAAAGAGCCACGGGACCGACCTCGTCGATCTCCACTTCGTTACGGCATGAGTTTTCGCGTCTGGAGCGTCCGATTGAATCGTCATTAACCAGTCGCTTAACTCGTCCGAGCGCTTTCTCTGGAGTTTCAAATACTGGCTTTGCTTCCACTTTTTGACACGTCGGTCGTACGCTGGCCCCCATTCAAGTCCATCGTCAAACGTCGGACTTACATCCAGAAAGCCGTCGAGCAAGAGCTTGTAGTCGAGGAGTTGTTGGCCGAAATCGGAACCTGAACGGCCACTCAAAAGAATGTGCGCAAGTTCATGCTGGCGCTGTTCCGGGTAAAGATGAAACTTGACTAGTGCTTCGAGTCTCCGGGCATCCTTGCGGAGTGTCCCGAATTTCGGGTTGGACATAATAGCGTCTAATCGGGGTTCAACGTGCCTTAACATCGCGGGATCGTACTCCTCGTCGGTTCCCTCTTTCACGTCCACCCATGCTTGCCGGATCATGGTTCGTGCTGCCATATATGCAGCGACCCGCTGCCACGGTGAAGAGGTGTCATTGCTGATGGCATCGAATTCGGCGAGAGCTTCTGGCAGCCGCAACGAATAGAAATTGGCGGCGGCGGTCTGATAGGCGCGGTCGGCGCGGAGTAAGGCATTCGCGTTCGCTGGCAGAACGTTGGGTGTCGAGGATCCTTCGTGGCAGTTGTGGAAGACCTCGTCTTGTCCATTGATCCATTCCCTCAGTTCAGCACTATGAGGTCCGAATTGTTTGGCGCGGGTATGAAGACTCATTATCGCGTTTTCAAATGCAGGCGCTGGACAATTTAAGAATCCAGAATATGGAGAAGAGCCGTTTCGAAAGACAGTAACTTTGGGTTTAGGGCCTCCCTGATATTCCCCTCGTTCTGTAAGCCACCGGATGACCGCATCATCAGCTGGGCTTTGCTCGCGAACCCCATTGTTGTTGAAGAAGTATAGAAGCGAGTGCTGTTCGGCTGTGCTTAAGGGTTTTTCGTCGAGATATCGATAAGCCACGACAAGGAAGGCTCGCCGCCACGTTGGCAACGGTATTCCAATTCGTCCTGCGGCGAACTTCGACATCGGCATATCGGGGCCGGAAGGGCGCGTGAACACGACCTGCGGAAACTCCGGGAGACAGGTTTCTCCCCAGCGAGGAAACACGACCAGGATGAGGATTGAAATGAAGAGAATTCGGGTTGCCGCTTTCATCTCTCTACCAGCTTTCGTACGTTTTCAGCCGCTTGCGGGTTCCAAGAACGCGGATGGAACACGTAGACTCGACGAGCGGCTGCAATGTCAGGCCACGGTTCGTCGGTGGAAACCCCGATGCTCTCGTTGCAGAGAGGCTCGCGGATGGGATATCTCCAACCGGGTTGCCGGGGGGACCTTGGGTCTTCGCCCATCCGGAAAAGCATTGGGACGGCTTCGTCAATCGGAAGACCTTCTAGCCAGCTATCGCTTCCGCACCACGATGCCAGCGCGGTGATCGAGAGCGGCATTGTGTCTGGCATGCGTCGTCGGATATCACGCAGCAGTCTTGCGTAAAAGGCACGCTGTGATCGGGTCGCGTCGAAATCAATCTGCAGCCCGGCAACTGCGGGTTTGCGCGCCGAGCCAACGATCAGGTCAGCAACCGTGCCAGGAAGGTCCGATGAGTCGAGCATGGCGAATTGTGTCGGGGCCTGTATTCGGACAACCGCAATCACAGTGGTAGAGTCCGCAAATCGAATTGGCTGCTGTCGGGGGACGCCTCGTGCCTGATCAGAGATTGTTATCGTCTGATCCAGATAAGCGACAGCATATAAACGTGGATCGAACGTGTGGAAGTCTTCAGGCCTCTCCCACGCCCAAAGGGTGACGGCTGGAAATGTGCTGAAAGAGTTTTTGCGCGAGTTGGACCGAAGGGCCAAGAACGGAACAGCTACTACGAAGAGTAGGGATGTCACGAAAAGAACACTCTGGCGCTTCACTGCTGGCTTTTTCATGTTTCTCACTGCAAGAATCCCTAATATTAAACACCGGCCTGTGTCAGTGATTACACAGCGTGTCAGAAAACACACGCAGCTCAATCAGGCTAACGTAGTCGCCGGGTTGAGCGTTTGTCTGAAACGTCTGGGTTATGGTCATTTTGAGTGCAAGCTCGGGCCAATGATCTGTCACTTGAATGTGCGCTGTATCGAAGGCTCAATTACGCTTTTCCCTCTGTTGGATTATCTTGCACGTCAGCTTCCGAAGAGAGTTCGCGAACATAGAGGGTCATCGAGGGCAGTCACTGTGAGTACTCGCGGTCCGTGTTAGCATCGCTGCCATATGGCTCCATCGGAGGCCTTGATGTGCCACTTATCGTCTCGTCGCTCCCACATTTTCTTCCTAAGTGCACTCATTGTTTTGCTCGCATTTGGCGAACGCGGCAACTGCCAGTCCAAACTGAATCGTCGGTCGGGAACTCCTGCGTCGTCCGTGCAATTACAGGCGACTAAAGATGATCTGACATTAACGGTGCCGCTCGCCCAATCGATCGAGAAGCCAATTCACGCCAATGTGCGGCTTGTACTCGTCAGCCCGGAAGACATCGTTCGGGCGCAGCTCAGCCAAGATGTGCAATTACTGAGGCACCAAAGGCAGCTGGTGGTGAAGCTTCCGAAGCCGTTCGAGAAAGTGCCAGCACAGGAAATGGAGATGCTGCATTGGCTTCGGGTCAGGTATGAGGTAACGAGCAACGGGGAAATACTCGCCTCGGGAATCGAGCCGTTGCGGGCCGCTACAACAGATCCATTTGTGCTGACGGCGGCTGCGAGTCGGGTGGCCTCGCCAGGCCTTCCGTATCGTGTGCAGGTCCACGTGAAGAGCAACATCGGTCAGCCGCTAGCGGGTGTTCAGGTAAACGGAAATCTCGTCTGGGACGAAGATGAAAGCGGCGACAACGATAAGAAGAAAGTCGCCACGGGGGTAACGAGCACCAGTGGCAACGCGACTCTCGAATTTCTAATTCCGCGAGAAGTTCAGGCGGAAGAAGGTGATTTGACCGTCAGCGTGAAGAGCGGTCTGGTCGCGCGCTCAGTCGAGAGGTCAGTTGACTTTCGCGCCCGCAGCTATCTGCTGCTTGATACCGACAAGGATATTTACCAGCCTAGTCAAACTCTGCACGCGCGTACGTTACGATTTGACTCCGAGCGTAAGGCAGTCGAGAAAGAAACCCTTGATCTCCGGATTGAGGACGAAGAACGAACTCTGGTTTTCAAACAGACCATCTCCACAGATTCCTTTGGCGTGGCACATCTCGACTGGCAGATTCCTGCGAACCTGCGGCAAGGAAGCTACCTGATTCGAGTTGGGCTGGTCGGCCAAGATGACAACTGGAGAGGCATCCACGCGGAGAAATCTGTCCGCATCTATCGCTATGATCTGCCCAACTTTCGCGTTTCAGAGCATCCTGACAAAACCTATTATCTTCCGGGGCAGAACGCAGACATCGCCGTTTCTGCGGACTATTTGTTCGGCAAGCCGGTCTCGCGTGGTAAGGTCCGGATTGTAGAGGAGAGCGATCGTCACTGGAATTATCGGAAGCAGCAATGGGAAGCTGCAGAAGGACAGGTTAAGGTCGGGGAACTAGACCGGGATGGCAATTTCACCGCGCACTTCGATCTTGGCAAGAGCCACGACGACCTGAAGGACGATGACTACCGCCAATTCCGAGATGTAGACCTGGCGGCCTATGTGACCGACCTTACGACGGGACGCACGGAGCAACGGCGCTTTGAACTGCGCGTTACCAAGAATCCCATTCACGTGTATATCAGCCCGACTCCTTCTCACAGCCTGAAGATGCCGTCCACGTTTTTTGTTTCGACATTTTATGCGGACGGTACGCCGGCCCGTTGCAAAGTGCGACTCAGCGTGTCGAATGAGGATGAAGATGAGCCCAGAAAGCTCGCTTTGCGCGCCGTACAAACCAACAAATACGGCCTAGCAAAAGTCTCGGAACTTCCGATCCCAAAGCTCAGTGATAGTGACTCGCTGGTCGCCGAAGCTCGTGACGCGAAAGGCCTAGCAGGAAGAGGAACCGAACGAATTTGGGGCGACGACGATGATTTGGGCGTCGTTCAAGTTACCACGTCCCACGCCATCCACAAGACTGGCGATCCAATCGAAGTTACTTTGCGAAGCACGAGGCAGAATCTACGGCTGGTAGTACAGGCCATACGCGAAGGCGTTGTGCTGGCGAACCAGCAAACCAAACTGCGAAACGGTCACGGATACGTCACGTTCCCCTATGATCCTCGCTTTACGGATGAAGTTGGGATTTTCGCCTTCTCGCTGGAGGAGGAGTGGAGCCCATCGGTTCTCTTGGAAGGAGAGCGCACCGTCCTTTATCCGAAGAATCGCCAACTCGATGTAGGCATTCATCTGGATAAAGACGAGCACAAACCCGGCGAGCCTGCTGTAGCGCGTTTCATAGTACGATCCGCCGACAAGACTGCTGCTGAGAGTGCGCTGGGAATCAAGATTGTCGACCGAGCTGTGGAAGAACGAGCACGGACTGACTCAGATTTCGGACAGCAACGCGGTTGGGGATGGTGGCGCTGGTCCTTGTGGTCCTCCGGGGATTCCAGCTTCGCGAGTATCACGCGTGACGACTTGGATCATATTGACCTTTCGGAACCAGTGTCCCCTGAGTTCGACCTTGTGGCGGAATTTATCCTGCAGTCCAGCTACCAAGACGCCTTGGACATGCTGGAAGACAAGTCTCCAGTCGGGCCAGACGAAGTGTTCTCGAAGATTCTCGGCAAGCAGTTCGAACCATTGGACTCGGGGCTGCGAGATTGGAACGAGCAAGGCAAATGGGTGCGCAACCTTGATGACTTAGAGATGGTCGGCAATGAACGTGGCGTGGACGTGAAAGGTCTTCGCGACCCTTGGGGCACACCTTACAGGTATGACCTCAAATTCCAGGGCACGGATCAGATCCTTACCGTTACATCAGCAGGGCCGGACAAGCGCTTTGACGCGGCTGATGACTTTCAGGCCCATCGAACCTCCCAGCCGTATTTCTTCCATTACGGCAAGTTGGTCGAAAGCGTCGGCCATGACCTCATGACCAAAGAAGGACGTTTCATTCGCGATCGTGGCACGCTGCAGACAGAACTCTCAAAGCGCGGGCTCGACTTTAACGAGCTAACTGATCCATGGGGTCTCCCCTATGAGGCGCGTTTCTCCGTGTCGGGCTCGTACTACGTTACTGAGATTGTGAGTCACGGAGAGCATCCTGAATCGAAAAGAGAGAGCAACGGGACCGTAGTCTGGACAGACCGCGTCGATTACTTCGTCAAATCACGCGAAAACATCAACAAGGTCTTGACAGCCCATTTGAACTCGGGCGGCGCCTACCCGACGACTGAGGCAGGGTTCAAAGAGATCCTGCGAGAGGCAGGTATTGATCTGGATGAACTGCGCGATCCTTGGGGACACGCGTACCACGTTGCGTTCCAGAAATTCGCACAGTACGGCGATCGTGTGAAGATCCAGCAAACAAGCAGTTCAGGCGAGCGATTGGGCGAACCAGTAACTCTTGTTCGCCAAGATGTGCGGGTGCTTAGCGCTGGTCCGGACGGGAAGCCCGGCACACAGGATGATTTCCAGGTTGCAAGTTATTCGATTCTTGTTTCGGAGCAGAGCGCCAAAGAGGCTGCGCCGCAACCGGCGCCGGCAAACATAAGCCTGACGGCAGGCACAGGTGCGATCAGCGGAATCGTCGTTGACCCCACCGGTGCCGTTATCTCCAGTGCGACGGTGGATGCAACACTTGAGGATACCGACGAAAAACATACAACCAATACCGACAACCTCGGCCGCTTCGAATTGAAGGACCTGCGGGCAGGGGTCTACGACATCAGAGCCTATGCACGGGGATTTCGAGCTCTCGAAGTAAGGGCTGTGCTGGTTCAAGCAGCCAATGTAACGCAAATGAATTTTGAGCTCTCGGTCGGCACCGCGACTGAGACGGTCGAAGTGGAAGCAGCGGCCGCTCCTGTAGAAACCACGATGAGTTCGCTTGCCTTGGTAAGCGGACAGAACGTTGCAACTCTCGCCAAACTTTCGCCGGGAGTTGCGAACATAGTCACAAAGTCTGGTGCGATGAGCACCCCTCGCTTGCGGCAGGACTTCCCCGAAACCATGCTCTGGGAACCCGCCCTCATTACCGACCGGCGCGGGCACGCAAGGCTCGATTTTAAGCTTGCAGACAACATTACAACGTGGAAGTTGACGGCGGTCGGTTCTACGAAAAACGGAGAGTTAGGCCGAGCGGAAAAAGACTTGCGCGCGTTTCAACCGTTTTTCGTTGAGCATGACCCTCCCCGCATTTTGACTCAGGGAGACGAGATTTCGTATCCCCTTGTGCTGCGGAATTACCTCGACAAACCTCAACTGCTGAAGGCGTCGATGAAGCCTGAGGCATGGTTCTCATTGCTAGGTCCGGCAGAGGTTCCCGTACACGTTGAAGCAGGCGATGCCGCTCATGCTCTATTCCGCTATCGCGCCGTTTCATCGGTCACAGATGGCAAGCAGCAGGTCAGTGCAGCAAATTCGGAAGTCAGTGACGCCGCGCAGAAACCGGTCGATGTTCATCCTTTCGGTCGCCCGCTCCCGGTAACCGCCGCCGACGTAATCGATCAAAACGGCGCGCTCACAGCTCGGATTCCTGAAAATGTGATTCCCGGTTCCTTGCACGCGCGAGTGAAGATTTATCTGAACTTGCTCGCTCATGTGGTGGAGAACCTGGAGGCCGGGCTTGAGAAGCCGAATGGATGTGGTGAGCAGACAATTTCCTCGACCTATCCGAGCTTGCTGGTCGCGGAACTCTACGCGAAGAGTGATCCGAAACCGGCGATTGCGTTGAAAGCTCAGAGGTATCTTGTCGCTGGATATGAGCGCCTTTTGCGGTATCAAGCGGAATCGGGCGGATTCTCCTATTGGGGGCACGGAGAGGCCGCCGACATAGCTCTGACCGGATATGCGCTTGAGTTCCTCGACCATGCAGCCACTTTGACCAGTGTCGACGACGGCGTTGTCCAGGCAGCGGAGCAGTGGCTTCTACAGCAGCAGGGGCCGGATGGCGCGTGGCGCGGCCATTGGGACAAGAACGACAAGGACGCCTCGTTATTGACCGCATACATCGCAGAAACACTGGCCGACATAAAGAGAAAAGAAGCCTCGAAGCCGGACGCCCGGCGCACCAGTCTGGAACGAGCCCTGGCTTTTCTTGCCGCTCATCGCGATTTGATGGATGAACCGTACATCGCGGCCAGCTACGCTTTGGCGGCGAAAGCAACGGAGAATGAGAAGGCACATTCCGATCTGCTGGATTGGCTGAGGAAGAATGCACATGAGCAGAACGGCGGAGCCTACTGGATGCTTGAGCGGAATACGCCATTCTACGGGTGGGGACGCACGGGCCAACTGGAGTCAACCGCCCTTTCCCTCCGAGCCTTAGTCAGCGACACCAATCATTCGGAAGCCGACCAAGCCTTGATTCGAAAAGGCCTGCTTTTCCTTCTGCGCAATGAAGACAAAGATGGCATGTGGTATTGCGGGCAAACCACGGTTCATGTCCTCAAAACACTGCTGGCCATGGTTTCGTCTGGTGGCAATGAGACGGGCGGCAAACTCTCTGTCCGCGTTAACGGCAAAGGAGCGGCAGCTCTGGAGTTGCCTCCCACCCAAACTGTAGTTACTCCGCTGGAAATTGATATCAGCGCTTTGATGGTGGCGGGCGATAACCGGATTGAATTGGATTCAACGACCCACGGTATGATGAGCGTCCAATTAGTTGCCGACTCGTACATCGCCTGGGGAAGCGACGTCGAGGTCACACCGAAATCCGAGCCCAATGCAACGAGCGCGCTACGATTCTCCGTCGAATACTCGATCACGAAACTGACCACCGGTGACAACGTGGAATGTCGAATTCGTGCGGAACGTTTGGGCTATCGCGGCTACGGAATGATGCTCGGAGAAGTGGGCTTGCCTCCTGGGGCAGAGGTCGACCGGGAAAGTCTGGAGCATGCTCTTCAAGGAAACTACTCCGTCTATCGCTATGACGTCGAGCCGGATCGAGTCATCCTGTACATGTGGCCCGAGGCAGGTGGATCAGTGTTCAGCTTCCGGTTCCGCCCACGATTCGGGATGTCGGCCGAAACAGCGCCATCGGTTCTGTACGATTACTACAACCCTGAGTCGTCAGTGACTCTCAGGCCCCGTCATTTCGACGTGACACAGAGCCAAGAGAATTAGCATTGGAAGTCCGATGCATTGAGTCTGAAGGCTCATTCATCACTGTTAAAGGATATGGCCGTATCCTTTAATAACGCGAATTCCTATTAAAGGCGCACTGAACAGGAGGGCCAGCCCTTTGTGTGCCGTCGGCTCCCAACATCTCCCTCGAACATGTCTAAAACGCGGACCGAACGGAATCGAACCCTGTTCGACCTCGTGCGACTAACATTCGAATCAGGGCGGGAGTGCCGCACCGACCTAAGCCGAAGGCTTAGGGATGGTGTCTCTTTGGAAAACGAACTGGTTTCTTCTCGCACGGCCCATGCTGCGCCAAATCTGCATCAGTCGTGGCTAGCCTGCTGTTACAAGGCTGGCCGCCGAAAAACGCGTGCACTACCAACGGTTTCATGCTAAATTGACTTTGTGAAGCGCCTGCTTCAATTTCGATCGTCATTACGACTCAGTCCATCCCGACTGAGTTATTAACTCCTGCACAATTTATAGCCTCAGGCCCGTGGCGGAACTGGCATGCGCAGCTGCCTCAAGAGCAGCACTTTTGTGGGTTCAACTCCCACCGGGCCTACCAGAATTCCACAGTTCTTTGACAATTTCGACGGAGAGTGGGCCGGACGGTAAGGCACTTGTCTGCTAAACAAGGGCTCTCGCAAGAGGCTAACGGGTTCAACTCCCGTACTCTCCGCCATGCGGAAGGTACTGCTGAATGGCCGGCAACTGGTCCTGAAAACCAGGGCATCGTGATGAGCGATGGGCGTTCGATTCGTCTACTTTCCGCCAAGTTTGCACAGGTGCGTGAGCCCGGCCGAAACGGACCGGCTGTAACCCGGTCTCCCCTAGTGGGACGCGGAGGTTCAAATCCTCCCCTGTGCACCAGAGTGCCAGCGTGTGCGAATTGGAATAGCGGCCTGTCTTAGAAACAGGTGTTTGAGAGTTCGAATCTCTCCGCTGGCACCAGCACCTCTATGGTTCCCGATGCTTTCTTCGGTCATCAGAGAAGGGCCCTAGGCCGATCTAATGCAATCCCTTCGGTATTTCAAGATTTTGTCGTATTCTCAAGTGGAAATACGAGCGACCAGCCCAACAACGCTTCTGATTTCTGACGACAAGATGCCAGACAGCGACATCCAAGTCGACGACAAAACCAGCTCTCAAAATGCCAGAGGCCAAACTCCGCAAGCCACTAATCTGGTAGAGATTTGCCATGTCACAAAGTCCTTCGGTTACAAAGTAGCTCTGAAGGACGTTTCCTTTTCTGTACCTGCGGGCCAAATCTGTGGACTTTTGGGCCCGAACGGTGCTGGGAAAACGACCCTGTTCCGACTTCTGATGGGGATACTCAAGGCAACTGAGGGAAGTCTGTTAATCGATGGGCGTGACGCGTTTGAGGAACGCGTTGAGGTTAAGCGACTCATCGGATTCCTTCCAGACGAACCGGTGTTCTATTCCTACCTGTCCGGCCGAGAAGTGCTGGAACTGAGCGCGGCCATGCATGGTCTGGACGCCTTGGATGCGTTCCATCGGATGGCACCGATCATTGCCAAGCTTCGGCTGGCAGACGATATTAACAATTATGCAGAAGACTACTCTCGGGGAATGAAAAAGAAGCTGGGATTGCTTCTGGCCATGATCCATGAGCCGAAGCTGCTGGTTCTTGACGAACCGACCAACGGATTGGATGTCGAGTCCACGCATCTCTTCTATGACCTTATTGCCGAGACAGCCCAACTAGGGACAACGGTTCTGTTTTCTACTCATTTGATGGACCACGTAACCAAACTCTGTTCACATGCAGTAATCATCAATGAGGGGACTTTGGTTGCGAAGGGATCTCTCCATGAACTGCTTTCCACGTACGGAGAATCCAGCCTCGAAGATGTCTTCCTGAAACTCACCGCGAGACCTCCCCAGAGATGACGACGGAGAAGAGACCACTCAGCTTTTGGAGCACCGTTCGGCTACTTCTTAGCGCCACGCGCGCGCGCTCTGCCGGTCGACGAAAGCGGCAACAGGAGTTGCTTCAGCAGCGGTCGAAAAACGCAACCGATTGGAGCGGACTCGGATTCACAATCGCGGTCCTCTTCATGGCGTTCCTCAACGGCGGTGCTGCGTTCATCACGCGTTTAGCCGTTGAATCTGGCCAACGTGTAGAGGCAGAGGGAAAGGGAAAAATCGTTGTCAGTAGATCCTTCTTGGAAACGGCCACTGCGGCTGAGAAAGACGCAAAGGAATTTTCGACAAGCCCTGATCAATTGATTCCGGAGTCGGCATACTCCAGCGAGGCTGAGACCATCTCGGACAGATATGGTGGCTCCCCAGGGGAGATCGAAAAGAAACTCCGTTCGACAATTCAGAAGAACGGGACTCAGTACCTAATTGCCAGAAATCGGGTATCGGATGGTTTCGGCGGGTTTGCGAACGCAAGGTCTCTTCCAGCGATGCTTGGATCGGTGATTCTGATTTGGTGGGCAATCATGCTGATCTTCCAGGGTGAGGGCCTCGAACTGGATCTTCAGCGCCGCAGACATCCGATGTGGGAATGGGTGTTTTCTCATCCGGTGCAACCCGGAGCTGTTTTTCTCGCCGAGATGCTGTCTCCAATTGCTGCGAATCCAATCTACTGGAGCGGACCGTTATTTGCGGGGTTCTTATATGGCTTTGTGTATGGTCCAGAACTTGGTTTTTCGGCTGCATTTCTCGTGGGCGTGCCGTTAACAGTCGCGGCAGCATGTCTGGGGAAGGCGCTTGAAATAGGAGTGATTCTTCGATTCCCATCACGTTCCCGCGGAGCAATGATAGGCCTCATGGGTTGGATGGGGTACGCGTCTATGATGCTGTTTTTCGTGGGCGCATTCGTAATACCCAAGATCGTGACTACAATTGCGGGATTCCTCACTCCGTTTGCCGCGCTTCCGTGGCCTTGGTTGAGCTTGTTCGTCGGAGCACAACGGGACGGTTCGTTTTCGTTCCTCTCGGGCGTACTGACTTGCTGGCTAGTTGCCACCACCACGATTACTGGCGCCGTTTGGTTCAGCGTTTGGGGAACGCAGCGAGGGCTCAGCGGCAACTTCGCGCAAGCCGACTCGGGGCCTTCAGTCTCCGCAACGCGGGGCGCACGGTTCGGAAAGGAGCCTCTCTATCGCAAGGAATTTCTTTGGTTCGTTCGTGATCGCAGTGCGATTGTTCAAGTGATTCTAATCCCACTCACAGTAGCGAGTATTCAGGTGTTCAACTTGCGTGGCTTGCTGAGTCATGCCCAAGGCACGTGGAACTATCTATGTGGCGCGGGAATTTTGTTTGGTACGTATTTTCTTTGGATACTGGGTCCGAAGTCTCTGTCCTCAGAGGGAACGGCCCTGTGGATTGCACTGACCTGGCCGCGAGGTCTTGAGAGTCTTCTGAAGGCCAAGGCGTGGCTTTGGTCCCTAATCTCCTCGGGTATGGTGGCGTTGGTGTTGTGTTATGCGGCCTACCTTTTCCCGGCCAGCATTTGGAAGATAGGGCTCGTAGGAATCGGCTGGTTTGTGTTTGGCCGGAGCATGGCGGAAAAAACGGTCACCCTCGTTTCCGTTACGTCATCATCCGGCGAGCGGGAACAGATTCCCTGGACACGTCGTGGAGCCGCACAGCTTGGGATGCTGACGTTCTGCATCGGTGTACTGACCCAGCAGTGGCACATCGCAATCATGGGCATTGTGTACTCATATCTGACCGCTGCGGCAATGTGGCAGAACTTCCGAGCACACCTGCCATACCTCTACGACCCCTGGTCCGAAAAACTCCCGTCTCCGCCCACGCTTATGCACGCCATGGTCGCCATCAGCATCTTGGTCGAGGGCGGAGCAGTGCTGACGGGATTTGTGCTCGTGTTGGCGGGTCGGGAGAACATCGCCATCGCACAGGCGATCAGCTATGGAATTTGCGCGGTGATTGTTTCCGTCGGTACGCAGATGTTTCTCAGTGACCGTGGGGTTTTGCCGCAAGATGTGTGGCGTTGGGGCCGGGACGCTCAGCAAGCGCCAGCTTGGTGGCGTCTCGAGTCCATTCGAAATGTGAAGTTTCTCTCGCTTCTCCTGTTAGGAGCTGCTGGCGGACTTGCGTTGGGTTTGTTTGCGCACGGCTACGTTGCGGTTTTGCAGCACATTCCAGCCACTGCCGAGATCATTCGCAAAGCCCAGGAGCAGATGGCCAAAATACCCGACTTGAAAGTTTCCTATGCGGTAATGGCAATTGGGTTCGCTCCGTTCGCGGAGGAATATCTCTTTCGGGGTCTGCTTTTTCGAGCGCTAGATCGCGAGTGGGGTGGATGGAGCGCCGTTATCGGCAGTGCCGCATTCTTTGCAATCTATCATCCCGCTCTTTCTTGGCCTCCGGTTGCGTTGCTAGGTATCGCCAACGCTCTTATATTCAAGAAGACTGGCAGGCTCGCTCCAGCTGTTGTCCTTCATATGATCTATAACGCTGTTGTCTTGGCCTAGTGTCGATCGGAGCCTTTGGGTCGTGGGCGGTGATTTGATCTAGGAGGGCAAGCTTCAGACCATTGGCATTGGTTGCGCGGGCAGGATTTGCACCTGCGTCTAGAGGTTATGAGCCTCTCGTATTGTCCTACGCTACTACCGCGCCATAAAGCTAACGCAAGAAGAAATGGTCCGGGTGGCAGGAGTTGAACCTGCGTGGACATGCTCCCAAGGCATGTGGGTGGCCGCTACCCTACACCCGGATCTGGTGGCTCGGCACGGAATTGAACCGTATCCACTGGCTTTTCAGACCAGCACTCTGCCGTCGAGTTCCCGAGCCAAACTTTGGTGGACGGTGCGAGAATTGAACTCGCATTTCACGGTTGCAGGCCGTGAGTAATCCCGTTATACGAACCGCCCATTTGGGGCGAGATGAGAGAATCGAACTCTCGTGACTGGAGCCACAATCCAGTGCCTAAGCCATTCGGCCAATCCCGCCATCGAAAATCTGGAGCTGGTCGAGTGAATCGAACACTCGTCGGAGAGGTACAAGCTCTCTGCACTGCCACTGTGCTAGACCAGCAAAATCTGGAGCTGGCACGCAGCCTCGAACTGCGGTCGGGCGCTTACCATGCGCCTGCTCTTCCCGTTGAGCTATACCAGCGGAGCTGGCGCGGCGATTCGAACGCCGATCACGGACTTACGAGGCCCGCGCTCTTCCTACTGAGCTACACCAGCGCAAACTCTGGAGGTGGCGGGGAGAATTGCACTCCCGATTCTCTGCTTTGCAGGAAGATACCTTGCTGTCTTGGCTACACCACCTCGAACATACTTGCTAACCTGGAGCGGAAGGCGGGACTCGAACCCGCGCTCTCGACGTTGGCAACGTCGCGTCTTGGCCACTAGACGACTTCCGCCCTGAGAAATCTTGGAGCGAGCAGCGAGAGTTGAACTCGCGTCATCGGGTTGGAGGCCCGAGGCACCAGCCGCTATACCATGCTCGCTCTTCAAACTGGCAGGGGTGACAGGATTCGAACCTGCTTGAACTCGTTTTGGAGACGAGCGCCCTTCCCGTCGGGTCATCACCCCTATGGCGGTCGCAACGGGAGTTGAACCCGTCCCTCCTGATAGACAGTCAGGGATCCTGCCGCTAGACTCTGCGACCACTTTTCAAACTTGGCTGCGAGGGCACGACTCGAACGTGCATGAACCGGGTCAGAGCCGGTTATCCTAGCCAATTGGATGACCTCGCACCTTTGAGGAGGGAACCTTCGGAATACGGTGTGTTTTCTGGACAAGAGAAGTAACCGTAGCCTTCACCACTCCTCGAATTCCTCTTCAGTGAACTTCCTCCTTTGCTCAAGTCTTTAAACTGGCTGCCGGGGAGCGATTCGAACGCCCGTATCCGGATTCAAAGTCCAGAGTCCTGCCGCTAGACGACCCGGCATCACACCTTCAGCGGAATTGCTTTCATGCACCGGACACACAAAACCGCTGACTCATCGACGTTGTGGCCAAGCCTCCGGCGATCAGCACGCGCACGATCAACCAATTCGTGATGATCTCCGCCGCGCTCGCAATAAAGCTCCGATGCAAGCTCGATTTCAAAGCCTTCGAGTTCAATCGTTTGTGTGCTCATAACTTTTGGTAGCAGCGAGGAGAATCGAACTCCCATCTCAGCCTTGAAAGGGCCGCATCCTGGCCGTTAGACGACGCCGCCTCCTGTCTGAGCATTTGCGAAATACGCCGCAAAAAGCAAAAGCCCCCGATTCGTATCGGAGGCTCAGAAAAACTACGCGCTATGGATCGCCCCCGTTACATGAACGTACCTTCCCCCGCTCCTTGCCACGTAAACGTGGCCGGTGTCGGGAAGCAATCGGTATGGGGTTTGCGCATCATTGCTATTAACTCTTCTTCACTCTTACATCATTCCTGAAATTCGTCAATACCAAAAAGTGGCGGCCAATCTCCGGATTTCCGATTATCTGGGAGCTGGCACGATACTCGTAAAACAAGCGCCTTTATCGGACTCATTCGACTAAGATGGTTGTACCATGCGCGTTGTCGCTTTAACCCTCATAGCAATCGTGAGTTCCGCAGTGGTTCAGGCCCAAGCCACTTTGCCGCCGTTTCCCGATCCCACAAAGGTCGTGAAGGACGAAAAGCAATTTAACGCGACGACATTTGGGCCAGGAAACACATTTACAGTTCACGAGGCCCCCGACGATTTTCAGTTGGAGGCGTTCGATTTCGACGCAAATGAGACTGCGCTTTTCACGGAATGGAAGTCTGGCCGCCTTGAAACCCGCGACATTGATACAGACAAGCGGGTCGCCGAAATCAAGCCCGTTTCGGGACCTATCTGGCAGGCTTACGACGATAGCTCAGGTAAACGGATCGTGGCGGTTACGCAAGGTGGAGTGATCCTCTTCATAGAGCCTAAGAAAGGCAAGAAGCTCAGCGAGATTGAAGTCCAGAAGGGGCGTTTCAATTACGACATCCAGAAGATATTGCTTCCTCCCGACGGGGGTTGGCTGGCATATGTCAATCAGGACAACGGAAAGGTACTAGACCTTCGAAGCAACCCTGCAAAGGCCGTCGCCGATCTGGGAGATGGATACGACATGGCCTTGAGCCCGGACAAAGCAACACTCTGGGTGATCAATCGCACCAAGATTTTCGGGCTGAGGGTTAGCGACTGGAGCACCGTTGGCACTGCTACCTTGCTAGATCAGGTCAAGCTAGATCAAACGCCAAATCTAGCAGTTCTATCGAACGGGACTTCGACGTTCGCATACGTTCCGTCACAAAGTGGACTCCTCAAGTATGATCTGCCTTCTCTTGAAGGACACAAAGCAACAAGCGTACCAACTTATTGGGTGGGCGCTGATCGGGAGCACAATCAGCTCTTTGTGCATGAATTTAAGGTGTCGGCGCTTTACACGGCGGACGGCATCGTGAAGTGCCGTTGGCAAATCCATCCGGCGCAAGATTTCAAAATTAGTCCAAGCGGCAAATGGCTAGGCGATCGTCTCTTTGGCAAGGTTGAACTTTGGTCGACTGAGGCTCTCATGACTTGCGGCTCGTCGGCAAAGAACTAGTCTGCCGGGCATGTCACGGAGACTGTGCTCTTAGGAAGTCATTGCGATTGCCCTCGATTAACGGGCAAGCCGGAAGTCAGAAACCGAATCACCTAGGCTTGTCGCCAACTTGGAGTTGGTGGGCGGGCCGGGAGTCAAAGCCGGATTTGCAGCTTCGGACGCTACCGTGTTGTTCGGTTACACTACCCACCCATCTGGAACTCGCGCCGTGAATCCAACCCGGATCTCTTCGTTAGGACCGAAGCGTCATCATGCCTTAGACCACGCGAGCCTGACTAATGTGGAGGGGATGCAGAGAATTGAACTCTGATCTCAAGGTTCGTAGCCTTGCGCCCTCATCCGTTGGACCACATCCCCATATTGGAGGCGGCAGAGAGATTTGAACTCTCATCGTCCGAGGTAGAAGCTCGGAGCATTGTTCCGTTATGCTATGCCGCCTCTTTGCTACCTAACTCTGGTGCGGGATGTGGGAATCGAACCCACTTCGTCTCGCTTAAAAGGCGAGTGCATATCCATATCTGCCAATCCCGCGACTCTGGTGGGTGACGCTGGAATCGAACCAGCCTGGTCTCGCTTAAGAGGCGAGTGCATCAGCCATCTCTGCCAGTCACCCATGTTCAACATCAAAATGGTGCAGGATGTTGGAATCGAACCAACGCCTCGCGGTTATCGACCGCGGGCTCGACCTTCGAGCTAATCCTGCATGGTGCGCCGTTCGGGAGTTGAACCCGCATCTGTTGGGTGTAGGCCAACTATTCTGGTCCGTTGAACTACCGGCGCGACAAATTGGTAGAGGGTACAGGAGTCGAACCTGTCTAGCCGCGCTAATCTGGCGCCGAAGTGGGTATAAGCCACTGCTCCTCCCGGAGGCCCCTCCACTGGTGGCTCGCGATGGATTCGAACCAT
>Ga0181530_10002050_pt1 | contig 24556 bp, 15 predicted proteins | sample PEATcosm2014_Bin_42_FD_119769 | JGI IMG/M metagenome (GOLD analysis project Ga0181530, IMG submission 119769) | Peatland microbial communities from MTU Mesocosm Facility, Houghton, MI, USA - PEATcosm2014_Bin10_60_metaG | ecosystem: Environmental > Terrestrial > Soil > Wetlands > Peat | place... | reverse complement strand
CTGCTCGATCAGGGCCGGCTGCTGCCGGCCACCGACTACATCCAGGCGCAACGGCTGCGCAAGAAGATGCAGCGGGAATTCGCGGCCGTATGGCGGGAGGTGGACTGCCTGGTCGCTCCGGCGACACCCACGGCGGCTCCGCGGGTGGGAGAGAACACGGTGTGGTTGGGCGGGCGCGAAGAGGATGTGCGAATTGTGGCGACGCGGCTGGTGCGGGGGTTCAACGTGCTGGGGCTGCCGTCGCTTGCGATGCCGTGCGGGCTGAGCGCGGCGGGCTTGCCGGTGGGATTACAGATCGTGGGGCCGCCGATGGAAGAGGCGCTGATCTTGCGGGTGGGCGCGGCGATGGAAGATGGCGGGGTGGGGATACCGCCATGTCCCACATCGTGAGCCGGAAAGTGCCGGGTTTTCAGGTATTTCTCCCCGAATCCGTATTTTTCGTTTCCCGAATGCCATAACTGGTTAAGTGTATTGGTTGCAACACGTTAAGACTTTATCTAACCTCCGAAGCAATGGCTTCCTGGTTTTCCGCGGTTCCTTAATATCCAAATCTACTAAATAGCTATTGCGAAAGTGCTTAATTAACAATAGGATTACCCTGTTAGTAGACTATGGCTGTCCAGTTGCAATCAGATTCCCAACTTGCGGACATTCATGCATCGGATCCATGTGCGGAAACTTCGAAACCCTTCTGCAGATCTGAGCCACCGCGGTTCGGCCGGCGCCAGCCAGAAGGCGCAGCGTTTCACGGGCCGGATACTTCAAGGTATTACTATCCCAATTCTTGTTGAGGAGGAAATCTAATGTTTAACCATTTTACGAGAGGCACGGTCCTCTTCGTCCTTACGTTTGTGCTGGTGCTTGCGCCGGCGCTGTTTGCCCAGTCGCTCACCACTGGCGACATCGCGGGGACTCTCAAAGATCCAAGCGGCGCGGTGGTGCCGAACGCCACGATGACTCTGAGGAGCCTCGACACGGGATCTACGCAGAGCACCACCAGCGATTCAACCGGCGAGTTCCGGTTCCGGTTGTTGAAGACCGGCCAATATATGGTGAGCGCGAGTCCGGCGGGCTTCCAGAAGATAGAACAACAAGTGGAAGTGGTGGTCGGATCCGTGGCGACACTGAACCTGACATTGCAGGTTGGCCAATCTACGCAGACCGTGGAAGTGTCCGCGACTGCGCCACTGTTGAACCCGGAACCCAGCAATAATACGGCGTTCTCGCCGCAGCAACTGGCGCAATTGCCGGCCGCGGGCGGCGACATCACAACCATCGCCTACACAGTGCCGGGCGTTACGGTGAACGTAACGGGCGGCTACGGGAACTTCAGTCTCAACGGGCTGCCGGGGACGTCGAACCTGTTCACGGTGAACGGCGAAAACGACATGGACCCGTACTTCAACATCAACAATTCGGGCGCCTCCAACCTGACTATCGGCCAGAACGAATTGCAGGAAGCCACCGTGATTGCCAACCCGTATAGCGGGCAATACGGGCAGCTTGCCGGCGCGCAGGTGAGTTACGTGACGAAATCGGGCACCAACCAGTTCCACGGCAACGCGCAGTGGTTGTGGAACGGGCGCGCTATGAACTCCAACGACTGGTTCAGCAACGCCTACGGCTCTCCGAGGCCATTCTCGAACGACAACCAGTGGGCGGCATCGATTGGCGGGCCGATCCGCAAGGACAAGACGTTCTTTTTCTTCGACTACGAAGGGCTGAAGTTTGTCCTGCCGAACCAGGATACCGAGACCATTCCGACACCGGCGTTCTCCACGGCGGTTCTGAACAACGTGACGGCCCTGCACCCGGCCGAGGCCAGTGCCTACAAGACCATGCTGGGACTGTGGGCGAACGCTCCGGGCGCGGCGAGCGCGGTCCCGGTTCCCAACATCAGCTACTGCAATACGGTAGTACTGGCGGGTTACAACGGAGCGACCACGCCGTGCGCCGAGAGATTTGTGACGAACCCGAGCTCAAAGGGTTCGGAGTATATTCTGGCTTTCAAGATCGATCAGAAGATTGGAAGCAACGATAACGCTTCGTTCCGCTACAAGGACGACCAGGGACTACAGCCGACGACGCTCGATCCGATCAGCCCCAATTTCGATGCGCTCTCCAATCAGCCGGCCTACGACATGCAATTCCAGGAGACGCACATTTTCAGTTCGCGGTCGACCAACCAGTTCACGTCGTCGTTCAGCCACTATGTGGCGCAGTTCGCGCAGAACGCGCAACTGGTGCAAAGCACCTTCCCCTATCAGGTTGCAACCTCGGGAGCGGTGCCCTTCAGCGGATTCAACTCGCAGGGCTCTTTCCCGCAGGGCCGGAACATCACGCAATACCAGTTCTTCGACGATATGACGCTGACGCGCGGGAGGCACAACTTCAAGTTCGGCTTCAATTTCCGCCGCTACGACGTGAGCGACCACAACTTCTTCTTCAGCAACCCGGCGGTTTACTTCGGCTACAATGCGGCTGGCTTGCAGAACTTCGTGAACGGCGTCGCCTACCAGTATCGCAAGTCGCTCAACCCGTCGAGCGACGTTCCAATCGCCATGTGGGGATTGGGCGTGTACGCGCAGGATGAGTGGGCGGTGTCTTCGAACCTGAAGCTCACGCTGGCGTTGCGCATGGAGCGGAATTCCAACCCGGTGTGCCAGTACAACTGTTTCGCGAACCTCACCGGGCCGGCGGCCACCATGGCCAGTTTCACCAGCTCGAACCCCGGCAGTGTTCCCTACAGCAGCGACATCAATGCCGGCCAGCACCAGGCCTATCCGGGTGTCGACTCCGTCCTGCCGTCTCCCCGTATCGGCTTCAGCTATTCGCCGGGGAGCGACCACAAGACCGTGATCAGCGGCGGCTTCATGATCGCCTATGACAATCCGCCGGCCGGCCTGGTGGACAATCTGCTGTCCAACCCGCCAGCGTCGGTGGCTATCCGCGTGCGTCCCGCCGCGGGGACTTTGCCGTTCGACCCGGCTGGTGGGGCAGCCACGTGGCAGGCCTCGGCGAATGCCTTCTCTCTCAATAAGACGTTCAGCCAGCTCTCCTCGCAACTAGCCGCCCTGGGTTCGGTGTTCTCGGCTCCGTCGGTGAACGGCATTGACGGAACCATTAAAGCTCCCATGTGGTTCGAATGGAACATCCAAGTGCAGCGGCAACTCAATAACAGCATGTTGCTGACGTTGAACTACGTGGGTAACCACGGACAGCGCCTGCTCTATTCCAATCCGTGGCCGGACGCCTACGATGCATACGGCCTGTATCCGGGCGTCAAGGGCATCCCGGCGAACCAGCCGAACCCCAATTACCTGACCGTGACGCAGGTCCAGAACGGGGCGATTTCGAACTACGACGGGATGAACGTCACCCTTACCAAGCGGTTCTCGAACTCGGTGGCGTTCCACTTCAACTACACCTGGTCGCACAACCTGGACGAGTGCTCCAACGGCTGCCTTTTCGGCGATGGAAACGGCGGTCAAGGACAGATCAATCCGCTCAGCCTGAAGGCCGACAACTACGGCAACGCCGACTATGACATTCGCGACAACTTCACCGCCGACTTCCTGGTCAATCCGACCATCAAGTCCGGAGGGCGGGCGTTGCGGGCGGTGGTGAATGGCTGGCAGTTTTCCGGCAAGCTCTTCTGGCGTACCGGGATACCTTACTCGGTGTACGACACCAACAACTCCGCGCTGGGCGGCGGCGGCGGAACGATTTTCGCCACGCCGCTTGGACAGGGTTGGGGAGGCAGCAGTTGCAGTTCCGCCAATGCTTATACGGGCGGCGCCGTAGTTCCGTGCCTCAATGCCAATGTGTACTTGAACAGCGGAGCCGCGACCTTCAACAACTTCACCGAATGGTCGCCGCAGACCCGAAACCAGCTTCACGGGCCCCATTTCTTCGACATTGACCTGAACCTGTTCCGCAACTTCGATATCGCCGAAAGGGTGCACCTTGGAATTGGCGTGCAGGCATTCAACGCATTCAACCACGCGAACTTTGGCAACCCGGACTCCACCATCGGCGACTCGACCTTCGGGACGCTCGGCGGAATGGTGAGCCCGACGACCAGCGTGTACGGCTCCTTCCTGGGCTTCGACTCTTCGGTGCGCGTGGTCCAGCTTTCGGCTAAGATCGTGTTCTAGTTCGACCCTTTGTATTCCACCGGCCGCGCGCCTGCAAGGGCCCGCGGCCGGGTTCGTTTTGTCACTGCGTACCCACGCGCCGGGCTCGGTGCGCATTGAAGGCGGCAGCTTCGGCGCGCAGATCGGCGGCTCTTCCACCGACCTCGTGATGCTGGTGACGAACCGCGACGGCATGAACAAGGTGCTGGGCGACAAATTCACCTTGGGGGCGGATGCCTCGGTGGCCGCCGGCCCGGTGGGAAGAACGGCCAGCGCCGATACTGACGTCAGAATGTCGGCCGAGATCCTGGCGTGGTCGCGCGCCAAGGGAATCTTCGCCGGCATCTCCTTGAGCGGCGCCACGATGCGCAACGATGCGGACGCCAACGCCGAGTCGTACGGCCATAAGATCGACAACAAGGACGTGCTGAACGGCAACACCGCGCCGCCGGCCGGCGCGCAAAAGCTGACGGCCCTGCTCGACAAGTACTCGATGCGGAAGTAGAATTTGTGGGGCAGACCCCCCTGGTCTGCGCGGGACGCCCCGTCCCGCCGCCGGAACAACTTGGACAGGCCGACGAGGGCGTCGGCCGCAGATCAGGGGGTCTGCCCCACCCCACGCGCGCTACCATAGGGACAGCCCATGGGGTCCACGCCTATTCCGCCGTCGCTCGACCAATTGGCTGGCCGCACGTTCGCTTTCTATCCGGCCCTGTTGGGAGTGGCGCACAACGAATGGCGCTTCGAGAAAGCCACCTGGTCGGAGATCCTGGTCACGAATACGCAGACGGGCGCGGAGGTCTGGATTCCGCGGCGTTTTGTGGGCGAGGTTTCGCGCACGGACGACCCCATCCTGATCGTGGGGCTGAACCGCGACCTGGAGATCAAGAGTGGAATGGTGGTGGCCCACCAGCGGCGCGTGATTTCGATGCCCGTCGCGGCGGAAGTGACGGCGGCCACATCCACCACGGCGCCGGGCCAGGGAGAACCTAAGCCGGTTTCCATCCTGCGGCTGGACAAGAGCGACCGGCGGGTGGTGAGGCTGATCGCGTGGCTGGTGGCCGCCGGGCTGGTGGTCGGCCTGCTGGTGCTGAATTCCTCGCGGATCGGGGAAGTGCGGCAGCGCTTCACGTTCGCGGGCAGCGACCGGTCCTTCGATAACCTGAGCAGCCATGACGATTACCTGGAGGTCACCCGGAAGCTGGGGCCGCCAACCACCGACCACCCGCACGAGACCGGCACCATTCTGTATCGCGCGCTGGGGTACCCGGAGCGCAAGTACACGGTGATCCTGATGGGCCGCGACCAGGGCAGCATGGTTTATATCGGAACGGTGGACCAGGACTGGCGGCCGATCCACTTCGTCAACCAACACACGGCGTCGTTGCTGCGAACGCTGAAGCCGTTCTAGTCTCCGGATTCCGCAGTCCCTTTATCGCTCCCTCACGGTCGCAGCTCTGCTTCGAACGGTCAAGACATTTCAGAAACATGCGACTAGCGGGAGCCAGGCCGGGCTTTGCATTTCACGGCTGGTGGATCGGGTTGCCTGAGCCACCGGCTTCCTTGGCGGCGCGGAACTCTTGCGCAGCCGCATCGGCCTTGCCTTGTTTCTGAAAGACCAGAGCAAGATTGTAGTGCGCCGAAGCGAGGCCCGGTTGCAGGCGGATGGTCTCCTCAAATTGGCGGCGTGCCGCTTCCAGTTCGCCGCGCTGTAAATAGATCCCGCCCAACGTGTTGTGAGCCTCGGCCGAGCCTGGATCGGCACGGAGCGCCGAGAGCATGCGCCGCTGAGCCTCGCTCCAGTTATTCTCGAGCGCAGCGAAGATGCCCAGGTTGTAATGCGCCGTGTAACTATTGGGATCAATGGAGAGCAGATGATTCAGACAAGCGCGGGCGTCCGGGAAATCCTTTTTCTGGATATAGATATCGGCGAGCGCCTCGTCGGCTCTGGTGTACCATGGCTCGAGGGCCAGCGCGGCCTTGAACTGCGGGATGGCGTCGTCGGACCGGCCGAGCCGGAAATAACAGAACCCCAGCTCGAAATGCGGTTGAGCGTCGGAAGGATCCTGCTCGATGGCTTGCTTGAATTCACGGGCGGCCTGGGCGTAATCGCCAAGCCGCTGTTGGTTCAAACCCAGGTTGATCCGGATGTCCACCACATCGGGTAACTTGTCGCGCAGGTTTTGCAGCAAGCTGTCGGACTCAACCAGCTTACCCGCGGAGGCAAGCGTGATGGCGCTGCAATACCGTTCAAAGTCTCCGATTCGATCTTTCGGATCCACGCGGGGTTCGGCGCCTCTGGACCCCGCCGAACCGCTCAGGTAGCCGAGCGAGCGGAGGGCGTCGATGGTATCGGGCTTGGGCGAAGGAGGCTTGGCGGAGCGGCCGGGCGGAGAGCTTGCGCGCAGCGCCGCGATCCGCTCGCCCATGGCAGTGGCCCTCGACCGCTGCTGCCCGTAGAGATTCCGCAGCTCGTTCGGATCACTGGAGAGATCGTACAACTCCGGCTTGGGAGTCTCGATATATTTGTACTGGCCCGCGCGCAAACTTCGTAAAACGGCGCACCCGAAATGGTTTCGCGCATACAGGCTCTCCGAATAGACCTCTCCGGCGCCACCGGCCCCAATCAGCGTACGGCCTCGCATCTCGCCCGGACGCGCTAGACCGATTGCATCCAGGATCGTCGGCGCGACGTCCAGCAGGCTGGCGGGTTCGTCCACGCGCTCATGCGGAAACCGGCTGAAGGCCGACGGCCAATGGATGATGAGGGGCACATGGAGCGTGCTCTGGTAAATGAAATAACCGTGGGTGCTCTCGCCGTGCTCTCCAAGGCCTTCTCCGTGATCGGACGTGAAAACGATCAGCGCCTTTTCGAGAAGGCCGCGACGTTCCAGGAACCCCAGAAAATCTCCCAGAACCCGATCCTCGTAGGCCAGTTCGGCGGCATAACCGGCTTCGCCGTGGCGCAAGCCCGGGTCCTGCGGAAGATCGTAGGGTAAGTGCAGGTCGTACAAATGGAGGAAAAGAAAAAATGGCGTGCTGGAATTGCGCTCCAGCCACCGCATCGCAGCCGCGGTTACTTGCGCTCCCGGCCGTTTGCGTTCGACCGGGCCGGTGGTCGTCTTATTGTGCAGATCGATAGGGCCGTCGTACACATCAAAGCCCCGGTTCAACCCGAAACGCCGGTCCAGCACAAAGCTCCCTACGAAAGCGGCGGTACTGTATCCTGCGTTCTTCAGAACAGTGGCCAGCGTCACCGCCGTGGATTTCAGCGGGACGCCATTATCCTCCACTCCGTTCTCGAACGGATACGTGGAAGTCAGGAGCGCAACGTGAGATGGCAGAGTGAGGGGAAACGGGCTGCTGACCTGGGAGAACAACGTTCCCTTCTTTGCCAGCGCGTCGATGTGGGGCGTCGGCCGTCTGCCCGCCTGATAGCAACTCAGGTGGTCGGCCCGGAGCGTATCCACCGAAATCAGAATGACTGGCGTGGACGGAAGGGCATAGCAGGCCCGGCCCACCAGCACAGCCAGCGCAAGGCACACGAAACGGGGCACGTTCCACACTCTAGCACGCACGCGGCGGCGCAAGGTACCATTGGCTATCGGGACTGGAAAAATGGAGCATACGCGACGGTGGTTGGCAGCGGTTTGGGTCAGTTGCGCGATCGCCGCGGTCCAACCGGGGCCGCGATTCCTGAGCTTCGACGAGGCACGGGAGACCCTGACCGCCTTCGGCCGCACCGAGGACGCCTCCGCCTGGGACGCATGGGTCAGGGCGCAGGACGGCGAGGTGCGGGCGCGGGTTGAGCGCGGCGTGGAGGACTCGATCAGCAACCTGATTCTTTATGGAACCTCGTTCACGGGACTGCCGCGCCTGGAGTCCCCGGAAGCGGCGGTGACTTCGGCCGGCGAGGTGGTGGAGGGGGCGCGCGCCCGCGTGCGGGCCGCGGCCGCGGCCATGGCGCGTCCCGAAGCCAATGAGCGGTTGCGGTTCGCGCGCGAGTATCTGGCGCGCCACGGCATCCTGCCGAAGGACGTTGAGGCAGTTCTGACGGCCAATCTGGCGCGGTTTGCCATAGAGCAGCGCGAATACCAGGAGAAACTAAGGCTGGCTGGCGCGTCCGGCGATCCGCAGGAGACGCGTTTCGCGCGCGCCACTCTGTTCGACCGGCGCGGGCTATCGGTGGACACGTCGCTGCTGCCGAATTACGCCCTGGAAGACACCCTGCGCGCGATGCTGCGGAGAGACGCGTTGGGCGCGGGGCGCATCCGCAATATCGCGGTGATCGGTCCGGGGCTGGATTTCGTGGACAAGCGCGATGGCTACGATTTCTACCCGCTACAGACCATCCAGCCGTTCGCGGTTCTGGAAGCTGTTGTCCGGCTCGGCCTCGCGGACCCGGGCGGCCCCCGGCTGGTCACTTTCGATCTGAATCCGGCGGTGAATGCTCACCTGCGGCAGATGGCGCAGCGGGCCCGCGCGGGCGCGCCGTACGTGGTGCAACTGCCGCGCGATCGCGAGGCGGATTGGACGCCCGAGGTGATGGCCTATTGGGAGCATTTCGGTGAGTTGATTGGTTCGCCCGCCCATCCGGCGGCCGCGCCAAAGGGCATCGACGTGCGCGCCGTGGCCGTGCAGCCGAAATACGCGTCGCGGATTGAACCGCGGGATTTGAATGTGGTGGGACAGGTGGTGGATGGGGAAGAGTTCGACCTCGTGGTGGCTACCAATATCCTGGTCTACTACGACCGGTTCCAACAGGCGCTGGCCATGGCCGGGATCGCGCGGATGATGAGAGCCGGCGGCGTATTCCTGTCGAATACCCTGCTCCCCGCGCAGCGGCCGGCGGCACTTGAATACCTGGGCAGGCGGAGCGTCAGCTATAGCGTGTCGGGAAGCTATGGGGATGACGTGGTGGCGTACCGCCGGAGGTGAGAGAGGATTGGGGTGCACCGCTCCCTAACGGTCGCGGCTCGTAACTCGCGGGAGCGATAAGTCAAAAGCGCGGTCCGATCCGTATAAGGGACCGGACCGCGCACAAGCTATCAGCAGATCAGAACGTGATGCGAGCGCCTAGTTGCAAGCGCCGCGAAGGCGCGCCGTTACCGGCAAAGCCCTGCGCCTTGCCGAAACTGCCGCTGTTCAAGTTGGTAACGATTTCGTCGAAGTTCGGGTGGTTATCCAGGTTGAGCGCTTCGAAACGGAGCTGCAGCTTCACAGCTTCCGTGACCTTGAAGTTCTTCAGCAGCGATCCGTCCAGGCCGTTGAACCAGGGTCCGCGGAACACATTGCGGCCCAGTTCGCCGAAGTGGACGCCGTAGCCCGGCGGATTGACGAACAGCGAGTTCGGGGTGGTGACGCCGTAGGAGGCATTGCACGCCGCGATATTGGTGGATTTTGCGCCGGTGTAGCCGCAACCCATGATGTTGTTGTCGGTGAAGATGCCGTCCGCCGGACTGAACCCGGAGTAAGCCTGAGCGGCGCTCTGACCCACAAAGTTCGGGTGATCGTTGTCCACGCCGTCGAGATTGTAATCTCCGCCGATGTTCTCCGGGAATCCGTTGGGATCTTTCGCGTTCCCGACATAGCGCCCGCGGCTGGAGTAAACCTCGACGGGATGGCCGGAGTAACCCTGGTAGAACGTGGAAAGCTGCCAGCCGCCGAAAACGCGCCCGGCGAAGCCTTTCTGATTCTTGAGGAACGGCAGCGCATAGGTCAACACGACCTTGAAATTCTTCTGGTGGTCGAAAGCTCCCGGACCGTACTCCAGCTTCGGGTCGTTGTTGCTTTGGAAGTAAAACGGCTGGCTATACCCGCCAGTGGTGGTCGACCCCGTGAACAGGTCGGAGCCCTCATCCATGAGTTTCGACCACACGAAGCTGAACTGAAACTGCAGGCCGTTGCTGTAGCGCTTCTGAACTTCCGAGACCAGGGCGTTGTAGTTGGAGTTCAGATTGTTGGCCCGATAGTTGAAGCCGGAATACAGAGGATTCGGCCTGGCATTGGCGGTGCTCAGAGTCGCGTTGTACTCCGAGCCGTCATAACGGTTGAGGTTCATCAACTGCGACAAGTGGTGTCCCATGGAGCCCTGGTAATTGACGCGCAACAGGAAGTCCTTGAAGAGCTGCCGCTCAATGCCCAGATAGTAGCTCTGCACCGAAGAGTCTCTCATGTGGACGTCCATGGTGCGGACCGAGACGCGATCGCAGCAGTTCGGTGTGCCAGGTGTGCCGGGGATAGATCCCGGCGTGTACCCGGCGATGGTCGCATGAAGCTGGTAGTTGATGACGTCACCGGCCGTCGCATCGTGATCGAGAAGGGCGTAGTACGGCGGGTTCCACGCGCCGTTCGACCAGATGTTATCGAACAGCCGGTCGTAGGAGATAGCGAAACCGCCGCGGAGCGCCGTGCGGTGGTCGCCGAACGGGTCGTAAGCAAAGCCGAAGCGCGGCCCGAAGTCGTGGTTCGGCGTGGTCCACATGCTGGATACCGGTCCCGTACGGGCCGCCGCAATGGTCGCCGGATCGGTGGCCGTGAGATTGGTGAATTGCGATTCAATGCCATTCGCTTCGGTAGGCGCACCGTAGCGCTCCCACCGCAGACCAAGGTTCAAAGTCAGCTTCGCCGACACCTTCCAGTCATCGTTGACGAACACGTTGACGTCCTTCATGATGTAGTGGCGATAAGCGTTGGCAGCGGTGCCGGTAGACGGATTCAGGGAAACCTCCGAATAGTACGGGAAATCGTGCTGGAAGTTGCTGTCCGGGTAATTCTGGATATAGGTGTTCGGGCCGCCGATGGTGCCATCGGGATTGAGAGAACCTACGGAAGCCGGCGTGGGCCCGGTTGTGTTGGCGAATTCGTAATATCCGGGGCTCCCAAGGTCCCAGTTGCGATACAGGATGCCGTATTGCATCCCGCCGCCGAACTTGAACGTGTGCCTGCCTTTCGTCCAGGTCAGGTTATCCTGGAACTGCCAGCGGTCCTGGACGAAACCTTGAACCAAGGCGCCCTCACTGGCGCCGTACCCGAAGCCCAACCCGTCGTAGTTCGCGCCATCGATCTCTATCTGCGCCGCAACGTTCTGGCCATTGCCTGCCTGGTAAGTGCTGTAATGGCGGTTATGGGCGACGGTCAGTTCGTTCACCGCGTTGGGACTGAAGACGTGAGTTTCGATCAGCGACAGGTTGTGGTAGTGATTGGCGGACACGCCGGCGATGGGCGTGGCGGTTGTGGCATAACCACCGCCCCATTTGTCGGTAGCGTTGTCCCGCACGACGTTGGCGGTGAAGCTGAGCCGGTCCTTTTCGCTGAAATTGTGGTCGATCCTTCCCACGAACGTGTTCGTGGGTTCAGTGTACGGGTCCTGATAGGTAAGGCAACCGATGTGGCCTATTGCGTCCGGATAGTTGACCGCTTCTGCGGGGCATGGAGTATTCGAGGTCAGGGGCTCATAGACCTTTAGATATTGCTGGGCGATAGGCCCAGCGCCGTTGGTCATGGCGGCGAGCTCGCTGGAGGTGGGGACCTGCGCGAGGTCGGTGCTGCCCGTTCGGTAGTCGATCCGGTCGAACGTGCCCATGAAGAACGTTTTATCTTTGATGATTGGCCCGTCCACCTCGCCACCGAACTGGTTACGGACGTAGTGGGCAATCGGAACGTCGGCGCGGTTGGAGAAGAAGTCCTCCGCGTTGAAGTCGGTGTTTCGATTGAATTCGTACGCCGCTCCGTGGAATTTGTTGGTTCCGGACTTCTGGATGGTGCTCACCAGCGCGCCGGCGGCGTGCCCGTATTGCGCGCTCATGTTGTTGGTGAGCACGGTGAACTCGGCTACGGATTCCATCGCCGGTTGGACGTTGTAAGAGCCTTCGCTGAAGTTGTCGTTATTGTCCGCGCCGTTCAGCATGTTGGTGGTGCCGGACTCGCGGGTACCCCCCGCGGCGGCGTTGAAGTTCATGCCCTGGGAGACCGCCGGCGCGGCAAACGCCAGATCGAAGACGTTGCGTGTCAGCAACGGCATGCTTTGGATCGTGTTCAGGTTGACCGAGGTGGCGAGGTCGGAAGACGCGGTCTGCACGAGAGATGCGGCTGCCTGCACGTCGATCGTGGTGGTAGACGTCGCTACCGCCAGGGTCACGTTCACGGGCACTGTCTCGCTGGCATCCACCTTGATGTCCGTGATCTGCTTCTCGGTAAAACCCGAGGCTTTGACATCCAGCCTGTAGTTTCCTGGCGGCACCAGTGAGAATCGATATCCCCCGTCGGTGCCGCACTTGGCGCGCTGGTTGATACCGGTGCCGACGTTAGTCAACTCCACGTCTGCGCCGGGAACCGCCGAATTGCTGGCATCGAAGATGGTTCCGGTGACCACGCCTTGCACTGTTTGTGCTTTTGTGAAGCTCGCGCTTGCAAGCAACAGAAGCACGCTCATCAAACCCCTGACCACAAATCTCATTTTCCACTGCCCCTTTCCACGTATGCCCCCGAGGAAGGGCTACGTGATGAGATTGTAACCCCAGGAAAGCGGAAATCAAAGGCAAATTTAGCCTTTTTCATCCTTGCGCCTTTCCCGGCGAACCTCGCTGGTGGCAGATCGTCGAGTTTTGGGTCTCCTTCGATTGAAAAGCCATGGGAGCATGACGCGAAGTCACCAGCTCTCGAGGATCGCAGGCGAAACCGCCTGCGCCACCACGGTGGCTCGACAGGTTGCGAGACCCGGCCATCGGGGCTCAATCGGCGCAGCGTAGCTCCTTGAAAACACCACTCTGCTGTGGTGTCTCACCTTATTTTTGGCCGGAGCGTCCAGGCGGGAAATGCGCGGCGGAAAAAGGGACGTTGCCGAAGAACGCTATGATACAGAATAAAATAGGATGGCATTGCCGGAACCGCTCTCATGACAACCTATAGGACAGGATTCGCCGCCGGGGAGGTTGGGTGAAAAGACTGGCTGCCGTGGCGCCGGCGCTCGCCGCGCTGTTGCTTATGCCAGGTTGCGGGCGCAATCCGGCCGGCTCCCACCGCCTGATTGTCCTCGGAGTGGACGGCATGGATCCCGGTTTTCTGGAGCGTCATTGGGACGCCCTTCCGAATCTGGCAGCCTTGCGGCGGCAAGGAGGCTTCAGCCGCCTGGGTACCACAATCCCGCCCCAGAGCCCGGTAGCGTGGTCGACTTTCATCACGGGTCTCGACCCTGGCGGGCACGGTATCTTCGATTTCGTCCGCCGCAACCCGGCCAACATGCAGCCGCTCTCATCCCTGGCCGAAACCGAAGAATCCGCGCACAACATCTCTATCGGCCCCTATCTGCTGCCGCTCACGGCCGGGCGGGTTCGGCTCCTGCGCCAGGGGGCTGCCTTCTGGCAGTTGCTGGAGGACGGTGGCGTGCCTGCGACGGTAATCCGCATCCCCAATAACTTTCCTCCGCTGAAAAGCCAGGCACATACCCTCGCCGGGATGGGCACTCCCGACCTCGCAGGCACGTTCGGCACTTTCTCGTTCTACACGGATGACCCCGTGGAACTCTCGCACGACGTCGCCGGCGGCCGGATTGTGAAGGTGCGCCGCGAAGGCGGCCGGCTGCTGGTGCCCATTGCCGGGCCGCCGAACACGCTACGCAAGGACCGCGCCCAAACCTCCGTCGAGCTGGTGGTAGATATCGACCCACAAGAGTCCGCCGCCCGGTTCCGTGTCGGCGATAGTCAATTCATCTTGAACGAACACGAGTGGTCCGGCTGGATCCGCGCCCGGTTCCCCCTCATTCCGGGCTTTAAGTCGGCGCGGGGCATGTTCCGGATTTACGCCAGACAATTCCACCCTGTTTTCCAGCTTTACGTCTCGCCGGTGAACATCGATCCCGCCGATCCCGAGTTGCCTCTATCCACTCCCGCCAACTACAGCCGCCAACTGGACAGGGCGGTCGGGCCCTTCTATACACAAGGCATCGCCGAGGACACGGCGGTATACCGCGCGGGCTACTTCGACCTTCAGGAGTTCCTGGCGCAGAGCCGGCTGGTAGCCCAGGAGCAGTCTCATATGCTCAGGCAGGCCCTCGCCGATTTTCAATCGGGTTTCCTGTTCGTGTACTTTTCCACTTTGGATCAAAACTCGCACATGCTGTGGGGAAAACACGAAAAGGAGCTTCTGGAAAGCTACCGGACGATCGATCAGGATGTGGGCTGGGTGACCGCTCACGCGGGCTCCGCCACCATCCTGGTCATGTCCGACCATGGATTCACCCGCTTCGATCGCGCCTTCCATGTCAACGCCTGGCTCAGAAGCGAGGGCCTTTTGCATCTGGACGACCCGGCCGTGACCGCCGCGGGCGAGGGGTTCGCACACGTCGACTGGTCCAGCACTCAGGCCTATGCGATCGGTCTCAACGGGCTGTATGTCAACTTGCGGGGCCGTGAAAAAAACGGCATCGTTGCGGACGGAGCCCCGCGCGCGGAGTTGGTGCGCCGCATTTCCGAACGGCTCCTCGCCTTGCGCGATCCAAGCGATAACGCCGTCGTGGTGGATGCGGTTTATGAACCCCGCCGGGTCTTTCGCGGACGCGTGCTCGAATACGCCCCCGACCTGATCATCGGCTATGCCTCCGGGTACCGGGGATCCTGGCAGACCGCTTTGGGCGCCACGCCCCAGACTATCCTGGAGGACAATCGTGACGCCTGGATCGGCGATCACTGCGTCGATCCGCGGGTGGTCCCCGGTGTGCTGCTCGCCAATCGGCCCATTCGCTTGAGCGCCCCCAGCCTGGCCGATCTTACCGTCACGATTCTCCGGGCATTTGGGATCCCGCCGAATCCCGACATGCAGGGGCGCCCGACGATCTGATGAAACCCGGAGGTTATGCCGGGGTTCCGCGGGAGCGCCCGGGATGCAATGATGGAATCGGGGCAAACCATGTCGAGTGGGACCATCAAAGTGAAGAAGGAGTTGATGCAGCGCATCGCGCGTTACGCCACGGCGGCCGGATACAGTTCCGCGCAGGAGTTCGTAGAACACACCATCGAGCGCGAACTCGCGAAGCTGGAGGACGCCCAGAGCGACCAGGAAATTGTCAAGAAGCTCAAAGGCCTGGGCTACATCGACTGACCAATGGCTCTGTTGACGTTGGCTGCCTTCAGCGCCGCGGCCGGGGTGCTGATCCTGGTGGTCTTCAAGGCAATTTCGAATCAGCGCGCGCTCGAAGCGGCCCGGCGCAAACTCCGGGCCCACCTGCTGGCGATACGCCTGTTTGCAGACGATCCGGTGGTAATTCTGCGCTCCCAAGGCCGCCTTCTGGTGTGGACGCTGCGGTACATGGCGCTGCTGGCGCCCGCTTTCCTGGTGATCGCCATACCGCTGTTTCTGGCATGGGATCGCCTGGATGCAGTATGGGGCCACGCTCCCCTGGCGCCCGGCGAGACGGTGATCCTGACGGCGCGGCTCAGCGACAGTGCTGCCCTGCCGCGCCTGGTTGCGCCTGACTGGCTGCCGGTGGAGTCGCCCCCGGTAAGTGCCGATGCCGGGCACGAAGTGAGTTGGCGCTTGCGGGTTAGCCGGGCGGGCGCCGGAGAAGTGGGCGTGATTGCAGGAACCGAGCGCGCCTCCAGGCGGATCGAGGCCCGCCCCGGTCTGCACTATCTGCCTGACCGCGAGACCGCGGCAGGGGGACCGATCCTGTGGCTGGAGATGCGGTATCCGCGCTCCGAGTTGACCGTACTGGGTGTCTCCGCCAGTTGGCCGGTCTGGTTTTTTTTGATCTCGACCTTTACGGCCCTGGCTTTTCGCCATCGCCTGCGCGTCACGCTTTGAGCGCGCAGCCATCCATCCAGCCGGGCCGGGCTACGCCGAACAGATCGAGGACGGTTGGCGCGACATCTTCAATACCTGGGTTGTCCGCCGCGAGAGGCAGGTTCGAAAACAACACTCCCGGCACCAATACCGGATCGACGCAGTGGTCGCCGCTCCAGGCTTTGGGGTTGTCGTCGAGAATCGAGTCGGTGACTTTGCCGATCGCCGATTCCCAGGAGACGCGATATCCGTCGGCGTAGCCCACAATCAGGTCCGGCGCTGCCTTCAAGTACGGACCGCGGTAGAGGGCCGCCGTTGAATAGACATGCGACACCGGCGCCGAGCCATCCGTGTCGCGCAGCGCAAGCAGGCCGTTCGCGATCTCCTGGAGAAGCGCCGCAACTTCCCCGGCCTGCACGATGCCGCATGCCTCCCGCCCGTGGATATTCAGATACAGGCCCGAAAGCCCAAGCGCGTAGGCGCGGGTCCGGGTCCAGTCCACGTTGGCAAAGAACGGCCGGGGAACTTCGCCGTTTCCGGGAAGCCGATCTTCAACAACCAGGTAGCCGTTCTGGTGCAGCCAGGAATTCAGGTGCACGGAACGCCGGAAGGAACGGAAGCCATGATCGGAGAGGACGAACAGCGCGGTCTGCTGGTCCACGAATGGCAGAGTCTCGCCCACCAGGGCGTCCATGCGTCCGTACATCTCTTCGATCACCGCGCCGTGCGGATCGCCCGGTTCGCTCATCTGCCGGTGAAACATGTGCTGCAGGCGGTCGCTGGTATCGAAGACGCAGGCCACCACTCCGCGGCGGGCAGTGGAAAGCGCGGACAGGAACATGGAGCGCCGCTCCTCGAAAATGTCCCAGGCCTGTTTTAAAAACGCATCATCGTCTATGACGCCCTCGTTCAGGGCCCAGGTGTCCTCGGCCATGCCCGCGGTCGCGAAAGGACCGAGCATTCCCGCCAGGTACGGCGCATAACACGACGGATGGCTGATGGGCAGCGCGGGCCGTTCGGGGTCGAGCTGAATCGGAGTCATGTACAGCGAGACGTGAGGGCCGGTTTCGGTGAGCAGGAAACGCGCCAGGCCGCAAACCTTGGGCCCGAGCGCCGATCGGAATTGCAGCGGCAACCAGGCCGTGTACTCGCCGGGCCGCAAGACGCAGGGCTCGCCGTCGATTTCAAGATCCGCCCGGTCCGGCGTCCGGACGCGAAGCCTCAGTGGGATTGCGATGGGCGCGCCGCGATCCTGGAAGCTATCCACCGGCCCCTCGATTTGCCCTTCCAGCCAGTCGCCGCTCCGGCGCAACGGATACCGGCTGCCGCTCTCGTACAGAACTTGTTCGACGCGGGTGGTGAACTGGGAGAAGCTGCCCTGCGTCCCTCGCAGGTCGGGAACGGACGTGGCCGAGAGCAGCCGGCCGGGGAATGTCTCAGGGGGAAAGGTGACGGGCAGGCGCAGAATCGTGCAGTCTACGCCTCGCTCGCCGAGAATGCTCCAGAACGGACGGCTCTTGCGGCGCAGCTCAACCGGTGTCCGGCTGAGTGGGATGCGGTAATGGCCAAGCTTCAGAACCCGATGCGGCTTGCCGACGCGTGCCGAGGAGAGCCGGGGCATGCACGTGCGCAGATCGCGGTCGAGGAAGTCGAAAATATTGTGTTTGGCCGGGTTGACGCCCGTCGCGAACGTGGACCACGCCACCGGGGAGAGCGCCGGGAAGGTGGTGCGCAGGCGATGGTAGCTGCCGCTGGAACGCAGCTTCGCAAGGTTCGGCAGCTTGCCTTCGCCCATCAGGCGCTCCGTGAGGTTGGGATCCAGACCATCCAGGCCCAGCACGATTACCTTGCGCACTTTGGCGGGCGCGTAAGCTCTGCCGCGGCGCGCAGCGCGCCATAGAATGCGAAAAGGCCACACCAGGACCGACAGCGCGCCCATCAGGAGGCCGCTCAGAAGTGTCAGGAAGGAACCCAGAAAAGCGAAGCCCGCGCCGGGACCTATATAGGCCGGCGGGATGGGGAAATGCATCACCGCAATCTGCCCTCGATAAAAGGGACTTCGAGCACCTTGGGGTGCACGATCGGGCCGTGCCCGAAATAGCCGTCTTCGCCGAACAGCTCGCCATGGTCCGAGGTGACGGTCACATAGGTGTTCTTGGGGAGCAGATCGAACAACTCCTCGAATACGGTATCGAGGTACTTCACGGCGCGGATCTGGCGCTGGCGAAGGATGGAGAGCTGGCGGTCGTCGAAAAACTTGCCTCCCCCCCGCGCCAGCTTGCCGCCGGCGACCGCATCATCCAGATGTTTGAAAACTCCATGAACGCCGTGGAGGCGCGGCCAGGCGTCCTCCGGCTCGTCCGGCAGAGCGTACGGATAATGCGTTTCGCCGACGTTGAGCAGGTAGAACGAGGGTTTCTCCTCCTGGAACTTCATGGCGCGCACCATCGCGCGCATGTCGTTATGCCGCTCCATCAGGCGGAATGTATCGAAACCCTGATTCAGCGGCGTCTTCGGGTTCAGCACCGGAAGCGAGACCATGGCATGCGTGGCGTAACCCAGCTTGTCTTTCAGGAACGGCGGCAGATAGAGCCGGGGAACCAGCGATTTGAACTGGATGTCGGTGCAGCCCAGGCGCTCATTGAACTTCAGGAAATCCCGCTTGTAGTACTCCGATGCGAACACGTGGGTGGGGCTGGTATGCGGCATTAACCCCATCAACAGGTTGTAATGAGACGGGGCGGTCCAGGACGCGTACGACCAGCGGCGCTCCAGGCGGCCGAGCTTCCGCATCACCGTGGGACGGGCCCTCACAAAGGAATCGTACCGGCAGCTATCGAGGACCACCAGGACGTAATTGCGGGGGCGCGACACGAGCCGATTATATCGGAATTGCTCGCGGAGCTACACACCCGGCTGCAATCTCTCGATCCTCCGGGCCGCGGCTGTGCCGGGGCCGCAGTCGGGTTGTCGAACCCGTCCGGCAACCAGCCGGCGCTAAAATAAAATCGTCACTCGGAGAACTCATGAGTTCCACGTCGCATCTGCGCGCGCTGGAGGCGGAGAGCATCTATATCCTGCGCGAGGTGGCGGCGGAGTTCGCCCGGCCGGCGTTGCTGTATTCCATCGGCAAGGACTCTTCCACATTGCTGCGCCTGGCGCAGAAGGCATTCTTCCCGGCCAATCCGCCGTTCCCGCTGCTGCACGTGGATACCACGTTCAAGTTCCGTGAGATGATCGAATTCCGCGACCGCACGGCGCGCGAGACGGGACTCGAGCTGATCGTCCAAACCCACCCTGCCGCGCGGGAGGGCGCGAACCCGTTCGTCCTGGGCACGCAAAAATGCTGCCACCTGCTGAAGACGAGCGCGCTGCTGGACGCCATCGCGCAATACGGGATCGATGCGGCCATCGGCGGGGCGCGGCGCGAGGAAGAGAAGTCGCGCGCCAAGGAACGGATCTATTCCTTCCGGGATGCCCATGGCCAGTGGGATCCCAGGAACCAGCGGCCGGAACTGTGGAACCTCTATAACGGACGCATCGACAAGGGAGAAAGCAATCGCGTCTTCCCGCTTTCGAACTGGACCGAGTTGGATATCTGGGAATACATCGACCTGGAACAGATCCCGGTGGTTCCCTTGTACTTCGCCAAACCGCGCAGGATGCTGCTGCGCGGCGAACTGCTCCTTCCGCTGGACTACCCGGTTCCGCCCGAGCCGGGCGATCGCATCGAGACCGTGATGTGCCGCATGCGCTCCCTGGGTTGCACCTATTGCACCGGGGCGATCCGCTCCACCGCCGCCACGTTGCCCGAAATCATCGAAGAACTGCGCGGTTTCCGGCGCTCGGAGCGGGAGAACCGGGTGATCGACCACGACCGCGAAGGCTCCATGGAACTGAAGAAGCGAGAAGGCTACTTCTGATGAAGGACCTGCTACGCTTCACCACCGCCGGGAGCGTCGACGACGGCAAGTCCACGCTGATCGGGCGCCTGTTGCACGACACGAGCGGGGTGTACGAGGACCAGCTCGAATCGGTGCGCAAGGCCAGCCGCCCAGGCAACGCCGATGGGCTGGACCTGGCGCTGATCACCGACGGGCTGCGCGCCGAGCGCGAGCAGGGCATCACCATCGACGTGGCATACCGCTATTTTCAGACGCCGCGCCGCAAATTCATCATCGCCGACACGCCGGGGCACGAGCAGTACACGCGCAACATGGCCACCGGGGCCTCGACCGCCGAACTGGCGGTGATTCTGGTGGACGCGCGCAACGGCGTGCTGCCCCAGTCACGCCGGCACGCTTATATATCCTCGCTGCTCGGCATCCGCAAGGCCGCGGTAGCGGTGAACAAGATGGACCTGCTCGATTTCCGCCAGGATGTGTTCGAGCGAATCCGCGCCGAGCTGGCCGGCGTTCTCGCCCGGCTTGGCTTCGAGCAGCCGGTGTTCCTCCCGGTAAGCGCGCGCGACGGCGATAACGTGGTGACGCGCAGCCCGCGCACGCCGTGGTTCGCAGGCCCCAGCCTGCTCGAATACCTGGAGACAGTGGATGTAACTCCCGGGCGCGGCGAAGGTCCGTTGCGCTTCCCGGTGCAGATGGTGATCCGGCCGAATCAGGATTTCCGCGGCTACGCGGGGCAGGTGGTCTCCGGCCGCCTGCGCACAGGCGACCCGGTCCTGGTGTTGCCGTCCCGTTTGGAGACCCGCGTCACTGCGATTGTGACGCGCCAGGGCGAACTGCCGGAAGCCGCCTACCCGCAGTCGCCGGTGGTCTGCCTGGCCGACCAGCTCGACATCAGCCGCGGCGACATGCTGGCGGATCCGGCCGCGCCGCCCGCCGTCGAGCGCGAGTTCGCCGCCACGCTGATCTGGATGGCCGCCGAACCCCTGAACCTGGACGCCGCGTATCTGCTGAAGCACACCACCCGGCAGGTATGCGCGAATGTGCGCGCGGTGCGGTCGGTGATGGACATGGGAAGCCTGGAACCGGTTCCGGCGCCATCCGAATTGCGCCTTAACGACATCGCCGAAGTGGAGATCGAGACGCACCAGCCCATCTGCTTCGACCCCTATTGCCAGAACCGCAGCACCGGCAGCTTCATCTTGATCGACATGATTTCCAACCGCACGGTGGCGGCTGGAATGATCAGCGCGTCTACGGCGCGCGTGGACCGACGCGGGCACAGCGCCGCCGCGCAGCACCGCGGCCTTACGGTCTGGTTCACCGGGTTGAGCGCGTCCGGGAAAACCACGCTCTGCAATGCCGTGTACCAGCGGCTGGCGGCGCGCCACTGGAAGCTGGAACTGCTCGACGGCGACACGGTGCGCAAACACCTCAGCAAGGACTTGGGGTTTTCCCGCGAGGACCGCGACGAAAACATCCGGCGCATCGGCTTCGTGGCCGGTCTGCTCACGCGCAACGGAGTGATCGCGCTGGCCGCGGCCATCTCGCCCTACCGGGCGGTTCGCCGCGAAGTCCGCGCCTCCATCGGCGATTTCGTGGAGGTCTACGTCAACGCGCCGCTGGAGGTCTGCGAAGCGCGCGACCCCAAAGGCCTGTACCGCAAAGCGCGGGCCGGACAGCTTCCAGGCTTTACCGGCATCGACGATCCGTATGAGCCGCCCCTCCGCCCCGAGGTGGAATGCCGCACGGACCGCGAGAGCCTGGAGGAGAGCGTTGCAAAGGTGCTGGCAGCCGTCGACCGCGCCCTATCCGGATAGAGCGGACCATGCTGGCCTGGCCGCGGCACGACCAGGTCGCGACGCGCCGGATCTGCCTCAAGGCAACCAGATTGCTAGTATAAGATTAAGAAGCCCAATTATACTGAACCTCTGAACCCATGAGTACCTCCTTCGAAATCGTGGTCTGCGGAAGCATTGTCCCGGACCCGCTGCAAACCCTGGAACCGGTGACCGGCCCGAACGGGCCCTCCCTGAAGAACGAGATGCTGCTGCCGGCGGTGCTGGACCCGTGGGCGGGGCACGCGCTGTTCGAAGCAGCCCACCTGGCGGCGAAGCGGCCGGGCAGCAAAGTCTGGCTGGTCAGCCTGGGCCCGAAGGCCAAGCTGCAACAGGTGATGATGACGGTGGCGCAAAAGGTGCCTTTCGGGCTGGTGGCGCTGGACGGGCCGGCTTCGGGCTTTTCGGACTCCTTCGAGACGGCCGCGGCGCTGGCCGGAGCCATCGAGGGGATCGCCGGGCTGGACCGCGCCAGACTGTTGTTATTCGGCGGCTGGGAATCGGCGTCGCGCGGAACGGGCTCCACGCTGCAGACGGTGGGCGAGCGGCTGGGAATCGTCGAGCAGTTCCAGGGAGTGGATGAGATTAAGGTTCGCGATGATGGCAGCTTCACCGTGCTGGAGCGGATCGAAGGCGGGCGGCACCAGGTATCGGTGTGCGCGGCGCCGCCGGCGGTGCTGGGCTGGGCGACCGGCAACTTGCCCGAGCCGAAGAACAATCCGCAGGTGGGGATGGCCAACATGCGCACCGTCATGCCGGCGCTGCAACGCGCCAAGGCGGCGCCCATCGCGAACACGGGCCTGCGCTTCGAATCGGTGAGCCTGCCCAAACAGCAGCGCGAGACGCGCATCGTGAAGAATATGCCGGTGGAAGAGATGGCGCGGGAAATCGTGGCCTGGATCGGGGAGGAGTAACCATGGAACCGATACTCCTTCTGGTTCATACCGAAGCCGATGGCACGCTGGCAAAACCGGCTCTGGAGGCGCTCGGGGCGGCGCTCTCGCTCGGTGGCGGGCTGACCGTGGGGTTGGTGGGCGGCGAGGTGCAACCGGCCGCTGACCAGATCGCGGGCGCCGGCGCCAAACGCATTTTGGGTGTGGCGGGCGAAGCATTCACGCAGCCCCGCTACGCGACCGACGCGGCCGCCGCCGAGGCCATTTGCCGCGCGGCCGGAGCCGGCATGGTGCTGGCGCCGTCGACATCGCGCTGGTCGCGGGCGCTTCCGGGCGTGGCCTATCGTCTGGGCGGCCGAGTGGACACGCATTCGACCGGCCTCGAACTGCGGAACGGGGCGCCGGCAGTGACGCGCTGGTTCTACCGGCAGCGGATGGAAGCCGTGCTGGCGCGCGAGCAGCGGCCGTGGGTGGTGCTGCTCGATCCGGGATGCTTTACAGCCTGGAGCGGACCGGCGGGAACGGCCGATGTCGAGAACGTGCCGGTGGAAGCGCCGCAGACGCGCACCACCGTCACCGGCGTGCAGGCTCCCAGGGCGGACGAGCAGACCATCCGCCCCGACGCCAGGCTGCTGTTCGTGGCCGGCGCCGGCTGGACCAAGAAACAGGCCGACGGCGCGGTTCATGGGAGGGAAGCGGAAGCTCTGATTCTGGGTTTTCTGCGCTCGACCAAATCGTCTTTAGGCGGCAGCAAGTCCCTGGTGGATGCGAGCGGCGAAGGGGAGGCGGTGCTGGGCTTCATGACGCACTTGAACCAGATCGGCCAGACCGGCTCGACGCCGCGGCATCGCAAGGGGCTCTCCACCTGCTGTCACGGCGAGGAGCCGCACGTGGTGGGATGGCGCTTCGTGAATGAGAGGCGCGCCGTCAACCTGGACGCGAATTGCGGCTGGGCGCGCGGCAAAGCCGACGTGCTCTATGTGGCCGACGCCTTCGAAGTGATGCGCCACGTGAACCGGTTGCTGGGGGCGTAAGCTACCAGACGGCGCGGCGGTAGTGGCTGCGAATGCGGGCGTCGGCGGTGAGAAGCACCGCGTCGTGGTTGGCGATGGCCTGCGCCACGATGATGCGGTCGAATGGGTCCCGGGACCAATCGAGCGACAGAGCTTCCAGGGCAACCGCCGCAAACGGGAAGCCACACAGCCCTACGCCGAAACTGGAATGCAGAGTAGCGTACAAGAAAACGAAGAAAACGGGTCGAAGAAAACGGGTCAAGAAAACGAAGAAAACGGGTCGAGGAGAAAACGGGAGAAAACGGGTCAGCCTGAACTGCGCGATTTTTCCGTGGAGAAAACGGAGAAAACGGGTCGGAGAAAACGGGTCAGCCTGAACTGCGCGATTTTTCCGTCGCTTAGAGAAAACGGGTCAGCCTGAACTGCGCGATTTTTCCGTCGCTTAGGTCTGCTCCGCAAACAGCGCCAAGAAAACGAGGGAAAACGGGGAAAACGGGTCAGCCTGAACTGCGCGATTTTTCCGTCGCTTAGGTCTGCTCCGCAAACAGCGCCAATTGGCTGGTGTTGGTCGCTGCTGACACGGCGGCGGGTTCCTTCTTGGGTCGCCCACGTACCCAGTGCCGGCCAAACTGCTCCGAGATTGCCTTGACGAACTCCTCATCGCCAAACGGACGCCCTGCGTAGGTGCAGCGCCTCAGTAACGCGGACTGGTCACGGTCCGAACCGCCCAGGGTCTGCTCCCAGTCCATCCCATCGTACTCCCTTCGCCACCATTCCATATCCACCATCCGGCTCGTGTCCGGTTTTCCAAGGTGTGCGGCGGCGCTGGACCAAATATAGTCGCCGGGCCGTTCCACAAGCTTCGCCCGGACCGGGTTCATTTCCACATACGCCAGCGCCGCCCACAGGTGGCCCTGACCAAGGGAGCAGGCGAAATAGCGGTTTTGCCAGAGATGGCCGCTTCGCCCATGCCGCGCATTGTAATACTGGGCGTAT
>Ga0181530_10002046_pt1 | contig 24595 bp, 24 predicted proteins | sample PEATcosm2014_Bin_42_FD_119769 | JGI IMG/M metagenome (GOLD analysis project Ga0181530, IMG submission 119769) | Peatland microbial communities from MTU Mesocosm Facility, Houghton, MI, USA - PEATcosm2014_Bin10_60_metaG | ecosystem: Environmental > Terrestrial > Soil > Wetlands > Peat | place... | reverse complement strand
TGAAGCCAGTCGGAAAGCCGGATGCCGGAAATCGGCACGTCCGGTTTGATGAGCGGGGTTGGGAAACGGGGCGGCGCTCGGCGTCAGTACCCGCGCCCAACCTCGACTCTACCTGGCAACCCCGGCCGCTGGCAGGCGAAGGCGAAGGCGCCTGCCCTACACCAGCACCATCTTCCCCACGCCGTCCTCATACCGCTCGGTCAATGCAAACGCCGCCGCGATCTCTTCCAGCGGCCGCGTATGCGTCACCAGCGGAGCGAACAACTCCACCCGGTTCACCAGAAACTCCAGCGCCGCTTCGGTTTCGTGATTGCTCCTGCGCACGTTGAAAATCGCCAGCTCCTTGCGCCGCATGGGCGAAACCTCGAACTCCACCATCGCCTCCGAATGAATTCCCGTCAGCAGCACGCGCCCGCCATTGCGCGCCGCGCGGATGGCCGCGTTGATGGTGTCCCCCTTGGCTGCGCAATCGATGGCGCAATCCACGCCGCGCCCGCCCGTGTCTTTTTGGATCTGCCGCGCCGCATCGCCGCCGTTCGGGTCCAGCGCTTCGTCCGCGCCCATGCGCCGCGCCATCTCGCGGCGGTGCGCCACCGGCTCGACGCACCACACGCGTCCCGCGCCCGCCGCTTTCAAACTGGCGATGGTCAACAGGCCGATCGGCCCTCCGCCCCAAACCCCAACCGTCTCGCCCAGCCGGAGTGCGGCGAACTCCAGGGAGTGCACCGCTACCGCCAGCGGCTCGACCAGAACCGCCAGCTCCAGCGGCAGCGTCCGTGGAATCGCCAGCAGGTTGTGCACCGGCAAATTCACGAACTCGCGAAAAAATCCGGGCTGCCCCGCATTGCTCAAAAAACGAATGTTGGCGCAAATGTTGTGGCGCCCCGCGCGGCAGAATTCGCAATGGTAGCAATACAGCGCCGGCTCCAGCGCGGCGCGGTCGCCCGCCGACCAGCCCGTCACTCCCGCCCCGGTCTTCACTACCGTGCCCGCCGGCTCGTGCCCCAGCACCATGGGGTACTGGCACGGCGTATCGCCGACCGCGCCATCCGCGTACGAATGCAAATCCGAGCCGCACAGCCCCACCGCGTTCACCCGCACCTGCACCTCGCCCGGTCCGGGCGGCGCGATTTCCTGCTCTGTCAAGCGAAATTTCCGTTGTCCAATCAGTTCGGCTACCAGCATTTTCCCATCCAGCACCCATTGTAAGATAACGATAGATGCTCAACTTCCGCGAGTTCGAAGCCGGCCCCGATCCCTTCGGCCGAAAATTTCAAGTCCTCTTCAAATGGCTGCAAACCGCCATCTCCCTGCGCCATTCCGATACCGTCGACGTGAAGTTCGTCCTGGCCGGCGAGTCCGGCGCCCGCACCGAAAAAACCATCGCGCTCCCGCACGCCGATCTCCTGCAGCTCAGCCACGAAACCAACCGCAAAATGGACGACGCCTGGTGCTCCCGCATCGCCATGCTGCACCTCATCCACCTGGTCAAAACCGGCGACGACATGGAAAAGAATCTGGTCACCGTTTCCCCCGTGGACCTGAAACTCCACGCCGGCCGGATCGCCGCCGAAGAACGCCAGGCATCGCACGTGTAGTTGAAGATTTTTAAGCCACAGATGAACGGAGATAAACGCAGATAAAACCTAAAATAAGGGTTTTGTTTTATCTGTGTTCACCGGCGGCCAAGCATTTTTCTGTTACCGATCCGTAACCCGCGCGCCACGCCTCTTGCACTAATCTGATTACGGAATGCGCCGCATTACCGCACCGATCCCCATCCTCGTTTCCACCTTCGCGCTGGCCGCGTTTTCGCTGCTTGTGTTGAAACTCGCTCCGCTGCCCCACATCGCGGCCGGCACTCTCCTGCTGGTCTCCCTCCTCATCGGCGCAGCCTCCGGCGCGCTCGCCGCCGTATTTTTCCATTCGGTGTCCGCCCGCGCCCGCGGTCTGCGGCGCCGCGTGGAAGCGCTCCTCCCGCAAGATCGCGCTTCCGTCTTCGTCCCCGCCGCCGATGAACTCGAGGCGCTCTCTTCCTCGCTCGAACTTTCCGCGCGCCAGGTGCGCGTGATGCTGGAAAATCTCGAGCGGCAAAGCGCCCGCCTCGAGGCCATTCTGGGCAGCATGGTGGAAGGCGTGGTGGCCGTCGATCCTCTGCTGCGCATCACTTTTCTGAATCGCGCCTTTGCCGAAGCCATGGCCGTTTCCCTCCCCATCGCTCCCGGCACTCCGCTGGTGCAGGTCGCCCGCGATCACGCCCTGCTCGAGATGTTCACCTCGGTCCTGTTGGCCGGCGAGCCGCGCCAGAAAAAAATCGTTCTCACGGCCGCCGCCGAACGGTCCTATGAAGTACAGATCGCTCCCATCGCGGGCGATCCCCATCGCGGCGCCATCGCCATGCTTTACGACATTACCGATATCGAGCGCCTGGAACGCATCCGTAAGGATTTCGTAGCCAACGTGTCGCACGAGCTCCGCACGCCTCTGGCCGCCATCAGCGGCTATGCCGAAACCCTGCTGGAAGGCGGTCTCGAAGATCTCGCCTACAGCCGCAAGTTTGTCGAGATTATTCTCAACAAGGGCCGCCAGCTTGCCAACATCGTGCAGGACCTCCTCATCCTGTCGACGCTGGAAAGCGGCAAACCACCCGCGCCGCAGCCCATCTCGCTGCGCGAAACCATCGAATCCGCCATTCGCACGGTCGAGCCCGTGGCGCGCCATCGCGGCGTGCGCCTCTCGTGCGGCTCCTTCGAAGATCTCTCGGTGGTGGGTTACGAAATTCGCCTGGAGCAGGTCTTCGTGAATCTTCTGGAGAACGCCATCAAGTTCAACCGGCAGGATGGCGAAGTGCGCGTGGAAGTGGCCCGCGACGCGGAGCGCGCCATGGTGCGCTTCCGCGATACCGGCCTGGGCATTCCTTCGCGCGACCTGCCCCGCATCTTCGAGCGTTTCTATCGCGTCGATAAAGCCCGCTCCCGCGCCACCGGCGGCACCGGCCTGGGCCTCGCCATCGTCAAGCACGCCGTCGAGCAGATGGGCGGCTCGGTCTCCGTGGAAAGCCGCCTCGGTGAAGGATCCGTTTTCACGGTCGCGCTTCCTCCGGCCCAGGATTGTAACACTACTGTAAATTAAGCTTCACCGGCTCTTCGCCTCATTTTATACTCACAGTTTCTACCCATGAAACCGACTGTGATCGCTATTGCATTGTGTTTCGCCGCGGGAGCCCAATCCGCGGACCCCGGCGAAATCGAGAAATTGAAGGCCCAACTGGCCGAGCAGCGGACGCAGCTCGAAACCTTGCGGCGGGCGATCGAAGAACAGCAAAAAATCGTCGACCGCCTCAGCCAGCCCTCCCTCCGGACCGCGGCTGCGCCAGCGGCTCCGCAAGCCGAGCCGGCGCCCGCGGCTCCGGGCTTTCCGCGCCTCGCGGGAAACGTCGCCAGTTCCGCTCCCATGCTCACCGGCCCGCTCCCCAGGCCGCAGAAATCCGCCGCCCCCATGCCCGATGCGCAGCCGCCCGCGCCGCTTTCCTGGGACCTTGGCGTCGCCCGCTTCACCCCTCTCGGTTTCGTCGATCTGACCGAAGTGTATCGCTCCACCGCCGTCGGCAGCGGCATCGGCACCAATTTCAACGCGCTTCCGTTTGACAATTCCGTCGCCGGCCGGCTTTCCGAAAGCCGCCTCTCGCTGCAGAACTCGCGCCTCGGCTTCCTCCTCGATAGCACCATCCTCGGATGGACCACGCTCGGTTATCTCGAAACCGACTTTCTGGGCAACGCCCCCGCCAACCTTTCCGTCAGCGCCAATTCCGATACCCTTCGCCTGCGCCTCTTCTTCGTCGATACCAGGAAGGGAAAATTCGAATTCCTGGGCGGCCAATCCTGGAGCCTACTGACTCCCAACCGCCAAGGCCTTTCGCCCATGCCGACCGACATCTTTTATAGCCAGGACATGGATCCCAATTACCAGATCGGCCTCACCTGGACGCGCGCTCCGCAAGCGCGCATCGTCTATCACTTCAACGACAACGTCGCCTGGGGCGTTTCGGCGGAAAACTCCGCGCAATTCCTCGGCGCGTCGAGCGCGCCGGTCGTTCCCACAGCGCTCTCCAGTTCCTACACGGCGCAATTCGAAACCGGCGCCAACGCCACCAGCACCCCCAACCTGACGCCCGATCTCATTTCCAAAATCGCCTTCGATGGAAATCCCGGCGGCCATGCCATCCATGCCGAAATCGCCGGTCTCTTCAGCACCTTCCACGCCTACAATCCGCTCACTGGAATTCACTTCAATACGGCCGGCGGCGGGGGCGCCTTCAACTCGAATCTCGAAGTCTTCAAAAACTTCCGTCTCATCGAAAACCTCTTCTGGAGCGACGGCGGCGGCCGTTACCTGTTCGGTTCCGGTCCCGATCTCGCCATCCGCGCCGATGGCGGCATTTCGCCCATGCACGCCGGTTCCACCGTGGATGGTTTCGAATGGAAGCTCAGCCCCAAAGACAATCCCAAGGGAATGTCGAGCCTGCTCTACGCTTACTACGGCGGAGCTTATTACGGCCGCGATGTGATTGCCGATGCCACGGCAGGCGCTCTGGCCGGCTACGGCTACAACGGTTCGCCCAACAGCCAGAACCGCGCCATTCAGGAAGGCACTCTCGGCCTGATTCAGACCCTTTGGAGAAATTCCGCTTGGGGAGATTTCAAGCTCATCACCCAGTACAGTTACATCTGGCGCAGCCCCTGGTATGTCGCCGCCGGAGCCCCCAAAAATGCCCGCTCCAACATGGTCCTGATCGACCTCCGCTACGACATTCCATAGAGCAAGAGGTTATCTTTTCAACCACTTGGCTCAGTATGCGTTTTGTAACATCACTTAAACCTTGCTGTAACTTCGCCGTGCGAACGTAGAGACAGGACGAACGAATGAAGAAATGGAATCGTCCGCTCCTAGCCGCGTTGGCTGGGATCGGCCTTTCGGGAGTGGCCGCGGCGCAAGCCATCAACGCCGCTGGCGCAACCTTCCCATATCCGATTTATTCCCGCTGGTTCGATGCCTTCAACAAACTCCATTCCGGCATAGAAATCAATTATCAATCCATCGGCTCTGGAGGCGGCATCACCCAGCTCGAGGAAGGAACCGTGGATTTCGCCGCGTCCGACCGGCCGATGACGGACGCGGAGATCAAGGCTTGCAAGGATAAACCGCTGCACTTTCCCACCGTGCTGGGAGCCGTCGTGGTTACTTACAACCTGCCCAGCGTGAAAGAGGATCTCAAGTTAACGCCACGGGTGATCGCGGCCATCTACATGCTAAAGATCACCAAGTGGAACGATGCGCAAATCGCCAAGCTGAATCCGGGAGTAAAACTGCCCCACGCGGATATCCTGGTGATACACCGCGCCGAAGGCAGCGGCACCACTTTTATCTTCACCGACTTCCTCAGCAAAACCAGTCCCGAATGGAAGTCCGCCGTGGGCGCCGATCAATCGCCTAAGTGGCCGGGCGGCTTGGGCCAGAAGGGCAATGAAGCCGTGGCCGGGATGGTGAAGCAGACGGAAGGCGCGGTGGGCTACGTCGAGCTGGCTTACGTGCTGCAGAATCACATGCAGTCGGCCGTGGTGCAAAACGCCGCCGGCCAATTCGTCAAAGCCGGTCTCGATACCGTCACCGCGGCCGCCGCCGGTGCCGCCAAATCCCTGCCGGCCGATTTCCGCGTCTCCATCACCAACGCTCCGGGTAAGAGCTCTTACCCCATTTCCAGCTTCACCTGGCTGCTCATCCCTTCGAAGATTCCGGATCCCAAGAAGCGAGCCGCCATCACCGGCTTCCTGAAGTGGATGCTCACCGACGGCCAGAAGATCGCCCCGCAAGCTCCCTTATATTACGCGCCATTGCCCCGGGAAGTCATAGCGAAAGAAACCAAACAGATCGGCGAAATACAGTAGCCGGGTCGAACCATTATGTCCGCAACCGCGATTGGGGCAGGCAAGCCGGGAAAATCGAAAAGTCTCTGGTCTACCCTGCGCGGGGGTGATGAGGTGGCGCACCTCATCACCCTGGTTTTCGCCGCCAGCGTCTTCCTGGTCACCGTTTTCCTGGTTGGGGAGCTCTGGCTGCACTCCGCTCCTTCGCGCCACAAGTTTGGTTTCGGGTTTCTCATCGGCACCGACTGGGACCCCGTCCAGGGAATTTTCGGGGCTCTCCCGTACATCTACGGCACCGTTCTTACCAGTGTCATCGCCATGGTCATCGCGGTGCCGCTGGGCGTGGGCGCCGCCATTTTTCTGGCGGAGCTGGCGCCGCCCGGCATCTCCAACGCCTGCACGTTTCTGGTGGAGCTGCTGGCCGCCGTCCCCAGCGTGATCTATGGCCTGCTCGCTCTGTTCACCCTCATTCCCCTGCTGCGTTCTTATGGCGAGCCCTTCCTCAAACAGGCGCTTGGCTTTCTGCCGTTGTTTCAGGGACCGGCTTTCGGTGTGGGCTATCTGGCCGCCGGCCTGATCCTGGCCATCATGACCCTCCCCTACATCATTTCCATCTCGCGCGAATCCTTGATGGAAGTGCCTCGCGATCAGCGCGAAGCCGCGCTCGCCCTGGGCGCCACCAAGTGGGAAGCCACCTCGCAAGTGGTGGTTCCCTTCGCCCGGCTGGGCATTTTCGGATCCATCTTCCTGGCCCTGGCGCGCGCTCTCGGCGAAACTATGGCCGTCACCATGGTCATCGGCAACGATCCTTCCATTCATATTTCCCTGCTGGCCCCCGGACATACCATCGCCGCCGTCATCGCCAACGAGTTCTCCGAAGCCGGCGGCGCGCTTTACCAGTCGGCGCTCGTCGAAATGGGATTCGTCCTGTTCCTCATCACCATCGTCATCAACGCGCTGGCGCGCATCCTGGTGATCGCCACCAGCCGCAAAGGAACGGCCCAACCCGCATGAACCGCCTCACGTACCGCAAAATCGTCAACCGCGTGATGCTCACCCTGACGGGCGTGTTTACCGTGTTCACGGTTGCGGTGCTCTTTCTCATCCTGGGCTACCTGGTTTATAACGGCGGCAAATCCATCGACTGGAACTTTTTGACGAAGCTTCCGGCGCCTCCCGGGGAAGCCGGCGGCGGTATGGCCAATGCCATTGTGGGCAGCGCCATGATGATCGCTTTCGCCGCCATCTTGGGCCTGCCCGTCGGTTTCCTGGGGGGCATTTACCTGGCGGAATTCGGCGGCAAAAGCGTGGCCTTCGCCATCCGCTATATGGCGGACCTGTTGAACGGCGTGCCGTCCATCGTGATCGGAATCTTCGCCTGGACGGTAATCGTCGTTCCCATGAAAAGTTTCTCCGCCCTGGCCGGCGGTTTCGCCCTCAGCCTGATGCTGATTCCCATCGCGCTGCGCTCTACCGAACAGTTTCTCCTCAACGTTCCAAGTTCGCTGCGCGAAGGCGCCCTCGCCTTGGGCGCTCCCCAGTGGAGAGTCATTTCCAGCGTGGTGGTTCCCGCCGCCTCCAAAGGCATCCTCACCGGCATGATTTTGGGCGTCGCGCGCATCGCCGGGGAGACCGCGCCCCTGCTCTTCACGGCGCTCAATAACCAGTTTTGGGCGCGCAGCCTGGATCAGCCCACCGCCTCGCTTCCCGTGATCATCTACACGCACGCCCTGGCGCCTTACGACGATTGGCACCGCCAGGCCTGGGCGGCCGGCCTGATGCTCCTCGGAATGGTCCTGGCCACCAACATCGCCGCCCGCTGGATTCTCTCGAGGGGAATCACCGTTCAGAAAGGGTAAGGAATATGGATACCGCACCCGATTTCGCCGCCCCGCAACAAGAACCGCCGCTGGTTCCCGTGGAAGCGCCGTCCGCCGCTTCCGAGCGCCGCGCGGCGCCCGCCGGCCAAACCAAAATCGACGTCCGCAACCTCAACTTTTTCTACGGCGCCTTTCAAGCGCTGCACGATATCAATATCGAAATTCCCGAGAAGCGCATCACCGCCTTGATCGGTCCTTCGGGCTGCGGCAAGTCCACCTTCCTGCGCACGCTCAACCGCATCAACGAAATGATTCGCCACGCGCGCGCCGACGGCTCCGTCACGCTGGACGGCGAAAACATTTTGGACGTGGACGTCACCAGCCTGCGCCGCCGCGTCGGCATGGTGTTCCAGCGCCCCAACCCTTTTCCCAAATCCATCTTCGATAACGTGGCATACGGCATCCGCGTCAACGGCCTCAAAGGCAGCGGATCGATGCACGACAAAGTGGAGCACAGCCTGCGCCGCGCCGCCCTGTGGGAGGAAGTGAAGGACAAGCTGCACCAGTCCGCCTACTCGCTCTCCGGCGGCCAGCAGCAGCGCCTGTGCATCGCGCGCGCGCTGGCCGTCGACCCCGAGGTGCTCCTGCTCGACGAACCCTGCTCGGCGCTCGACCCTATCGCCACCGCCAAAATCGAAGACCTCATGTTCAGCCTCAAAAAAGAGTGCACCCAGGTCATCGTCACGCATAACATGCAGCAGGCCGCGCGCGTGGCCGAATTCACCGGGTTCTTCCTCATGGGCAAGCTCATCGAATTCGACCGCACGGCTGTCATCTTCAAACGTCCTGCGAAGAAAGAAACGGAAGATTACATCACCGGTAGATTCGGGTAAAATCGATGTCACAAGCAGCCGCCTTCGAAACCGCGCAGGGGAATCTTATGCTTCACTTCCGAGAAGAGCTGGAGGAACTCCAGAGCAAATTGTTGGAAATGGGAGGGCTGGTCGAAGCCTCCATCCACAACAGCGTCTACGCGCTGGTGGAACGCGACGAGGACCGCGCTAAGGAAGTCATGTGGAGCGAAGCCCTCATCAACCAGAAGGAAATCGAAATCGACGACCTCGCCACGCGCCTGCTCGCGCTCTTTCAGCCCATGGCGCGCGACCTGCGCTTCATCACCGCCGTCATTAAAATGAACAGCGATCTGGAGCGCATGGGCGATCTCGCCGTCAACATCACCGAGCGCGCCATCGGGTTGATGAAAGAGCCGCCCCTGCGCCCCCTCATCGACATCCCCCGCATGGCCGAGCTGGCCGAAAGCATGGTGCACCGCAGCCTCGACGCATTCGCCCAGAACGACGCCGAGATGGCCCGTTCGGTTCTGCTGGCCGACGACGAAGTCGACCATTTGCGCGACGCCGTTTACAGCGAGATGGTTTCGTTTATGCAGGAAGAGCGCAACACCATCAACCGCGCCGTCTCGCTCATGTTTATCGCGCAGAACCTCGAACGCATCGCCGACCACGCCACCAACGTCGCCGAAGACGTGCTCTTCCTGGTAAAGGGCGTGGATGTGCGCCACCACGCCGAAACGCGAAACATGTAGGACAGGCCTCCCGGCCTGTCCTACGCCTTCCCTTCGGCTTTTTCCAGGTTCGCGTAGGAAGTCACGAAACGTGGAACCCCAGAATCGATCCCAGCACCGCCGAAACTATGTTACGGCGCCCGCTCAGGTCGAACCTCCGGACTACCGTTTGAAAATCGAAAACTGTCGCCAGGGAATCGGTCCATGGCCTCCATTTTCGTCCCTGCGCGACGATATGCTGAAGAGGTGCCGTCCGGCCCATTCTTCGTCCCCGATCGCACACGCGCCCGGCTCGTCCAGTCCCTTTGCCGCCGCATCCCCGCTCTCGATGGCGCGCCCATTCGCCTCGAGGCCGTCCGCCATCTCACCGACCGCCGCGGCCCGGTGCATGCCGGATCGTTCCTTCGCCAGCGCCGCATGGCCTTCGATTGCACGCGCGCCGAATTCCCCCGCGTCTTCGTCCACGAGCTGTTTCACTTCGCCTGGCTGCGCGCCGGCAACCCGCGGCGCCATTCGTGGGAAGCCGTTCTTGCGTCCGAACTGCGCGCGGGCGCATGCGGCGAGCTGGGCTGGTCCGCCGAATGGCGAAAAAACGCCCTGGCGGCCCATGACTCCCTGTCCCGCACCCGCCGCTGGCGCGAATACTGTTGCGAAAGCTTTTGCGATACCGCCGCGTGGCTCTTTTCGGGAACCCTGCGCCACGCCGAGTTCACCCTCCCCGCGCGCTTCCGCCGCCGCCGCCGCGCCTGGTTTTTGGAAACGATTGGAAGCAGACGTTTGTCGATATAATGGAATCAGGATTGATTGTGCGCTCTATTCGCATTCTTCTGATCATACTAACCGCCGCGCTCGTGGGCTGGATTTTCTACGGCCGCTCCTCGCCCCGTCCCGTGCAGGCTGCCGGTGTGAAACCCGGTAAGGATCGCCACGACGCGCCCGACTTCGCCCTCAAAGACGCCGCTGGCAAGGTCGTCCATCTCTCCGATTACAAAGGCAAAGTCGTGCTGCTGGATTTCTGGGCCACCTGGTGCGGCCCTTGCCGCATCGAAATCCCCTGGTTCACCGAGATGCAGCGCAAGTACAAGGACGAAGGTTTTGCAGTGCTGGGCGTCTCCATGGACGATGAGGGATGGGAGGTCGTCAAACCCTTCCTCTCCCAAGCGGGTGTGAATTACCGCGTGGTCATCGGCAACGACGAAACCGCGCAGATGTACGGCGGCGTGGATGCGCTGCCCACCACTTTCCTGATCGATCGGGACGGCAAGATCGCCGCGGTCCATATCGCGCTCACGGATAAAAAGGATTTCGAAGATGGCGTCGAACAGTTGCTGGAAGAGGCTAACAAAGTGGCTGATAATCGCGTGCGTTAGTTGGGCCGTGCTGGCGCAGGCCACCGCGCACCTCTCGGTGGGAGCGATTTCCAAAGTGGCCGGCAAGCGCAACGCCGCCATTGAGGCCAGAATTCCGGTGGCCATCCAACCCGGCTTCCACGTCAACAGCAACACCCCCAGCGACGATTACCTGATTCCGCTGAAGCTCAAGTGGACAGCCCCGGGCGCGCTCGAAGCCGGGCAGATTGCCTATCCCAAACCTTCCCAGGAAAAGTACGATTTCGCAGAAAAACCTCTCTCCGTGTTCACCGGCAATTTCGACCTGGTCGCCCACTTCAAAGTCGCCCCTACCGCCCCCGCCGGACCCGGCGTAGCCACCGGTAAACTCACCTACCAGGCCTGCAACAGCACCACCTGCTTCCCGCCCAAGACTATCGACATCAACGTGCCGTATACGGTTCAGTAAGTTGTATCTTTAACCACAGAGACGCAGAGATCGCGCAGAGAACGCGAGAGAAAACAAATGGAAGTGCTTGGGGTTCTTCTCCGTGCTCTCTTGTTTTCCTCTGCGTCTCTGCGGTGAAGAGACACTGCCGATCTATTTCAAAAACGCCCCAATCGCCCGCGTCGCCTGCCGGATCCTCTGCTCGTTCTCCACAAACGCGAAGCGCACGAATCCTTCGCCCAGCGGCCCGAATCCCACTCCCGGCGAAACCGCCACCCGCGCCTTTTCCAGCAGCAGCTTGGAAAATTCCAGCGATCCCAATGCGCGGTACGGCTCGGGCAGCGGCGCCCACAGGAACATCGATCCGCGCGGTTTCTCCACCGCCCACCCCGCCTTGCTCAGCCCGTTTACCAGCGCGTCCCGGCGCTTCTGGTAGATGGCGCAGATTTTTCGCGTGTCCTCCGCGCACTCCCGCAGCGCGATGATGGAAGCGATCTGGATGGGTTGAAATACTCCGTAATCCAGGTAGCTCTTGATGCGCGCCAGCGCCGCGATCATCCTCTGGTTGCCCAGGCAAAACCCCACGCGCCATCCCGCCATGTTGTAACTTTTCGACATCGAGAAGATCTCGACCGCAATCTCCCTGGCGCCTTCCACCTGCAGGATGCTGGGCGGCCGGTAGCCGTCGAATCCCAAATCGGCATACGCGAAATCGTGCACGATCATGGTGCCGTGCCGCGCCGCCAGATCCACCACCGCGCGGAAAAAGTCCAGGTCCACGCACGTCGTCGTCGGATTGTGCGGAAAAGAAATCAGCAGCATCTTGGGCTTTTGCGCCGATTTCCGGTACACGTCCTCCAGCCCGTTGAGAAACGTGGCGGCGTCCGGCATGGGCAGCATGCACGCGTTCCCCTCCGCCATCAGCACTCCGTATTGGTGGATGGGATAGGCCGGATTGGGCGAGACCACCGTATCGCCCGGCCCGATGGTCGCGAACATCAGGTGCGCCAGCGCGTCCTTGGCGCCGATCGTCACGATGGCTTCCGTATCCGGGTTCAACTCCACGGCGTAATTCTCCCGGTACCGCCGCGCAATCTCTTCGCGCAGCCTGGGAATGCCCCGCGATTGCGAATAGCGGTGATTGCGCGGGTTGCGCGCGGCTTCGATGAGCTTGTTCACCACCACGCGCGGCGTGGCGCCGTCGGGGTTTCCCATGCCCAGGTCGATGACGTCGATCTGCGCCGCGCGCGCCTTCGCGCGCATCTCGTTGATGACAGCGAATACGTAAGGAGGGAGCTTCTGAATGCGATAGAATTCTTCGCCAGCTTGAGGCACCATGATGCCCATTTTACGCGTTTTTCCCTAAGAACCCGGCCGCGAGCCCGATTGCGAATTGGCGGTTTCCGTGAGCGCTTGCCCCTCGCTACCGATCCCACCAGTTGCGCTTCCACCACGAACCGTTGCGGCGCCGCTCCCACGTAATAGAACGGATAGCAGGTGATGAGATGCAGTTCCGCATGCGGAGTAGGCTGCAAGGAAGAAATGTTTTTCGGCGAAACCAGTCGTGGTGGCGTGAGTCGTGGTAGCGGGGCTGGTCGCGGCCGTAGTCTTGGGGGCCGGGGCAGTCGAATAAGCCGCGGTTACCGTTCCGCGGATCAGGCCGCGGTCATCTCGGCGGGCGCATGCAAAACGATATCGATGGCCGGCGCATTCAGCAGCGTGTTGTGGATCAGGCACGCCTTCACGGCCCGGAGTATGCCCTCCTGGCGCCGCGCATCCAAATCCGGCGCCGTTACCTCGATCCGGAAGCGTCCCAGTCTGGCGGGTTGCACGGCTTTCTCCGCCGTGACCTTGATCTTCAGCCCATCGGCGGAGAGGGATCTGGCTTTGAGATACTGGGCCGCGTAAAATCCCGCGCACGTTCCCAGCGATACCAACAGAAACTCCGGAGGCGTCATGCCGCTGTCGGAACCGCCATGGGTAGCCGGCTGATCGCAGATCACACGGTGGCCGCGCGCGCTGGCCTCGAACTTCACGTCACCTTTATGTACAATTTCCACTTCCATAAATAATTGCCTTCCTTTAGGAAGATGCGGAATTTTCGAAAACGTGACGTTGTCACCGATGCGGGGATTTTGCATCTTGCGGTATGAAGCGGAACCCGAGATCCGAATATCATGAGAAAGTCACTCCTTTTTGTCCTGGCTATCCCCTTATGGGCGCAGGATCCGCTCTCGCTGCGCGACGCGGCGCGGCTGGCCCTGAAAGAAAACAAAACCGTTGCCGCCACCAATGCGGAGATGCGCGCTTCCCTGTCGCGAATCGATGAGGCCCGCGCCGGCAAGCTCCCCAAGCTGAACTACTCCGAATCCTTCGCGCGTAGCGATAACCCGGTCTTTGTTTTCAGCTCGCTGCTGACGCAGCATCAATTCGGCGTTGAAAATTTCAATGTTGGTCCCCTGAACCGGCCCGACTCGCTGAACAATTTCCAGTCGCAACTCACCGTGGACCAGATTCTGTACGATGCCGGGCAAACCCGCAACGCGGTGAAATCGGCCGATCTCTCGCGGCAGATGACCGGAGAAGAGCAGCGCCGCACCCAGATGCAAGTGATCGCCGGGGTGGTCAAGGCCTACTATGGCGCGGTTCTGGCGGCCGAAAGCCTGCGGACGGCGGAGCAGGCGGTTCAGAGCGCCCAAGCGGACCTGGCGCGGGCCGAATCGGTCCACGCGGCCGGCATGTCAACCGATGTCGATGTGTTGTCCATCCGGGTTCATCTTGCCGCCGTTACCGAACAGCGCATTCAAAGGGCGGCGGATCTGGAGGTAGCCAGGTCCGCGCTGAACGACGCGCTGGGACTGCCCCTGGACACCGCCCATGTCCTGACCACCCCACTGCGTGCGCTGGATCTGCCGGACCTGACGCTGGCATCCCTGGAGAAGGATGCCTCCGCGACGCGCCCGGAGGCCCTGGAAACGCACCTGGCGGCCGACCTGGCAAAGACGCAGGCGGATTCCGCCCGCAGCCCGCTGTTTCCGCAGGTGGCTTTTCACGCAGCCTTTGAGGCGGACCGCCAGCAGTTTATCGATAAGGGCGGAGCCAACTGGCTGGCCTCCGTGGGATTGCGCTGGAACCTGTTCAACGGTCTGGGCGACAAGGCGCGCATCGAGGAATCCAGCCACTGGCTGGAGCGCGCCCACGCCGACGAACAGCGCATGGATTCCGCCGTTCGCCTGGAAGTGCGCCGCGCCTGGGCCGATCTGCGGGCGGCGCAGCAACGCATCGAGGTGGCCAAAGCGGCGGTAGCCGAAGCCGAGGAAAGTCTCAGAATCACGCAGAACCGCTATGAATCCGGTATGAGCAACGTTACCGACCTTCTGCGCAACGAAACCGCGGTGCTGGAAAGCCGCACCCGCTTCCTGGCGGCCGTGCATGACCAGCGCATCGCCGCCGCCATGCTGGATCTGGCCGCCGGAAGGCTCTCGCCCGATTCGGAGGTATTGAACTAATGCGATTCCCTCTGATTCCCATAATTTCATCGGTTGCGATTTTGAGCGGTTGCGGCGGCACTGAACCCCGTCCCAAAGCGGCTTCCAGCCAGCCCGCTATCCCGGTCCAAACGGCGACGGTGAGCGTCCAGCAGTGGCCCGATTTGTACGAGGCTACCGGAACCGTTCGCGCGCGCACCGCCGCGGTGCTCTCCAGCAAGCTGATGGCGTACGTGCGAGAGGTTGGCGTTCAGGTGGGCGATCGCGTCCGGGAAGGCCAACTCCTGGTCACGCTGGATTCACAGGATCTGGAGGCCAAAGTGCGCGGCGCCGAAGCAGCCGAAGCCGAAGTTCTGAGCGCCATCCCCGAAGCCGATAACGGTGTGGCCTACGCCAAAGCCAATCTGGATCTGGCGCGGACCACGTTCCAGCGCATGCAGGAGCTGGCGTCCAAGAAATCGATTTCGAATCAGGAGTTCGATGAATCGTCGGCGCGCCTCAAGTCTGCCCAGGCGGCCTACGAGATGGCCCGCGCCAAGCGCACCGAGCTCGATTCCAAACGGGCCGAAGTGCAACAGGAAATCCGCGGCGCAACGATCATGCGCGACTACACGCGGATTGCGGCGCCGTTTTCCGGGTTGGTAACGGCGAAGTCCGTGGAGCCGGGAAACCTGGCCACTCCCGGCGCTCCCCTTCTCACTGTCGAGCGGGAAGGCGCCTATCGGCTGGAGGCATCGGTGGATGAATCCCGCCTTCCGTTTGTGAAGACCGGCCAGACCGTCGAAGTCGCCCTGGAATCGTTGGATCGCCGGCTTACTGCCCGCGTGTCGGAAATCGTGCCGGCCGTGGATGCGGCTTCGCGCACTGACATCGTGAAAATCGATCTCCCGGCCATGCCGAATCTGCGGTCCGGAATGTTCGGCCGCGCGTGGTTCCCCATGGGCGCTCGCCAAGTCCTGACGATTCCGCCGCCGGCCCTGGTGGAGCGCGGGCAACTGCAATCGGTTTTCGTGATGGACGGCGGTTTCGCGCACACGCGCCTGGTGACCACCGGGGAGCGCCGGCAGACCGGCATCGAAGTGCTCTCGGGATTGAGCGCGGGAGAGAAACTGGTGAGTCCGGCGCCTCTCGGTCTCACCGATGGCGCCCGCGTGGAGGAGCGGCCATGAGCGGGGTGACCTCCGGGCCGCGCCGTCTCGGGCCCGCCGGGCGGTTTGCCCACGCGTGGATCGCTTCCAAGCTGACTCCGCTGATCATCGGCGGCGCGTTGTTCCTGGGCGGCTTCGCCGTATGGAAACTGCCGCGCGAAGAAGAGCCGCAAATCATCGTGCCGATGATCGACGTCTTCGTGCAGATGCCCGGCTCATCGGCGCACGAGGTGGAAGAGCGCCTCACCAAGCCGATGGAAAAACTGTTGTGGGAGATCCCCGGGGTGGAATATATTTACTCGACCTCCAGTCCGGGGCAGTCGCTGGCAATTGTGCGTTTCTACGTGGGCCAGGACGAAGAGAAAAGCGTCGTCCGCTTGAACCAGAAGCTGGCTGCCAATTTCGATATCATTCCGCCGGGCGCCTCGCGGCCCCTGGTGAAGCCGCGATCCATCGACGATGTGCCGATTCTGGCGCTGACGCTTTCCAGCAAGCGCTATGGCGATTTCGACCTGCGCCAAATCGCGGCCCAGGTGGACGACACCATCAAGCAGGTGCCCGATGTCTCCGCCGTCACGCTGATCGGCGGCCAGCGCCGGGAGATCCGCATCGTTCTGGACGAAGGCAAGCTGGCGGCCTATAACCTTTCGCCGCTCCAGGTGGCCGGCGCGCTCGGGCTTTCCAACCAGCGCCTGCCTTCCGGGGAGTTCGACACGGCGAACAAGGAATATCTTCTGGAGACGGGCGAGTTTCTGCGAACCGCCGAAGACGTGCGCAACGTCGTGGCGGGCGTGGCCAATGACAAGCCGATTTTCGTCCGCGACGTCGCCGCGGTAAGCGATGGAGGAGAAGAGCCTTCCGCATATGTTCGCATGGCGCACGCCGGCTCCCGCGAGTTCCTGCCCGCCGTGACCATCGCCATCGCCAAGAGGAAAGGCGCCAACGCGGTCATCGTGGCGGAGAACGTCCTGCAACGGATCGAGCCGCTGAAGGGCCGTGTGATTCCATCGGATGTCCAGGTGGATATCACGCGCGATTATGGAGAAACCGCGGCCGAGAAATCCAACGAGCTGCTGTTCCATATGCTGATCGCGGTGGTTTCGGTAAGCCTCCTGATCGCCATCACGCTGGGTTTCCGCGAATCGTTGATCGTGTTCATTGCCATCCCGGTGACGCTCGCGCTGACGCTGGCGGTGTTCTATCTTTACGGCTACACGTTGAACCGCATCACCCTGTTCGCGCTGATTTTCTCCATCGGCATCCTGGTGGACGACGCCATCGTGGTGGTGGAGAATATCGTGCGCCACTGGCGCATGCCCGCCAACCGCCAGCGGCCGCCCCACGAAGTGGCCATCGAGGCCGTGGATGAAGTGGGCAATCCCACTATTCTGGCAACCCTGACCGTGGTTGCCGCCATCCTGCCGATGGCTTTCGTGGGCGGGCTGATGGGGCCCTACATGCGGCCCATCCCGATCGGCGCCAGCGCCGCCATGGTGTTCTCGCTGCTGGTGGCTTTCATTGTGACGCCGTGGGCGGCCGTGCGGATTCTCAAATCGGGCCATTCCTCGGCGCACGGGGAACGGGAAGACCTCGTGACGCGGGTCTATCGCGTCGCGATGGGAAAGCTGCTGCACGTTCCGGTCCTGCGTTGGGGTTTTCTGTGCGGCGTGGTGGTCCTTCTGCTCGGCTCCGTGTCTTTGTTCTATTTTCAATTCGTAAAAGTGAAGATGCTGCCGTTCGACAACAAGAGCGAATTCCAGGTGATTGTGGATATGCCGAATGGAACGACTCTCGAAGAAACCGCCCGCGCCACCAACGCTCTGGCGCGCGCCGCACTCGATCAGCCGCAGGTGGTGAATCTCCAGACGTACGTGGGCGCCGCATCCCCCATCAACTTCAACGGGCTGGTGCGGCACTACTACCTCCGCCAGGGATCGTACGTCGCCGACATTCAGGTGAACCTGCAGCCCAAAGGCGACCGCAAGCTGCAGAGCCACGAGATCGCCAAACAGGTTCGCCAGCGGCTCCTTCCGGTGGCCGAGCAGTATGGCGCTCGCATCAAAGTGGCGGAAGTGCCTCCCGGACCGCCGGTGCTCGAAACCCTGGTAGCCGAAGTCTACGGGCCGGAATTGACCGAGCGCACCGCCATCGCGCGGCGCATCCGCGATTTGTGGGAACGCACCAACGGCGTTGTGGATGTCGATTGGTACGTGGGAGACGACCAGCCGGAATACCACCTGGTGGTCGATAAGGAAAAGGCCGCGTTGAACGGCGTCTCCGAAGACGAAATTGCCCGGACCATGGCGCTGGCCTCTGCCGGATACCAGGCGGGGCTGCTGCACTCCGACACCTCGCAGGAGGACGTGCCGCTGATGCTGCGGCTCGACCGCGCCACCCGCTCCGATCTGGACAAAATCCAGAACCTCAAAGTGACCGGACGAACCGGCCGGCTGGTGGCGTTGAGCGAACTGGTGCGCAGCCGGGAAGTGGTGGCCGACAAAAGCATTTACCACAAGAATCTGCTCCCCGTCACGTATGTCACCGGCGACGTGGCGGGCGCCATGGAAAGCCCGGTGTACGCCATTCTCAAGCTGGGGCCGGAAATGGACAAGTTCCGCGCCCCGGGCGGGTACGCGATCGAGCAACATATGGCGACTCTTCCCACCGATGCCGAGCACTATTCCATGAAGTGGGATGGGGAATGGCACATCACCTACGAAGTGTTCCGCGATCTGGGATTCGCCTTCGCGGCGGTCCTGATCCTGATCTACGGCCTGGTGGTGGGATGGTTCCAATCCTTCGTCACGCCGCTGGTCATCATGGCGGCCATTCCGTTTTCGCTGGTCGGCATCCTGCCCGCGCACGGTCTGATGAATGCATTTTTCACCGCAACTTCCATGATCGGATTCATTGCGGGAGCGGGAATCGTAGTGCGCAATTCCATCATCCTGGTGGATTTCATCGAGCTTCGCCTGCAGGAAGGGATGCCGCTGGATCAAGCGGTGATCGACGCCGGAGCGGTGCGCTTCCGTCCCATGATGCTGACCGCCGCGGCGGTGGTGGTGGGCGCCAGCGTGATCCTGTTCGACCCCATCTTTCAAGGTCTCGCCATCGCCCTGATGGCGGGAGAAGTCGCCTCTCTGGCGCTGTCGCGCATGACAGTGCCCATTGTCTACTTTGTGGTGAATCGAAGGAGAAGAACCGTATGACCATCGAACGTTACTTGCGCATGATTGCCGGCTTCTTTGTTATGCTGAGCTTGGCCCTCGGTTATTGGGTCCATCCCGCATGGTTCCTGTTCACGGCTTTCGTGGGCTTGAACCTGTTCCAGTCGGCGTTTACCAACTGGTGTCCCATGATGAGCATCCTCCGCAAGGCGGGTGTCGGAGGTTCGCCTAAGCTCTCGTAGGCAGACTTTGGATCGGAGAACGGGAAATGAACTATCCTGTTTGGGACGTCGCGTTTGGCACGGGGTTGCTGATTGCGATCGTCTCCATTCTGCACGTGTTTGTGTCGCATTTTGCGGTAGGCGGCGGTCTTTTCCTTGTTTTGACGGAGCGCAAGGCGCTGCGGCAAAACGATATCGGAGTTCTGAGCTGGTTGCGAACGCATACCAGGTTTTTCGTACTGGTCACGGTCGTATTCGGAGCCATCAGCGGAGTGGGCATCTGGTTCACCATCGGGCTCGTTCATCCTTCGGCCACCAGCAGCCTGATTCACGCCTACGTCTGGGGATGGGCGATCGAATGGGTGTTTTTCTTTATCGAGATTACCGCCGCCTTGCTGTACTTCTACGGGTGGGATAAGCTGACGCCGCGGCTGCACCTTTGGTATGGCTGGATTTACTGTATCGCCGCATATGGCAGCCTGGTGATCATCAACGGAATCATCACTTTCATGCTGACTTCGGGAAAGTGGATTCAGACGCATGAGTTCTGGGCGGGCTTCTTCAATCCCACTTACTTCCCCTCGCTCGCGTTACGGACTGCCATCGCCCTGGCATTGGCGGGCGCCTACGCCCTGGTCACGGCCAGCCGGCTAAGGGACGCGGCTCTCAAAGCGCGACTCGTCAAATGGAGCGTGACATGGACTCTGCCGCCGTTGGCGATCATGCCCGCGCTGGTGTGGTGGTACATCCGGCGCATCCCGCCGGAACTTTGGAACAGCACGCGGGGGGCCATGCCGACGGCCTCGCACGGTGCTGTCGCGGCCGCCGTTCTCGCGATTGGGACCTTCGTGTTGGTTCTGCTCACGTTGGTCAAGCCGGCCCGCTTGCGGCTTGCCTATAGTCTGACCATTATGCTGGCGGCGCTCGGCACGATGGGCGCTTTCGAGTTTGTCCGGGAAGCCATTCGCAAGCCATTCGTGATTGCGAATTACCTTTACGACAATTCGCTGTATGCCACCCCGTCGGCCACGGACGGCGGATTCTCCGTCGAAGCCGTCGATCGGGCAGGCGTGCTGAACACCGCCCGCTGGGTGCAACCGCCGGCGCCGGGCAAGGGGGCCGATGTTGCCGCCGGCCGGCAGATCTTCAGGGTCGAGTGCCAGAGTTGCCATACGGCGGATGCCTATCGCGGCATGCGACAGCTTCTGACGGCGCGACAATGGGACCGGCCGGCGCTCCACGCCATGTTGGCAAGTCTCGACCTGATGCACAACGGCGTCATGCCGCCGTTTGCCGGCACGGATACGGAGCGCGATGCGTTGAGCGCGTACCTGGCGACGCTCTACCAGGCCGGCGCGCCGCCCTCGGACGGACAGCGTCTTTTCCAGCAGAACTGCGCGACCTGTCATGAGGCTGCGCCCGGAGATTCCGCGATCGTTACGATTCGCGCCCTGGATGCCCAGACGGCGTCCGATAGCTTGAGTAGTCTGCCTGCGCTGTTCGTTCGAATGCCCGACTTGAGGCTCAGCGAACAACAGCGCATCATCCTGGTTCAATGGATCAAAGCACGGTTTTCAGAGGCCGCCATGACGCCTCGACATTCCGCGGCAGTCTATGCCGCAATGAGGTAGCCGAAGATGCCCTTACACAATCCCGTTCCCATGTTGGATCCGATTCCTCTCCCTGCTCCTTATTGGGTCTTCAAGCTGCTCCTGGCGGTGACCTTCACACTGCACATCCTCGCCATGAACTTCATGCTGGGCGGCATGGCGCTGGCTTTGGCGAGCCGGTGGAGCGGCAGCCGCGAACGCGCCAATCGGCTGTTCACCGACGTCGCGACAAAGCTGCCTGCGCTGTTGCCGGCAGCCGTGACCCTGGGTGTCGCTCCGCTGCTGTTCCTCCAGGTGATGTACGGACAATTCTTCTACACCTCCTCGGTATTGATCGCGTGGCCCTGGTTTCTGGCGTTGGTGATGCTGATGTTGGCTTATTACGGGGTGTACTACGTTTCCGCCCGGACGCACCGCCAGGCGGGATCGGGGCGTGGAGTGCTGCTGGCAAGTTTTCTGCTGGTCACCGTCATCGGGTTTCTGTTCAGTAATAACCTGACACTCAGCCAGACGCCTTCCGCCTGGGCCGGCAAGTACTTCGCCGACCCAAGCGGCTGGAACCTCAATCTTTTGGAACCCACGCTGCTGCCGCGATACCTGCATTTCTTCACGGCGGCGGTGGCTGCCGGCGGACTGCTGCTGATGCTGGTCGCGTACTTCAAACGGGAGAGTGACCGGGACTACCGGCGGTACGTGTCCCGTTTCGGGGGCAGGGCGTTTGAATTCGCCACCATGGCTCAGTTCCCCATCGGTCTCTGGTTCCTGGTGAGCCTGCCCCCCGGCCAGCGAATGCTGTTCCTCGGCGATAACGGTCTGGCAACGGCGCTGCTGGCAGCGGGCATCGCCGGCGCGGCAGCCACGGTCCTGGTGGTGGAGCGCGCGCTCAGGCAGGACAATTACCTCCTGGGGGCGATTGGCGGAACGGGAATCACCGCTTTGGTGGTGCTCGCCATGGCGGTGATGCGCGACATCCTGCGGGACGACTATCTGAAACCATACTTTCACCCGGAGCGGTTTGTGGTTCAGACGCAGTGGACCGTTCTGCCGCTGTTCCTGGCAGTCTTCCTGGGCGGAGTGGCCCTATGGGCCGTGATGTTGTGGCGATATCCGTTCAGCGCCGCCGTCAAGCCGCAGGCACAACGCTCGGGAGCGGAACGATGAGAGACAAACCGCTGCTTCTGACCGTACCGGCACTTTGGCCCTGTTTCTGCGCGAAGCGCGGCGGCGGCCACACCGCCGCCGCCGGCGAGCGGACGGTTCCGGACGGCGCGAGCCGCTGGATAGAGCCTTCAGGAGATACGTATGTCTGACTATTGGGTCCTGTTACTGTTGGCGGCGTATATCATTCTGCTGCGTTGGATCCTGCCGCGGTTTGGGGTGCAAACTTGAATGTCCAAATCTTGCCGCGTCGGGTCTCGACGCGATGACGCGGAATCGAAACCACCGGATCGGGAGACGGCCGTGAAATAGACGGTGCGCGGCTCCGTTCCGCGGCCGGGCGGGGGCGTCAGCGGCCGCCGGCGGCGCTGCCCGGCTCGGACGGATAATCCTTCGAGTACCAGTCCGCAAACATGTTGGTGGGGATATTCAGCACGCGCACCCGCGTGAAGCCCATTTCCTTCAGCGCCTGAAACGCCGGCCGGACATTGGGGCATTTGTCCATCGGACAGCAGCCGCAATAGATCACGATGTCGCTGTCTTTGGCCATGCCGGCAACGGCCTTCTTCAGAGCGTCCATGCCTTCGGGCCGCGACGTAGGGCCGGCCAAAATCGCATGTGGGATATGCCTGGCGCGATACAAGACGGGAAAAGCCACGCACAGGATCACCGGGCGCCTGGCGGACGCCGATCGCAAAACCGGCGCCAGCGCCGCCGGATCGAGCAACGCCGATTTTGACCAGGGATCCGCGCCCTGTTGGGCGAAGCACAGCACTCCCAAAAGCACCGGCAGCGCCAGCTTTGTCCCTGCGCGTCCGTATTTAACCCGGGCCGGCAACACTGTCCACCGCCCTTCGCAGTTTCTGATTGACAGCTCCGGCCATCGGTTGCATGCCTGAATTGCCGGTCAAGGAGAGCAACTTCTCCGCATCCACGACTCCCAGGTGAACCTGCCCGTTACGCTCGTACGCCACGGCGTTGCAGGGAAGCAGCAACCCCAGGTCGATTTCCTCCTGGAGGGCCTGGTACGCCAGGGTGGGATTGCACGCGCCCAGGATTACATAACGCGGGAATTCGACCCCAAGCTTTTCCTTCAGCTTGGCTTGCATGTCGATTTTGCACAGTACGCCGAAGCCTTCGTTCTTGAGGCCGGCTTCCAGCCGCGCCACCGCGTCCTCGAACGGGAGGTTCGCGGTTCTAACGTAACCGTATTCCTGAGTTTGCGAGGCTTGCACCGCATTCACTCCTTTTTTGAGGATAGCGCCAAACCTACCGTCAGCACCGGGCATGGCGCATGGCGCACCGTTCTTAGGGTGGTGGTTCCCAGAACCATTCCGTCGAAGAACCGCCGGCGCGCCGCTCCCAACACCACCAGGTCGTACGATTCCTGCGTGGCGAGTTTCACGATCTCCTCGGCCGCATCTCCATGGCGCTCCAATTCGCGGATGGAACACCGCGACCGCTCCTCCGCGGGAACCCAACTGCGCAGATCGGAGACTGGCCCGCTTCCCGCGGCCTCGTGTACGTGAAGCACCGTCAAGCTGGCGTCGAAGCAGGCGCTGATGCCGGCCGCGAAATTCAGGGCTTGCCGCGATAATTCCGTGTCGTGAACGGGACACAGCACGCGACGGATGTCCTGGCGCGGCGCGCATCGTACGGTCAGCACCGGCACTGGACTTTCCCGCAGGACGCGCTCCGCCACCGACCCCAACATCCAGCGGTTGAGACCGCTCCGGCCATGCGTCCCCATCACGATCAGACTGGCATTCGTTTGCGCTGCCAACCGCTGGATGCCATCGGCGGGAAGCGCTTCGATCACCCGAACTTCCACCCCGGCGGCGCCCTCGCGCAAAGTGGATCGCACGAAGGCGGCCAGCGACGCTTCCGCTCCTGCGAGCGACTCCCGGAACTCCGCCTGTAGCTCGGCTACCCGGCCCACCGTAAAGTAAGGCGGCGCCTCCAACCAGTTCGCGTACATCGCAATCGCCTTGGCGCCCTCGCAGCGCCTTGCCAGCAGCGACGCGGTACCGAGTGCGTGGGCCGAAATCTCGCTGAAATCAACCGGCACGAGGATTCTCTCGAACGCGTGTGCTCGCATGGCGGCCTCCGCTTTTAATGATGCAGGCTGGGGGCGGACGTGACACGGATTCGGGCGGCGCACGTTCCTCCGGCTCGGGACGTTAGCGCTGCGCCCAATATTGATGGCGGGCTTGCACCGCAAGGCCTTTCTGCTTCAAGGTCAGTTGAATGGTGCGGAACTCGGAAATGGTGGCCGGCTTGTCGGAAACATAGCCCAGGTTGTACTGGTTGCGCAATTCCTCCTGCAGGATCTCGAAGATGCGGTCCACCGGCTGCTTCTTCGAGACTTCGAAAAAACTGCCGCCGCTATCTTCCGACATGCGCTGCAAGGCGCGCTTGCCTTCGTTGCCGGGGCCGAAAAACCCGTAAGCGCCGGGGTCGGAGTACAGAATGGAATAAATGAGCGTGTCGGCGCGCTGGGCCGCTTCCACGGCGTCCTGCAAGCTGACGTGGCTGCCGAAATCCACGCCGTCGGACAGCACGATGAGAGCTTTGCGGCCCTTCAGCTTGCTCATCGTTTCTTCCGATGCGCGGGCCACGGCGTCGAAAAGCAGCGTGCCGCCGCCGTTCTGCCGGATCACCTGTTGCATGGTCTCGGTGTCCACGTAGGCCAGCGCGT
>Ga0181530_10002045_pt1 | contig 24597 bp, 22 predicted proteins | sample PEATcosm2014_Bin_42_FD_119769 | JGI IMG/M metagenome (GOLD analysis project Ga0181530, IMG submission 119769) | Peatland microbial communities from MTU Mesocosm Facility, Houghton, MI, USA - PEATcosm2014_Bin10_60_metaG | ecosystem: Environmental > Terrestrial > Soil > Wetlands > Peat | place... | reverse complement strand
GGGGTGAGCCTACCTATATCCTCACTCGGCGGAGTGGTCTGCTTGGACTTGGCTCTTTGGTGACCTACCGACGCCGACTCGAGTGAGCGCCTCCTGCGACTGTCAGACGGCGACGCAATGACGCCCCTTCCCGGCCCTTTTGGCCCTGTACATGGCGGTGTCGGCTGACTTCATCAGCTGCGCGGCGGTCTGACCGAAAGCGTCGGTGAACGCGATTCCGACGGAGGCACCGATCTCCGCGACTCCGGTCGCAAGAGAGAACGGCTCTGCGAGGCTGGCGACGATCCGCTCGGCGATCCTCTCGACCACTTCCAGCGACGCCGCCTGCTCGAGCAGGATAGCGAACTCGTCGCCACCGAGGCGTGCGACGGTGTCGGTGGCGCGGACGCAGGAGTTGAGCCTGCCGGCCACCTGGACGAGGAGCTCGTCCCCGGCCCCGTGGCCGAAAGTGTCGTTGATCTTCTTGAACTCGTCGAGGTCGATGTAGAGCAGGAAGACGAGGTTCCCCGCCCGCGCCGCGCGGTGGTAGGCGCCGTCGATGTGGTCGACGAACAGCGCCCGGTTGGCGAGACCCGTGAGCGGGTCGTGGAAGGCCTGGTGCACCAGTTCGTCCTGGGCGCCTGCCAACAGAGCCAGGTCCTCGTGCAAACGGCCGTTCTGCAGGGCGAAACCGAGTTGCTTCGCGAGCGTGCCGAGAAGCTGCAGATCGGTCTCGCGGAAGTCGCCGACGAATTTGTTGCGGTGGGCCACGACGAGATAGCCGAGCGAGGAGGCGTTGTCCGCCCCGGGGACCGCCACGCCCATGCCTGTGGGCCTGTCGTCACCTTCGATGTAGCGGGCCAAGGGCGTGTCCACGCCGAGATCCTTGGTGACGAGGACGTTGTCGGTGCTCAGGGTCTCCGCGAGTCCGGGCGGCAGTGACTCGACGGGGATCGCCTCCATGACCTCGTCGGCCACGCCGTTCACGGTTCTCGTGACGAGGGCCGGGTTGCCCGGGGCCGTCGGCAGGAGCGTGAGCTCCACGAGGCTGGCGTGGAACATCCGGGCGAGGTGGGCGAGGAAGTCCACGGCACCGGTGTGGACGCTCTTGGAATGGCTGAGGATCCGGGTCGCCGCGAAGAGGTTCTCGATGTCGCTCAGCTGTCTCCGCCGGGCTATCTGGGCGCGGTAGGCGGCGATGCTGAGCAGGACCGGGATCGGGATCGTCAGGAGCAGCACCGGGGCGGCGACGGTCATGACAAGGACGATCGTCGCGATCACGCCGTTGCCGAGCGCTATGACCGCCACCATGGGTGCTGTTGACGCCAAGCCCTCCGTGACGATGGTGAGGTCGGCCTCCGACAGGTACATCGCGGCGGATATCTCGATGTTGGAGAGCTCGTTCAGCAGTGCCACCATCACCAGGTAGCCGAGGACGCTTCGCGTGGAGAAGATGGCGTTCGGCTGGATCATGAAGCGCAGGAGCGCGTAGTACAGGGGAGTCGCCAGCAGTTGGGCCCCGAAGTTGAAGATCACCTGCACGGGCGCGCGTCTCTGGGCGGCCTGGAGGATCCCGAGGCTGCACGCCATGGCGAGTGCCGTCACGAAGGGGCTCGTGCCCATGAGGGCGACGATGATGACGGCGTCGTTGAGCGTCAGGACGACGTTGGTCTTGCGGATCGGCAGTTCCACGCTGGCGAGCTCCGCGGCCATCGCAAGGAGGATGATCCCCCACCACGGGATGGCCGGGACATTGCTGGCGGATATGGCCGGCGCGTCGCTAAGGGGCCCGAACACGACCGCCAGCCCGCCCGCGAGGACGAGCAGCACGTACAGCCAGAGCCGGACGGGCTGACCGAAGGCGCGACGACGAGCAGCCACCGGTTGAGACGGGACGTCAACGGGCGCGGGCATCTCGGCACCTCGACCGAGGGGCGTCCTCAAGGCGGGACGCGCCTGTTCTCAGCGGGGGAGTGCGTTCCCGCGGGCACAGCCGAGAGCCGCGGGCCGCCCTTGTCAGGGGCGTGTCGCGATCACCCGACACAGTCGCGAAGGACCGGACCTGGCACATGTTGTCGACCCGTCTTCAGCTGATCCTGGGCAACGACGTCCGTATGGACTTGGCCGGCATGACCGCCGGGAAGGAATCGAAATCAAGGTTCGGCCGTCCGCGATGGCGAACTGGCCCAAGAGCAAACCCCTCAGCGACTTCGGTGAGGTACGTCAATCTGATCATCACCCGCGAAGCCCCCCGGAGCGGCACGATCGCGCCGAGAAGGCGCCTGATCGGCCCGGCAATGTCGGTCCGGTCATCGAAGGACCACCCTTCTCCAAGATGTCGAAAGGCTCTCGCACGGTCCTGGCTCCCTCGCAGCGCTGCCCGAAACAAAGGGTTCTCCTCATCCTCTGTTATCGGACGGAACACGAGTCGGCTTTAGGCCTCAACTTGCCCGCGGACCAGGTGTCGCCGGGATCGACTACCCACTCCCGGTTGGCCGGGGGGAGCTGCTCCGGCGGTCTCCCGGCTGGAGCGCCCCGCTTGTGCCCGGCACCTCGGACTGCGGCCTTGCGCCCGGGGTCGGGAAAGGCGCAGAGTTCGTTGTAGGTGTCGGGCCCGCTCGCCGGGCCCGTCGCCGGCCCAGTCGACAGGAGAAGCCGCGTGCAGCTGGTCGTCGTACCCATCGAGAACCCTGAAGACCTGAACGTGATCCTGGGCCAGGCGCACTTCGTCAAGACCGTCGAGGACCTCCACGAGACCCTCGTCGGCTCGAGCCCCCACCTCCGTTTCGGCCTGGCGTTCTGTGAGGCGTCCGGCAAGTGCCTGGTCCGCCGTTCGGGCAACGACCCCGAGCTCGAGGACCTGGCCGTGCGCAACGCCCTCGCACTCGGCGCGGGCCACTGCTTCGTCGTGTTCGTCCGCGACGGCTACCCGGTCAACGTGCTCAACCAGCTGAAGCAGGTTCCCGAGGTTTGCAGCCTCTACTGCGCCACCGCCAACCGTGTCGAGGTCGTGCTGGCCGAGACGGAACTCGGACGGGGCGTGCTCGGTGTCATCGACGGTTCGGGCCCGCTCGGTGTGGAGACCGAAGCGGACGTCTCCGACCGTAAGTCGCTGTTGCGCGCTATCGGCTACAAACTCTGAGCCCGGAGGTAGGCGCCGCGATGTCCCATGCCCTGATCGTCTTCCGGCATTCCAAGTCCGACTGGTCGGCGGACTCCGGCGGTTCGGACCTCGACCGGCCGTTGGCGAAACGGGGCCGCAAGTCGGCGAGAGCCGCCGGCCGCTTCCTCGCTTCGACAGAGGTGCCCGAATCGGTCATCAGCTCCCCGGCGCGGCGCGCGAGGGCGACGCTCGAGCTGGCGAGCGAAGCCCGGGACTGGGACTGGTCCGTGCGCGAGTCGGTCGCCCTCTATGACGAGGGCGTCGAGGGATTGCTGGCCGAGGTCCGCCGGGAGCCGGAGTCGACGCGTCTGTTGATGGTGGTGGGCCACGAGCCCACCTGTTCGGAAGCGGTCCAGTTCCTGATCGGCGGCGGTGTGGTCAGAATGCCGACGGCGGCCCTGGCCCGCATCGATTTCCTGGTGGCGGAGTGGGGCGAGGTCAGCGCCGGGACCGGCGTGCTCTCCTGGCTCGTGACGCCTCGCGTGATCGGGGCCTAGTCCGCGTGGCGCTCACCTCGAGCCCCGGCGGTGCGACGGGGGCAGGTTCTCCGGACCCGCGCCGGAGACCCGTCCTCGAGTGTGCCGGGCTCACCAAGAGCTTCGGCACGCGCCTCGCCGTCGACGGCATGGGCTTTCGCATCTTCGAGGGTGAGGTCTACGGCCTGCTCGGGCCGAACGGCGCCGGCAAGACGACGACCATGAAGATGGTGTGCGGCCTCCTCGAGCCCGACCAGGGGACCATCACGATCGCCGGCCAGCAGGCGATCGGCAATCTCGATGTGAAGGCGCTGATCGGCTATGTGCCCCAGGACGTGGCCCTCTACCCCGACCTCACCGCCCGGGAGAACCTCGAGTTTCTTGCCCGGTTGTACAAGCTCGGGCGCCGCACCGTGGCCGCCCGGGTCGACGAGGCCCTCGAGCTGACCGAGCTGACCGACAGGCGCAACGACCGGCTCGACTCGTTCTCCGGCGGCATGAAACGGCGCATGAACATCGCGGCCGGACTGCTCAACCACCCGAAGCTGCTCGTGTTGGACGAGCCGACGGTCGGCGTCGATCCCCAGAGCCGCCACGCCATCTTGGAACGGGTGCAGGCCTTCGGGCGCGAAGGCCTGGCCGTGGTGTACACGACGCACTACATGGAGGAGGCCGAGCGTGTCTGCGACCGTGTCGGGATCATCGACCACGGCCACCTGATCGCGGAAGGGACCAGGCGCGAGCTCGTGGCCCAGCTCGGCGAGCAGGACCGCATCTCGCTCAGCGCGACGGGAGACCTCGAACGCCTCGCCGAGGCCTGCCGCGGCGTCACGGGGGTCACCAATGCCGCGACGGCCGAGAACTCCGTTCACCTCGTCGCCGCGGAGGGCCGCCGCCTCCTGCCGGCGATCTTGGAGGCAGCCGACGCAGCCGGGATCGCAGTGACGAGCGTCGACGTCGTCGAGCCCGACCTCGAGGCGGTGTTCTTGAACTTGACGGGCACCGCGTTGCGCGAGTGAGGCCGTGCGCACAGCTCTCGCCATAGCACGCAAGGACCTGCGTCAGCGCATCCGCGACCGTTCTGCGATCGTCGTCGGCGTCATAGCCCCCGTCGTGATCGCGGGTCTCATGAGCCTGGCGTTCAACGGTGTCAACAACTTCCACTTCACACTCGGCCTGGTCGAGCTCGATCACGGCCCGGTGGCGGCCCAGCTTGTCAGGGCGCTCGACGCTCCCCAGCTGAAACGGGTCATAACCCTGCGGACGGTCGGCACACCGGCACAGGCGTCCTCGGAGATAAGAAGCGGCGTGCTGGCCGCGGCGCTCGTGATCCCGGCGGGGTTCTCGTCCTCGGTGACCGGCCAGCATCCCGACGCCTTGACGACGCTCACCTCGAACAACGCCACGATCGCAGGCGACGTGGCCACGTCGGTGGCGAGTTCGTTCGTCGCCCAGGTGAACGCCGACCGCCTTGCTTTCGCCACCGCCGTGGCCGCCGGAGCACCCAAGCGCGACACCTCGCAACTGGTCGGCCTCGTCGCGGGGCTGCGGATCCCCCTGCAGGCCGTCGAGCGCCCCATCGGTGCCCACGAGCTGAAGGTGATCAGCTACTACAGCCCCGGGATGGCGATCTTCTTCCTGCTATTCACGATCAGCTACACCGCCCGCAGCTTCTTCGTCGACCGTTCCCAGGGCATGATCGAACGGATGCGGGCGGCCCCGGTCCGCCCCGTCGAGATACTGGCCGGGAAGGCCTTGTCCGTGTTCGTCTACGGCGTGGTCAGCCTCGCGACCATCGGTGTCGTCACCACGGCGGCCTTTGGGGCCGACTGGGGCGCGCCGGCGCCGGCAGCGGTGCTCGGCCTGGTTCTCGTCTTCTCGGTGATCTGCCTCACGGCCCTCACCATCGGCCTCGCCCGGACCCAGCGCCAGGCCGAGGGCATCGGCTCGATCGTCGTTTTCGGCCTGGCACTCTTGGGTGGCAACTTCTTCTTCATCTCGAGCGCACCTTCGACCATCAAGCACCTGGCGCTGCTCACCCCCAACGGCTGGGCGATCCGTGGCTTCACGGACCTCGCGACCATCGGGGGAGGCTTCGCCACGATCGTCGAGCCGGTCGTGGCCATCCTGATCTTCAGCGCCGTCATCGGTGCGGCCGCGCTGAGCCTGGCTCGGCGCGCGGTGACCTCGTGAGGGCGCTCGCCATCGCGCGGGCCTCGAGCCGCCGCGTGCTGCGCGACCGGGTCTCGTTGTTCTTCCTGATCGTCCTGCCCATCGTCGTCATCGTCATCGTCGGCGCGGTCGCGCAGGGGTTCAACACCTTTCGCGTGGGCGTGGTCAACCTCGACGGGACCCAGGCGAGCCGGCAGCTCGTGGCCGAGCTCAGCGACGCCCCGGGGCTGGCGGTCGTCGCCTACCCCGACCTCGCCTCGCTCGACAAGGCTGTGGGGCGTTCGGAGATAAGCGCCGGGGTCCTGGTCCCCCGCGGGTTCGCCGCCGGCATGGTCGGGGGCAGGGCGGTCACCGTCGCGGTGATCGCCGAGCAGGCCAACAACACCCAGCAGGCGGCGGCCACGCGGGTCACCTCGGTCGTCGACGCCTTCGGCGGCAGGGTGGAGGCAGCCCAGTTCGCCACCCGCTACGCGGGCAGCTTTGCCGAGAACCTCGCCCGGGCGGGGTCGCTCTCCTCGCGCACGCCGGGCGTCGGGCTTCGCGCGGAGCTGGTCCCCACCGCGCAGGGCAGCCTCCCACCCGGCTACGAGTACAGCGCACCGACCGAGCTTGTGCTGTTCGTGTTCTTGATGGCGATCGCGGGCGGCGCCACCATCGTCGAGACGCGCCGCCTCGGCATGTTCGAGCGCATGTCCGCGGCACCCGTGCGCCCCCGGACCATCATCGCCGGCGAGTCGATCACCTACATCGTGATCGCGGCGGTACAGTCCGCCGTCATCGTTGTCGTCGGCACGGTCGTGTTCGGCGTGTCCTGGGGGAACCCCTGGGCGGCCGCCGTGCTGCTCGTGGCATGGTGCCTCGTTGGCGCCGGCGCCGGGATGGTCGCGGGCACGGTCTTCCGGACACCGGAGCAGGCGAGCGCCATAGGCCCGATCGTCGGGATCGTGTTCGCGATGCTCGGCGGGTGCATGTGGCCCCTTTCGATCGTCTCGACCACGATGCGCGAGGTCGGCCACGCCACACCGCAGGCCTGGGCTGTCGACGCCTGGACCAACCTGTTGTCCAATCACGGGGACCTCGCCTCGATCTCGCACGAGATCGGCATTCTCGCCCTGTTCGCGCTGGGCTTGTTCGCGCTCGCGACATTCAGGCTGAAGGCGATGCTGGCGGCCCGGGGCGCCTGACCGGGCCGGCGGGCACCGGGGCCGAGTCGAAAGGCGGGCAAAGTACTGTTGTTCTAGCCCGCGGCTAAGCTCGCGGTATGCCTCCGGACCAGTTGCTGATCGACGCGCCGCGTCTCAACGCAGAGCTCGCAGACCCGAAGCTCCGCGTCATCGACGCCACGGCGTTCCTCGTGCGGGAGGTCCCCGACGGGCCCTACACCGTGGAGAGCGGCCGTCGCCGCTACGACGGGGCCCACATCCCCGGAGCGGTCTTCGCCGACATCCCCGGCGAGCTCTCGGACCCCGACTCCCCCTTCCGCTTCACCCTGCCGCGGCCGGACCATTTCGCCCGCGCCCTGGGAGCCCTCGGTGTGGGGCCGGCCACCCGCGTCGTCGCCTACGCGCAGGAGTCGCCGATGTGGGCCTCGCGGCTGTGGTGGCTCCTGCGGTACTTCGGGTTCGACGACGTGCGGGTGCTCGACGGTGGCCTCGGCGCGTGGCGCCGGGCCGGTTACGAGGTGAGCTCGGCGGCGCCGGTGATCGAGGTGGCGCGCTTCGAGGCGCGGCCGCGGCCGGAGCTGTTGGCCACGAAGGACGATGTCCTGCGGGTCCTGGGCGGCGAGCCGGCGTGCCTCGTCAACGCGCTCACGCCGCGGGCCTTCCGGGGCGAAGGGCCCGGTGCCTACTCGAGGCCGGGCCGCATCCCCGGATCGGTGAGCGCACCGGCACAGGCCCTCTTCGACCCGGAAACCTGGTGCTTCCGGCCGCGCGACGAGCTCGTGGGCGAGCTCGGCCCCTTGCTCGGGACCGATCCGGGCCTGCCCGTCATCGCCTACTGCGGCGGGGGCATCTCGGCCACGGTCGACATCTTCGTGCTCTCGATGCTCGGCCGCGACGACGTCGTTTTGTACGACGGGTCGCTCACCGAGTGGAGCGCAGACCCGGATCTCCCCCTCGAGGTCGGCTGAGACCGTTGGGGAAAGCGGTCGTGTTCGACTGCGACGGCGTTCTTGTCGACAGCGAGCAGGCAGTATTCGAGGCCACCTCGGACTTCTTCGCCCGCCGGGGCGTCCCCGGCCTTGCCGCGGGCCCTGATTCCCCCCTCTACGGGGCGTCCATCGACAAGACGGTCGCGGAGCTGGAACGACTGAGCGGAACGCCGGTCAACCTCGACGAGGTGGTCCACGAGCTCGACGCGGAGATCCGCGCGGTCGTCGCCCGCGGCGTGCGTGCCATGGACGGGGCGGTCGAGCTCGTCTCGGTGCTGGCCGGATCGTGGCCGCTCGGGGTGGCGTCCAACGGTTCGCGCGAGACCGTGGAGGCGACGCTGCGGGCGGCCGCCATCCCGGACGTCTTCGACGCCGTGGTCACCCTCGAGGCACCGCTTCGGCCCAAGCCAGACCCCGACATCTACCTCCGCGCCTGCGAGCTGCTCCGCGTGGCGCCCGAGGCTGCGATCGCGCTGGAGGACTCGGTGCCCGGGGCACGCGCGGCGGGTGCCGCCGGCCTCTTCGTCGTCGGCGTGGGCCCGACGCCGGGGCTCGGGTCCGTGGTTGACTCGCTCGTGGCCGATCTCCGCGACCCGGAGCTGCTGGAGCTCTTGGGGCTCGAGACGCTCGAGGTCTAGGCTCCGGCCCCGCTTCCCGGCCGCCTACGGCGCCGCGGGCCCTACGACGGGGTCGTACTGGGCCGTCTTGGTCACGAAGTTCCGGTAGCGGGTGCGGATGTCCTCCAGGTCGTTCGGCTCGGTCACGGACTCCTCGGCGCTGCGCATCACCATGTCCGCCTGGCGGGCGAGCACCTGGCGCTGCTTGGTGGTCGTGGTCTCCTCCATGACGCGGGTGAGGGCGTCCAGCAGGTGGATGATCACGACCGGCATGCCCCGGGCCGCCTGGCGGATCTTGTCGAAGGCGCGGTTGGCCGTGCGGGTGTAGGAGGGGTCGGGCTCGATGAGACGCACGTGGCCGGACCGGTCCCTGTAGACGCCTTTACCGATTGTCGCATGGGAGATCCGCCGCAGCCCCACCGAGAGCCAGTCGATGCAGGTCACGGCGGTGAAGGGGTCGTTCACCGCCGGCGAGAGGGCGCGGACGGCGATCTCCACGAGCTGGTCGATGGCGAACACCGGCTCTTGCATCAAGGTCCGGTGCGGCCCCGTCGCATGTGCCTTGGCGAGCGCGGCGGCCACCCGCGGGGCGGCCTCGCGCGGCCAGACCGTCGCGAGCGGCCGTCCCGCGGCGATGAAGTGGCCGGGCCGGTGAGCGAGGCGGATGACCGCATCGGTGTGCGTCGCGATCCTGACCAGCTGGGCGTAGCCGACGAATTGCAGGTAGCCGCTCTCGACCGCGGGGACGGTGCCCCCCTCGGTGTCGAGCAGCCGGGACAGCTCGTCCACCGACTTGCCGTGGTCGGCGGAGGCGGGCCCGCTCTCGTCGGGCTTCTGTTCGGCGAGCTCGGCATCGATCTCGCGCAACAGGTCACGGGCGATGCCGGCGATCACCTCCGGCATCTGGATGGATCTGGCGATGTGGTTGATGAAGTAGATGAGGACCGCGAGGTCCACCAACAGCAGGGCTTCGGAGACGGCGATGGACAGGTGCGGCACGAACACGCCGCGCGGGCCGCCGATGGCGACGGCGCCGAGCGCGAGCGTGGAGTAGACGAAGGTGCCGACGAACACCCCGAGGGTCACCTGGTTCCCGACATCGCGGACGAAGTTGCGCATCATGCGGGGACCGAACTGCTGGGACGCCAGGGTGAGGGCCAGGATCGTGATCGAGAACACGACGCCGACGACGGTGATCACCGCGGCGGCGATGGCGATGAGCACCTCCCGGCCGGCGTCCGCACTCTCCGTCCGCATCCAGAACGGGAGCGTGAAGTTGCCGTGGTAGGCGGCCCAGTCGATCGAGAACGTGATCGCGAACAGCACGGCGGCGACGACGACGAGGATCGTCGGTACGAGCCAGAAGGTCGTGCGCAGCGCCTCCCACCGCCAGCTGGCGAACTTGCGCCGCGACTCCCACGCCCGGGCGCGGTCCGACGGTGCTCCCGGCAAGCCGGGCGAGTTAGGAGCGGATGGGGGAAGTGGATCGGTGGTCATTGGGCCAGTCCTATGTTTGCCGACCAGTCTTCCCGGCGCGCCTTTGACTGGAAAGAGTACCGGCTGTGGCGGTGCTGCTTGATAGTGTCACGTCCTCGATCACGGCGTTCGTGCCGCGGCGATGGGGGAGGGGGACTATGACCGATACGCGAGTCGACACCTTGTCGACCGGAGCCGAAGCGGGGTCGGCGACCGTACCCGGAGGTGGTGCCGGTCCCGGTGTCGATGTGCCGCCGCGGCCGGTCATCCAGATCGTGCCGCTCAAGGGCCTGCCCGTGGTCGCGGTCGTCCTCGGCTTCCTCGTGGCGTCGATCGGCTTCAACTGGAGCTGGGGGCTCGATTTCAACCATGTCGCAGGCGGTGGCCTGTGGACGGGCATCGACCTGTTCGTCGGGCTCGTCGTCGGCCCGATCCTCGGGCGGCTCTCGATTCCGGCCCGGGCCGAGTTCTCGGCCAAGTTCATGCCGAAGATGGTGCTCGTCATGCCGACGCTCGTTGCCATGACGCTCGCCTCCGGGTTCCAGCTGGCACTCAACCTCGGCAACTTGAAGGCGTCGAGCCCGAACCACGCCTGGCTGATGGTGTCGTTCGTGGTGGTCGGCGTCATGGCCGTCATCGCGCTCGGCGTCCTCGAGCCGGCGAATATCGCGGTCCTGTTCGAGATGCGCAAGCCCCGGCCCAACGGCGAGGTGATCGCCAAGCTGATGAAGCGATTCATCTACACCGCCGGCATCACCGGCCTCATGCAGATCGCGACGCTCGTCATCATGACCCGGGTGGCCTCCCGATGAGCCTGTCGAACCCCGCCGCGTCGCCGGTGGCCTCCGCGCCACGGTTCGCGCCCGTCGCCGCGCTCGGCACGGCCGCCCTCGTTCTCATAGTCGTAGGCGGGGTCTACATGGCCTCGTACGCGCCGCGCCGGCCACCTCTCACCGCCCCGATCTGCCTCGCCGCGGCCAGCGCCGCCCTTTGCTGTGTGAACGTCGTCATGCTCATGCGCACGCGGGGCCTCGCCTGGGACAAGTTCTTCCTCGTGGGCCGCTGGACGTTGCTCTCGTACGTTATCGCGGCCGGGCTGATCGAGTTCGCGTTCGTCAAGGACCACACCCGGGGTGCCCCGCTCGTCGTGCTGACGGCGATGCTGGTGCTGTTCGCACTGGACGTCCCGCTGATAATCAGCTACACGGTCGCGCGCTACCAGTCCGCCCGGAGCGACGCCAGCTGATCCCGGCGCCCGGCGGTGTCACCTGCTGGCAGACGCGTCGGCGATGTTCCATGCTCGTGCGGTGGAGAGCCCTCCAGCAACCGGACCGGGAGCGGGGGAAAAGCACGAGGGCGACGAGCGCCCGGGCGGTGCGCCGCTAAAGGCGCGTGGGCGGAAGAGCACCTCCGGGGTGTCCTCGACCGGCGGAGAGTCGCTTGCGGTCGAGGGGCTCACGACGAGGAAGCGGAGCGAGACCTACGTCGCCCGGCGGTCGTCGGCGGTCTTCCTCGCCGGGCTGAGGTCTTTTCTCCTGCGCGTGTGGGAGGCGCGCTGGACGCTCAGGGTCATCTCCGTCACGGCCGCGGCGGCGGGCGCGACGTGGGCGGTCTGCCTCCCCTTCGGCGGCTTTGCGCCGGCTTTCGGAGCGGCGTCGGCTGTCTACGCCGTCCAGCTGACCGTGCGGACCTCGGTGCTCGACGGGGCGAGGCGCACGGTGCTCATGGGCCTGAGCGTGCTCTTGGCGGTGCTGATACTGAAGACCGTCGGCCTGTCGGCCCTCGCGGTCGTCGTCCTGGTCTTCGTTTCGCTCGCCGCCGGCCAGCTGCTGCGCCTCGGCGCCAGCGGCTCGCTCCAGATCCCCGGGACGTCCATCTTCATCCTCGCTCTCGGGACCTCCGTGAGCACTTCCGTCCTGCTCGACCGCGTCTGGGCCACTCTCGTCGGCGCCGTCATCGGAGCCGCCGCCTCCTATGTCGCCTATCCGGGAGACCCCCGCGCACGGGCGCACAGAGCCCTCGCCACGCTGGCCTCTTCGATCGCGGACCTGCTCACGGAGATGAGTGCCGGGGTGGCGCGCACGCCGAGCGCGACCGAGACCGAGGTGTGGCTGGCGACCTCGCGCGCCTTGGAGGAGGAGCTCGAGCACGCCCGCCCCCTGGTCGCCGAGGCGGTGGCGTTCCTGCGCGTGGACCCGTTCGGCCGCAAGACCGCTTCCGCCGAGCTGTCGCACGCGCTCGTGGCCCTCACGCACGCGGTGGCCCAGGTGCGTGCGATCGCGCGCACGTTGTTCGACCACCAGCTTGAGGGGGCACCACGGCTGCCTGCGGGCCTGGCCGAGGTGCTGGCGCGCACCGCCGTCGCCTACCGCGTCCAGGCGGAGTCCCTCGAGGGAGACAGCCCGAGCGTGGACGCCGCCCTCGATGCCGTCCGGCAGGCTCGCGGCGAATCGCTCCGCAGCCTCCGCCGCGTCGACGAGACGGGGGCGTGGGTGGTCTCCGGCGCGATACTCACCGAGGTCGACCGGATGGTCCGCCAGCTCGAGGGGGACGCTCCGGCGCTCGGTGTCGCGAGCGAGGCAGGCCCCGCCCGCCGCCGCCGATCGCGAAGCGCCCGCCGAGACCAGGGCTGACCGGCCTTCGCGAGAGGGAAAGCTCCGGCTCTCTCAGGTATCCTGCAGACAGCTCATCGCGAGTGACAGTGATCCGACCCTATTGGCCAGATCGGTGGTTCTTTGAACATGGCTGGCGAAGAGCCCCGCGAGCCGGGGGAGGCACTGGACGGCCTCGACGACAAGAAGTCGGAATTGGCCGTCCCGAAAAGCCGGGCCGCGGGAGCCTGGAAGAGCCTCGTGCCGGCGCTTGCCTTCGCGGCGGTGATCGTCATCTTCGTGGTGCAGAACCTTCACAAGGCGAAGATCAGCTTCCTGACCTTCTCGGGCAGTTTCCCGCTCGCGCTCGCCCTGCTTGTGGCCGCGGCACTCGGCGCGTTGGTCGTCTTCTTTCTGGGATCAGTGCGGATCGCCCAATTCCGTAAGGCTTTTCGGCGTCACCAAGCACAACACGACACGACTCGAGGCAAGAGATGACAATCGAGTACAAGGTGAAGGAGTGGCACACGGGGGCGGTTCACTCGGGCGAGACGGGGGCGTCCGGGCTGCAGGCCATGCTCAACGAGCCGGAGCTGTTCGGCTACCACCTGCACACCGTGCTGGGTGGACTCGACCAGTCGCTGCTGATCTTCGCCCGCCAGACCGGGGAGCCGGCTGCGCGAGAGCCCGCAGCCGATCCCGTAAGGGGCTCCGACATCCGCGGCTGAGCCCCACAAAAGGCGCGGAGGCTTTCGTTCCCTAGTAAGGATCGACCGAGATGGTTCCCGCGTTAGCCACGTGCTCGGTCCATCCCGACCCGTCGAAGTAGCGCAGTTCGTTGCGGCCCGTGGGATCGGTGAGCCAGGCCCTGAGCACGCTCGCCGGCGATGCCGATGGCTCCGATGCGCCCGGCACGCCGGTGTCGCCGACAGGCGACAGGCCGTTCGGTTCGCGGTACTCGGCGCCGTCTCGGCCGGGCGCGGCGCGCCCGGGCTGAAAGCGCGGCGACCAGGCGAAGATTGACAACAGCGTGCCGAAGATCGCCACGAAGACGATGGACATGAGCGTGACGAGGAAAGTGACAAATACGCTGACGATGCCCCAGACGAGGGGATGGATGTGCCAAGGGCTGGTTCCGGTGCGGCGCCTGTAGGCATTCGAGCGCACGAACGCCAGCATCCCGAAGACGATGCCCAAGATCAGGTACCAGCCTGTCCTCGGAATGATCAGGCCTGTCACGCGCACGACCTGAGTCTAGGCAAAGACGCCCCGGGAAAGGCGCGGACTCGCCGTGGGCCGTCGCGGCGCGTGTGGGCGGGTCCGGTCAGCTCGTGATCGGGAAGGAGCCGGTCATCGCCAAAGAGCCGCCGGCGGTGATCACGCAGCCTTCGTAGCCCTCGACGGCCTCGATCGCGGCCAGGCCCGCCTCGCCGGCCACGAGAAGGGCGGTCGCGAGGGCGTCTGCCAGCCAGAGCTCGGGCCCGGTGACGGTCGCCGACTCGCAGCGCGTCCCCGGCCGGCCGGTCCGGGGATCGATGACATGGTGCCCGCGCTCGTAACAGCCGGAGGTGGCGACAGCGCCCGGCGACGCGACGACGCAGGCGAGCGAGCCAGCCGCCTTGGGGTCGCGCACGCCGATCCTCCATGGCGATCCCGGCTCGGGGCCGCCGAAGGTGGCGAGGTCGCCGCCCGCACCCACGATCGCCGCCCGGACGCCGGCGGCACGCAGCTCGGCGAGTGCCCTGTCGGCCGCCCAGCCCTTCACGAGCCCCGTGGGGTCGATCCCCCCGGGCAGGCGCCACGGGTCGAAGCATCCACCGGAGAGATCGCGGGCGACGGCGCAGCGTTCCAGCACCTCGGCCATCTCGGCCGGTGCGTCGCCGAGAGTGATCTCGTTGCGGCGGAGAAGGCTCATCGGGCTGTTGGGCTTCCACGTGCTGAAGACCGCATCCGCCCGGTCGAGACGCGCGCATGCCCTCGCCAGGCCCACACGGGCCGCGTTCCCGTCGCCGTCGCCGACACGGACGTCGAAGGACACCATCGTCCCCATGACCGCGTGAACGTGACCGAGGACGGGGCCCGCCGGAGGATCGGCCGCTCCTACCGTGCCGGGCGCCCCGGGCGCGCGGGCGTTCATCTGGGACTACTTGAAGCCGAGCTTGTCCAGAGCCGCCTGCAGCGACTGGACGTAGGCCTGGCTCGTGAAGGTCGCGCCCGAGACGCCGCTTATGTTGGCGCTCTGGGCCCGGAGGGTCTCGCTTTGCAACAGGGGCTCCGCGTACGAGTTGACCTGGCTCGAGCGCGGATCAAAGGCGGTGTCGATCACGGGTTGGACATTGGTGATCCGGCTCCCGGTCACGGTCACCTCGAGCTCCAGCTCCCCGTAGCGGTACTGGATGTCGGCACCGAGGGCGCTGCGGGTCCCGGTCGGGGTGGTCGTCGTGGTCGAGGTGGAGCCCGAGACCGAGCCAGGTGTCGACGAGGGGGTCGTTGTGGTGGTCGAGCTCCCGCCTCCGGCACCTGCTGCGCCCGCGGGCGTCTTGGCGGTGCCGGACGCGCCCGGCAGGCCGGAGCGCAGGCTCGTGCCCATCGTTTCGGTGTGGAACCCGAGCACCGCGGCCAGTCCGGCGGCGGTTCCTGCGACGACGATCGGCATGCGCCTCATTCGGTGACCTCCAGGGCTCGAGACGGGTTGGGTGCGGTTCTGTTTCAGAACGCGAAGGACTCGGTGTGGATGGCGTCGGCGCCGACTCCCAGGCGCCGCGCGGCGCCGAGGATGCGGTCGGTGAAGCCTTCGGGCCCGCAGACGTACACGTCGCGCTCGGCGATGTCGGGGACGAGCCGGCCGAGCAGGCGGTGGTCGAGGCGCACCTTGTGCCGGCTCCCGACGAGGAGGTGCAACCGTCCGCCGCGTGCAGAGACGAGTTCCTCCATCTCGGCGTGGAACAGGACCTCTACGCGCGTGGGGGCGCGCAGCATGACCACGACGTCGACGCCGGCGGGCAGGTCCTCGAGGATGGCGCGCATCGGCGTGACGCCCACGCCGGCCGCGACGAGGAGGACCCTATCGGCGGTTCGGGCATGGGCCGTGACGACGCCGTAGGGGCCTTCGATGGCAACGCGCGTCCCGACCGGGAGGCGGGCGAGAGATTCGGAGAAGTCGCCGAGCGCCTTGACGGTCACCCGGAGCAAAGGCGGTCGCGGCAGCGCGGAGATGGAGTAGGGGTGGGCCTGCCACCAGAGGTCCTCGTGGAGGAAGCGCCACTGCAGGAACTGCCCACCGGACACGGGCAGGTGTTCGAGATGGCGTCCGGCGCAGATCACCGACACGACGCCGGGGCCCTCCTCGCGCACCTCGGCCACGCGCAGGCGGTGGTAGGCGGTGCGCCAAAGGGGAAGGCCCACGCGGTAGACGAGCACGACGCCCGCGGTCGAGGCCCAGACGACGACCCAGAACAGCCTGGCGAGCGGGTGCCCGACGAACGAGACGCCGTCGGCGAGCTGGTGGGAGAAGGCGAGGGCGACCGCCAGGTACGTGTACAGGTGCACCGCCCACCAGGTCTCGTAGCGCATCCGCGAGCGGGCGGCCCGGAACGAGGCGACGCCGGCCATGACCAGAAGGCCGAGCGCCACGGTCGCCATCAACACGTCGGGGTAGGACCTGAGCAGGATGGCGAGCTCGTGCCAGGGCCCGATCGACGCCTGCTCGGCGTAGCCGACCGTGATGAGCACGGCATGGCAGCCGAGAAGGACGATCGGCCAGGGGCCGAGGCGGCGATGCCAGCGCACGAGGCGGTCCTGGCCGAGGACGCCCTCCAGCCAGGGGAGCCTCGATATGAGCAGGAGCATGACGAGAAGCAGGTAGCTGCCCGACAAGCCGGCCATCTGGCCGGCCGCGGTCTCGATCCCGCCGGGTGCCGCGAGCGATCCCCGGGTCACGGCCGTCAACCCGAGGGCGAGCGTGACGCCGAACCCGACCGACGCCGCCGCCGTGACCGCATTGGCGGTCCACCGGCGCCGGGCGCGGCATGCGCGCGTCGCGGCCGTAGGCGCCGCGCCCGGCTGCGGTGCGTGGGCGTGCGCCGGAGCGACGCCGGTCGCGTTCGACATGGTCGGCGAGGCGAGCATTGGCAAAGCTTTGACTGGCCGCCTGGGTCGGGAGTGAAGGAAGCCTGGGAATCGGCTGTGAGTCAGGTCCCTCTCTTTCGTGCGCCCGTGCGGCTCACAGTCCGTAGAAGACGCGCTCGACCACTTTGCGGCATCGCCTCGTGACGCGGCGGTAGGACTCGCGCAGCTCGGTGGGGGTCGTCCCGAGGCTCCGGGCAAGACGCGACTGGAGATGAGCCTGGCTCGGCATGGCGTCCGCGCCGGCGCCGACCACACCCCCGGCCCCGGCCACGTAGCTCCCCACGAGGTGCCACCGGTTCCTCGTTCTCGCGCAGAAACGGTAGGCATCCCGGAGGGCGGCGGCATCGCCGGCCTGGAGCGCGCCGGCAGCTTCGAGCCGGTCCAGCGCGTCCCGGGTAGCGCTCGCCCGGGTGCCCGTCCGCAGCTGCAGCAGCTGCGCGGTCCACTCCACGTCGGTGAGCGAGCCGCGGCCGAGCTTCAGGTGGAATTGGGGATCGTCGCTGGGCGGGATCCGTTCGCGCTCGATCCGGGCCTTCATCCTGCGGATCTCCCGCTCGGCGGCCTCGTCGAGCGGGGTCGACCACACCGCCTGGTCCGCCAGCGCCACGAAGCGTTCGATCACCTCGTCGTCGCCGGCCACCGGCCGGGCGCGCAACAGGGCCTGTCGTTCCCAGGTCTCGCCCCAGCGCTGGTGGTAGCGCGCGAAGGCCTCGAGGCTGCGCGCGAGAGGGCCCTGGCGACCCTCCGGGCGCAGCGAGGCGTCGATCCGGACGATCCCCTCGGCAGGCGTCGACCCGTTGCACAGCCTGAACAGAGCCGTCGCCGCCCCCTCGGCCGCCTCCATGTCGGAAGCGGTCTTCCCCTCGTACACGACCAGCACGTCGAGGTCGCTGCCGTAGGCGATCTCCGCCCCGCCGAAGCTCCCCATGGCGATCACGGCCATCGGCACGCGGGGTGCCACGGCGTGCAGGCCGGCCGCGACGATCGCGGCGCCGAGATCGGCCAGGGCGCGCCCGGTCTCCTGCAGGTTCGCGAGGCCAAGCAGGTCCCGGGTCGCGATCCGCACGGTCTCGGTCTCGAACAGGTGCCGGAGCGCTCCGGGGCGCCCTAGGGGCCCCCGGTCCGCGGCGATCATGGCGTTGCGGACGAGTGCGTCCGGATCGAGCGCCGCCAGCGCGGCCCTGTCGTCGAGGAGCTCCACGAAGTCGGGGTGCCGGGCGATGATCTCGCCGAGCCGGCGGCTTGTCCCGAGCAACAGGCAGAGTCGCCGGGCGACCTCGGGCGACTCCCGGAAGGCGGTCACGAGCAGGTCGCGACGGTGCGGGGTGCCGGCGAGCGTCCGAAGCCCGACGAGACCCTGGTCGGGGTCCGGGGACTCGGAGAGCCAGTCGAGCAGCAGAGGCAGCAGTTGCTGCATCAGCCGCGACGAGCGCGTGAGGCCGCGGGTGAGCTCGCTCAGGGCCTGGCGGGTCCGGTCGGCGTCCGCGAAGCCGAAGGCGGCGAGCCGTTCCGCGACCGCACCCGACTCCAGGCCGTGCTCGCTGGCGGCCCGGTAGTCGTGCCCGGGCACCGCCTTGGGGGCCGTGCTGCCGGCGAAGGCCTCGAGCAGGGGCCGGAAGAACAGTCGTTCGTGGATGGCCCTCCCCGTGGCTTGGTGGCGGGCGAGAACGGTGTCGAAGCGCTCGCAGGGCGTCTCCATCGGCCGGCCCCGGAAACCCAGCACCCGCGCGAGGCGGTCCCTCGAGGCCCGGTCGGCGGGCACCGTGTGGACCTGTGCCTCTTCGACGAGCTGGAGGCGATGCTCGACGGTGCGCAGGAAGCGGTACGCGATCGCGAGCGCGCCGGCGTCCTCGGCCGCCACGTAACCGGCATCGGCGAGCTCGGCGAGACAGGGCAGGGTCGCCCGCAACCGCAGGGCGGGGTCCCGGCCGCCGTGGACCAGCTGCAGCAGCTGCACGGAGAACTCGACGTCCCGGATCCCGCCCCGGCCCCGCTTGAGCTCACGGTGGTCGAGGCCCCTCTTCGCGACGACCGCCTCTGCCCGGGCCTTCATCGTTCGCAGCTCGGCGAGGTCGTCGGCTCCGAAGCGCCGCGACCACAGGTGCTGCGCCGCCGCCTCCTCGAACAGCCTCCCGGTCGTCGGGTCGCCCGCGGCGTGACGAGCCTTCAGGAGGGCCTGGAACTCCCAGGGCCGGGCCCACCGGTCCCAGTAGGCGACGTAGGACTCGACTGACCGGACGAGCACGCCGGCGCGGCCCTCGGGGCGGAGGTTGGTGTCAATGCGGAAGGCGCGGGAGCCGATCGCGATCAGCGCCCGCGCGAGAGCGGGGTCGACCTCGACCCCGTCGGGGGCGACGAGGACAATGTCGATGTCGCTCGAGTAGTTGAGCTCCCCGGCCCCGTGCTTGCCCATGGCGATGACGGCCAGGCCGTTATCGGCCCCGGCGAGGCGGATGGCGCCGGCGAGGACCCGATCGCCGACGACCGAGAGCGCGCCGGTCACCTGCTCGAGGTCGCTCAGGCCGTTCAGGTCCCGTGCCGCGACCTCGAGGAGGGAGAGATGCTTACGGCGCACGAGGTCCGCCCCGTCTTCAGCCTGGGCAGGATCCCACCTCAGAAAGGCACGGTCGCCGACGGGCCCAGGCGCGGACGCGTCCAGCTCCGCGAGCACGTCGAGGGCGGCGGGGTCGGTGACGATCACCCGCGAAAGTGAGTGGCTGGCGGCCACGACGGCGGCGAACCTCGAAGCGAGGGCGGGCTCGGACGCCAGTCGGTCGCGGGCGGGCGGGAAGGCGGCGAAGAGCTGGTCGGCCGCCAACCTCACCGAGTCGGGAGCCGCTGAAGCGCGGACGAGCTCGTCGAGCAGCTGTGGCGATGGCATACGTCCCTCAAGAGGCTACCGGCCGCGGCGCCCGGCGGCTCTTATGAGGTCGAGGTCCACCCGCGCACACCGGTAGGCTCTCGGCCGTGGGCAACCTGCGTCTAGCGCTGTGCCAGCTGGATGCCACCGTCGGCGACCTCGAGGGCAACGCCGAGAAGGTGATCGCACACCTCGCCCAGGCAGAGTCCGCCGGTGCCCAGTTGGCGGTGTTCCCCGAGCTCATCCTCACCGGCTACCCGCCCGAGGACCTGCTGCTCGAACCGGCCTTTGTGGAGGGCAATCTCCTCGCGCTCGAGAAGGTCGCGGCCGCGACCCAGCACTGTGCGGCTGTCGTGGGCTTTGTGGAGGAGGACGGCGACCTCTACAACGCCGCCGCGGTGTGTGCCGAGGGCGAGGTGCGCGCCCTCGTCCGCAAGCAGCTGCTCCCCAACTACGGGGTGTTCGACGAGAGGCGCTACTTCGCCCCGGGGGCCAAGTCGGACAGGCTCTTCCTGATCGGTGGGGTCCGCGTGGGAGTGACCATCTGTGAGGACGCCTGGAGCCCTGCGGGCCCGGTCGGGCGCCTCGGCGAGGGGGGTGCGGAGCTCGTCGTGACGATCAACGCTTCCCCGTACCGGGCGGGCATCCTCGCCCAACGCGAACGCATGCTCGCAACGCGGGCTGCCGACGCGTCGTGCGCGCTCGCCTACGTCAACCTTGTGGGCGGCCAGGACGAGCTGGTGTTCGACGGCGCCTCCATGGTCTTCGACCACGACGGCGATCTCGTGGCCTCGGCCCTGCAGTTCGACGAGGCCCTGGTCGTGTGCGACCTGGCGATCCGTCCGGTATTCCGCAAGCGGCTCTTGGACCCACGCGGGCACGAGGGCATGTCGGCCCTGCCGCTCGCGGTGATCTCGCAAGCCCCCGAGGCGCGCGGGGCCGATGAGGCCGCGCCCGGCGCCCAACGCCACCCGCCGCTCGCCCCGGTCGCGTGCCGATTGGACCGGGTCGCCGAGGTCTACGAGGCGCTCGTGCTCGGGACTCGCGACTACGTCCGCAAGAACGGGTTCAGCGAAGTGCTGGTGGGGCTCTCGGGAGGGGTCGACTCGTCGCTCGTGGCCACGATCGCAGCCGACGCTCTCGGGCCCGGAGGCGTGCACGGCGTGTTGATGCCGTCCCGTTTCTCCTCGGCCGGTTCCGTCGAGGACGCGTCGACGCTGGTCACCCATCTGGGAATCGGCACGACGACTGTCCCGATCGAGGCGGCCCACAGCGTGCTGTTGGAGATGCTCGCGCCCGTGTTCGGCGACGGCGACCCTTCCCGGGGGCTGGCGGGTGAGAACCTCCAGGCACGTATCCGGGGGCTCATACTGATGGCCATCTCCAACGAACGGGGATGGCTGGTGCTGACCACCGGCAACAAGAGCGAGATGGCCGTCGGCTACGCCACCTTGTACGGGGACATGGCAGGCGGCTACGGGGTGCTGAAGGACGTGCCGAAGACGCTCGTCTATCAGCTGTGCGAGCACCGGAACGCTGTCGCCGGATATGACCTGATCCCCCGCGCCGTGATCGCCAAGCCTCCGTCGGCCGAGCTGCGCCCGGACCAGCGCGACGACGACAGCCTTCCCCCCTACGCCGTCCTGGACCCGATCCTCGAGGGCTATGTCGAGCGCGACCTGACGGTCTATGACCTGGTCAGAGAGGGTTTCGAAGAGGCCACGGTGCGGCGGGTCATCGATCTCGTCGACCACGCCGAGTACAAGAGGCGCCAGGCGCCACCGGGCCCGAGGGTCACGAGTCGTGGTTTCGGCAAGGACAGGCGGATGCCGATCACGAACCAGTTCCGGGCCTCTGCGGGGACCGCCGCGGCGACCGTGCCCAGGGGTTCCGGCCGGCCACCGGCCCCGCGCTGAATCCCTCCCCCGCCGCGCGGGGACGGTGCTCGCGCCACCTCGGATCGGCGAAACCCGGCTACATAGCACGGCGGCGCTTTGAAGGCAAGGACCCGCGAACGGGCAAGCTTGACTCCACCGTTACACTTACGTTCGAGTAATGAAGCAGCGCAAGGTTCGCTGACCGGCGCCGTGTGGGGCAGCGACGGTCGACGCGGATGGCTCTGCCTACGCGTCCATAACTTCGGAGCAGCGAAGCTGTGCCGGCCGAGCCCACGGAGGCTTTTCATCTTGGCGAAAGAGCGAGTTGAGCGCGACGAAGAGGATCTCGTCAGGCTTTATCTGACCGATATCGGCCAGTACCCGCTACTCACAAAAGACGACGAGGTTCGCCTCGCGCAGGCGATCGAGGCTCGTTGGGGCGCCGACGAGGAACTGAGGTCGAAGTCCAAGGGGATGACCCCCACCAGGCGTCGAGAGCTCAACCGGAAGGTCCGGGAGGGCGAGATGGCCCAGAGGACCTTCGTCCAGTCGAACCTTCGTTTGGTGGTTTCGATCGCGAAGAAATATCAGGCATCCGGGCTACCGCTGCTCGACCTGATACAAGAGGGCAACCTCGGCCTGATGCATGCGGTCGAGAAGTTCGATTGGCGCAAGGGATTCAAGTTCTCGACGTATGCAACCTGGTGGATCCGCCAGGCGATTACCCGGGGCATTGCCAATACGGGACGGACGATACGGCTCCCCGTTCATGCCGGAGACACCCTGGCCAGAGTGCAGAAGGCCCAGGCCCGTCTCGAGCTCAAACTGGGGCGGCCGGCGACGCTGGTCGAGCTGGGCATAGAAGTGGAGCTGCCCGAGGACAAGCTGATCGAGGCGCTCAGGTTCCGTGCCGAGCCCCTGTCGCTGTCCGAGCCGCTGCGTGAGGACGGCGATGCCGAGCTCGGCGACGTCGTCGAGGACCGCTCCGCCGAATCGCCGTTCGAGGTCGCCGCGACGGCGCTACTGCCGCTCGAGATCAACCGTCTCCTTGCCCCGCTCGACGAGCGGGAGCGTGAGATCCTGAAGCTGCGCTTCGGGCTGGACCGGGGCGAGCCCCGCACGCTCGAAGAGGTCGGGGAGCACTTCAACCTCACCCGGGAGCGGATACGCCAGATCGAGGCGCGCGCCATGTCGAAGCTGCGGCATCCCTCGAGCGACACAGGCGCCAGGGATCTGCTGACCGTCTGAGCCTGCTCGCCCGCCCACCGCGCGGTCGTGGCGCGGGCCCTCGTCCTGGTCTGAGCCGCGGGATGTGACGCGTGTGATTGCGGCGGGAGACGTTCGGACGGCTCTTTGCGCCGAGCGAGCCGCCGCTCACCGCACCATGGCTTCGCGTCGTCAAAGGTGCCGGCCGGCCGGTCGGGCTGGCTACGATGGCGCCATGATCAAGAAGCTCGTGATACTGGCTCTCCTCGTCGCGCTCGGTGTGATCGCGGCGAAGCGTCTCCGCGGGGACTGACCGGCCAAGAGGGCACGCAGGCCCGGCTCAGGTCTCGCGGCGGCGTGAGCCCAGCCACCAGCCTGCTGCCGCGGCCCCCACACCGAGGGCGACGGCGCCCGCCGACACCGCGAGGGCGGGGTGGGGCGGCACGGCCCCGATCCGGTCGCGGACCCGGCTCCACAGGCTGACGGTCTGGCTGAAGTGGCGGACTTCGAAATCGTGCTCGCGCGCGTAGCGGTTCAGGACCCGGTCCGGGTTGACGGCCACCGGGTGGCCCACGGCCTGCAGCATCGGCAGGTCGGTGTAGGAGTCGGTGTAGGCGTAGGAAGCGGCGAGATCGATGCCGCGTTCGGCCGCCAGGACGTCCATCGCCTCGGCCTTGAAAGACCCGAAGGCGTAGAACTCCATCGAGCCGGTGTAGCGGCCCTCGTCGTCCAGGCGGGCCCGGCTCGCAATGCACTCGTCAGCACCGAGGAACCTACTGAGCGGGGTGACGATCTCCTCGGGTGACGCCGAGACGATCACGACCAGACGTCCCTGCTCACGGTGCCAGTCGATCAGGTCGGCCGCCTCCGCGAAGATGATCGGCTCGACGACCTCCTCGATCGCCTCGGCGACGATCTCGCAGACGCGGTCGCGGTGCCAGCCCTTGATCAGTCTCAGCACGCTCTCGCGGATGCGGTTGAGCTTCTGCTCGCTCGCGCCGAGGTGCAGGTAGACGAGCTCACCGTACAAAGCCCGCAGCACGGTCCGGCGGTTGATGAGGCCACCGTGGTAGAAGGGCCGGCCGAAGGCGACCATCGAGGCCTTGGCGATGACCGTCTTGTCGAGGTCGAAGAACGCCGCCTCGAGTGGTCCGTAGCGGGCCGGAACGGGGCGCTTGGCCCCGTGGGCGACCTTGGTGCCGGGGCTGTCGCCGGTCGCCGCCTCAGCCGCGGCGTCTTGGCCGGCACCGTTCGAACTCGCGCTCTCGCTCGACACCGCGGAATCTCTGCTCTGACGGTGGCGCCCGCGGTTGCGGCTGCGGCGCTTTTTCGGCGCGGTCGGCGCCGGGGACTGCGCTGGCTCGTCCGTCCCGTCCCCGTCGGGTGGAGGTTCCGGCAACACCGGCGCGCCGGGCTCGGGCGGTGCGGGTTCCTCGGGTCGTTGCGGTGCCGGCTCAGGCTCCTCCCCGGTGTGGGCGTGGTCGGTGGGGCCGGTCACGAGTCTTCGAGGAGAAGCGACCGGATCTCGTCGTCCTCGCACTGCGCGCTCACGAGCAACACGACCTCGTCCCCGACGACCAAAGGCGCGTCCGAGCGCGGCACTACCACGTGGCCGTCGCGAACGAGGGCCACGACGGCGGAGCCGCGCGGCAGCACGAGCGACCCGAACTCGCGGCCGAGCACCGGCGAGTCGGCGTCCAGGGTCACCTCCATCAAGCGGGTGTGGCCGCCTTCGAACTGCAGCAGGCGCACGAGCGTCCCGACCGACACGGCCTCCTCCACGAGGCCCGCGAGCAGATGGGGTGTCGAGACCGCGACGTCCACGCCCCACATCTCGTTGAAGAGCCAGTGGTTCTTCGGGTGGTTCACCCTTGCGATCACCCTCGGTACGGCGAACTCC
>Ga0181530_10002044_pt1 | contig 24600 bp, 23 predicted proteins | sample PEATcosm2014_Bin_42_FD_119769 | JGI IMG/M metagenome (GOLD analysis project Ga0181530, IMG submission 119769) | Peatland microbial communities from MTU Mesocosm Facility, Houghton, MI, USA - PEATcosm2014_Bin10_60_metaG | ecosystem: Environmental > Terrestrial > Soil > Wetlands > Peat | place... | reverse complement strand
TTGCCCTATCCTCCGCTCAGGTCCTTCCAGAGTGGACGACATCAACCCCGCCGCACAATGATTTTTCAGCGAACGGCGATAACCCCCTTAACTTCGTGTCTCACGACAGGGGTTCACTTCAGTCCGCGCCTTCGTCCCGCCGTCACTCCCACCGACGCCTCCCGTCCGCCTGGAGGCGATGCAGCTGCTCCTGGAGCAGGCCAACCAGGCGCTGGGCAGGCTGGACGGCCTCGCATCGGCGCTCCCGGACCTGTCGCTCTTCATTTATGCGTACGTCCGAAAGGAAGCCGTGCTCTCTTCCCAAATCGAGGGCACACAGTCTTCGCTCTCCGACCTGATGTTGTTTGAGAACGACGAGGCACCTGGTGTACCTTTGCACGACGTGCAAGAGGTCTCCAACTATGTCGCGGCGATCAATCACGGTCTGGCGCGACTGCGCGGCGGCTTCCCGCTTTCCTTGCGGCTCATTCGCGAGCTTCACGAGATTCTGTTGGCCCAGGGCCGCGGAAGCGACAAGCTCCCTGGCGAATTCCGGCAAAGCCAAAACTGGATTGGTGGCACCCGTCCCGGAAAGGCCGCATTCGTGCCACCACCGCCGGACGTGGTTTCAGAATGCATGAACGCGCTTGAGTTGTTCCTGCATGAGGAGCGCAAAGATCTCCCCATCCTCATTCGGGCTGGGCTCATACACGTGCAGTTCGAGTCCATCCACCCGTTCTTGGACGGCAACGGTCGCCTGGGACGGCTGCTGATCACGTTCCTACTCTGTGCGGCTGGCGTGCTCCGGGAGCCGATCCTTTACCTGAGTCTCTATTTCAAGCAGCACCGCGCGGCATACTACGATCTGCTCGATCGGGTGCGAACGAAAGGCGATTGGGAGACGTGGCTCGACTTCTTCCTCACCGGAGTGCGCGATACTTCCGAGCAAGCCGCCACAGCGGCGCGCCGCATTCTGGCGCTGTTCCGGGAGCACCAACATCAGATCGAAGCCCTGGGCCGGCCGGCGGCATCCGTGCTCCGAGTCTTCGAGCACATGCAGCGCAGCCCCATCGTCTCGATCCCCGGCGCCGCCGCAAAGATCGGCATCTCCGCCCCAACTGTGGCGAAGTCGCTGGAGCACATGCAGTGCCTTAGGATCCTCCGCGAGATCACTGGCCGCCGGCGTCACAGGCTCTTCGTTTACGACCGATACATGGAGATTCTGAATGAGGGAACAGAGCCGCTTCGGTGAGGTACCGTAGCGCGTGTTCGTGAACTGCGCAGTCCGCCAAACGTGGCACGTCCTTCGCGAAGTGCAGCGGAAACAGCGACTTGAGGTGGGCGCCCCTAAAGTCCCGTGCCAGACGTACCACGAAGGCCGGTCGCCCCGGCGGGGCAAGCGTGGTCAGAAGTTCGAATGTTGGCCCAAAGCGCTGCCGCTTCAGGCGGCGGTCAACAAGTTGGTGCGACAGCGGATGTCGACATCGGCGCCATCTGGGCGGCGATCGCGGGCCAGGAATGGTTGACGGTCGCCGGTCCCGGCCTTACCCAGAGAAGAGTATCGTTGGGGAAAGATCCTCGGGTGTTGCGTGGGACGGTAACCGTCGATGGACGGACCCGGAGTGTGCGCCACTTGATAGCCCTTTCCTCCCAGATGGCTGATGACACCGATGTCGGGAGGATCATCTTGAGCCAGGGCAATCCAGAGTTTGTCTTGTACCGGATTTCGCAACGGCTCGGACTTCCGGTTCACCCTACATGGGCCAATTGGTTTTGGATTACGTTGGTTCAGCAGAAACGCACGCAGCCGTTGGATGGGTTGGGTTATCGACCGCTTGCGGTAGCCGGAACGAAGGAGGAATTCTCGCGGTGGATCGGAACTGCCGTGAAGGATAAGGCAATCGAGATACCTGACGAAGGCGGCTCGGTCGATTGGAAATCGTCCAATACGAGTATGCTTGGCTGATCGCAGCCCACGCCGGGTCCAAGCGAATTCCTTGCGTTAGCCAAAGCCTTCGTGTCCAACCGCGTCGTCAGGCTGAGCTGTTCCACAGACCGTGACGATTTATCGATTCATCCTCACTTCCACCTACGGCTCTTCGGCTAGGCTCAGTTGTTCTGTCCAGCGCGGTTACCCATATGCGCGAACCAGTGGGAACTCTTGAAATGTGCTAGTGGTGCTCGGAGACTATTCCTCAGTGCTTCAAATCCAGGGGTCGGTAGTCGACTCTGAATCGTGAGCACGTTTTCTGCGAACTGCTGAAAAATGCCAGCGCCCAAATGGTCAGCGACGAGACAGTAAAGCACCGAGGCAAGCGTCATCTCCGGTGTGGGTATCCTGGTGGTTACCCAGCACTGGCTCGTCTCCTGAGGTGTTACAAGATTAAGTTCAAAGCCGTCCCGCCGTGCAGTTTCTCCTTGTTGTAGGATGCGCCGGTTTCTATCAGCAGCCCGGCGATTTTGTTCTTCATGCGCACCGACTCGCGCACCACCAGGCAGCGGTAGCGCAGCAGACGCGGCAGTTCGCGCACCTCCGGCGGAGCCACGTAACAGACCGGCAGCCAATCGCAGCGCACCATGTCGGCAATCGTGCGCGCGTCGATCTTGTCTCCCCGCCGAGTTGTACCGCGTAGACCACGCGGAACGCATTGCCCCGGAACGGCAGCGCCAGCTAAACTTCCAGTTTCCAGGGCGCGCGGTAGCGGGCCTCGAGATAGGGTTGCGCTTCGGGTTGGCGGACTGCCATCGCCCGGTCGTCCCAATCGAGAGTGAGGCCGTGCCGCATCGAGATGTTGGCCAGCACGCAGGTGAGCGTCGAGCGGACGCAGTTTTCGATATCGCTGGTGGGGCGCTGGCGGGTGCGGATGCACTCCATGAAGTTCCGCCAGTGGGGAAGGTTCATGGCGGCCAGTTCCGGATTCTTCTCGACCACCGGCGCGGCGCCGAGGCCCGGTTTGAAAATCGTGTAACCGCCGCGGTTGACCATCAGGGTGGCTTTGGTTCCGTGGAAGGCTGTCCCGTACCCCGAGTTATACATGGGGAACGGATTCGCAGTGCGGCTCTCATACGCGCCGATGAAGCCGGGATAGCGGTAGGTGACCTGCATGGTGTCCGGCGTTTCAGTATTATCGGTGACGTAGAATCTCCCGCCCTGGGCGGAAATTCCGAGCGGCATGGCATCGTCGAAGGCGAACTGGACGATGTCGAGCAGGTGCACGCCCCAATCGGTCATGTTGCCGCCGGCATAATCCCAGAAGTAGCGGAACGTAGAGTAATGATCGCCGGCCACGCCCCAGCGGTTGGCGTTGAAGGGGCGCGCCGGCGCCGGTCCCAGCCACAGATCCCAATCGAGGGTGGGTGGCGGATCGCTGTCCGGCGGGTTGCCCCAGCCTTCCTTTTTGGTCGCGTCAGCCTGAAAGGTGCGGCAGAAGGTGATGTCGCCCAGGTCGCCGCTCTTGACGATTTCGCGCGCCTTGCGGAAGAACCCGCCCGAACGCTGCATGGTGCCGCCCTGCACCACACATTGGTATTTGCGGGCCGCCTGGATCATCTTGAGGCCTTCCTCGACGTAGACGCAGGCCGGCTTTTCCACCCACACATCCTTGCCGGCTTTGCAGGCTTCGACGGCCATGTAGGCGTGCCAGTGATCGGGCGCGGCGATGCACACGGCATCCACCGATTTATCGGCCAATATCTCTCGAAAATCGCGAATGGCTTTGACGCCGGGGAAACCGCCTCTGTGCGCCCGTTCCACCGCGGCATCGAGGGCCGGCTGGTAGACATCGCAAACCGCGACAACTTCAAAGCCGGGCACGTGCGCGCAGTAGCCGAGGTTGTCGGAGCCCATCCGGCCCACACCAATGAAGGCGATGTTGACCTTGTCGTTGGCGCCTCTCAAATTTCCGGTGAACAGCGACGAGGTGAGAGCCGCGCCGCCAGCCACTTTCAAGAACACGCGGCGATCCGCGGATTCGATTGTCATGCCCTCTGTTGTATCAGGTTTGCAGTCACTGCACGGCGGTCTGGGGATGAACCGACACTCTGCCGTGATCCACCAGAATGTCGTCCGCCGGCCCGACGACGCCGTAGGAGCGCCCGTTGACCACCAACCCGGAGGGTTCGATGCGGACATCGGCGTCGACGCAGGGAGTGAAGCGGTACCCGCCGTCGCCGGTTCGCCCAGGCGGAGGAACGCTGAAGCGATAGCAGTCGGTCACCACCACGCGATGCGCGCCCACTTGCGCCTCCACGCGCCCCAGCAGCAGATTGTTGGACCGGCCGCAGGCGGCCGAGAACAGCGCAGCCGACAGGCAGGCAATCGTGCCGATTGTTTTGATCATGCTTGCAATCATGTAGTACTTTGCATTGTAAAGTCAACTGGCGAATCAACACCTGCGTGCAGGCCCGCGCGAAATTGTGAGGAAGCGCACCGAGGCCCAGGGGGGGAAATCGGCTAGAATGGCTGTTAGCCGAATATACAATCCGGGCAAATTTCCCGGTTCGACGTGAAACCGGATTCGCCGCGCACGCATTCTAGACTAGAGGGGGAAGTTGGATGGAGAGGCAATCCGGGAAGACGACTGGGCACCAGACCTTTCGCGTGGACGTGCAACTGCACGATCTGCTGGTTAACAGGAATGGCCGCGGTCCCCAGAGCCTGCTGCCGGCGGCCGGAGAACCGCATACGCTGCCCGAGCCGGTCTTCCCTGGCCGTCCGGAACTGCAATCGGTGGGCGACCCAGAGGTGTTTCCAGACAAGCGCGACTGGTCTGCGCCGCTGATCTACCGGGCGATGCGCGGCTGGCTGTTTCCGTATTTGCGCTCGCGCACCAGACCCGGAATCTTTCACCCCATCATCGCTTACCTGTTCACGGAGTGGAAGTGCAACCTGGACTGCCACTACTGCTGGGCATTCGATAACAGCGTGAAGGGCATGACCGAGGACGTAGCGCGCCGCTCGATCGACTGGCTGCACGACAACGGCTGCCGCGTGCTGGCGTTGATGGGCGGCGAACCGCTGCTGCGCCCGCAGTTCGTCCACAAGGTGGTTTATTACGCCGCCAAAAAGGGTTTCTGGATTTACGTGCCCACCAACGGGCGGCTGTTGCGGCCGGACGTGATCGACCGGCTGGGCGACGCCGGCGTGGCCACCTTCAACCTGGCGGTGGACGCGGTGGACGAAAAGCCGGGCCTGCCCAAGGCACTCAATCCGATCCGCAAACATTTCGATCACCTGGTGCGGCGCCAGTATCGTTACGGATACACGGTGTTCTTCAACATGAACATTTGCCGCAACAACATGGACGATATTCGCGAACTGACCGAGATCGCGCGCGAGCACCGCATCGCCACCGACTATCACATCAACGAAACGCCCATGATCGAGCCGGAGCATTTCGCCCATTTGAACGAAAACGTAACGTACATCCACCAGGAGGACTGGCCGGCAGTGGACGAGCTGGTGGACTGGCTGATCGAGAAGAACCGGTCCGGATACAAGATGGTGAATTCCGTGCAGCGCCTCAATGAGATGCGCGAGTTCATGCGGGGGAAGCTCCAGGAATGGAACTGCCGCGCGGGGCAGAACAACGTGATCATCCGCGTGGATGGCACCCTGGCGCCCTGTTTCCCGATGTACTCGGCCACTTACGATTGGGGCGTGGCGGGCCGGCACAAGTTCGAGGCCAAACAACTCCAGGAGATGAAGGACGGTTGCCAGCCGCACTGTTTCTCGACTCTCAACCACAACCTGGCGTACTGCTATGACGCCATGCGCGTGGTGCGATGGATGGGCAAGCAGGCCTTGCGCGGCTTTCAGGGGGCCAGCGGCAGCTTCAGCTAAGTACACGGTTTCGCAATTATGAAAGCGTTCTATCGCCCGAGTGCGCGGGCGAGGCATGCCTCGCCCCTACAGCGCCCGACCGGCGGCCTGCCCGTCCATTCACGGTAACCGGCGATTCCTCGACAATCAGGGCGTGCGTTTCGCGCTCGACGACAGGATTTCAGGCGTACTACACTATCCAGCCGCCCGATTGCGCGGCTTCGGCACGCCGTGCGTGTGGCAGTCGACGCACTGGAAGAAGTGAATGTTGTGGTGGCTGGAGCGCGAGCGGAAGGTGGTATCCATCTTCTCGACGTCCAATCCGCAGTTGGACATCTTGGGATGGCAGTTGGCGCAGGAAGCGCGCGTCTGCTCGCCGTGGCCCTGATGGCAGGCCAGGCAACTGATGCCTTCGTGGATACCGATGGGCGTTCGGTCGTCGCCGTCGCCCGCCTGCATCGGGGCGCTGGCGGCGTGGCATTGATAGCAGAGCGCCTGGCGCTGATCGGGGCTCATCTTCACCCGCCGCGTGCCTTGCAGCATCTCCGGCAGCGGCAGCGACGCAAGTGCGATGGGGCCTTGCGCGCGCCGGTCGAACAGAGCCAGCGATGGCGCCGCCGTCGCTTGCAGGCTGCCGGCCGAATCCGGCCGCCGCACGCGCGGCCCTTCCGGCTGCCCCGGCCGGTGCATCTGGTGGCACGCCAGGCAGGGAATCGCGGCGCGGTCCGCCCACCCTGCATCCACCAGGCGCCACGGCCCTTTCGTGTCTATGGGCGTAACCATCTCGCGCAACCCACCCTGAAAGTGCATCCCGTGGCAGCGGAAGCAATCTTCCATCAGGATGCGCTTCTGGTTGTGTTCCCGGTCGGTGAACGCCTGCGCGTAAGTCATGGCGTGCGGGCCGGCGCGCCAGGTGGCGAACTCCTCCTGGTGACAGTTGCGGCACCGTTCCACCACGGCTTGGACGTCCGACCATTGGTGGAAGCGGATTTGCTCCGAAACCTGGCCGCGCGCGTGCCGATCCAGGCGCCGGGCATTGCCGGCCTGCAACATCCCGCCATGGCAGTCCGAGCACGCCACGTCGCGATGCGCCGAACCCAGCCACGCCGCGCTGGAATCGCCCATTTCGTGGCAGTCCCCGCAATACCCCACGCTCTGCGGCTTGGGCCGCATTCTCGGATACATGATCGCCACCGCAATCGCGATCACCGCCAGCGCGGCCAGCCAGAACTTCATGGACGCCGCTCCTTGACGATGGCCGCCGCCACGCGGTACGCATTGGCCAATATGGTCAGCGCAGGATTGAACCCGCCGTTGGTGACGTGCACGCTGGCATCGGCCAGATAGATATTGTCGGCTTCATGGATGCGGCAGTTGCGGTCCACCACGCTGGTGCGCGGATCGTTCCCCATGCGGCAGGTGCCCGCCTGGTGCTGGCCGCCGCTCAGATCCAGGCCGGGCACATTGGTCCAGGTGCGTATGGCGCCGGCCTCTTGCAACCACTCGGCAGCTTTGACCACCACGGCGCGCGCCACTTCCACGCTGTGCGGATGGCGTCCGCCGGAGAGCCGCGCCACCGGGATGCCCCAGAAATCTTTCACTCGCGGATCCAGCTCCGCCCGCGCCTCAAACAGCGGCATTTCCTGCACCGGGCCCATCACCGCAATCGAGCGGCGATAGAACTGCCGCATGTAGTCCTTGTTTGCGCGGCCCCAGCGCGGCGTATCCGGCGGCGTCATTCCGGTGAACTGGATTGGCAGGCGGATGAACTCGTTGGCCAGCATGGCGCCGCCGCGCAAGCCCGGATTGCCGTGGTTGAAATCGCAAATGGCGATGCTGGCGCCCGGGCCGACATCGTCGTAGGTATCGTGATCGAACAGGCCGACGGCGCGCGGATAAGCGTGCCCTTGCAGGTTGCGGCCCACCCAGTCGTAGCGGTTCCCCAGGCCATTGGGATGCAGGCGGCTCTTGGAATTCAGCAGCAGGCGCGCGGTCTCGATAGCGCCGGCGCTCACCACCACCAGGCGCGCCGGCTGCGTTTGCAGGCGGTTATCGGCATCGAAATAAGTTACCGCGCTGGCGTGCCCGCGCGCGTCCAGCACAATCTCCCGCGCCATCGCATCGGTGCGCAGTTGGCACAGACCGGTCGCCAGGGCGGTTGGAATCACCGTATTCTGGGTGCCGTTTTTGGCGTCGACTTCGCACGCGAAGCCCACGCACCAGCGGCAGCGCATGCACGGCCCGCGGCCGTTGTACGGCACGCTGTTGCGCAGCATCGGAATGTCGAAAGGATGCCAGCCTTTGCGCAGCGCCGCCGGTTTCAAAATCTCGTACTCGCGATTCGGCGGCAGCGGAGGCATCGGCAGGCCGCGGCGGCGCGGCGCTTTGAACGGATCGGGCGCCACGTCGCCGGATACGCCCATCTCCCACTCGGCCTTTTCGTAGAACGGCTCCAGGTCGTCGTAGGCGATCGGCCAGTCGTCCAGCGTGCTTCCCGGCGGGCATCCATAGATCGACTTCATGCGGAAGTCCTGCGCCATGTACCGCCAAGCCATCGCGCCGTAGCTCACCGTGCCACTGCCCACGCAGGCGGCGTTGTTCGAATAAGCGCCATCGCTCGGCAGCACCACCAGCTCGCGGCCGCGGCGGTCCACGGCCACCCGCGGATTGCGCTCGTCATCCGGTCCGAACGGGGCCCCCAGCACGCTGGTGCGCTGGTTGCGCAGGTCGTCCTTGCGGTCGTCCGACGCGGTGACCCAGCGTCCGCGCTCGAGCAGCGCCACGCGCATGCCGGCGCAGGCAAGCTCCTTGGCGATCACGCCGCCGCCGGCGCCCGCGCCAATCACCACCGCATCCACCGGAGCCAGCGCCACGGTTATGACCCCTTCCCCTGGCGCAGATCGTATAGGATGCGCCCACGCACGGGCGAGGCCGGCACGCGCAGCATCCGCCAGCTCGCGTAATCGCGGTTGCCCCCGTGCCGCGGGCTGCCGTAGAAACCCTGCATGGTGTGGGCCAGCACCATCTCGAAGAACGGCCGCGCGTCTTTTTCGATGCGCTGCACCACCGCCAGCCGCCGATCGCCGTTCAGTTGGTCGAGCGGTTTGCCGAACATCTTGCGGCTGAGGGCGGCGGCGCGCGCCAAGCCTTCGCGGTAAGCGCGCCGGTAGCGGGCGTACGGGCCGGCCAGTTGGCGGTCGATGAACACCACTGCGCCAGTCGCCGCCGCGCCCGGGTCCTGGTCGGCCGGAATCAACTGATCGCAGATGGCGTCCAGCGTGCGCGCCTCCTCGCCCGTGAGCGCCAGCCGCGCGCCCGCATCCTGGCGGCAGCCGGCAGTGCCCAGCACGGCTCCGGCGAGAAACGAACGGCGGGACGGTTTCCGCATACCAGCGCTCTTGTGTCCGACTCAGCCGGAATAGTACCACGCATCGCACCGATCGGTAGGACAGACCGTCGGCTTTCGTGGTCTGTCATGCCTCGCGAAAGCGCGATGCCTTGACCGACGACAAAAAGCGATCGTCTGTCCTACCGGGCCCAAAGCCCAAGCCCGCACCTTTCGAAGTCGCGAGATAATGGAAGATGGCAACCAGCCGGCCGCCGGAGCGGCCCTTGCCGCCAACCGCGGCGCAAACCTCTTCGTCCACTCGCACCGCCGCGGTGATGTTCGCCGGGTTCTGCGCTTTTCTCACGCTGTACGCGCCGCAGCCGCTGCTGCCCATGCTGGCCCGCGGGTTTCACGCCTCGGCCGGAGCGGTGAGCCTGGTGCTGACCGCTTCCACCGCGGCGGTGGCCTTGGCTGCGCCCTTTGCCGGCGTGGTGGCGGACCGTTTTGGACGCAAGCGCGTAATCGTCCTTTCGGCGCTTCTGCTCTCCGTGCCCACCGCCGGGGCGGCGGCTTCCGGTAGCCTGGCGCAGATGCTGGCATGGCGTTTCTGGCAGGGTGTTTTCACGCCCGGCATTTTCGCCGTTACCATCGCCTATGTCAACGACGAATGGGAGCAAGGGGTGGGCGCGGCCATGTCCTCATACGTCGCCGGGACGGTGCTGGGCGGCTTCAGCGGCAGAATGATTTCGGCCCTGGTGGCGGCGCATTTCTCCTGGCGCTGGTCGTTCATCGCGCTGGCGGCGCTCGATGCACTGTGTGCGGCGGCGATGTGGGCTTGGCTGCCGGCGGACCGGCATTTCACGCGCTCCCGGCGTGAGGCTTCCGCGCCGCGCGCCATGCTCGGCCATCTCCGCAATCCGCCGCTGGCGGCAACTTACGCTGTCGGCTTCTGCGTCTTATTCACCCTCATCGCTACCTTCACGTACGTGAATTTCTACCTGGCCGCGCCGCCGTTCCGCCTGGGTACCACCGCCTTGGGGCTGATCTTCGTGGTCTACCTGATCGGCGCCGTGGTGACGCCGGTGGCCGGCCGGGCGATTGACCGCATCGGGCATCGCTTCACCCTGGTGGCCGCTTTCATCGGAGGCGTGGGCGGCATTTCGCTCACCCTGGTGCCGCATTTGCCCGCCGTGCTGCTGGGCCTCGCGCTGACTTCGACCGGCGTCTTCATCGCCCAATCCGCCGCCTCGAGCTATGTCGGCAGGTTGGCCGAGGGCGCGCGTGGCGCCGCCGTCGGGCTGTACGTCATGTTCTATTACACCGGCGGCAGTTTCGGCGCTGCCGTGCCGGGGTGGGTGTGGAACCGCGGCGGATGGCCGGCCACAGTGGCTCTCATCGCCGGCGTCCAGGTCCTCACCATCGCCCTCTGCCTGTTGTTCTGGAAGGCCGCCGCCGGGCCGGACGGCGAACGCTACGCCGCCGGCCAGGTTGGATAGAGCATCGTCCGGCTGTGAGAAGACTGGTTGGCATGCGAAAATCGAACCGTGAACCTTCGACCCGCCGGTGAAAGTCCGGAGCTGCGCATCGCCAATATCGACGGCCTCGATCTCGCTCTTTGGGAATGGCTTGGCGCGGACCCGCCGCTGGTTATCACCCACGCCACGGGGTTCCACGGCCGGCTGTGGGATTACCTCATCCGCCGTCTGCCGGGGCGGCGTTGCCTGGCGGTGGAAACGCGCGGCCACGGACGCAGCGCGCGCCCCCGTCCGCCGTACCACTGGCGGTACCTCGGCCGCGACCTGGCCGGCATTCTGCGCAGCTTCGGCGTGCGCGGCGCTTTCGGCATCGGCCACTCCTCGGGCGGCCACTCGATGGTGCAGGCCGCGGCGCTCCAGCCGGAAGCCTTCGCCGCCATGCTGTTGATCGATCCCACCATCTTCCCCGTGATCCGCTACGGCGGCGAACCGCTCGATTTCGCCTTCACCCTGCGCCGCAAGAACGTCTGGCGCTCGCCGGAGGAGATGATCGAGCGCTTCCGCGGCCGCCCGCCGTTCGTCACCTGGCTGCCGGAGATTCTGCGCGACTATTGCCAGTTCGGGCTGGTTCCCGCCGGCCATCATTTGGAGCTGGCCTGCCCACCGGCTGCCGAAGCTTCCATCTACGAGGAATCCATCGCCCCGGCATCCAACATCTACGCCGAAGTCGCCCAGGTCACCGCCCCGGTCACCATCCTGCGCGCCGGAATTGCCCGCCAGCCCGGCCAGCTCGACCTGGCCGCTTCGCCGACCGCCGCCGACCTGGCCACCCGTTTTGCGCGCGGCCGCGATGTGGTGCTGGAGGGCGCCTCCCACTTCATCCCGATGGAGTTTCCCGACCGGGTGATAGCGGAAGTGCGCGCCTGTGGGGCAGGTTGATTAACCTGCGCGACGATTGTCAATCGTCGCAGCCGGGCGTGAGCCCGGCCGGCTTGCCCGCTGAGTGACCCGCGCGCAACTCCGCGGGCGACTGATACCATCCTGCCCCACAAAGCCTTGAAATCTTGCGAGAAATCCGCCCCGCCGGCCACTACCTCCGTGGCGGTATGCGAGCGGCAATCCTAGTGGCAGCGTGCGCCCTGGCAGCGGCACAGACGCCCGACCCGGCTTACGAGCCGCTCGCCCGCGCGTATGCGGCGTTGCGGGCGCACGATTACGACGGCGCGGTGGCCGGCTTCACCCGCGCCATCGAGATCGCACCGCAGCGCGCTTCCATCCGCAAAGACCTGGCCTACACCTATCTCAAAATCGGCGAAAACGATTTGGCGCGCGACCAGTTTCACGCGGCTGTGACGATAGATCCGGCGGACGTCCAGGTGGCCATGGAGTACGCTTTCCTTTGTTACGAAAGCAAGCGGGAAGCCGAAGCGCGGCGCATCTTCGACCGCATCCGGCAGACCGGCAACGCGGAGGCGGAGCAGGCGTTTCAGAATATCGACCGGCCGCTCGAGGCCGGCATCGAGCGTTGGAAGAGCGCGCTGGCCGCGGGTCCGGACAACTTCAGCGCGCACTTCGAGTTGGCCACGCTGGCCGAAGAGCGCGACGAGCTGCCGCTGGCGGCCGAACATTTCGAGAAGGCCTGGCGTTTGCTGCCGGACCGGCGCACCGTGCTGGTGGACCTGGGCCGGGTGTGGAAGGCGATGGGCCGCACCGACGACGCGATGGCCGCGCTGCTGGCCGCTTCCCGCGGCGGCGAGCCGCGCGCGGCCGAGCAGGCCCGCGAGCTGCTGCCCGACCGCTACCCCTTCGTGGCCGAATTCCGCGGCGCTCTCGCGCTCGATCCCCGCAATGGCGAGCTGCGGCGCGAGCTCGGCTATCTGTTGCTGCGCATGGACCGGGAGCCGGAAGCCGAACGGGAGTTCCGCACTCTCGCCGAAACCGCGCCGGATGACATGCTGGCCGCCACCCAGCTCGGCTTCCTGCTCCACGCGCGCGGCGATGACGCGGGCGCCAAGCCGCTGTTCGATCGCGTGCTGGCCGGCCCGGACGAGGACCTGGCCAACCGCGTGCGCGCCGTGCTGCACATGCCGCAGGTGCTGAGCCGCCGCGCGCAGGCGGCAACCGATTCGATCGACGCCAAAGTGATGGCGGAGCGCAGCATCAAGGCCGGCTATATGAAGGATGCGCTCAAATACCTGCAGGTGGCTCACGAAGACGACCCCGGCGATTTCGAGGCCATGCTCAAGCTCGGCTGGACCTACAACATCCTGCATCAGGATTTGACCGCGGCCCGCTGGTTCGAGCTGGCGCGCCACAGCCCCGACCCGAAGATCGCCGGCGAGGGCCGCCAGGCGTGGCGCAACCTGAGCGGTGCGCTCAAGAAGTTCCGCACCACGTTCTGGGTCTATCCGATCTACTCCACGCGCTGGCACGACTTCTTTTCTTACGCGCAGGTCAAAACCGAGCTGCGCAACAAGACGCGCCTGCAGCCGTACCTGAGCGTGCGCTTCGTCGGCGACACGCGGATGACTATGTACGCCGTCTCGCCGCAGTATCTTTCGGAAAGCTCGTTCATCGTGGCGGGCGGTGTGAGCGTGCTGCCGTGGCACGGCGCTGGCGCGTGGTTCGAAGCCGGCAGCGCCATGGGCTACGCCACCGGCCACATTCTGCCCGACTACCGCGGCGGAGTGAACTATGCGCACGGGATCGGCCGAACGCTCGGCGCCGAATCCTCCGGCTGGTTCGCCGACACCGCCAACGACGGCGTCTTCGTCAGCCGGTTCGGCAACGACTTCTTGGTGTACGACCAGTCGCGCGTCGGCTACTCGTTGGGGCCGGCCGCGCTTCGCGCGCAGTTCTTCTGGAACGGAAATTTTACCCTCGACACCGGGCGGCAGGCGTGGGCCAACTTTGTGGAAACGGGGCCGGGTGTGCGCTTCCATGCGGCGTGGATGCCGCCCTCGATGTACGTCACCGCCAGCTTGCTGCGCGGCCATTACCTGATGAACACCGATGGCACCCGCCTGACCACCGATTTCAACGACTTTCGCTCGGGGATCTGGTATGCGTTTACTCGTTAGCGCGCTGCTCGCAGCCGGTTTGGCTTCGGCCGCTTCGCTGCCCTATTATTGCGTCCTGAATGCGGACGCCGGCGCCTGGCCGGAGATCCTCTCTTCGATTGGCCTGGAGCGCCAGCCGGCCAACCTGGCGCACGTCTTCGTGGCGCGCACTGGCACGCCCGCTTCGACCGAGTGGAACGAGCGGGTGGACCAGGGCGCCATCATGATTCTCGAGGGCGAATCTTCGCTGGCCGAGATGTTCGGTTTCCGGCGCGGCGCCGGGTTCGTCAAGGTGGGCAGCCTCACCGACGTACACCGGCCGGGGTTGCCCATCGTCTGGGAGAAGGGGCTCGAGCTGCCGGTGTTCGACCTGCCCGGCGGCGCCGTCGTGTTCGCCCGCGAGCGCTGGACCGGCACGCCGATGCTGGCGGGAATGCGGCGCGGCGCCGGAATTCTGCTGTGGCTGGCCGTGCCGCCCGGCGAGCGCGGCTACGAGCGCTTCCCCTACGTCTTGCAAGCCTTGGCCGATCTCGGCATGGAGCGGCCGTTCTCCTCCGCGCGCCTGTGGGCGTTCTTCGATTCCGCCTACCGCTCGCGAGTGGACCTGGATTACTTCGCGGCGCGCCGGCGCGCCAGCGGTGTGGCGGCGCTGCACGTGGCCGCCTGGCATTTCTGGGAAGCCGACCCCGAGCAGGACGCTTACCTCGAAAGGCTGATTGCCGCCTGCCACCGCGAGGGCATCCTGGTGTACGCCTGGCTGGAGTTGCCGCATGTCAGCGAGAAGTTCTGGGCCGCCCATCCGGCCTGGCGCGAAAAAACCGCCATCCTGCAGGATGCCCAGCTCGACTGGCGCAAGCTCATGAATCTCACGAATCGGGATTGCTTCCGCGCCACGGCGGACTCCGCGGCGGCGCTGGTGAAACGCTTCGACTGGGACGGAGTGAACCTGGCCGAGCTGTACTTCGAATCGCTCGAGGGGATTGGCAACCCGGCGCGGTTCACGCCCATGAACGACGATGTGCGGCGCGAGTTTCGGGCGCGCGCCGGCTTCGACCCGATCGAACTTTTCGGCACACGCCGCGACGATGCCGCGCGAAAACAGTTCCTGGATTTTCGCGCCGAGCTGGCCCGCCGGATGGAAGAGGAGTGGCTGGGCGCGCTCGAAAACCTGCGCCGCGAAAAGCCGGATCTGGACCTGGTGCTGACGCAAGTGGACGACCGCTTCGACACCGGAATGCGCGAAGCCATCGGCGCCGACGCCGCGCGCGTGCTCCCCCTGCTCGACACGCACAGCTTCACGCTTCTGATCGAAGATCCGGCCACCGTCTGGAACCTGGGGCCGCAGCGCTACCAGGCCATCGCCGAGCGCTACCGCGCCATCACCAATCATGGCGACAAACTGGCCATCGACCTGAATATCGTCGACCGGTATCAGAACGTTTATCCAACCAAGCAGCAGACCGGCATCGAGCTGTTCGAGCTGGTGCACAACGCGGCGCGCAACTTCGAGCGCGTCACGCTGTATTTCGAAAACTCGCTGCTGGCGCCGGACCTGGGGCTGCTGCCCTCGGCCGCGGCCTTCGTCCGCCGGGTGGAACGGATCGGGCCGAAACTGGTGGTGGACTCGGCGCACGGGGTGGGCGTTCCGTGGCGCGGCGCGGCGGTGGTGGATGGCCAACCCTGGCCGGTCCGGGATGCGGAAACCGTGTGGCTGCCGGCCGGGACGCACAGCCTCGAGGCGGCGCCGGCCGATTCCGGCCCGCGACTGCTGCGGCTCAACGGCGAGTTGAAGGCCGCCCGCAGCCTCGACGCGCACTCCATCGAATTCACCTATCAAAGCTCCGCCCGCGCCATCGCCGTGCTCGATCGCGCGGCGCGGACGGTGGAGATCGATTCGCTCCCCGCCATGCCGAAAAGCGGCGGCCCGCATACCCTGCTGCTTCCCCGCGGCCAGCACATCGTGACATTGACCACCGAGTGAGTTAGGATTACGAATGATCGACGATGGATGTAGCGTTACAGTCCGGACCGCCGGACATCCCGGATAAGCTGTACTTCAAGATCCGCGAAGTGAGCGATCTGCTGGGTGTCGAGCCCTATGTGCTGCGCTTTTGGGAGAGCGAGTTCCCGGTGCTGCAGCCGAAGAAATCCGGCACCGGCCACCGCCTGTACCGCCGCAAGGACGTCGAACTGCTGCTGCGCATCAAGCATCTGCTCTACGAAAAGCGGTACACCATCGAAGGTGCGCGGCAATCGCTCGAATCCGAAGGGCGCCGCGGGAGAGCCAGGCGCGCGATCACGGTTCAGCAGGAACTATTCGCCACCGACCCGTGGCCCGAAGTCCGCCGTCAACTCACCGAGATTCTGAACCTGCTGAAGTAGGCGTGGCCGAGCGGCAGCCCGGCTCCCGAGGCGGTTATTCCCGAATGGGTAGCGGATCGGTCTATCCAAAGAGATCTGTATCGGACGATACGCGTAATCTATAGTCGGCATTGGGAGAGCGGCGCGAGCCGTCGCGCGTCCGTCCCTGCCTGGAGCCCCGGAATGAGAGTCGCAGTCAGCCGCATTATCAAAGTCGTTATCGGTTTGTTTTTGCTAGCCAATGTCCTGTTGTGGATTCCTCCCACACGGCTGTTCGTGCTTTACGTGGTGGGGCGCACCCAGACTTGCCCGCTGGGAAAGGCGCTTCACTCATTCGCCACAGTGTCGAAGCGGGTGGATATTCAGAAGCAGCTTGACCACGACAAGAAACTGATCGAGAAGGACCCGGCGGGCTACCATCTTTGGGATACCACAATGGGGCGCTACTGGGTTCCGGCACGGGACGACGACGATCTCACCGACAACCTGGCGGAGCAGGCGACCCAGGTTTACGGCGGTCGGGAAGATGGCGTCCATCCGGGCGATGTCGTGTTCGACTGCGGGGCCAATATCGGGGTCTATACGCGCGTGGCGCTGGCAGCGGGCGCGAAACTGGTAGTGGCCATCGAGCCGGCGCCGGAAAACGTGGAATGCCTGCGGCGCAACTATGCGGCCGAGATCGGCCAGGGCCGCGTGATCGTGGTGCCGAAAGGCGTCTGGGACCGCGAGGATGTCCTGGTCCTGCACGAAGACGCGGGTAACTCGGCCCGCGACAGCTTCGTGGTCGATTACGGGCCCGCGGTGCGCGAAACGCGCGTGCCTCTGACCACCATCGACCGGTTGGTGGAGGAACTGAAACTGGACAGCGTCGGTTTCATGAAGCTGGATATCGAGGGCGCCGAGAAACGGGCGCTGGCGGGAGCCCGGAACACCTTGCAGAAATATCATCCCCGGATGGCGATTGCCATGGAGCACCTGCAGGACGACGCGGTGGCGATTCCGCGGGTGATCCTCGCCGCGGCTCCCAGTTACCGCGTAGTGTGCGGCGATTGCGTCGACCAGGGATCCAAAGTACGCCCGGACGTGCTCTTCTTCCAGTAGGGCCCCAAGCTCGATACAACATAACCTGCCAGAAATGTTTTGTTGGCACTGGGACAGACCGCTCTGTCCACGCGGCGCAAAGACGGCGCCTTGGGACAGAGAAGTCTGTCCCAGTCTGCGGTGCGGTAGAATCAGGCATCGCTTCCATGCAAGCACGCCGATTAGCTTGTTTCATCCTGGGAATGTGGCTGGCCGCCGGCATCGCGGTGGCTTGGCTGGAAAGGGAAGACTTCCAGACCATTCAGGATGTGCTGTCGGCGCCCGACCCGGCGGTGGCGGAGCGGATCAAAGTGCTGGGCGCGCACGAAACGTACCTCTTAATGGGGCACGTGGCGGCGGAGCAGCGGCAGCGGACCATCCGGACCTGGGAGGACGTCCAGTTGGTGTTCGGCCTCGGGTTCTTCTTCTTTCTGCTGTTCGGCACGCACGAAGGCAAGCTGCCGCTGGCGATGGCCCTGCTGCTGGTAGGGATGGTGCTGATGGAGCGGTTCCTGCTGACGCCGGAGGTGTTGTCGCTGGCGCGGATCGCCAGCTTCGCGCGCACCCATGCCGCGTCCGGCGAAGCGATCCGGAGGGCGGTCCTGTACTCCACCCACGAGGGTTTTGAAATCGCCAAGTGGATCCTCGAGGCGGCGCTCGGAGCCCTGCTGGTGCTGCGGCGCGGCCGGCGGTCAGGCGACTCCGGGGACCAGTTCCACGTGGTCGATAAACCCGATTACGGCCATGTCAATCGGTGACTGAGTCCGCCCCACCGCGGTCATCGCGCTGAAGCCCTCGGTGGTGACTAGCACCCGGTCGCCCACCCCGGCATCCACCGCGTCCAGCGCCACCACCGCGTCGCCGCGGTTGGAGCCGTCCAGGTTCAGCGGCTGGACGAAAAGGATCTTGCAGCCCTCGTGACTCGGGTGTTTGTGGGTCGCAACCAGCTCGCCGATGACGCGCGCAATCAGCATGGCCTACTTTCGTTCCGCCTGGTGCCCCACCGGCTTGGCGGGCTTGGTTGACGCGCGGTGGACGGAATCGACGATGCCGACGATGGTGGCGTCCGACGCCGGCTGGCCGGGAAGGAAAGCGATACTGGCCTCCCTGCCGCGCACCCAATAGATGGTTTCGCCCGCCCCGGCGCCAGTCCAGTCCGTGCATACCAGCCGCTTGCCGGTATCGCCAAGATCGGCCGCCAGCGGTTGCACCAGCAGCAGGCGGTAGCCTTCCAGGTTGGCGTTCTTCACCGTCGCCCAAACGCAACCGACCACGCGCCCCAGTTGCATCGGCTAATCCAGGCGCACGTCGTCGACGATGCCGACGATGGCGGTATCGACGGGAATGTCCTTGCAGCCCTCGGCCATCCGCGCGGAACTGCCCGAAACGGCGAGCACCCGTTCGCGGTAGCCGGCGCCGACCGTGTCGACGGCCACCACGTAACCGGCATCGTCCTTGCCCTCCGGCGAAACCGGCTTGAGGACCAGCAGCTTCTTGCCTTCCAGACGCGGGTCCTTCCGGGTGGCCACGACGGTACCCACCACGCGGGCGAGAATCATTTGTCGCTCCGGCTTGCGGCTACTTGCCGCCGTTGGCCTGGGACTTGCCGATCGGCAGCACGTCTTCCAGGCTCTGGTGCGGACGCGGGATCACGTGGACCGAGATCAACTCGCCCACCCGCCGGGCCGCGGCGGCGCCGGCATCGGTGGCGGCACGAACCGCGGCCACGTCCCCGCGCACCATCGCGGTAACGTAGCCCGAGCCGATCTTTTCCCAGCCGACCAGGTTTACCTTGGCGGCCTTCACCATCGCGTCGGCGGCCTCAATCATGGCCACCAGCCCGCGCGTTTCAATCATTCCTAAGGCTTCACCCATCTATTCTCTCCACCATCCACTTTAAGCCATACCACGCGTCCGGAGGGCCTCGTCAACCAGGCCGATCAGTTCGGAGCGCGTAACGTAAAATCTCTCTTCGCCGCCAGGCAGGTCCTCGGCGGCCAACGGGCAACCCGCTTCTCCGGCGCTGCGCGCCTTGACGCCATAGCGGGTGCGGGAATCGAGCAGCTTATCCACTTCCTCGCGCGGCAGCACCTTCGGGCCGCCCAGCAACTCCGCCACCAACTGGATGCGCGCGAAGTGCTCCATCGTCTCCATCCGGAAATAGGCTTTGAAAACGTCCTCACCATAGCAGACGGCGCCGTGATTGGCCATCAGGATCGCATCGTACTTGGGGATCAGCGGCAGCATGGGCTCGGTCAGCGCCGGCGTTCCGGGCAAGCCGTAGTCGGCGAGCGGCACGCAACCGAGGCTGATCACCACCTCCGGCAGCAGCCCCAGGTTGAGCGGCTTTCCAGCGGTGGCGAACCCGGTCGCCACCGGAGGATGCGCGTGGACCACCGCGCGAATGTCGGACCGCATCTCGTAGATCTTCAGGTGCATCGCGACCTCGCTGGTCCGCTCCAGCCGGCCCGACAGCTTGTTGCCCTGGTAATCGATGACGATCAGGTCGTCCACGTGGAGCATGCCCTTGCATACCCCGGTGGGCGTGGCCAGGATGCGCTCCGCATCCAGGCGCAGGCTGATATTTCCGTCGTTGGCGGCTACCCAGCCTTTTTGAAAGACCAGCTTGCCGATCTGGACAATGTCCTCGCGGTATTCGCGTTCTGTCTTTACCATTGCGGGATCTTCGATTGTAGCAAATCGTCTGGTATGATGACGCGCTCAACGTGCTATGCTGATCCGGACGCGCCGCCGCACTTGCGCGAGCGGCGCCCCAAAGGAGAACGCATGCAGGAACAGAACTACGCCAATCACCGGCGATGGGTGCCGGCTTACCATGTCGTGCTCTTCGGCATTCTGGCGTTGACGCTGATCGGATCGCTGGTGAATCTGTACAAGTCCTGGGGCAGCCACGGGCGGCTCTACAGCGCATCGCTGATCGTGGTGTTGGTCGTCACCTCGCTGATGCTGATGGGCTTCAGCCGCATGTTCGCGCTCAAAGCGCAGGATCGCGCCATCCGCGCCGAGGAGAGCCTGCGGCACTATGTGCTGACCGGCAAGTTGCTGGACCCGCGACTCACCGTGTTGCAGATTGTCGCCCTGCGTTTCGCCTCCGACGACGAATTCGTGGCTTTGGCTGCCCGCGCCGCTCAGGAAAGCCTGGCCCCCGATGCCATCAAGCAAGCCGTTCAGCATTGGCGCGCCGACACTTACCGGGTGTGACCCGCCGCGGCTTGCAGATAGTGATCGAGCCGTAAGCGCGGCGGAGCAGCTTGCTATACTCCCAGCATGATGAGGCATGTTCCTTGTCTCCTGGCCGGTCTCCTGCTCGCGTCCGGCCTGCACGGCCAGTCCGACCGGTTCGGCGTCGATCCGCGCGTGGAGTTGATGAGTATCGTCTTTCGCCTTGCGGGGAGTGATGAATACACGCAATGCGGCGTTCCCGCCTACGCCGCCGCCATCGACCGCCACTTTGCCCCCTTCCGCGACCACGAAGCAATTCGCCTGGCGCGCGAACTCCGGGAGAGCGATGGCGTCTCCTTTGATGCGGTGATGAACATGGCGGTCCATGTGACCGATGTCGAGTCGCTGGCCGAGCGCGTCCCGTTCGATCGGGCGCCTTCACTCGACGTGCGATGGCATGGCGCCAAGGCGCGGCGCTTTCTGGAAGCGGCGCGCAAGTTCGTAGCCGATTCCGACTTTGCCGGTTTCAAGAAGTCCCAGCAGCAGCTCTATGACCTGACGGACTCCCGACTCCGCGCTTTCGTCACCAAGAATGCAGACCTGCCATGGTTCGACCGCTTCTTTGGAGCGCGCGCCCACGCTGCCTTCCATGTGATCCCCGGGTTAGCGAATGGCGGTTCGAGCTATGGAGTCCACGTCGCGCTTTCGAACGGCGTCGAGGAGATCTACGCGATTCCCGGCATAGGGAGGGTGGACTCGGATGGGTTGCCCTACTTCGATCCTCGATGGACGTCGACTCTGGTGCACGAGTTCGCCCACTCTTATGTGGGACCGTTGATCGACAAGTTCGCAGCGCCGCTCAAGAAATCCGGCGACCATCTGTTTGAGGCGGTGAACGCCGACATGCGCCGCCAGGCATACGCGAACGGGAAGACCGTCTTGAATGAGTCGCTGGTCCGGGCCGCGACCGCCCGTTACGCCTTCGAGCACCAGGGGCCGGAGGCCGCCGCGGCCGCCGTGAACGAGGAGCGGAGTCGCGCTTTCCTCTGGACCGGCGAATTGCTCGCCCTGCTCGGGAAGTATGCGCAGGATCGCGAGCGCTACCCCACCCTCGAGTCGTTCATGCCCCAGGTGGTCGCGTTCTTTGACGATGTGGCCTCCCGCGTGGACCAGATGGTTCGCGACGAAGACGCAGGCCGGCCGAAGATCGTTTCCCTGAGCATCGTCAATGGCGCCCAGGACGTGGACCCGGCGCTTAGGGAAATCGTCGTCCGCTTTGACCGGCCGATGCAGACGAATCACTACGCGGTCGCGCGCACCAGCGCCGTGCCGCAGCCCAAGTTCGGCAAGGTCTCGTTCGAAGAGACCGGCCGCGTGTTCACAATTCCCGTTACGCTGGAACCCGACAAGGAGTACGCCTTCAGCTTGAACTGGCCCGGCGGAGGATCCTTTCAGTCGGTCGAGGGTGTTCTCTTAAAGGCGGTCGAAGTCAAGTTTCGAACCAGGCCGGCGCCATAGATCGCCCGCGGATCAATTCGCGTAATGCCCCTTCACCTTCCGCGCGGCGGCGCGGCCGACTGACTTGGCCAGATCCTCTTCCGAGGCTGCCCGCACCAGCTCGGAGCTGCCGAACTGCTTCAGCAGCTTCTGCACGGTCTTCTCGCCGACGCCCGGAATGGTGTCCAGCTCGCTGGTCAACTGGCGCGCAGAGCGGCGCGAGCGGTGGAAAGTCACGGCGAAGCGGTGCGCTTCGTCGCGGATGGATTGGATCAGGTGCAGGATCGGCGAGAAACGGTCCAGCACCACCGGTTCGTCTTCCTGTCCGTAAACGTAGATGATTTCCTCGCGCTTGGCGATCGAGGCCAGCGGCTGATCGGCTAGCGCGAGCGCCTCCAGCGATTCCGCCGCCGCGTGCAACTGGCCCAGCCCGCCATCGATCAGCACCAGCCCCGGCAGCGGCCGCTTTTCTTCCTGCAGGCGCGCGTAGCGCCGCGTCACCACCTCGCGCATGCTGGCGAAATCGTCGTTGCCGATCACCGTTTTGACGATGAACTTGCGATAGTCGGATTTCTTCATGTGCCCGTCTTCCCACACCACCATGCTGGCCACTTTGTCGGTGCCCTGTATGTGCGAGATGTCGAAGCATTCGATGCGCCGCGGCGCGGTGGGCAGCGTGAGCGCGTCCTGCAAGGCTTGCTGAATCGCCTTCGAGGAAGGCTTCAATACGCGGAAGCGCGCGTCGAAACTGTGCTTGGCATTGGTCCCGACCAGGTCCATCAGGGCCTTTTTCTGCCCGCGCTGCGGCGTGCGAATCTCAACGCGCCCACCGCGCGGCGCGCCGCGCTTCTCCGCCAGCAACTCCTCCAGCGTCTCGCGGTCTTCGAAATCCACCGGCACGTGAATCTCGCCCGGGATGAACTGCTGGTCGAGATAGAGCTGCTTGAGCAGCGACGAGAAGAACTGCGGCTCGTCGAACTCCTCCTGATCCTCCCAGAAGAACTCGCGGCGGTCGACAATTTGACCGTGGCGCAGGTGGAAGAGGTTCAGCGCCACCAGCGGCGGTTCCGCGTAGCAGCCGAAGATGTCGATATCGTCGCCGCTGGCGGCCGACATCTTCTGCCGCTGTTCGATCTCTTCGACGGTGGCCAGCAGGTCGCGCAGCGAGGCCGCTTCCTCGAACCGCATCTCGCCCGACGCCGCTTCCATCCGCCCGCGCAGGTCGCGAGCCAGATCGGTGTGCCGGCCCTCCAGGAACTGGCGCACGTTGCGCACCGCGGCCTCGTAAGCGTCGTCACGGGCGAGGCCTTCCACGCACGGGCCCAGGCAGCGGTGGATGTGATACTGCAAACAGGGCTTGGGGTGGTAATGCGTCAGGTCCACCTTGCACGACGGCACCAGGAAATGGCGGTGGATGAAGTGGACCAGCCGGTGCGCCAGGTTGCCGGGGAAAAACGGACCGAAATAGGTGGCGCCGTCCTTGCGCAGGCGGCGGGTGACGTACACGCGCGGATAGCGCTCTTTGGTCAGCTTGACGTAAGGGTAGGTCTTGTCGTCGCGCAAGAGCACGTTGAAGCGCGGCTGGTACTGCTTGATGAGATTGTTCTCGAGCGCCAGCGCTTCCTTTTCGTTGTCGACCAGAATGTAGTCGATGTCGCGCGCTTCTGCAATCAGACTTCCGGTCTTGACGTCGGCCAGCTTGTCCTCGGAAAAATAGCTGCGCACGCGGTGCCGCAGCACTTTGGCTTTGCCGACGTAGATGACCTGGCCACCGCCGTCCTTATACAGATACACGCCGGGCGAGAGCGGAAGCTGCGCTGCCTTTTCACGGAGGTCCATCGGAGGGAACGCTATAATTGAATTACCTGACGCTATTGATTCTACAGCGCTTAACTCAATTATTGCACAACTCTTGCAATCTATCCGGCCGCTTTCCTTGCCGGCGCGGATGTGATCGGGACTACGTTGTCCTGCGCTGCCTCTACCGCCGCGGTCCTGTTGACCATACTGGGTGCCACATACTTTTGGGTGGTGGATAGCTGCGCGTGGCCGGCTTGCGCCCGAAGATCGAAGAGACTCACCCGTGTGCTCATCAGCGTAATGTGCAGCCGGCGGAATGCGTGCCAGGGGTTGCCCACATGCCCGCTGTGTCCCCACGCATCGAGCGCTGGCAGCGGTTTAGAATCGCGATCAGTTTCCATGGCGCGGACGGGAGTGGCTCGACACCTCTACCATAAACCGGCCCTGGAGGCGGGCTCGCCGTCTCGTCTCGACAAGCTACGGCCCTTAATCGGGGAGAACGTCCAGGGTTTCAACGAGAGGTTCCGAGAGGAAGCACGTTGACCGCGCCGGGAGCGGCGGAATCGTAAACGCTGCGCGACCGATCGGGCGGCATACGTGCAGTGGAAGGCCCTTAGGGCTTTGCGGACGCCGGCTGCCAGAGCTCAATCTTATTCCCATCCAGGTCATAGATCCAGGCAAAGCGACCGTAGGATTCATTCATTCGTTTGGCGTCAATCTTTACTCCCTCTTGTTTTAAGCGGTCGAGCAAAGCATCCAGATCGTCCACGATGTAGTTGACCATGAACGGTTGCGTGGCTGGGATATAGTCAGTGGAGTCGGAAAAAACAGTCCAAACTGTAACGTGTTCCTTTTGCGGGTCGTCGTGTTCGCGCCACGGAAGCATCGCGCCTGCGCCTTTGTCAGCGAGTCCAAGATGCTTCGAATACCATTCGCGCATCTGATCACGATTAGCGGATTTGAAGAAGACACCGCCGATTCCAAGGATGCGCCCGCGCTGCTCCATTTTGACAGGCG
>Ga0181530_10002037_pt1 | contig 24655 bp, 19 predicted proteins | sample PEATcosm2014_Bin_42_FD_119769 | JGI IMG/M metagenome (GOLD analysis project Ga0181530, IMG submission 119769) | Peatland microbial communities from MTU Mesocosm Facility, Houghton, MI, USA - PEATcosm2014_Bin10_60_metaG | ecosystem: Environmental > Terrestrial > Soil > Wetlands > Peat | place... | reverse complement strand
CGGCAGACCGGCCGGCTGCCCTTTCGCGTCCTCTACGATGATCTGGGTCAAGGTGATGCGAGTGATATCCTCGCCGGTTCCGGCATCCACCACTTGCACCTCTTTCCCATTTCGGACCAACGCTGCAATATCTTCCAGGTTGATGTAGCGGCTGCTGGAAGTGTCGTAGAGTCTGCGATTTGCGTATTTCTTGACAACGACCTTGTTGGTGTCCACCGGTTCACCCCCTACTGCATTGCAAAATTATCTCATATGGAGCTTGACAGACATGCTTGAGGATACTACATTCTAGTTGATGCTGCATCGCAGCAAATTTGGAGGTTATAATGCCTAGAAATGGAAAGCCCGAATCCTCCACAGTCCACATCGGGGATTCATCGTTTGTTTCTCTGCTGTCAGGATGGGTGCAGCAGGGAGTGGAGAACTTCTTCGCCACCCAGCGAATTCTGGTGGACCTGGCGATGAGCCAGAACGCCAATGCCATGAACCTGATTCGCAACCGGCTCGCCAATCCGGATTTTTGTCCAGCCGCGGTGGCCAGCGAACTGGCCGGCGAAGCCATGTCGAATTTCATCGAAGGCCAGAAGTTGCTGCTTACTCTGGCGCAAAAAGAGTACGACATCGTTACCACTGGCGTGAAGGAGCGGGTCGCCGGCTACATGCCGGCAGTCGCGGTGACTGAATTCGCGCAGCGTGGTTTCGACGCTTTCATCGAGATGCAACAGGACTTCCTGAAAATCGCGAGCAAGCAGACCCACACCTGGCTGACGGCAGTCAAGGCGGGCAAGGGCTTTGAGGGAGAAAGCCTGGTCGAAATGGCACGCGAAGCGATGGAAACTTTCGTTCACACCCAGAAGAAATTCCTTGATGTGATCGCCGAAGAGACGGCCAAGGCAACCAGCGGCAAGGAAGCAGTGAAAAAGATGAAGAGAACGGAACTCACGGAACTCGCCAAGGAAGCCACCGAAGCCTTCATCGACGCGCAGAAGAAGCTGATTGACGTGGCCGGCAAGCAGGTGAACGCCGGCATGCGGGCGGCAGGACAAACCATGAACATGATTGCGCCCTTTCCCTTCGTTCCGATACCGGACCTAACCCGGGAAGGAGTCAAGAGCTTCGTCACGGCGGAAAAGGCCCTGATTGATACGGTGATGCATCGTCCCGAAACCAAGCACGCGGTCAAAGCCACAGCTCACCGCAAGCGTCCGACACGGACGATCAAGATGCCAGCAGCGACGCACGCGGCCGTATGAGGAGAGTGCGTCGAAGCTGTGAGGTGTAGCGTTAACTCCGAACCTGGAGTTGAGGTAACACCATATGACGTGCCGCCGCCCAGCGGCACGTCATTTTGTTTTCCTTTCTGGAGAAGCGATTCGCTCGTCTGCCTGCCAAGCAGCTAGGGTCAATGTGATTCGGGAATCCCACTCATTCGAAACCCGCGAATGAATGGGGCACCCAGCTCGTGATGAAGCCCGGTACTATGCGGGTTTCAGAGGCGTTAAATTTTTGTTGGCAACCTGCGGTCTCTGTATCTACACTTATGACCCGGAAGCTGCTCCGGGCCGATTTGGTTTCTACCGAGTTTTTCGGTGAACCTGAGGCGGTCAGTTCCAACCGAACAGGGAGAGCACAGACTCGTCTATGGCCCCGCCGCCCGCCGGAACCTTTCAGCAGGAAAACGCCGAAGCCGACATCACCATCTGGAAAGAAGCCCTATTTGCCGCCGACCTTCTGCTGTTGCATGCTTCTCCGGTTTACTACGGCCTGGGTATAACTCGCGGCGACGGTTCCGCGGTTGTCCTGGTGCCGGGCTTTCTGGGAACGGACGCCTATCTGACCCAACTGCATTCGTGGCTTGGACGTATTGGCTACCGGCCATACTTCTCGGGAATTGGTTTGAATGCCGAGTGTCCCAACCTGCTCATCCAACAGCGACTCAACGACAATATTGCGAGGGCGCTGTGCGACACCGGAAAGAAGATCCATCTGGTCGGTCACAGTTTGGGTGGGATCATTGCGCGTTCTGTGGCCGCACAACGTCCCGATGATGTTGCCTCGGTGATTACGCTGGCGTCGCCGTTCCGCGGCACCGTCGTCCATCGAACTATCCTGCACGCCGCCGAATCCGTACGCCAGTCCATACTGAAGGAACATGGGCCAGGCGTGCTGCCTACTTGCTATACCGGGCGCTGCACGTGCGATTTCCTTGCCTCGCTGCACCGCAAGCTGCCCAGCACCGTGCTGGAGACAGCCATCTACACCCGTAACGACGGAATCGCCGACTGGCGATACTGCATGACCGGCGATTGTAAGAATGACTTCGAGGTGCGCGGCACGCATATAGGTCTGGCCTTCAACGCATCCGCATATGCCATCATCGCCAAGCGTCTGGCCATGGCGCATCCGATCAATTAGCGCCCGGCAATTTTCGCGCGAGCCACTGCGGACTGCGCCCTACTACGTAAGTCGTATGCACGAAGCCTGTTCTGTGTTGCAACATGATTAAGCCGGCTGTACTCTGACTTGGATTTCAGGCAGCGCGATGCCGTACCGATTCGGGAATGCAGGTAAAACATTCCCTTTTTGTTGCTGAATCGAACGCGGCAGAAGAGCACACTGAATTCAGGCTCAGCCGATCTTGGCGATTTGCAACCCTGCCAAAGGGTGGCGCGCACCAGGAGCGGCAGCCAACAAAATTATTTGGCCGACTTCCCCGAAGCTAGGGCAAGTGGCAAGGAGAATTTTTTCATGCGGCCTAAAGCTCTCTCCGCCGTGGTTATTGTGTTTGTTCTTCTCACCGCTCTTAGCTGTTTCGCGCAGCAAACCGACATCAGGCAGTTCGCCGCTTTTGGCGCCTACTCCTACCTGGCCACGCCTTCGTTGAATCTGGATCAGCGCGGATTCGATGGTGACTTCGGCTATAACTACAACAGTTGGTTGACGCTCGGTTTTGATTTCAGCACGTTCACGGGCCACAGCTCGCTGGTGCCGGGCGATCTTAATGCGGCCACGCAAGCGAAATTGGCGCCGTTTCTGCCGTATCTACCGCCAGGTTTCGTATTGGCCGTCCCTTACAATTCTTCCACCCAAACCTATGAGGGCGGACCGCAATTCAATTACCGGCACTTTCAGCACGTGACGTTGTTCGCCCGTCCGGCGCTGGGGGCTTTGCACGCGAGTTTTTCATCCACCTCGAACAACCCGGATATTCAACTGATTGTCAAAAGCCTCCTGAACGGGGGCCTGTCGAAATCTGACACGGTAGTGTTTTACGGAGTCGGAGGGGGAGCGACCTGGGAGATCACTCCGCACTTTGGCATCCGTGCCACGGTCGACTATGCTCGCTATAATTTTTTCTCGGACCTGCTGAATGGTCCCCGCAATAGCGTGCGGTTGTCGATAGGAACGAAGTTCGGGTTCGGCAAGAACATCGTCAAGTAAACGCTGGTCTGATCGCACCAGGTGAGCGCGCCCCACTAATCAGGAGCGCGCTTTTTTTGCTCGCGGCTGTGCGAGCGAAGCGGACATTCCCGCCCTGTCGCCAAATGCGGGCGACAAGGGTGGGGCACCCGCGCCCGTTACCTTAACTAAGGATCGGCAGCTTGAGGTAAGCAGGGGGAAGGAACTGCATCCCATCGACACGGAATCGTTCAACTTGTCCGCTAAATGTGTCGACAAACTCCACCTCGTTGGGTGTCCATTTGCCGAGAGGCCCAGAATCAGTCCCCTCCACCAGTAAGGACCTGCGTTCTTTAAGGCTTCGCATCACGGATCCATCTGCTGCGATTTGATCATCAAAATAACGGGCCGGAACTGCAATGATTCCTTTACACGCAAGTGTGCGTTCCTCGCTAGGCGCACTCATATAGTGAGCTCTCAGCACCACCTTTTCCACATTCCATCGAGCGAACCCATCAAGATGATCCGCAGATTCGTAGCCTTCATCGGTCACCTTGAAAAAGCTTCGCTCACCACTCAGCGGCTCAATGAAGCCGCGACCTTCCAGGCTCCGAAGCGCCCCAAGCCATTCGGCTACATCCCTCACGCCGGCGTTGTTCAGGAAATCCCTTCCGTTCGTACTCATGTCTTCGCCACCAAGCCACCGCCTATGCGATATTTGTCCGCGAGGATCCTTTGCAGCATTCCACAACAGCTCGATTTCTCTCGGGCTCAAATCCCCAGTGGCTGGGGAGGGTGTGTACGCCCTCCTCATACCAATGCTGTCTCGGTGAGTAGGTTGCGCTTTCCTGGATGCCAGAGCCGGCTGGGACGCTAACACTCCAGCATCCCCTCTGCCCGCCGCGCTTGCAGGGTTCCGCAGACCTTCGTAGACCTCCGAAACAATGTTGGGAAGATGTTGCGTGACAAGTCGATGCAGTTCGTCGGGGCTGTTGAAAACTGCATACCGAGTGTCCTTCTGCCGCTCCTTCTGATATTCCTCAAGCGCTGCCAGCTGACCGCGATCTGCATTCCTGGGTACAGGCGCATTCGAAAAATAGAGAGCCACGTATCTCCCCGTTTTCCGAAAACGCTCTATTTCTTCGATAGTTCCCGATTGGGCCTCGCCCGTCGGCGTTCCGACGCGATTGCCAAATATGCCGATCAGAATATGTCCCGTATCAACGATCTGTTTGTTGAGGAGGCCCTGAGGGCGATCGCCGGATGCAGGATACGAATGGCTCTCCCAACGGATCGGATGAAGCATGATTCGTAAACGGGAGCTATGGCTGGCGTTCCACTCGTGGAGAGCCTTCTCGACCACGTCGCGTTCCTCGCTCACGTCCGAGGGAGACGCAATCAGGACGTTGAGAACGGTCGCCGTGACAAGCGGCGGACCAGCGCCTCGGGCGCTCTTCTGGGTCTCGTTATCCATTTCCTCCACTAGGCTGAGGCCTGAGTCGGCTATGAGAATATTCGCCGCGTCAGCAAGGTCAGCAGAATCCCGAAGGGGCACACATTCAATCAGCTTGCGCACGATGAGCTTGTCAACGATACGCAGAAGTGCCGCCCGATCATTGGAGAGGTCAGTCCTGGGTGCCAGCTGATGGAGGTGAAGTTTTTCCGGATATGCCCCTGCAACGACCCTTAGAACCTTTTCCTCGTCTGGTGCGAGATTATGACGCATGTCGCTCCTTTCCGCCTCGCTTTCCCGCTGGATTTTCTGTTCGCTTTGAACTCTGGCTCGTTCGAGATCGATTTGAATCGGATTCAGGATCGAAAACTGAGCGCGCGGAATACGTCCTGAGAGCGCGGCGTGTACGCCCGCAGGAATTCGAGCTATATCCGGCCGTGAATTATGATTCCTGAGCGCGTGCTCGAACTGCTTTACCACCATTTCACGAATATTGTCCTCGACGCATTTGGACAGATTCTCGTCCATCAAGATTCGGTACAGATCGCATGTTTCCATAGCGGCCTCGAATAATCCGCGTGCGAGCGCCCTTATCAATTCCTCGCTTAGCTTCCACTCTGCAATTATCTGCTGGCCAGAAAGCAATGCTCCACCAGTTGCTCTTTCCTGTCTCAACGCGACCAGCTTTTCGCGATGGTCCGACATCGCCGTCTCATGCTTTTGATTGCGGACGCGAAGGTAGTATTGGCGCGTTGCTGCTGGCAAACATTGCTCAATAGTCCGCACTTGACCTCACCAAATCTTACAATAAGGCCGGGCGGCCCCGGTCTCGCGGTTTCGAGACCCGGGAAGTCGTCGTCGATCACCTGGCTGGCGTGGTGGCAATCACAGCACGAGGCATCAATTCCTTCTACGCTGCCAGCCTCTCGCGGGCTGGGACGCTTGCACGGCAGGAGCTGAGGTTAAGGAGCCGGAAACCTTCCGCAGCTCTTCGTCGCGTTCACCCAGGTCTCGAAACCCGCGAGACCTGGGGCACCCGCGTGAGGCTTGGGGCACCCGCGCGAGACTGGGGCACCCGCGCGAGACTGGGGCGCCCGCGCGACCCTAAGGTACATGTACTTTCGTAACTTGACAGGAGTGGTTTCTGAGCTAGGCTAATAGGTTGGGCCGTATTTGCCCAAGCGGCGCTCCGCTCAGTCGGAGCGTCGGATCTGTTCTTTGACAAGTTGCCGTCAGGTGCCAGCTATCGGCTATCGGCCGTCAGATGTCAGCCGTCAGCCATCAGATGCCGGGCGTCGCCCTTTTGCTGAGTGTTTCGGAAGGCCAAAGCAAGTGACGTAAGTCGTTGCGGCTCAAGATTTTACCAATAACCCCTTTGGGCTCAATATTTTGCACGCCATCTCCTGTGTTTTCAATATTTTACGAGCAGGAGGGAGGGGGGTAGGCCCAGTTGTCAGTGGCTAGTGGCGGGTTGTCGGTCGCCACCGACGCTATGACCTAAGGAAGGCCTGATCAAGTCACGGCGATGCCCCTTCAGTGGCTAAAGCCGCATTCCTGGGAAAGCGCTTACGGCACGGATGAATCCGTGCCCTTTCAAAGCCGGATGAAATTAGGACACTACGCGAATAGGGGTCCTTCGACTCGGACTGAAGTCCTCGCTCAGGATGACAGTACCTAGTTGCTTCGCTCCTCGCTCAGGATGACAGCCTTAGTTGCTTCGCTCCCCGCTCAGGATGACAGGCCTTAGTTGCCTCGCTTCTCGCTCAGGTGACAGCGCAGAAAGGCAGCATTTCCGGTCAGCCTTCGGCGCGCTTCCTGAGGAACGCGGGAATCTCCAGATCGTCCGCGTCGTAGCGAATCTCGACGCTGCTGCTCACGGTGTCCATCGCTTGCGGCGCGGCGTTCTGGCGCTGCAAAGTCTCCTCCAGCGGCTCGGCGTGACGGACGATCTCGGAGTCGATCTCGTCGAAATTGTCGGGAACGTAGGAAGCTGGGCGCGGACGTTCCGGCGCCGGCGGCTCCGGCGCTTTGATGGGCTCGGGATTCGCTGCCGGCCTGGTCTCTCGCATCACCGGCACTTCGTAAGTCGCATGCACACTGGCTGATGCTGCCCGCGCGTTGTGAATCGCCGCTGTCGATTCAGAATGCTCGCGCCGCGGGCGCACTTCCTTGAAGCCGGTTGCGATGACGGTGATCTTCACTTCATCCTTCATCTTCTCGTCGAGCACGGCGCCGAAGATGATGTTGGCGTCCTCGTGAGCGGCGCTCTGAATGATGGTGGACGCTTCATTCACCTCTGCCAGCCGCAGCGAGCTGGAGCCGGTGATGTTGATGAGGATGCCGCGCGCGCCATCGATCGCGCCTGCCTCCAGCAGCGGCGATGCAATCGCAGCCTGCGCCGCCAGGGTTGCGCGGCCTTCACCCTTCGCGGTCGCCGTGCCCATCACTGCGTAGCCCATTCCTGCCATGATGGTCTTCACGTCGGCGAAGTCGCGGTTGATGATGCCGGGAATGGTGATGATGTCCGAGATGCCTTGCACCGCCTGACGCAGAATGTCGTCGGCGACGCGGAACGACTCGAAGAAGCCGGCGTCTTTGGCGACCGCCAGCAGCTTCTCGTTGGGAATCACGACGGTGGTGTCGACCGAGTCGATCAGCTCCTGCAATCCGCGCTCCGCCTGGTTCTGGCGGCGCTTGCCTTCGAAGGCAAACGGCTTGGTCACGACTGCGACCGTCAGCGTGCCCATCTCGCTGGCCAGTGAGGCGATGATCGGCGCGGCGCCGGTGCCTGTACCGCCGCCCAGACCGGTGGTCACGAACACCATGTCCGCGCCCTCCAGCGCCTCGATGATCTTGTCGGCATCCTCCAGCGCGGCGCGGCGGCCGACCTCGGGATTAGCGCCCGCGCCCAGACCGTTGGTCAGCTTGACGCCGAGCTGGATCTTCACTGGCGCCTTCGAACCTTTCAGCGCCTGGAGATCGGTGTTGGCTACGACGAACTCCACCCCTTCCACGTGCGACTCGATCATGCGATTGACCGCGTTGCCGCCGCCGCCGCCCACGCCAATGACCTTGATCTTGGCGCTGTTCAGCAGCTCTTCGTTGAAGTGGATGCGAATGTCGCTTTCCGGCTGGTTCTGGTTGTTGAAATCTTCAATCATCGTGTACTCCAATCGCTCGTTATTGCGAGCATCTCAGCTCGGCACTATGGCGAAGAGCAAACAGCGAGCAGCGTCTTTCTACACGCCCTGCCTCGCAAACAGCGCTTTAATCTTCGCTCCCAGTCCGCGGTCCAGATTCATGCGCGCCTGCCGCGCCCGGTGTCCATACAGCACCATGCCGATCGCGGTCCCGAACTCCGGCTCCAGCAACTGCGACGGCAGCTTGGCGATGGGCACGGGATAACCTTGGCGAATCGGCCGCCGCAGAATATCCTCTGCGACCTCGAGTAGGCCGTTCAGCCGCGAGCCGCCGCCGGTGATGACCAGCCCAGCGCCCAGCAGTTCGGAAATGCCCGCTTGCCGCAGATGATCGCGCAGCAATTCCATCAGTTCGCGGGCGCGCGGCTCCAGGATCTCGCCCAACATGCGTTGCTGCATCAGTCGGGAAGGCCGATCACCAACCGAAGGCACTTCAATCTCGTTGCCCTCGGGAATACGCGTGACAATGGCGCAGCCGAACATCTTCTTGATGTTCTCCGCATCGGGCAGCGGCGTTTGGAAGCCGACACCGACATCGTTGGTGAAGTGATCGCCGCCAATGGGAATCGCGCCGGTGTGGATCACGACCCCCTCGTAGTAAACGATCAGGTCGGTCGATCCGGCGCCGATGTCCACCAGGCAAACGCCCAGTTCGCGTTCGTCGGTTTGCAGCACCGAGTCAGCGCAGGCCAGAGCTTCGAACACGGTGTCGTTCACATGGATCCCGGCGCGGTTGACGGCGGAGATCACGTTCTGGGTCGCCGTGCCTCCTCCGGTAACGATGTGGACGCGCACCTCCAGCTTTCTTCCCATCAGCCCGGCAGGATCGCGCACCCCACCCTGGCCATCGAGAATGAACTCCTGCGGCAGTAAGTGCAGCACCTCGCGATCGTCGGGCATCGCGATGCTGCGCGCCTTCTCCACAGCCAGGCGCACATCATCGCGGCTGATCTCTCGCGACCGCGCGCCCAGAGTGATGCCTCCATGGCTGTTCACGCCGCGAATGTGCGAGCCGGCAACGCCCACCACCGCGTGTTCCACCGGCACTTGCCCCACGTTCTCGGCCTCTTCCACGGCCTTCTTGATGGAATCCACCGCCTTGTCGAGATCCGCAATTACGCCTTTGCGCATGCCCCGCGAATCGGAGATGCCATGCCCGCGATAGCGCAGCGCGTAGTCGTTCACTTCGGCGACGATCACGCACGTCTTGGCGCTACCGACGTCGATCACCGTGAGCACGTTCTCTGTTTGGCTTCCCATGGGTTGCGCGTAATACTTACTTATGCTTCGTCGTGCTAACTAACTTGCTGTGTCATCCTGAGCGAGGAGCGCAGCGACGAGTCGAAGGACCTCTATTTTTGTTTAATGCTTCTTTCGCGCTCCCGGCACAACCTTCTTGTGCTCCGGCGTTGCCTGCCCCGCTCCCGATTCCGCATTGGACGGTGTATTCGCTGCACTTTGCGTGGCCTCGGCGCCCGCCGAATCTGGATTAACGATTACCTGGTGGTCATAGCGCAGGTCCACCGACTCCAGCTTGTGGAACTGTGCGCGCCATTCCTGCACGTGCGCGACATACACCTTGAAGTGCTCCAAGAAATTCGAGGTGCCGAGATGCACCAGCACCGCACCCTGCGGATCGGTGACGGTTGCCTTCACGTCGTAGGGATCGGACAGATCGGCATCGCTGATGTCCGCCGAATAGTGCCCGCCACTGGAGTCCAACTCCTTCATGAGTTGCGTGTAAATTCTCATGCGCGCCGTGCGCGTCGAAAGCGGATCACTGTCGGAGATGCCGACAACCACCGGAAACGAATACCTCGTTGTCTGGCCTGCCGGAAGTTCCATGATCACGCCGTTGGCATCGATCAGCGCAATATGCGAACCAATCTCGACGAAGGCCACCGGTGTGCGTTCCGTGATGACGATGTTCAGCCGGTTGGGCAGCAGTCGCATGACCGACGCCGACTGCACCCACGGAATCTGCTCCAGTTGCTTCTTGCGCTCTCCCAGCGGCACAAAGAAGATGTTGCGATCGATGTCGCTGGCCATTACATTTCGCACTTGCGAGCGGCTCACATTGTTCGTGCCGGAGATCGCGATGTTGTCGCTGGAGTCGAGGCGAAAACGCCACGACTGCGTTCCATAGCGCTGGAGCGCAATCCACAACAGGGCAACTCCCGCCCCGACGCACAGGAGAACAAAGATAACCTTGACCCGGCTTGCTGCCTTACGCGGCAGCGCTCCACGCCGCACGGGAACGCGTTTCTGCCCGCGCAGAAAAGGCGATTCCGCTTCATCGTCGAGGTCGAACATGCGCGCATCGAGCGGCGACTCGTCGTCGTGCCGTACGCGACGTGCAGACTCGCTCCCAGCTTCTTCCAGCTCGTCTTCCGATATTGCCGATGAGTTCTTGCGCGCCATGAAAACGGAATAAAATGGCTGCGACTGCGGCCATTCGCCCCACTATAACTGTTTTGTGATGGATTGCGGAGACGGTTTTCGCTGTACACGAGCGCGCACGAGCGAGGGAACCACAAAGGTAAACCTCGCGGCCACAGGTCAGGGCGAAATACGTGCCTGCGCAGAAGGTCCCCGATTGCGTTATGATTTCATGGCCATGGTTGACCTGATCGAGGACCGCAAAGAGGAACTCGCGCGTATCTGTCCGCGATTTGGTGTGCTCAGCCTCTCGTTATTCGGCTCGGCTACTCGCGAGGACTTTCACACCGAAACCAGCGATCTTGATTTCGTGGTCGAGTTTGCGCCCATGTCGCCCGACGAGCACGCTCGCTCTTATTTTGGCCTTCTCAAGGAACTGGAACGCCTGTTCCAACGCAAAGTCGATCTGGTCGAGGTGTCCGCCGTTCGCAATCCTTATATACGACGCAATATTGAATCCTCGCAGGTATCGATTTATGCAGCGTGACCAGAGAGCATATCTCTGGGACATATGCAGCTCGGTGGACCTGATCCAGGAGTTTGTTGCGCACCAGACAGTAGAGGACTACCGGCGAGATCCGATGCTTCGCTCCGCCGTCGAGCGACAATTGGAAATCATCGGGGAGGCGTTAGCTCAGCTTGTACGGCGATTTCCAGATACTGGAGCACGGATTAGTGAGCATGTTGAAATTATTTCGTTCCGGAATATCCTCATTCATGGGTACAGCTTCGTTAACGATGAAATCGTCTGGAGCGTCATCCATACTGACCTGCCCGGCCTCCGTGATGAAGTTAACGGCCTCTTAGCAAATCTAGGAAGTTGATTCCTGTGGTTGTGACGATTACCCCATGCTCTTCGCCGCCCTGCTCTCTAATGCCTCCAGTACCTGCGGCCCAAGCTGCCCGATGCTGCCCGCGCCCAGCGTCAGGATCATGTCACCTGGCTTCGCCGCGCCGATGGCCAGCTCCACGGCCTCTGCGAAGGAAGAAACATACAACGCCTCTTGCCCGCCGGCCTCAGTGACCCGGTTCGCCAGCAGTTCTGCGCTGATCCCCGGAATCGGCGGCTCGCTGGCGGGATAGATGTCGAGCACCAGCACGGAATCGGCATCGCGAAAGGCGGTCGCGAATTCATCCAGCAGCAACTGGGTTCGGGTATAGCGATGCGGCTGAAAGATGACATGCACCTTCTGGAATCCGCACTGCCGCGCCGCCGCCAAGGTCGCTCGAATTTCTGTGGGATGATGTCCGTAGTCGTCGATCACGGTTACGCCATCGGCGCTCCCAAGCAACTGGAAGCGGCGGTCAACGCCATCGAAGCTCGCCAGCGCCAGCCGAATCTCCTCCACCGGCATATCGAGCCCGACTGCCACGGCAATCGCCGCCGTGGCGTTGCCGATGTTGTGTGCGCCCGGGACCCGAAGTTCAAACTCCCCCATATCGATGCCGCGATAGGTCACGTGAAAGCGGCTCAAGGCCACGCTGTCTTTGCTCCGGCCACATTGCAGATTAGAGATGTGAAAATCGGAATCCCGGCGCGTTCCGTAGGTGATCGTCCTTCGCCGCACCCCGGCCAGCAGACGCCGCAAATCGTCGTTGTCATTGCAGGCGACAACCATTCCGTAGAACGGCACCGAGTTCATGAACTGAAGGAACGTTCGCTCCACGTCCTCCATGTCGCGATAGCAGTCCATATGCTCGCGGTCGATGTTGGTCACCACGGCGAGGATCGGCGACAGTTTGAGAAACGAGCGGTCGCTCTCGTCGGCCTCGGCGACCAGATAGTGCGACTTGCCCAGCCGCGCGTTCGAACCCATGGCATCGACGCGGCCGCCGACCACCACCGTGGGATCGAGTCCGCCCGCCGCCAGCACCGCTGCCACCATCGACGTCGTAGTAGTTTTGCCGTGCATACCGGCGATGGCGATGCCGTACTTCAGCCGCATCAGTTCAGCCAGCATCTCAGCGCGCTGGATCACGGGGACGTGCTGCTCGTGCGCGGCGATCACTTCCGGGTTGCCCTGCGCAATCGCCGAACTGACAATCACAACTTCTGCGCCAGCGACGTTCTCCGCGCCATGTCCCTCGCAAATCGCGGCGCCCAGGCTGCTCAGCCGCGCCGTCACCGCCGACTGCTTCAGATCAGAGCCGGACACCTTGTACCCGAGGTTGAGCAACACCTCGGCGATGCCGCTCATGCCGATGCCGCCGATGCCGACAAAATGGACGCGCTGAATCTTGGCAAACATGGAAAGACTAGGTAGAGCCGACCTTCAGGTCGGCGTTAAAGCTTACCTTACACTTGGGTTGGGGTGTCGGGGTCATTTCCAATGACCGCGACACCCAGGCTGTTTTATTTCGCCTGCTAACGCGGCCCTGAAGGGCCGCTCTACCCGGACACGCGCCCCTTCCTACGCTGTCGCGGGCTGGTTTCCGATGCCAGCCACGCGCGCCGCAAGCGAGGCAATGTTAGCAGCCGCGTCGGGATGAGCAAAGCCGCGCGCCGCCTGCGACATTTTTGTCAGGCCCGCAGGATCGCCGAGCAGCGCAACGACCTCCCTCACCAGCCGCTCCGTCGATAGCTCCGCCTGCGGCAGCAACTGCGCGGCACCGCCCGCGGCCAGGGTCGCTGCGTTATGCCTCTGGTGATCATCCGCCGCGGTTGGCAGAGGGCTAAAGATCGCCGGCTTCCCAGCCGCCGTGACTTCCGCAACCGTACTAGCACCCGAGCGGCATAGCAGCAAGTCGGCGCGCGCAAAAGCTCTCGGCATGTCGTCGATGAAGGGCGAAACTTCGGCTGAAACCATGGCGCTCAAATAGGCGGCCTGCGCTTCGGGATAGTCCCGTTCGCCGGTTTGGTGAATGATATGGATCGCGGGCAACGCCTCTATCAACTTGGGTAAGGCATCAATCACGGCGCGATTAATGGCATGTGCTCCCTGACTGCCCCCGAATACCAGCAGCGTCGGACGCGCACCGGTCGGACGCGCGGGCACGCTGAAGAACTCCCGCCGCACCGGGACGCCCGTCACCTGACAGTTGCGAAAGTAGTGGCAGGTCTCCTGGAAGTGCACCGCCGCAGCCCGGATGGTTGGCGCGAGCAACCGATTGGCGAAGCCGGGAACCACGTTCGGCTCAAACGCGACGGTAGGAATGTTCATCAGTGCGGCGACCAGCATCGCCGGGCCCGAGGCGTATCCGCCCACGCCGATCATAACGTCAGGGCGGAATTCGCGGATGAGCGTGGCCGATGCCATCGCCGCGCGCGGCAGGTCCAGCATGGTCTTCACTCTCGTCGCAAAGTCCACACGATTAAGCGCGCCAACCTCGATCAGCCGCAACTCAAATCCCGCCGCCGGCACGAGGCGCGTCTCAATCCCGCGCCGCGTACCAACGAATACGACCTCCGCGCCATAGCACGAGCGCAATTCCTGCGCGATCGCCAGAGCGGGAATAACATGTCCGCCGGTACCGCCTCCAGCCACAATTACGCGCATGGCTATTCCGCTTGCTGCGATATGTTAAGCAGGACCCCGACGCTGGCCAGGGTGATGAACAGCGATGAGCCACCGTAGGAGATGAATGGCAGGGGAATACCCTTGGCCGGAACGAGCGCCAGCACCACGCTGATATTGAACAGCGCCTGCACCACCACCATGGCCGTGATGCCAGTGGCCAGGAATTTGCCGAACATGTCGCCGGTGCGCAACGCCGTGCGAATGCCGCGATACAAGAAGATGCCGAACAGCCCCACCACCAGCAGCGAGCCCCACAAGCCCAGCTCTTCCGCCGTGACCGCGAAAATAAAGTCGGTGTGCGGCTCGGGCAGGTAGAACAGCTTCTGCTTGCCTTCCATCAGGCCTAGCCCCGTCAGGCCGCCGGTGCTCACCGCAATCATCGACTGGATAATGTGGAAGCCCTTGCCCTGTGGATCCTTGAACGGATCGAGGAAAGCCTGCATTCTCGCCCATCGCCAGGGCACGCGCACGATCAGAAAGTAGAGCGGCAACACTGACGCTGCCAGCCCATACCACAGATACTTCATGTTCATGCCGGCAACGAAAAGCACCGCAGTGGAGATGGCGATGCAGGCCAGCGCCGTCCCCAAATCCGGCTCTTTCACGATCAGCAGCGCGAACAGCAGCGTCGGCGCGGCGGCGGGGATCAGCACGTGCTTCCAGTCGGTGATCTGCTGCCAGCGCGATTCCAGGAAGTAAGCCAGATACAGAATCAGCGCCGGTTTGGCCACCTCGGAGGGTTGGAACGAGAGGCCGGCAAACTTAATCCAGCGATGCGTGTTGTGCGAGTCGCGAAACAGAAAGACCGCAATCAGCAGCAGAGAGGTAATGCCCAGGAAGCTGAACACCACCGGCGGCCGGCGAAAATTCTTGTAATCCAGATTCATGATGACGATCATGACCGCGATGCCCGCCGCGGCCCATGCCATCTGCCGCACCAGGAAGCCATAAGGCGAGCCAAAGCGCTCCTTGGCCATCACCGCCGAGGCGCTGAACACCATCACCAACCCGATGAACACCAGCAACAGCGTCACCGTGAACAGCCACTTGTCGACGCTGACCCGCTTGGCCACTAGTCGCTGCCTCCAACGGAGCAGGGGTGCAGTTTGAGACTTCCAATACCGTTGACTCTGGTTGTCATCCCGAGCGAGCCTCCTTTGCGAAGCGAGGGATCTGGGCGCGTCGATTCGCGCCGCCCGCTCGTTCTTTGAGCGGGCGCTAAATGCGCGAAAGACGCGCATCCATTTTCAAACTGCACCACTGCCTCCAGAAACGCCGCTTCCTACGCGCTCGCGTTCCTGCGTCCTCGCTGCCAATTGCCGGACGAGTTCCTTGAAGACCCGCCCGCGATGTTCGTAGCTGTCGAACTGGTCGAAGCTGGCGCAAGCCGGCGCCAACAGCACGATGTCACCCGGCGTCGCGGCCTCGCTGGCGCGCCGCACCGCGGCGTCCAGTGTAACTGCGCTGACGATCTCGGTTCCGCTAGCCTGCGCTTCAATCTTCGCCGCCGCCGCGCCAATGGTGTACACCCGTTTCACCCGGTCCTTCAGCAGGGGGTTCAGAACGCTGTAGTCGCTGCCCTTGTCTTTGCCGCCCAGGATCAGGTGAATCCTCCCCGGAAACGACTCCAGAGCCTTGATGGTCGCGTCAACATTCGTCGCTTTCGAATCGTTGTAGTATTCCACTCCGCGGACCGTCGCGACATATTCCAGGCGATGCTCGACGGCCTTGAACCCGGCGACGGCGCGCCGAATCTGCGCCGGCTCGATTCCTGCAATCATCCCAACACAAACCGCCGCGAGCACGTTCTCGACGTTGTGCGCGCCCTTTAGCGCGATCTCGCTGACCGGCATAATCTCGCGTTCGCCTTCATGGTCACGCCAGATGATCCTATCTCCGCGCAGGAACGCACCACTCGCCACTTCCTTCAGCCGGCTGAACCAGCGGACTTGGGCTTTGGCGCTCGACGCCATCGCGACACACGGCTGGTTATCGGCGTTCAGAACGGCGAAATCGCTAGCAGTCTGGTTCTCAAAGATGCGAGCTTTGGCGGCGGCATAGTTCTCGAAGGTGTAATGACGGTCGAGATGATCGGGAGTAACGTTCAGCACCACCGCGACGTGCGGATGGAAGGTCGCGATCGTCTCCAGTTGAAAGCTGCTGATTTCCAGAACAATCCAGGTGTCATCGGTCGAGCGATCCACGAACGTTATTGCCGGCGTTCCGATGTTCCCGCCGACCAGCGCCTTGCGCCCGCCTGCGGAGATGATCTCGCCGGCCAGCGTTGTCGTCGTGGTCTTGCCGTTCGAGCCAGTGATCGCGACGATGTGGCCTTTCAGGAAGTGCGCCGCCAGCTCCACTTCGCCGATCACGGGGATGCCGCGCTCGCGTGCGTGTACCAGTTGCGGGACGTCGAAGGGCACGCCCGGACTGACAACGATCAGGTCCTGATCGCGAAATGTGCGCTCGCCGTGCTGCCCGGTTTCCACGCTGACGCCGTGATCGAGCAGGAGCGGGATTTCTTCGCGCAGTTGCTCCTGCGACCTGGCATCGGAGACGGCAACCTTAGCGCCGCGCTCAGCCAGAAACAGAGCGCTGGCCGCGCCGGACTTGCCCAGCCCCACTACCAGCACGCGTTTGCCGTTAACATCCATGTCGACTTGAAGGGGCGCAGCTCTAGCCGCGCCGCTGCAGTTCCTCTATGATTGTCATCCCGAGCGGAGGCGGCCTGACTTTGGCCGCCGCAGTCGAGGGATCTGCGGTTCGATTCGCTGCGCAGCCTAATTGTGCCACGTTCCCGGCTGCGCTACCTCAACTTCAAGGTGGTGAGAGCAAAGAGTGCAAACACCAGCGACGCGATCCAGAAGCGCACAATCACCTTGGACTCGCTCCAGCCCAGCAGCTCGAAATGATGATGAATCGGCGCCATCTTGAAAATTCGCTTGCGCCGCAGCTTGTACGAGCCCACCTGCAGAATCACTGACAACGCCTCGATCACAAATACTCCGCCGATGAAAGGCAGAAGGAGTTCCTGCTTGATGATGACGGCGACGGTGCCGATGGCTCCGCCCAGTGCCAGCGAGCCCACATCGCCCATGAAGATTTCCGCCGGATGCGCGTTATACCAGAGGAAACCAATCGCCGAACCCACCATCGAGCCGCAGAAGATGGTCACCTCCGAAACCTGAGGCATCTTGGACAGCTCGAGATAATCGGCGAAAACGGCGTGACCGCTCACGTACGTCAGCACCGCAAGCGCGCCGGCGGCGATTACGGTGCAGCCGATCGCCAGCCCATCCAGACCATCGGTCAAGTTCACCGCATTGCTGGAACCCACAATAATGAGGGCCACGAATGCGATGAACGGCAGAAACGCCAGCGGTGACAGATAGCCGTGGTGCCATTTGCTGATCACCAGGTCAGGACGGAAGTGTTTCAGGAAAGGCACAATCAGCCGGGTCGAGTACAGACCGCGCGTTTCCAACGCGCTCAGCGTCGCTCCTATCGCGATGGCCGCCAGAAACTGATACAGCAGCTTGGCGCGCGCGCTGAGTCCCAGATTGCGCCGATGCACCACCTTCAGATAATCGTCGACGAACCCGATAGCGCCGAACGCCAGAGTCGCGAGCATCACGATCCAGACGAAGCGATTGCCGAGATCGGCCCACAACAGCGTGGGAATCAGCATGCCCACGACAATCAGAAGGCCGCCCATGGTTGGAGTTCCGGCCTTCTGCTGGTGGGCCTTGGGACCGTCCTCGCGAATGTATTGGCCGATCTGAAATTCGCGGATGCGGCGAATGACGGCCGGCCCGATGATCAGTCCGATGAAGAGCGCTGTAAGGCTGGCAAAGGCGGTGCGAAACGTCAGATAGCGGAAGATTCGGAACGGGCCGATATGAAAAACGACAAATCCCTTTTGATACAGCAACCAATAGAGCAAAATTCTTCCCCGTTCCTGATTTGAAGGGGCGCAGCTTTAGCTGCGCCATTGCAGCACCCTCTTGGTAATCGCCGCAGCCGGCTTCACGGGCTGCTGAAAAACTCGGTTTTGGAATGCCTTGCGTCAGGGCACGACTTCAGTCGTGCCGAAAAGCCCTTTATTCTTGTCATCCCGAGTGGGCTTCAGCCCGCGAAGGATCTGCTGTTTCGACTTTTCAGCGGCCTCTTCAGCCGGCGCCACAGCTAACGCTGCACAGAGGTCCCTGACTTAGGACCGCTCTTCCACACATCCAGCGCCCGCTCCAGCCGCACTCCGCGTGACGCCTTCAGCAAAACTACATCGTCCGGCTTGATCTCGCGCCGCAGCCATTCGCCAGCTTCTTCAGGCGTGCTCACGAACTCGGCGCGTATTCCCGCCTGCTTTGCGCCCTCGACCATGGCCTGCGCCAGCCCGCGCACGCCCAGCAGCAGATCGACGCCGCATTGCGCCATGTGCAGGCCTGCCTCGCGATGCATTTGTTCAGCCGCGGGGCCCAATTCCAGCATCTCGCCCGCAATTACAATACGGCGCTGCGCCGGAATCTGCGCCAACGACCGAAGCATGCTGTCGAGGGCCTTCGGATTGGAATTGTAGCAATCGTTAATGACCGTCGCTCCTGCGATCTTGAGAATTTCTCCTCGCTTGTCACCAGCTGATAACGTGGCCAGCGACTCCGCCGCAGCCGGGAGCGGCACGCCATATTGCAGTCCCACAGCCACTCCGGCCAACGCGTTGTAGATGCTGTGCTCGCCCAGCAACGGCAAGGTAGCACGCACTCGCTGGTTGTCCACAACAATGTCGAAGGCGGATCCTGCCGGACCGCGGTATTCAATATTCTGCGCTGCAACATCCGCCGGCTTATGCAGCCCGAACATCACGACCCGCCCGTGAAAGTCGCGCCCGAACTGCGAAACATATTCGTCGTCGGCGTTCAGTACGGCAATGCCGCCGGCGTGCAGCGACTCGATCAGCTCATATTTGGCGCGTGCAATGGCAGCGACGGAGTCGAAGAACTCCAGGTGAACCGGCGCAACCATCGTCACCACGCCGCAGTCCGGCTGCGCCAGCTCGGCCAGCGCGGTAATTTCGCCTGCGTGCGACATCCCCATTTCAATGACCGCGATCTCGTGCTCCGGCTCCAGCTTCAGCAATTGCAGCGGCAGGCCGAAGTGGTTGTTCAAATTGCCATGCGACTTCAGCACCCGATGACGAGTTCCCAGCACGTGCCCGATCGCTTCTTTGGTGGTGGTTTTTCCAGCCGAGCCGGTGACACCAATCAGCGGCTTTCCCCACAGTCGCCGCACGGCAGCCCCGAGGCGTTGCAGTGCCAAGAGGGAATCGTCAACCACCAGCAATTGCGACTTCGGGGGAAATCGCGGGACTTGCTCGCGCTCTACGACCGCAGCGACTGCGCCCTTCGCGAGCGCGGCTTCCAAGTAATCGTGGCCATCGAGCCGCTCACCGCGAATGGCGAAGAACAACTCGCCCGGCTGCAACGTTCGCGAATCGATGGAGTAGTCGGCGGCAACGGCCTCGTGAGCAAACTCACCTGTGGCGGGCATGAACTCGGCAGCGCGTGAGAGCGTCAGCTTCATGACTTGGCGGGATGGGCCTCCGCCGCTCCGTAGCCCGCAGCCAGCAGTGCGTTCCGCGATTCTTCGATGTCGTCGAAGGGCACGGTTCCGGCGCTGGTCACCTGGACTTTTTCGTGCCCCTTGCCTGCAATCAGTACGATGTCGCCCGCCTGCGCTTGGTGAACCGCGAGGGCGATGGCCTGGCGCCGGTCGGGTTCCAGCGTATAACGCGTGCCGCTGCGCTGCAAGCCGGGCAGCGCGTCATTCATGATGTCGAGGGGATTCTCGCTGCGCGGATTGTCGCTGGTCAGGATTACGAAATCGCTGCCCGCGCCCGCTGCCTCGCCCATTAGAGGACGCTTGCTGCGATCGCGATCGCCGCCGCAGCCGAAAACGGTGATGACCTGTCCTCCGCCGCCCCGTTGCGCCAGAAAGTCTCTGGCCGCGGCAGTGAGGTTACGCAGCGCATCATCGCTGTGCGCGTAGTCCACAATTACGGTGAACGGCTGGCCCGCATCCACGCGTTCGAAGCGACCGGCCACGCGGTCCAGGCGATAAACGGCGTCAATGATAGCGCGCGGCGCCACATTGCGCGCGTAGGCAGCCGCGGCGGCACATACCAGGTTGAACACGTTAACGCGGCCAAGCAACGGACTCCAGATCGGAAGCTCGCCGGTTGGCGTCACCAGCTCGAACCTGGTTCCTGTGCTCGCGATGCTCAGCTCCTTCGCATGGAAATCGCCGCAGTCAATTCCATAGGTGATCACTTCCTGCTGCTTCTTGCAAAGCTTGATCAGCCGCGTGCCGTAGTCGTCTTCAATGTTGATGACCGCGGCACGCGGCGGCTCCGTGCCCGATCCCTGGAAGAGAATTGCTTTTGAGGCGAAATACTCTTCCATGGTGCCGTGATAGTCGAGATGATCGCGGGTGAGATTAGTGAAGATCGCGACATCGAACGGCACACCATAAACGCGCTGCTGTTCGAGAGCGTGAGAGGAAACTTCCATCACCGCTTCCGTGCAGCCCGCTCCGAGCGCGCGCGCGAAAAACTGATTCAGCTCCAGCGGCTCTGGGGTGGTGTGAGGAGCGGGATAAACCTCGTCCTCAATGCGGTATTCCACGGTGCCGACCAGCGCGACCTTACGGCCACTGGCGCGCAGCATCGCATTCAACAGGAACGATGTCGTCGTCTTTCCGTTGGTGCCTGTGATTCCGGTGATGAAAAGGCGTTCGGCAGGACGGCCGTAGAAGTTGGCGCTCAGCCGCGCCAGCGCCCGGCGCCCGTGTTGCACCTGCGCCCAGGGCACGTTTGGCCGCGGGGGCAGCGAATCGCTGACCACGGCAACTGCGCCGGCCTGCAATGCGACATCGATGTACTGATTGCCGTCGGTGCTGCCGCCGCGCATGGCCACGAAACACCATCCCGGCTTCACCCGCCGGCTGTCGTAATCCAACCCTGCGATGTTCGGATTGCCCTGCTGCGCAATGTATTCCGCCCCATCCAACAGCTCGAGAAAGTTCATCTAAGCCGATTATAGTTATCGCTGCCGCGAGTAGCGTGGGGCTGCATCAAACCGATTACGTGAGATTGCGCGGCAACTGAATATCCATGCCGCGAAACTGAACCGCTATCCATCTGCCTTCTCACGTTGAGATTTGCGATACGATGGGCAAAGTGCGGTCAAGGTAGTTTTCAGCAGGACGACTATGAGCGGCAGCCCGGAAGTCCTTCGCATCACGATTGGCCGGCGCTCTCTGGTTATCGCCGGCCCCGGCGACATCACGCGCGAGGAGACCGATGCGATCGTGAACGCTGCGAACTCCTCACTGCTGGGCGGGGGCGGTGTGGATGGTGCAATTCATCGCGCCGGGGGTCCGGCAATTCTCGACGAGTGCAGGCGGATTGTCGAGCGCATCGGCCGGTTGCCTGCCGGTCAGGCCGTGGCAACTAGCGCCGGCAAGCTCCCGGCGCGATATGTGATCCACACGGTGGGACCGTTCTGGAACGGCGGACAGAGCAACGAATCGGAGACGCTGGCGAGCTGCCATCGTGAATCGATCCGGATTGCCGATGAGATCCAACTTATCTCGATTACGTTTCCGGCGATCTCGACCGGAGCGTATCGCTATCCGGTGGAGCAGGCGGCGCGAGTGGCCGTCACGAGCGCAGCCGACGCGATGGAGAAAGCGGTGCACGTCCTCGAGGTACGTTTTGTGCTGTTCGACGTTCCAACGCTGGAGCATTATGCGGCAGCCGCGCGGAAACTGAACGAGAGGAATCCTTGACTGATCGTCTCTACTACACCGACTCTTTCCTGAACGAATTTGAGGCACGTGTGTCGGCAGTCGCAGGCGCATCCGGAAGAGTTGCGGTCACGCTCGACCGCTCGGCCTTTTATCCCACCAGCGGCGGCCAGGCGTTCGATACGGGATGGCTCGACGTCATTGCCAATGCGAACGGCTCCGTGCGCGTGCGGGATGTCACCGAAGACGAACAGACCGGAGACGTGCGGCACATCGTTGAAGGCGACAGTTCAGCACTGAAGCCAGGAGACGTGGTTCGCGGAACGATCGATGCCGAGCGCCGCCGCGACCACATGCAGCAGCACTCGGGCCAGCACGTCTTGTCGGCGGCCTTCGAGAAGCTGTACGACATGGCGACGGTGTCGTTTCACATGGGCGACGAGAGCTGCACTATTGACCTTACAACCGACTCCGTCGGTCCGAAACAAATGCAGGGGGCAGAGCGGCTGGCCAACGAAGTAATCGCAGAAGATCGCCCGGTGGAGATTCGTTTCGCCACGCCAGACGAGGCGCGCACCATGGGCGTGCGCAAGATTCCTCCTGCCGACCGCGAGAAGCTACGCCTGATCGATATTCGCGATTTCGATTTGAATGCCTGCGGCGGGACGCATGTCCGGAGCACGGGACAGATCGGGAGCATCCTGCTGCGTAAGACGGAGAAGGTGAAGCAAGGCGTGCGGGTGGAGTTTGTCTGCGGATTGCGGGCAGTAGAAACAGCGCGGCGCGACTTCGAATCTTTGACAGACGCGGCTGCACTGTTTTCGACGCATATCTGGGAAGTTCCGCAGCAGATACGGAAAGCGCAGGAGGAGATCAAAGCGGCGCAGAAGGCGCAGCACCGGCTGCTGGAGGAAGTGGCGGAGTTGCAGGCCGAGCAGTTGTTGCAGTCGGCGTCGGAGAGCGGCGGTCGAAAGCTGGTGGTGCAATACTTCGCCGATCGCGACCTGGGCTTCATTAAGATGCTGGCGCAGAAGCTGACGAAAGCGAACCAGGCCGTGGCGCTGCTCGCTTGCGGAGGCGCACAGCCGTCGCTGGTGTTCGCGCAAACATCGGGCCTGCCCAACGACATGGGCGCACTGATGAAGCAGACGGTACAGGCGCTTGGTACTCGCGGAGGCGGCAATCGCGACATGGCGCAGGGCGGCGCGCCCGATGGCGACAGGGCGGAGAGCGCGATTGTCGAGGCGGCGAAGTTCGTCGCGCCGTAGCCACATCTGGCCTACGCGTGGCGGGACAGCAGGTCCCTCCACTCGGACTGAAAGTCCTCGGTCGGGATGACACTTCTGATAGGACAATTTCGTTATTCTCTAAGCTGACAACGGGCAACTGACTACTGACGACTGGCGACTGACTTTGGACCAACGGCTCATTCTCGTCACTTTGCTGATTCGCCTCGGCGTAGCTGCGGCCATCAGCAGCGTGCTGGTGCGCGCGCGGCGCTTTCGCGTGCTGCTGTTCCGCGAGGAGCGCACTCTCAGCGAAAAGCTCGAGATCGTCTTCATCGTCGGCACACCGATTGCCCTGGGCGTGCTGGTGCGCGGCTGGGTGCACAACTTTCTGGCGGCGGACATCGCCTTCGAAGGCGCGATCCTGATGGGTGTCATTGGCGGCCGTTTGGTTGGCACCGCCGGAGGCATCCTGGTGGCGCTGCCCTCGCTGCTGCTGGGCGAATGGCTGACCATGCCGATGTATGTTCTGGCCGGCGCCTCGGCTGGTTTCCTGCGTCACATTGCACAGGATCGCGAAGCCATCTGGTCCTTCTCGCCGCTGTTCGACCTCAACATCTATCACTGGCTGCGGCGCAGCATTCGCAAGTCGTTCATCGACTGGCAAACCTCGTTTTTCTTCCTGATCGTGGTCCTTGAGTTCATTCGCATCCAGTTGCATCATGCGTTGCCGCGTCGCATCTTCGCACTGGTTTCGCCGAACCTGTGGGTGACGCTGGCCATCTACGCCGGCACGGTGATGGCCGTGGCCATCGCGCTGAAGGTGCTTAACAATGTCCGCATCGAGATGAAGCTGGAGCAGCAGGAGCGGCTGTTGCTTCAGGCGCGCATGGAAGCGCTGCAAAGCCAGATCAACCCGCACTTTCTGTTCAACACCCTGAATTCGATTTCGTCGCTAGTCCGCGCCAATCCGGACTCGGCGCGGGTCATGATCGTGAAGCTGGGCAACATCTTGCGACGCCTGTTGCGCAAGGGCGATTCTTTCGTTCCGTTGCGCGAGGAGGTGGAGTTTCTTGACGACTACCTCGACATCGAAGTGGCGCGTTTTGGCCGCGACAAGCTGAAGGTGGTGAAAGAACTGGAGCCGGCCTCGCTCGATCATCTTGTGCCCAGCATGATTCTGCAACCGCTGGTGGAGAATGCCGTGAAACATGGCTTCTCGGCCAAAGTGGAAAGCGGCAGCATCTATCTGCGCAGCCGGCGCGCGGGCGAACACCTGGTGATTGAGGTTGAGGATGACGGCGTGGGCATGCCGTCGGACCGCAGCAGCGCTTCTTCGGGAACCGGCATCGGGATGCAGAATGTCACCGAGCGGCTGCAAGTGGTGTACGGCGACGCTGCGGAGATCACGGTTGAGAGCCAGCCCAACCGAGGTACCCTGGTGCGGCTGGTGCTGCCGGTGTTGGACGCCGAGGAGACAGGCGGCTCGGTGGTGGGCGCTCTCTACGAGGAACGGTCCAACACCGCGCGGTAGTGCTTTTCGTACAGAGGAATAATTTTGCTGGCGCAGAACTTGGCCTGTGCGCTGGCGCGTGCCTGCTCACCCATCTGCTTCAGCTT
>Ga0181530_10002036_pt1 | contig 24668 bp, 17 predicted proteins | sample PEATcosm2014_Bin_42_FD_119769 | JGI IMG/M metagenome (GOLD analysis project Ga0181530, IMG submission 119769) | Peatland microbial communities from MTU Mesocosm Facility, Houghton, MI, USA - PEATcosm2014_Bin10_60_metaG | ecosystem: Environmental > Terrestrial > Soil > Wetlands > Peat | place... | reverse complement strand
GCAGCGGGGTGGCGCGCGACGACGTCGGTTTCCTCCACCGTGTCGCCCTCGCCCGGCGCCAGAAACAGATTCTGCTCGATGCCATGCTGTTTGGTGTACAGATCGTAATAGCGACCGCCGAGATCGAACAGCGATTGGTGTGTGCCGCGCTCCACGATGCGTCCGGCTTCCACGACGAGAATCTGATCGGCTCGGCGTATGGTGGAGAGACGGTGCGCGATAACGAAGGTGGTCCGTCCCTGCATCAGGTAACCGAGCCCCTCCTGAATCATGGCCTCCGATTCGGAGTCGAGGCTCGAGGTCGCCTCGTCCAGGATCAGAATGCGCGGATTTGCCAGGATTGCTCGTGCGATCGACACTCGCTGCCGCTGCCCGCCGGAGAGCTTGACTCCGCGCTCGCCGATAATCGTGTCGTATTTCAACTCGTACTTTTCGGCGAACTCGTCCACGCGAGCGATGGTGCAGGCGCGAAGAATCTCCGACTCCGACGCATCCGGTTTGGAGAACGCCACATTCTCACGAATGCTGCCGTCGAACAGGAATGAATCCTGTAGCACCATGCCTAACTGCGTACGATAGGACTCCAGACGAACCTTGGAGAGATCGACGCCATCGACCAGGACCTGGCCTTCATTCGGTTTGTGGAAGGCAGCGATCAAGCCGATGATCGTCGACTTGCCCGAGCCTGACGATCCGACCAGGGCGGTCACCGTTCCCGGTGACGAGCGGAACGAGACGTCGTGCAGAACCGTCTTCTGAAGTTCATAGGCGAAGCTCACGTTCTGAAACCTGATATCTCCCCGGATAGGTCCGAGGGTGACGGTGCGATCGGGATCTTCGTTCTCAGGAGTTTCATTCAGGACTTCGCGGGTGCGCTCCAAGCCGGCAATGGCTTCGGTGATCTGCGTACCGATCCCGACAACCTGGATCAGGGGCGCTGCCAGATAGCCTAGAAACATCGTATAAGTGAAGAAACCGCCGAGTGTAAGCTTGCCGGCGAAGATCTGCCGCGTCCCCATGAACATCACGATCGCACCGATGACGCCCATCAGGGTCGCCGACGAAAGGCTCATAACCGACGTCGCGGTCAGCGTCCGGACGACGTTCTGCAGCAGCCGTTCTACTCCCGAGCTGAAGACCCCGTGCTCGCGCGCTTCGGCGTGATAGCCCTTCACTACTCGCACTCCGCCCAGCGACTCCGTGAGCCTGCCGGTCACTTCGGCAGTGATCTTGGCGCGCTCGCGAAAGATAGGACGGATAACGCGGAAGGCTTTCCGTAGTCCGATGCCGAATATCAGGAGAAAGGTGAAGGCAATTCCAGTCATCACCGGACTGAGACGGATCAACACGGCGAAGGCAATGACCGCCGTCAATAGGCCGCCGACGAAGTCCACCAGGCCGGTGCCGAGAAGGTTGCGGACGCCCTCAACGTCGCTCATAATGCGCGAGACCAGCATGCCGGTTTTGTTGGCGTCGTAGTAGGAAACCGAGAGCCGGCCAACGTGCTCCTGCACGCGCCGGCGCAGCTCGGCGATCAGCTTCTGCGCGGCCTTGGAAAGCGTTTGCGTCAGAGCGAATGAGGTCAAGCCTTGAATGAGCGTCGCCAAAAGCACGACTCCGACCAGGGGATAGAGCAGCTTGAAATGCCGCTTGCCGATGACGTCATCAACCAGGTATTTGGTGGAGGCGGGCAGCACCAATCCGGAGACGCGGTTGATCACCATCAACACCAGGCCCAAGCCAAGCAGTACCCGGCGCGGCCGGATGAGTTGCAAGATCTCCGGCAATGCTTTGAAGATTTCGGTTTTCTTTCCCGGTGTCGAGGGACCGGAGGCCATCCTGTAGTGCAAGTTGTTTGGATTCCGCAGCCCGCAGATTGGGTTCGGAATTGCCCAACACGACGGAAGTGCCCTTTAGGAATATTGCAAAGTCAGGTGGCGCAGGTGACCAAGTAACTCAGGACGTGACAATCGCGACGCACCACTTGAAACTTGAAACTCAAAACTTGAAACTGTCTGTATGCGCCTTTCCATCAATGGCAAAGAGCAGACGTTTGCCGCTCCTCTCACCCTGGCCCAACTCATCGAACAGCTCGGCATGAAAGGCGATCGAGTCGCCATCGAGCTCAACCGCGACATCGTTGCGCGCGCACAATGGCCAGGGACAACCCTCAACGACGGCGATCACTTGGAAATCGCCCACTTCGTAGGCGGGGGATAAGCTTCCAATCATGCTATTTCGGAGCGCCCGGCTTGCATTCGAACGGCTGGATATTCACGGTGAACGGGTAAGGAAAGCGCGGCGAGTAGATGTCGAGGTTGAAGGCATTGTCGGCGCCCGGACAGCTCTTTACGGCAATCTTGAATCGTGCGATGGCGCCGGCTTTTTCATAGTGCTTGGTTTCCGCAAAAGACTTGAACGCGTCGGCCGCTGCGGTACCAGCGGGGCCGCTCTGCAGAACGACCCTCGTTGCACGAAGACGCATAGGTACATCGACCGTGATTTCGTTGGGCGCCCAGAAGACGTTCTCACCTGTGCTGAGCGGCGGATTCATCGTGATCTTTATCCCGCAATCCGGGCTGTCAGTTCCTGCCAGGCACGGTTCCCGCTGCGCGCAAGCGATGGTAGCAGTTGCCAGCAACAGCATCAGACAACCGTAAACGCGCATAGCATTCCCTCGCTGAACGGCAACCGTATGGCCTTCCTCATATTGTATGCCGCCGCTATGCAAACGCGGGCCAGCACTAGCTTGTGAGCCGTGTGAAACCGCGATGAATCCTGCTTCAGGAGCGGTTGACAGCGTCTGCCGTCGAAATCTACACTCGATTGTTTACGCAGTGTGTTGCGGCGTTTTCTGATCGTAGTGCAATCATGCCGGACTTTTATTTTGACCGCTATCTTCCGCTGCTGATTCACATCCTGGTTGCCGGCGGCATCGCCTGTGCCATCGTGGCGCTCTCCTACTTCATCGGTCAGCACAAATACAATTCCGCCAAGATGTCGCCCTACGAGTGTGGCATGGAGCCCGTCGGCAACGCCCGCCAGCGCTTCACCGTGAAGTTCTACCTGGTAGGCATGCTGTTCATCCTCTTCGATGTGGAGGCCGTGTTCCTGTACCCATGGGCGGTCGTGCAGCGTCCACTCAAGGCGTCCGGCCTCGGCATGTTCTGGTTCTGGGAGATGCTGGTGTACATCGGCATCCTGCTCGCCGGTTACTGGTACGTATGGAAAAAGGGCGTGCTCGACTGGAACAAGCAGGGTAAGGCGGAGAAGATCTGATGGCGTCCCAGCCGGCAATCACTGACATCGAGCAACTGAAAGACCGCCCCGAAATGGCGGTATTGTTGGCGTGGAACGCCGCCGCAATCACCGGCGCGAAATTCGATCGTAACGAGCTGACGATCTGGGTCGATCGCATCGCTCTGCGCGACGCCTGCATCACGCTGAAGAACCATGCGCAGCTTCAGTACAACGCCCTCGCCGATATCACTTGTGTTGATTGGTATCCGCGCGAGCCGCGCTTCGAAGTCGTCTATCAGCTTTTCTCTATTCCGAACAAGAAATACCTGCGGCTGAAGGTTGAGCTTTCGGGCGACGACGCCAGCGTCGATTCCCTCACGCCGATCTGGCCGGGCGCCAACTTCTTCGAGCGCGAGGTCTTCGATCTGTTCGGCGTTCGCTTCGACCAGCATCCCAACCTCACCCGCATCATGATGCCGGACGACTGGGAAGGCCATCCGCTGCGCAAGGACTATCCCGTCGAGGGCTACCGCTAATGGCGCACATGACCCCAACCCCGGTGCTGGATCCCTCGCAAGACAAAACGATGATCCTGAACATGGGCCCGCAGCATCCATCGACGCACGGCGTCCTGCGGCTGCTGCTGGAGGTTGACGGCGAGACCATCGTGCGCATCATGCCCGATATCGGCTACCTTCACACCGGCATCGAGAAGACCTGCGAGGCCAAGTTCTATCAGCAGGTCGTGCCCATGACCGACCGCATCGACTATCTCTGCCCCATGACCAACAACCTGGCCTACTGCCTGGCAGTCGAGAAGTTGCTGGGGATTGAGATCCCGCCGCGGGCGCAGTGGATGCGCGTCATGCTCAACGAGCTGACCCGCATCAACTCGCACCTGGTGTGGCTGGGCACACACGCCATGGACATCGGTGCGATGACCGTGTTCCTCTATTGCTTCCGCGAGCGCGAGGATGTGCTGCGCCTGTTCGAGGCGGTCTCCGGCCAGCGCATGATGACCTCGTACTTCCGCATTGGCGGACTCGCTCTGGAGCCGCCGCTGGGTTTCTTCGATCAGGTGAAGAAGTTCCTCGACCGCTTTCCCGGCAACATTGACGAATACGAGAACCTGCTAACCAACAATCCCATCTGGGTCAACCGCACCAAGGGTGTTGCCTACTTGTCAGGCGACGATGCAATTGCGCTTTGCGCTACCGGGCCGACATTGCGGGGCAGCGGCGTGGATGTCGATCTCCGCCGCGACTTGCCCTACAGTGGCTATGAAAACTTTAAGTTCAAGGTGCCGGTTTCAACCGACGGCGATGTCTATGCCCGGTACATGGTGCGCGTTTTGGAACTGCGCGAATCGCAGAAGATCGCCATGCAGGCGCTAGAAGGTATGCCCGAAGGCCGAGTGAAGGCGGACGCGCCGAAAGTCGTCCTGCCCGATCGCGAGAAGATGAAGACGCAGATGGAAGCGCTCATCTATCACTTCAAGATCGTGACCGAAGGCTTCACCGTGCCGGAAGGCGAAGTGTACATGCCGATCGAGTCGCCGCGCGGCGAGATGGGATATTACGTGGTGAGCGATGGCACGGCCAAGCCGTATCGCGTGCACATGCGCTCGCCATCGTTTGCCAATTTGCAATCGTTGCGCAAGATGTGCGAAGGCCGACTGATCGCCGATGTCGTCGCCGCCATCGGCAGTATCGATATTGTGCTGGGCGATTGCGACCGGTGAAGCAGCATTTAGCACTTGGCACTTGGCATTTAGCTTGCTCTCGCCGGATGCGCTACCGGGCGGAGCCGGGAAGTTGGATCGACGATTGCAACAGTCCCGCGTTGCGGGACGAAGAAGATAGCCAACGCTTCAGCGCTGCGTAGGCGGAGATTCAGGCAGTTGAGGCCCGTAGGGACGGCACGGTTTGGGGAGCCGGCCTTCAGGTCGGCGTTGCGAAAAACATGGACACCTCGGCAGGAACGATTTCTACGGATGAGAAGCGCGAGCTCCTGAGGCATGCGCTGGCGACCATCGCCTACCGAGGCGGCAAGGCGCTGCGGAGCGCCCCTCCTGAGTTTGCCGAGTTCCGCGCGTGCGAGACGACGCGCACGCCGGCCAAGATTCTGGCGCACATCGGCGACCTTTTTGACTGGGCGCTGTCGATGGCTAAAGGCAAAGAGCAGTGGCACGACTCGACTCCGCTGCCATGGGACGAGGAAGTGAGGCGGTTTCATGCTGCGTTGCAGGCCTTCGACGACTACCTGGCATCCGCCGCGCCGCTGGGAGTAACGATGGAGCGGTTGGTGCAAGGGCCGATTGCCGATGCCTTGTCGCACATCGGACAGATTGCTTTGTTGCGGCGCATTGCGGGATGTGCGGTGAAGGCCGAGAACTACTCACGGGCCGCGATCGTGGCGGGACGCGTCGGCCCGGAGCAGACGCCGCCAAAGCGCGAGTTTTAATGGGCATCCTTTCGTCGGCGAACGAACCGCAGATCCCTTCGCTCCGGCTAAAGCCGTCGGTCGGGATGACAAATGGAAAGGGAGTTTCAGACAGATAGGGGTCCTTCGACTCGGCGCTAAAGCGCCTCGCTCAGGATGACAGCCTCTTGGTCATCCCTGCTGAGGGTGACACGGGTTTTGGTTTTGGCTAATTGCTACCTGCTAATTGCTGATTCATGAAATTCTCCGACCAACTCGAGCAGCGCTTTGCCACTATGGTTGGCCACTATCCGACCAAGCGCTCAGTCCTCGTCCCCATGCTGCTCTATATTCAGGACGAACTGGGCGCGCTGACAGACGAAGCCATCCACGAGATCGCGCAGCGGACTGAATTGTCGGATCTCGAGGTGCGCAACGTGATCAGCTATTACTCCATGCTGCGCACCCGCCCGATCGGCAAGTACAACTTCCAAGTCTGCACCAACGTAAGCTGCCTGCTGCGCGGCGCTGACGACATCTTTGAGCATTGCAAGAAGAAGCTGGGCGTCGGCACTAAGCAAACGACGCCGGACGGGCTGTTTTACCTGGAGGAGGTCGAGTGCATTGGCGCCTGTTCATGGGCCCCGGCAATGATGCTGAACTACGATTTCCAGGAGAACCTGACGCCGGAGAAGATCGACGAGTTGATTGAAGGATTGAAGAAGAAGGAGCAGCAGTAATCGCTATTCGCCTTTCGCTATTCGCTCTTCGCCGGCAATGGCAAGCGAGCGACTCTTGGCGAAAAGGGAAGAGCGAAGAGCGATAAGCGATAACGCGAATGGCGTACCTAGTCTCCCATCCCGATGAGGTAAAGGTCGTCTCCAAGCGCTTTGGCATGGGCGCGACCAATCTCGATCGCTATCTCGAGCTTGACGGGTACAAGGCTGTGCAGAAGGCGCTCACCATGCAGCCTGACGCGATCATCAACGAGGTGAAGGCTTCGAACCTACGGGGCCGCGGCGGCGCGGGATTTCCCACCGGTATGAAGTGGTCGTTCGTGCCCAAGCAGTCGTCCAAGCCCAAATACGTGCTGTGCAACGGCGACGAGAGCGAGCCCGGGACCTGCAAGGACCGGCTCATCTTCGAACACGATCCGCACGCGGTCATTGAAGGCGTGATGATCGCCGCGCTGGCTGTGGGATCAAAAACCGGCTACATCTATATCCGCGGTGAATACCGCTATCTTGTCGAGATCATGGAGAAGGCCGTCGCGGATGCTTACGCGCGCGGCTTCATCGGCAAGAACATATTTGGCTCGGGCGTCGATCTCGAGATCTTCGTGCACTCCGGCGCTGGCGCTTACGAGGTCGGCGAAGAGTCGGCGCTGATGGAATCTCTGGAAGGGAAGCGGGGTATACCGCGCATCCGTCCTCCATTTCCGGCGGTCGTTGGTCTCTGGGGTGGACCCACGGTCATTAATAACGCCGAGACCCTGGCCAGCGTCCCGCCCATCATTCTCGGCGGGGGCGAATGGTTCGCCCACCTGGGCACGCCGCGCAACGGAGGCACGCGGCTCTTCTGCATGAGCGGCGAGCTGGAGCGGCCCGGAGTCTACGAGCTGCCCATGGGCTACAACTTGAAGAAGATGATCTACGACGTCTCCGGCGGCATGATGAAGGCCAAGAAGCTGAAAGGCGTAGTGCCTGGCGGCTCGTCGGTGCAGATCCTCACTCCGGAGGAGATCGACGTTGCCATGGACTTCGATTCCGTGGCGAAAGCCGGTTCGATGCTAGGGTCTGGCGGGGTGATCGTGCTCGACGACCAGATGTGCATCGTGAAGTTCGCCTTGCGCGTCACGCAGTTCTATCAGCATGAAAGCTGTGGTTGGTGCATTCCGTGCCGCGAAGGTACGGACTGGATGAAGAAGACGCTGGTCCGCTTTCACAGTGGCGGCGGCGTCATGAAAGACATCGACAACTTGAAGTACCTGGCGGAAAACATGCTGGGACGGACGTTCTGTCCGCTGGGCGATGCGGCGGCGATGCCGATCATCTCGTACATACAGAAGTACCGGCAGGAGTTCGAAGACCACCTCGACGGCAAGCCATGTCCGTATGAGAAGGCGGCGGAACTAGTGGCCAGTGGCTAGTGATCAGTGGTCAGTTTGCCAGTTGCTGATGAGCTCTCGGGTTCGGAGTTGACTATAGGGGTCCTTCGACTCCGGCTCGCAAATGAAGCGAGCCTCCGCTCAGGATGACACGGTGTTGATTTTGCTAATTGCTAACGGCTAATTGCTAATTGCTTCTTATGGCTGACGTAACCCTTACTGTCGACGGCAAGAAACTCACCGTTCCCGCGGGGATGCTGCTCATCGAAGCCTGCAAGAGCACGGGTATCGAGGTGCCGTCTTTTTGCTACTACCCCAACCTGTCGCTACAGGGCGCCTGTCGCATGTGCCTGGTCGAAATAGAAAAGATGCCCAAGCTGCAGACCGCGTGTACCACGCCGGTTGCCGAGGGCATGGTGGTCAGCACCGAGAGCGACAAGATCAAGCAGGCGCGCAAGTCGATGCTCGAGTTGCTGCTGGCCAATCATCCGCTCGACTGCCCCGTCTGCGATGCCGGCGGCGAGTGCGAACTTCAGGACATGACCTTCAAATACGGCGCTGCCGAATCGAAGTTCATGGACTTGAAGAATCATCGCGACGAGCAGCAATGGTCTCCCGTCGTCTACTTCGACCGTCCGCGCTGCATTCTTTGCTATCGCTGCATCCGTGTCTGCGGCGAAGGCATGGACGTGTGGGCGCTGGGCGTGCAGAACCGCGGCACCGGCTCCATCATCGCGCCTAACAAAGAAGATCATCTGGAGTGCGAAGAGTGCGGCATGTGCATCGACATCTGCCCGGTGGGCGCGCTCACCTCCGGGGCGTATCGCTACAAGACGCGCCCCTGGGAGATGAAGCATGTCGGCACCGTCTGCACCCATTGCGGCGACGGCTGCAAGACCACGCTGGGCGTGCGCCGCGCCGACACCGGCATGCAAATCGTGCGCGGCGACAATCGCGACAAGAGCGGCATCAACGGCGACTTTCTCTGCATCAAGGGACGCTACGCCTTCGACTTTGCTAATAATCCTGGGCGCCTTCAGCAGCCGCTGATCAAGCGCGACGGCAAGTTCGCTCCGGCGACTTGGGAGCAGGCGTTCGAACTGATCGCGACGAAATTCCAGGAAGTGCTGACGACCGACGGCCCCACTTCGATAGGCGTGATCGGCTCAAACCGCACCAGCAACGAAGAGAATTACCTGCTGCAGAAGTTTGCGCGCCTGGTGCTGGGCACGAACAATATCGATCATCACCGCACCGCCGATTTTCCGGCTTTCGCTTCGGCGCTGGCTGCCAAGCCGAGCGCGACCGCCTCGATGCGCGACGTTTTCAGCGCACCGGCAATCCTGCTGATCGGCAACGATCCTACCGAGCGACACCCGCTGCTGGCGTGGCAGATTCGCAGCAATGTTCGCCTGCATCGCGCCAAGCTGTATGTGGTGAATTCATCGCCCATCAAGCTGCACCGCCAGGCTACGGCATTCGCGCAGATTGCTTCCGGCTCCGAGGGCAGCTTCGTGCAGTTCCTCGCCGGCAACGACGGCGCCGGGGATGCGATTGCGTCACCCAGCCTCACTCGCGACTCGCTGACGCAAATGCGCGACGCGCTGAAGAACGAATCGGGGCTGGTCATCATCTTCGGCTCGGAGCTGCGCGGTGCAGATGTCAAAACGCTGATCGACTTCGGCCTCGCACAAGGCGCAAAGTTCATCTGCCTGGGCGACTACGCCAACTCGCGCGGTGCGGCCGACATGGGCCTTTATCCCGACATGCTGCCCGGCTACGCACCGATCTCCAGCGCAACTCGGTTCCATGAGGAATGGCTGGACGAGATTCCCGCGGCTGCCGGCTTGAACCTGCTGCAGATGATGGAAGCTGCCAAGGAAGGGAAGCTGAAGGCACTTTATGTCGTCGGCTCTAATCCCATTGCGCGCTACAACATCGATCCCTTCGCTCTTTCTAAGAGCTTCGTCATTGTGCAGGACATGTTTCTGACCGGGACGGCAGCCATCGCCGATGTGGTGCTTCCGGTGGCCAACGCTTACGAAAAGGGCGGCACATACACCAACACCAGCGGCGATGTGCAGATGCTGAGAAAAGCCGGGGAGTTCGCGGGTGTGCGCAACGATTTTGAATGCATCGTGCGAATTGCTGCGCGCATGGGATACGACGTGCACAAGCTGGTGCCGTTCCGCGGCGGAGGCACGCGCGCCGACATGGGCCAGACGCGCGGCGCACAATCGGGCGAAGCCGATCGTCACGCCGTGTGGCTCACGGAGCACAACCTGGAGCCCAAGATGAGTCCTTACGATCCGACGGCGATGCTGGATGAGATCCAAAGACTGGTTCCGGGCTACGACATTTCGCGGCTTGGGCTGCTCGCCGGCAACGACGAGCACACGCAACTGGTGCAAATCACGGGCGCAACCGGTATGGGCGATCCAGCACTGGTGATGCCCGCGAGCGACTCGTTGTTCACCTCCGGTACCTTGGGACGGTTCTCGGAGATATTGAACACCGTGATGGAGCGCTATCGCACTTCGCCGGATTTGGAGATTGCCGCAGATTACGATCCGATGGTCAGGACGGAAGGATAGTGGTTCGTGGTTAGTGAATAGTTCAGTTCTAGGTTTCAAGTTTCGAGCTTCAAGTTTCAAGTTTTGAAGTTAGCAAGACTCCGGTAATCATAGGGGTCCTTCGACTCCGGCGCGAAAGGCGTGCGCCTCCGCTCAGGATGACAAAGGTATTGTTGGTGTTCTGGCGAAGAGCGAATGGCGAATAGCGATCTTCACTGACGACTGACGGTTGAAAGCTGATAGCTAAATGGGAATTGGAACGTACATCCTGGTTTCGATCGTCAAGATCCTAATCGCGGTCATGGTTCTGCTTACGGCCGTCGCGTATACGGTTTGGCTGGAGCGCAAGGTCGTCGGTCACATGCAAAATCGCTGGGGACCCACGCGGGTAGGACCATTCGGGTTGTTGCAGCCGCTTGCCGACGGCTTAAAGTTTATTTTTAAGGAAGACCTCACACCACCATACGTCCACAGGCCCTTGTACATGTTGGCGCCGATCATCGCCGTCACAACGGCGCTGACTTCGATTGCGGTGATCCCGGTGGGTCCCTGGATCACGTTGGGCAGCATTTCCACACCGTTACAGATTACCGACGTAAACATCGGTCTGCTGATTATCCTCGGCATTACTTCAGTCGGGGTTTACGGAGTGGCTCTCGCAGGATGGTCGTCCAACAGCAAGTACTCGATGCTAGGCGGCCTGCGCGCCTCGGCGCAGATGATCAGCTATGAAGTCGCTCTTGGTCTCTCGCTGATCGGCGTTCTGATCTACACCGGAAGCTTTAGCCTGAGCGACATCGTCAATCAGCAGGCGGGCACGTGGTTCGGCTTCATTCCGAAGTGGAACATCTTCCAGGGACAGTTCGTCGGATTCTTCATTTACATCATGGCGGCTTATGCCGAAACGAACCGCATCCCGTTCGATTTGCCCGAGGCGGAGACCGAGCTGGTTGCCGGCTATCACACGGAATACAGTTCGATGAAGTTTGCGATGTTCTTCATGGCCGAGTACGCCAACATGGTGACGGTCGCCTGCCTGGCGTCGGTGCTGTTTCTGGGCGGCTGGTCGGGCCCGGTCTTCGGGCCGCCGCTGCTGCAGTCGTTGTTACCGGTATGCTGGTTTGCGTTACGGGTTTTCGCTTTTCTGTTTCTTTATATCTGGGTGCGCGGCACGTTGCCGCGTTTCCGCTACGATCAGCTCATGGCCTTCGGCTGGAAGTTTCTGTTGCCGTTGGCCATTGCGAATATTGTGGTGACGAGTCTGGTGGTGGCGATTAAATAGGCATTTGGCACTTAGCATTTGGCATTTAGCAATAATCTCTATCGCCGTGTTTCGGCTAATTGCTAATTGCTAATTGCTAATTGCTGGGTTTCATCATGCTAGCTCTCATTCTCTTCTTCATTTTCGCGGCGCTGTGTGTGGGAGGTGCGATCAACCTCCTGGTGCAGAAGCACCCCATTAACAGCGCGCTGTCGCTGATCGTGGTGATGGGCTCGCTGGCGCTGATCTATCTACTGCTGGGAGCTGAGTTCGTCGCCGCCGTGCAGGTCATCGTTTATGCCGGCGCAGTGATGGTGCTGTTCGTCTTCGTGATCATGCTGCTCAATGCCGGCGAGGAAGAGCGTCTGCCGCATGGCAGCCGCGTGGCGACCATGCTCGGCGTGCCCGCCCTGATCATTGGCTTGGGGATTGCGGCCGCGGTGGTCAGCCATCTCACCGGACTCGACCGCATCGCCATCGGCGGACCAACGGTGATGAACGGCGCGGACGTCTTCGGCAATCCGCAGGCCATCGGGCGCCTGCTGTTCCGCGACTACCTGCTGCCCTTCGAGGTGACTTCAATCCTGATCCTGGTTGCGATCATGGGCGCCGTGGTGCTGGCGCGGAGGGAGGAAGACTGATGGTCCCACTTTCCTATTACCTGGTGCTGAGCGCGATTTTGTTCGCCTGCGGGGTCGCCGGTTTTCTGGTCAAGCGCAACATCATCACCATATTTCTTTCCATCGAGCTGATGCTGAACGGCGTGAACCTGACGTTTGTCGCGTTTGCAGCGCAGCTCAACAAGCTTGAAGGACACATCTTCGTCTTCTTCGTGATGGTAGTGGCCGCCGCGGAAGCTGCTGTCGGGCTGGCGATCATCATTGCCGTATTTCGGACACGAGAGACGTTGAACGTGGATCGCGTGAACTTGCTGAAGTTGTGACGGACGCTTTTCGCTCCTCGCTATTCGCTGTTCGCCAGAGATAACAGGCGCAGCGCATTTGCGAAAAGCGAAGAGCGATAGGCGAAAAGCGAATATGCACTTGTGGATCATTCCGCTGCTTCCCCTGGCTGGCGCCGCCATCAATGGGCTGCTGGGCAAGCGCTTTCCCAAGGCGCTGGTGAACACTATCGCGCTGGGCTCGACCGGGGCGGCGTTTGCCATGGCGCTGTGGGTCGCCGCGCAGTTCGCCGGCCTGTCGCCGGACCAGATCCCGCACATCGAGCGCTACTTCACCTGGCTGAGCGCGGGACCGTTTTCGGCCGAGTACGGCATCTATCTGGACCAGCTTTCGCTGGTCATGCTGCTGGTTGTCACCGGTGTCGGCTTCCTCATCCATGTGTACTCGGTCGGCTACATGGAGCATGAAGGCGGCTACTACCGCTATTTTGCTTATCTGAACATCTTCATGTTCTTCATGCTCACGCTGGTGCTGGCGAACAACTATCTGCTGATGTTTGTCGGATGGGAGGGCGTGGGCCTGGCGTCGTACCTGCTCATCGGCTTCTGGTTCCTGAAGAAAAGCGCGGCCGATGCGGGCAAGAAGGCGTTCATCACCAACCGCGTTGGCGATTTCGGTTTTCTGATCGCGCTCTTCCTGCTCATCAAGCACTTCGGTACGTTGCAATACGACAGCCTGTGGAAGCTGGTCAGCCAATATCCGGTCGAGACGGCCGGGGCCGGACTGCTGACCGCGATCGGCCTCCTCATGCTGGTAGGCGCGACTGGCAAGTCAGCGCAACTCCCCCTGTATGTCTGGCTGCCCGACGCGATGGAGGGCCCCACCCCGGTTTCGGCCTTGATCCACGCCGCGACCATGGTGACTGCCGGCGTGTACATGGTCGCTCGCTCCAGTCCCATCTTTAACCACGCACCCGATGCCCGCCTGGCAGTCGCCATTATCGGCACGCTGACCGCAATTTTCGCCGCCTCCATTGGCATCGTGCAGACCGATATCAAGAAGGTGCTGGCGTACTCCACCATCTCGCAACTTGGCTACATGTTCATGGCCTGCGGCGTGGCGGATTACGTGGGCGGCATCTTCCACCTGGTGACTCACGCCTTCTTCAAGGGATTGCTCTTTTTAGCAGCAGGCTCGGTGATTCATGGCCTGGGCGGCGAGCAGGACATGCGCCAGATGGGCGGGCTACGAAAGTATCTGCCGTACACCTTCTGGTCGATGACGTTTGCGACCTTTGCTATTGCCGGGCTTCCGCCCTTTGCCGGGTTCTTCTCCAAGGACCAGATCCTGTTCGCAACCTGGAGCAGCGGGGCCCATATTTTGTGGTTGATCGGCGTGATCACCGCCGGCATGACCTCGTTCTACATGTTCCGGCTGTGGTTCCTCACGTTTTTTGGTGAGTATCGCGGACCGAATCCGGCAAACGGGGGACACGGGCCCGGTGGTCACGGGCACGGGGCTCCTCATGAAAGCCCGTGGGTAATGGTGGTACCGCTGATGATCCTCGCGGTTCTGTCCCTGATCGGAGGCTGGATAGGCGTTCCCCACTCGCTCGGCGGTTCGGATCGATTCGGGCACTTCCTCTCGCCGGTTGTGCAGTCGGCGGCAAGCCCGGAGATATCTTCGACGCCTGGGGAAAACCCGGCTGAGCAGGAAAGCGGCAGCAGTGAACTGACATTCACGGTCATCTCGGTTGCGGTCGCGCTGCTTGGGCTTTTGCTGGCCTGGTGGATGTACTACAAGCAGCCTGAGCTTCCGGATCGCATCGCCAAGGCTGCCGGCGGGCTCTACACATTTGTTTTGGAGAAGTACAAAGTCGACGAACTGTATGGCACGGTGATCATCCAGCCAATTATCGCGCTTTCGGCGAATGTGTTCTGGAAAGGCATCGACCGCGGCCTGATCGACGGCGCAGCCGATGGCAGCGCGGCCGGAGCGCAGGAAACTTCCGACGCGCTGCGGCACATGCAATCGGGCAATATCCGTTCGTATGCCGGATGGATCGCGGTCGGCGCGACGGCGGTGATTGCCTTCATGGTGTGGAGGGGGTTGCGATGAGATTCATCAACGACAACATCCTCAGCATCGTGGTCTTTCTGCCGCTGGCGGGAGCGATTCTGCTGGCCTTCTTCCCGCGGCGCGACCGGGACATCCGTTACTTCGCGCTGGCGGTTTCGCTGATCACACTTTTAGCATCGCTGCACTTGCCGTGGTACTTCGTGCGCGGCCAGAACGGTTTCCAATTCGACGAAGACGCGCCGTGGATCGCGCACCCCAACATCCATTACCACCTTGGCATCGATGGCATTTCCATGTGGCTGGTCATCCTGACCACGTTTCTCATGCCGATGTGCGTGCTGATCTCGTGGAAGTCGATAGGCGACCGGGTAAAGGAATTCTTCATCCTGATGCTGGTACTTGAGACCGCGATGATCGGGGTCTTCGTCGCGCTCGATCTTTTTCTTTTCTACTTCTTCTGGGAAGCCACGCTGATCCCGATGGCGCTCATCATCGGCATGTACGGCCACGGACGAAAGATCTATGCCGCAGTGAAATTCTTCCTGTACACCATGATCGCGTCGGTCTTCATGCTGGCGGCGATCATCTGGTTGTACGCGCGCACCGGCAGTTTTGATTTCGTGACCATTCAGAGTGCCATCCAAGGCGGGCAAGTCCCGGGGTTCGCCAGCGCCGCGCTGTGGCTGTTTCTGGGGTTCTTCGTTGCCTTCGCGGTAAAAGTGCCGTTGTTCCCGGTCCATACCTGGCTGCCGGACGCCCACGTCGAAGCCCCCACGGCGGGCTCAGTTTTGCTCGCGGGCGTCCTGCTAAAAATGGGTACTTACGGCCTGCTGCGTTTCAACCTCGGGCTCTTTCCAGAAGAGTCGCGACGCAATGCTCCCTGGATCATCGCGTTGGCGATCATCGGCATTATTTACGGCGCGCTGGTGGCGATGGTCCAGCCCAACATCAAGCGCCTGGTGGCGTACACCTCGGTCAGCCACTTGGGATTTGTGGTGCTCGGCATCTTTAGCTTCACGCAACTCGGGGTTGACGGCGCCGTGTACCAGATGCTGAGCCATGGTGTCTCCACCGGGGCGTTGTTCATGCTGTTGGGGATGATCTACGATCGCCGCCACACCTATGACATCACGGAGTACGGCGGGCTGGCGACGCCCATGCCCGTGTACGCGACATTTTTTGCCTTCATCATGCTGTCGTCGGTCGGGCTGCCGCTGCTCAATGGTTTTATCGGCGAGTTCCTCGTGCTCAGCGGTGCGTTCCAGGCGAAACAGCTTTACGGAATTCTGGCGGCGACGGGCGTGATCTGGAGCGCCTGTTACCTGCTGTGGATGTATCAGCGCGTCTTTTACGGCGCGGTAACGAATCCGGCGAACAATTCATTGCGCGACCTCGACGCCCGCGAGCGGGTCTCGCTGTGGCCGCTGGCGATTGCTGCGCTGGTGATGGGCGTTGCTCCGATGCTGTGGCTGCACTCGATTGATCCCGCCGTGTCGGCTGCGCTCAAGCAGTTCTCGGCGATCACGCAGGCCGCGGCTCCTGCCACAGCGCATGTGACCCAGGTGGTTTCGCAGGTGATCGGACGATGATCCCGGCCATCGACTACATTCGCATCTTGCCTGAGGTGGTGCTGAGTGTCTTCGGCATCATCGTGATGATGATCGATCCGCTGATCCCTGAGCAAAGCCCCAAGAAGCCGCTGGGCATTATCGCCGTCGTTGGCATACTTGGCGGCCTTGCCGCTACCGCCTTCCAAACCGGGTTTTACGGCAGCGCGTTCTACAACACCATCAGGGTTGACACTTTCAGCGTGTTCTTTCATGTCGTGGTGCTGTTGATCGCGCTGGTCGTGATCCTGACCTCGTTGGAATATCTCGAAGTGCAGCGCATTCGCTCGGGCGAATACTACGGGCTCATCCTCTTCGGCACCGTCGGCATGATGCTCATGTCGTCTGCCGTTGAGCTGGTGCTGATTTTCATTGCGCTGGAAATCTCGTCGATCTCGACTTACATTCTTGCCGGGATGCGGCGCCGTGCCGCCGAGAGCGCCGAAGCATCGCTGAAATATTTTCTGCTGGGCTCTTTCGCGACCGCGTTTTTCCTCTACGGCGTGGCGCTGGTTTTTGGCGCCACGGGCACGACCAATGTTTACGGCATTGCGCGCTATCTTCAAGGGCAATCTTCGCTGCTGGCTTACCTCGCTGTGGGTCTGATGTTTGTAGGCCTCGGTTTCAAGGTTGCATCTGCGCCGTTCCACGTGTGGACGCCGGATGTATACGAAGGCTCTCCCGCACCGGTGGTAGCTTTTATGTCCACCGGGCCGAAGGCGGCAGCATTTGCCGTGCTGCTGCGCGTGTTGTTCGCAACCGGCGCGCCCGGCTGGTTCTGGATGGTCTGGGTCTCGGCGGTGCTCTCCATGACGTTGGGCAACATCGGTGCGCTGGTGCAGCAGAACGTTAAGCGTCTGCTGGCCTATTCCTCAATCGCCCACGCCGGATATCTGCTGGTCGCCTTCGCCGCCGCCAAGCAGGTCGGAATCTCCGCCGCTATCTTCTATGCGGCTTCGTATGCGGCGATGAACGTCGGCGCCTTCGCCGTGGTCAGCCACTTTGCTTCCGCAGGAGAAAAATACGTCACGCTCGACGATTACGCCGGCCTCGGCCGCCGCTCTCCGCTGCTGGCTGCAATCCTCACCATATTTCTGCTATCGCTGATCGGCATTCCTGTGACTGGCGGCTTCTTCGCCAAGTTCTACGTCTTCTCCGCGGCGCTGCAATCGAACCTGGTCGGACTGACCATCATCGGCGTCATCAATAGCGCGATCGCCGCGTACTATTACCTGCGCGTGATCATTTACATGTACATGAGGGATGAGCGAGGCGAGGTTCCGGTCGCGCGCATTCCGGCCGGATTGGGGATCGGATTGGCGATCTGTTTGATCGCGACCATCTATCTGGGTGTGCTGCCGGGCCGCGTGCTCGACTACGCCATGCAGAGTGCGCAGGACTTGATGAAGTAAGCTCTTGTGCCAGTTTCGTCACATACTCCTGTACGGTGCGCTTCACCGCGCTGCTTCCGGGCAACTGCTCCCGCCCGATACGACCGGACACCCGTGTTCACTGGCGAACACTTCCTCGCCTAATCCCAAAACTTGCGCTCGCTATCTGCCTATACTTCTTTCGCGTAGCGAACCTTGCTCTGGCACTAAACCTGCATCCATCTGTCGGTGGAATATGCCGTGAACCGCGGGCTTGCAGCGTGGGTACACGAGGGAATGGGGAAATGCTGATCGCGAACTTGGGTCAAGATCTTCGATACGGCTGGCGCGTGCTCGGCAAGAGTCCGGGCTTCACGGCAGTGGCCGTGCTGGTGCTGGCGCTGGGCATTGGAGCGAACACGGCCATCTTCAGCGTGGTGAATGCGGTGCTGCTGCGGCCTCTGCCCTTCGATCAGCCGGGCCGCCTGGTGCAGCTCTATCACATTCCCCCGCCGGCCAGTTTTCCGGGCATTCCCCTGTTCACCGTTTCGCCGGCCAACTTTCTGGATTGGCGGGCGCAGGCGCACAGCTTCGAGGGCATGTCGGCTTATGGCTTCGGTCGCTATACGCTGACCGGCACAGGCCATCCTGAGGCGATCCGAACCGTGGCCGTGACCAACGGGTTCTTTTCGATCCTGCACGCCGAGCCGCTGCTGGGCCGCGTCTTCCTGGAAGGCGAAGATCAGGCCGGCCGCGATCACGAAGTCGTGTTGAGTTATGAACTGTGGAGTACTCGTTTCGGCGCCAACCCGGACATCGTCGGGAGCCATATTCAGCTCAACGATCAGGCTTATACCGTGGTCGGCGTGATGCGTCCTGGCTTTGTTTTTCCCATCTCCAGTGACCCTGCGGATGCCCCGCAAATGTGGAAGCCGCAAAACTGGACCGACCAGGAGCGCGCGGTGCGTGGCGACCACAATTACGGGGTGATTGCGAGGCTGAAGCCGGGCGTCGCTCTCGCCGAGGCGCGTGCCGAATTGAGCACGATCTCCGATCGCCTGGCACAGCAATATCCGAAAGACAACAAAGGCTGGGGTGCGACCGCGATCATGGCACGCGAGGATCTGGTCGGCGATGTGCGGCCGGCACTGCTCATCTTGCTGGGAGCGGTGGCTTTCGTTCTGCTGATTGCCTGCGCCAACGTCGCTAATCTGGTGCTGGCCAAGACGCTATCGCGGCGCAAGGAGATCGCCATTCGCTCAGCCCTGGGCGCCAGCCGCCGCCGGCTGTTGCAGCAGGTTCTGGCGGAAACCGTTCTGCTGGCGATCGCCGGCGGCACCCTGGGGCTGATCTTCGCGCATTACGGGACGGTGTTCATCGTGAGATTTGTGGGGCAGCAACTGCCCCGCTCCGGCAGCATCGGGCTTGACGGCTGGGTGTTGACGTTTACTCTCGGCGTTTCGCTGCTGACCGGACTGGCGGCCGGCCTGCTGCCCGCGTTGCGTTTGACGAGAGAAGGCGTGAGCGAAGCGCTGAAGCAAGGCGTGGGCCGCACCGCCTCCGATTCCGGCGGCAACCGCACGCGCGGCATGCTGGTGGTGGCCGAAGTCGCGCTCTCGCTGATGCTGCTGATCGGCGCCGGCCTGCTGATCCGCAGCCTGTGGGCGCTGCACGGCGTCAATCCTGGCTTCGATGCGGACCATGTGGTGACCATGGACCTGTCGATCTCGGCGACCAAGTTTTCTGATCCGGCACAGCAGATCAGCTTCTTCGACCGCGTGCTGCGGCAAGTCCGCGCACTGCCGGGGGTGCAATCGGCCGGGGTCATCGACGCATTGCCGCTGAGCGGCGGCTCGCACCAGCCGGTGCAGGCCGAGGGCCAGTCCGTGGTTCCGATGTCCGATCAGCCGGAAGTCGACGTACGCCTCATCAGCCCCGGCTACATGAGTGCGATGCACATCCCGTTGCTGCGCGGCCGCGAGTTGGGCGACTCCGATGTGGCAGGACGGCCCAGCGCCGTGCTCATCAGCCAATCGATGGCGCGGCAGTTCTGGCCAAACGAGGACCCTATCGGCAAGCATCTCACCTTGTACTTTTTCCCGGAGTTGACGCGCGTGGTTGTCGGCGTGGTGGGCGACGTGAAAGACGATGCGCTGAACCAGACGCGCTTCCCATCCGCGCTGTACTTGCCGTTGGGTCAACTGACTGCCGCTCGAGATGAGGGGTGGCATTCCTTCGGAATGACGCTGGCCGTTCGCACCAATACCGATCCGCTGAGCGTGGTTTCGGCCATCGGCAATTCCATTCACCAGGTCGATTCCGAAGTGCCGTTGCTGAACATCAAGACGATGCAGGATTTGGTGGATGAATCGCTATTGCAACAGCGCTTCACCATGCTGCTGCTGGCTGCGTTCGCCGGGCTGGCTTTACTGTTGGCCGCAGTTGGAATCTACAGCGTGCTCTCGTATGGGGTGCGGCGGCGGACGCATGAGATTGGCATCCGCATGGCGCTGGGCGCACAGCTCAGCGACGTGTTGCGCATGGTGCTGGTGACCGGCATGAAGCCAACTCTGCTGGGCGTGGTCATCGGACTGGCAGGCGCGCTGGCCCTGGGGCGCGTGTTGTCCAGCGTAATCTATGGCGTCAGCGCACGCGATCTCGCCACCTTTTGCATTGTTGCGGTGACGATGACCGGCGTCGGTCTGCTCGCCAGCATGTTGCCCGCGCTGCGCGCGACCAGAGTCGATCCGATGAGGACGTTAAGGGAAGAATAGCGAGATCAGAGGCGCGTGTACGATCTTTCCTGCCGCACCGCGTGAGATCACCGGGCGAGCCTTCGATTTGGTGGTTGTCAACCGAAACGGCGCGTGATCTGTGCTGCATTGCGAGGTGATGTCGGAGAAGACTTCAGACGTCAGGGACAGAAACGGAGACCCCGCCCAAGCAAAAGCCTGGGTGGGGTGCCCGGAAACGTTGTGAACTCACAACTGACAACTCGCAAATAGTCTAGGGCGAGAACTCCCAGACCGTTCCCTGGTTGTTCGTTCCACAGATGCTGGTAGTGCCATACAAATTACCGTGTGCATCCCAACCTAAAGCGCCGCCGGTGGGAAAGTATGTGTGATCCCAAGCCTCCGGAGTGCTGTATTGCCAACCGCTTCCCCGCGTCAGCTCAAAAATGTAGCCGTAATTAACAGTGTTGAAACAGCCACTGTAAGCTGTTTCGGTGCCCCAGAGATTCCCGGCTGCGTCCAGCGCCATGTTGGGAAACACGTCATCGCCGTCCAGGTTCGCGTTACCATGATGAAGCTCGGTGAAAACCCAGTTGCCATTGGAGGGGGAGAGCATGAAAATCAAACCGACGCTGGAGGCGCAGCAGCCATCGTAATCATATGTGCCGAAGAGATTGCCGGAGCTGTCCTGAAGCAAAGAGCCAGGGCTGGTGCCCAGAACTGCGCTTGGGATGTCGTACAACACAGCCTCGGTCCAGCCGCTTCCAGACGGAGTCAACTGGAAGACAACGCCGCCGCCATTGGTGCCTCCCAATCCCGTCATCCCATAGAGATTGCCGTCGTTGCCGAAAAGCAGGGTCGTGGGGCTTCCGCCGTCGCTACCCCCGGTGAAGTTGTAGAGGATGCTCTCCTCCCAGCCTCCCATGGACGGACTCAACTCAAATACGGCGCCTTGCTGGTGCGCGCCGCCGGAGTAGGACACGCCATACAGATTACCGGCCTGATCGGAAACCAGTCCGCCGCCCTGCCATGCGTCCGTGGATCCGGTAAAGCGATAGAGTACGTTTTCCGTCCAGTAGCAGGACGTTGACGGGCAGATGTTGGGCAACGGTCGCAGGCCGAAAATCAGGCCGCAGTACCCGCCAGACGTGCAATTCTGAATTCCTCCGGCAGCGCTGCCGTAGGGAATCCCATTCGGGCCGACGATCACCCCTGCGGGTGACCCACCGCTATTGCCACCAAGGAAGTTGTACAGCGTGCTAAGCAGCCACCCGGTACCGGCTCGCGCCAGTTTGAAGACCGTTCCGGCGCTGCCGCCCTGGGTTGGTCCGTAGAGGTTTCCTGCCCGGTCAACGGCGACACCAGAGGGACTGGCTCCATCTCCCTCGCCGCTGAAATCGTGGATCACTTTGAAACCTCCGGACTGCTCGGGCATGCAAATGTCGCCCCCGTTGCCGAGAAGGGTGAACGACTCCGAAGGAATCGTGCCCACCTCATTCTGCGAAGCGGAAGAAGGCCCGGAGTTTTCATCCCAGTAAACCGGTCCGCCATCAGCAGTCACAGCATTCTGGAGGTTCAGCCAGTAGGTGCCCGCACTAAGGGCCGGGCCATTGAAGGTCGTCGCCTCGGTGCAGACGTCGTACGAATACTGGTTCGCAGAGCAATCGCTCTGGGTGAAGGTCACCGTCTGATTGAAGTAGCTGGTGCCGCCGTTTTCGCCAGAGGTGATGGACAATTGGACCGTCTCCAGTGTGTCGCCTTCGGTCAGCCACATCGCGAAGGTGGCGCTTGTAATGGCGCCGCCGGGGAAGCTGTCGCTAGTCACAAACCCAAAGTTGATGGTCCAGGCGTCAGTGGTGCCGTTGGTCGGGCCGTTGCTGTAAATGTAGTCATCGTCCCGTAGCCAGCGGGCTTGTTTTTGTGAGCACGCTTGAAGGGCGGACCTGCGTGACGCCCCCAGCTTGGACGGACGAACCGCTCGCGATACATTTGCGGGCGATGCCGCTTGGCCCGGATGGGCGAGGCGCTGCGCAAATTGCGGCATTCTTGCCGCCTGCACCGCCGTCGGTGGAACCGAATTCTGTGCCCAGGCGGGAAGCACAGCCAGCGCCGCCATTAAGATTATCGCCGCGCATGAAATTGCACTGACAATCGAACTCTGAAACCGTCCTCGGCTCTGCATTGGCTTGTCCTCCTCGCCATGGGTTTGAAAAAACTTGACATAAGAAAAATGGGGCTTAGCGTCCTCGCCTTGCAGCTTCAGGACACCACCGAACGAGCGCGCTCGGACGTCAGGAAGAAGTCAGGTCGAGGGTCTTGTTTCTCGCCGCGGAGGCGCAATCGAACCGGGGGTGGGAAAAAGGCCGGGAATCTTCTCCCGATACACCCACCAGAATTTCACACTCCCGGCTGATGGTTTGTCAGTGACGTATGACAGGCAGGGACGTGATAACGGGAATCTCTGTGGGTCGGCTCAGCCACAACCCGCCAAGCCCCGCTCTTTTCCTTGTGCTTGCTCTAACCCACGGCTTGTCCGGGCGGTTGTCCCTCTGCTGGATGACGAAGTGCGCGGGACAGACGCGCCACAGGGAGTTGCGAAATACGTGTTTCCCGCCAAACAGGAGACGACTTCTCCAGTGGACTCCGGCCCGATAGCGGTGCCGTTATATGGCTGACCTGCCAAGTGGTGAGGATGTCAACCACGATAGTTCGTTCCAGATTCGGGCCGTGTCGCAGATGGCAAGGATGATGGGAGGTAGAACCGTCAAATCGGCGGTGACGGTCAACGGAATCGGAACATAAGGGAACGCGATTCGACAAACCACGCCAGCAAGTCCTTTAGATTGGTGGAGCTAGTCGGGATCGAACCGACGACCTCATCGTTGCGAACGATGCGCTCTCCCAGCTGAGCTATAGCCCCGCAGAAACAACGGACGAGCAGTTCTGGTCACGCCGCAGCGTCATACCAGCCAGTCCATTATACAAGCAGACTGAGCGCGGCGAAAAACGTGCGCCTGCCTAGGTGACGATCAAGGCTTCCACAATTGCGGTGAGGATCACTAAAATGAATCGCCCCCTCGGAGCTGAGAGGCAATGCCGGCCCAAAGCGCTGGGCCTGCGTCGCAGGCTCGGTTTTGCTTTCCTTGCAGTTTCCGTAGTTCGTAATAGCGCTGTGCAGGGGCAAGATGAATTGAGGTATGCGGATGGTTCGCAGTCACGTTGGCGGCCGAACAAAAAGCCTTCGCCGCGCGCGCAAGATCAAGCAGTCTGCGGGCGCAAAGCTGGGAGTGTCGCCTTACTTGTATTACGCACTGCTCCTGCTGGTGATCGTCTTCTTCGCCCTCATTCGGTTCCGCTTGCGTGGCATGCCTTTAGAGCGCGACGAAGGGGAGTACGCGTATGGTGGCCAGCTATTGTTGCAGGGCATTCCTCTTTATAAGCTGATGTACACCGTGAAGCTACCCGGTACTCATGCTGCTTATGCGGTGATTCTGGGTATCTTTGGCCAGACTCAGGCTGGGATTCACATTGGCTTGATCCTGGTAAACGCCGCAACCACGCTTCTCGTATTCTTAGTTTGTAGACGACTGTTCGGCCGGCTGGCCGGACTGGTCGCGGCTGCCAGCTATGCGTTGTTGTCCACAAGCCCGTCAGTGACGGGCTTTGCAGGCCACGCGACCCACTTTGTGGTTATGTTCGCCCTGGGCGGAGTGTGGCTGTTTCTGGACGCGCTGGAATCTGGCAAGAGCCGGCTTTTTTTCGGCGCCGGACTGCTATTCGGATTAGCTTTCCTGATGAAGCAGCCTGGGCTTCTCTTTCTTGTCTGGGCTGTGGTGTATTTGTTGTGGCGCAAACTAAAGCGTCCGGTGAATTGGAAGAGTTTGGCGGCTCAGTTATCGGCACTTTTTTTGGGAGGCGCGCTGCCGTTTGCTGTGACTTGTCTGCTGGTCTGGCGAGACGGAGTCTTCCACAAGTTCTGGTTTTGGACGTTTTTGTATGCACGCGAGTACGGCGGAGTCGCAAAGCTGACGGATGGGCTAAGGTTACTCCAGATGAGCGGCGCCGGCGTCATAGGCCCTGCGGTATGGATCTGGTTTATCGCGGCGGTGGGATTGACGGCCTTCCTGTGGAGCGCTCGTGCCAAGGCCCATGCTTTCCTGGTGATTTCTTTTCTGCTGTTTTCATTTCTTGCGGTCTGTCCAGGACTTTATTTTCGGCCTCATTACTTCATTCTGATCTTGCCGGCCATCTCCATGCTGGCAGGAATAGCTGTGAGTTGCGGAGCCGAAGGGATGTTGAAGTGGAAGGGGTCGCGCGCACTAAGCGCGATCCCCCTGCTGGCATTCTTGCTTGCGTTTTTCGCCGCCCTTTATCAG
>Ga0181530_10002032_pt1 | contig 24701 bp, 26 predicted proteins | sample PEATcosm2014_Bin_42_FD_119769 | JGI IMG/M metagenome (GOLD analysis project Ga0181530, IMG submission 119769) | Peatland microbial communities from MTU Mesocosm Facility, Houghton, MI, USA - PEATcosm2014_Bin10_60_metaG | ecosystem: Environmental > Terrestrial > Soil > Wetlands > Peat | place... | reverse complement strand
CGGCTGGCGCGGTGTGTGAGCCGCAAGTGGCCGCAGCCGATCTACGCGCTGCGCCGCGAGCTGGGACTGCCCAAGGGTAAGAATCCGCTCTTCGGCGCCAAGCACTCGCCATACCTGGTGCTGGCGCTGTTTGCGCGGGTGCTGGGAGTGAAGCAGAAGGACTGGCCAGATAACGCTCGGATTACGGGGTTCTGCTACTACGATTCGGACGCGGGGAACGACGAGCTGCCGGCAAATCTCAAGGAGTTTCTGGCGGCGGGGCCGGCGCCGCTGGTGTTTACGCTGGGGTCGGCGGCGGTGCTGGCGGCAGGAAGGTTCTACGAGTTCAGCGCCAAGGCGGCGATGCGGCTGGGAGTGCGGGCGGTGCTGCTGATTGGGACGGACGAGCGGAACCGGCCGCGGCAGGCGCTGCCGGAATCGATTTGCGTGGCGGAGTATGCGCCTTTTTCGGCGCTGTTTCCGCGGGCGGCGCTGGTGGTGCACCAAGGCGGGGTGGGGACGACGGCGCAATGCCTGCGGGCGGGGAAGCCGATGCTGATCATGCCCTACTCGCACGACCAGCCGGACAACGGCAGGCGGATGCGGCGGCTGAAGGTGGCGCGGGTGATTCAGCGGGGGAACTATCTGCCGGTGAGGGTGGCGCGGAAGCTGAAGGCGATGCTGGAGGAGCCCTTGTTTGCGCGGCGCGCGAAGCTGGTGGCGCAGCGGCTGGAGCGCGAGGACGGGGTGCGTTCGGCGTGCGATGCGCTGGAAGAGCTTTACCGGAGTACGCGGCAAGGAAAGCTCTGACCCGGCTGCAGATCTTAGAGGCGGTCGGCGATGGGAGGAAATGTGAGCAAGAAGCTCAGGGCCAGCATCGTGAGAGCAACGATGTTAAGGGTGCCCAAAGCGACGGTCTTTGCCCGCCAGCGCAATTCCAAGATGCCCCAGGCGAGAAGCCAGATGAGAATGGCAGTGGTGGTTACGCCGGAGAGAGCGCCCGTCGGCTTATAGAAAACAAGGATGCTCTTGACGGTTGCCGACTTATCGCCGGCGAAGGCCAGCACGGCCAGAGCGAAGGCGCCGATGCCAGCGGAAAGAATGGCGGCTGCGCCAGAGCCGTTGGTGATGGCCGGAACGTTGGGCGAGGCGGCAGGGTGTGAGGCATTCATTTTTCCGCTCCTTGACTCAGTTAGATCGGGGGCTCAGTTGAATGGTGTGGCCGCCCTGGACTGGGGCGTACTTGTTAATCATGGCTCCGAAGAGACCGGCGATACCCGCCGCAAGAAACGAAGCCGCGGCAAAGCAGAGCACCGCGGCACGAAGTTGCCGATGGTTGCTGAGGTCGCGCCCGTACCTGATGAAGACAAACGCGACCATGGTGATGGAAATCGGAGCGAACCACGCGACGTGCTCTTTCCACTCCATTCCAAGCGAGTGCCAGCCGATGGTCCCAGAATTCGACATCAGCAGGTGTTGCGGAAACATGGAGAGATCGACCGTTCCAGGCGGCGGCGCAGCACGGTACCAGGGGTAAATGAGATAAGTCCCAGTCAACACAGCCGCCCAGGCCAGTATAACCATCGCAATCAGGTAGACCTTCAGGAAACGCTCCTGGCCGGGAGTGGATGCGGATGGAGCGGGCGAGATGGTGAAACGATAAAGTTCAACAAGCGCACCGGAACATGCGAGCAGATAGAGCGCACCGAATCCCATGCCGTGAATCATTGTCCAGAGGCTGCGCACGGTGATTTCCATGGAGCGTTTCTCCCGATACGGACGAGCCACAGCGCATCCGCGAAGCTGCAAGTCATTCATATCCGTTCAGGTGGGGTTGGGCGGATAACATGGCGTCTCCCACGGTTTTCTTGTCAGCATCCTTATCTTTTCCCCAGGTCTTATAGAGGCCAAGATAGGCGTAGTTCTCGGTTTGTCCAGCGATGGAGTGGCCGTACGCAAAGAGCAATTGGAGGCCTGGGGACTTGAAGTGGTAATAGCCGCCCGCGTCAACCAGCGTGGAGGATTGTGTTTGAGCGGCGGCGAACCCTTCTCGCGCGTGAGAAAAGATCTCGGCCGACAGCTCCAGCTTCTTGCTGACTTCCTTCTTGACGAGATATCCGCCATAGAGATAGTTGCGATACTGCGTTTGCGGCACGACCGTGTATCCAAGACCGCCGACGACGCTCCAGGGTCCGAATTCTTTTTCTACCCAAATGGGCAGTTTGTACCATACCCGGCCTACGCCGAGACCCTTGGTATAACTGCCGGTGGGAATCTCAAACATGGTGAAACTGCCGATCTGTGGGCGGTGCGGGGTCTGCTTGATGAATCCGTACTTCACACCCAGTTCCATATCCGTGAGGCCAAAGGCGCTGGCGCCTGTTCCGCCGGGAGCATAGACAGGGCTGTTCGACGGCTCGACGGCCCCAAATGGGAGGATGGCATGAAGCTGGATATTGGGGATGGCCCCCCAGTTGAATTCGAATGCGGGACCGGTGGAGTCAAGTTCCGCCGGCGTACCGTCCACAGTACCGAAGATATAGAACTCGTAGTGCCCAAGGTCCACGGGCGTGGGGTCGTCGGTCTGAAAGGGAGGCCCCGCCTGCGCCCACAGCTTTGAAGCGCTGAGCATAATGAGGCACAGCAGCGTCAGCATTGAGGTAAGGCCGCGAACCCTCATCGACGACAGGCCTTTCTCACGAAGATCACGAGGTCCTTTTGAAGTTGATGCCGCACACGAACAATATATATCGAAATTCGATAATAGCCAATGCGCGTCCGGGCCGGGAGCGATATATTCATCCTGTGTTGAAACAACAACGGGAATTGTTTTTCGGACTCATACGGATCCACGTGCTGGTGCACGCTTCTCATGAGCCGATCTTCGGGTTGGCCATGATGGAGGAGTTGACGCATCACGGGTATCGGATTGGCCCAGGAACCCTGTACCCGCTCCTGCATGGTTTGGAGCGCAGCGGCCTATTGAAGTCTGCTCTCAAGAGCGTTGGAGGCCGCAAGCGACGGGTTTACAAGATCACGAACGCCGGCAAAAAGGCTTTGGAAAAGGCCGGAGACAAGGTTGACGAACTGCACCACGAAATCCACGAAGAGCATCCGCGGGAGCTCCCGGCGGTGACCGGAAGGCGGGCGCCCACCAGGCGTTCAACTGGATAATGGCCGCATTACTTGCGCGGATAGTCTTTGGTTTGGCCGGTGCGGGAGTTGGTTACGGAGAAGCTGCCGTCGGGCGAGACGACGACCTTCAGATAAGCGCCGTCCTGCTTGGCGCCGGCGGGATTGGCGATGAGGGCGGCAGGGCTGTTGTGGGCGGCGTCCGAGTCCTCGGCGGTGTGAAGTTGCCAGAGATCCTCGAGGCCGGGGCTTTCATGGACGGTTTGCCAGGCTTCGGGGCTGCCGGCCTTGCGGGCGCCGTTGTCCATGATGGCCACGCGAGGGTGAATGGCATCGACGAAGGCGCGGGAGTTGGACAGGTTGAAGCCGTGATGGTTGACGAGATAGAGGTCGACCGTGCCGATGAGATTGTTGGGGCAGACAAGCGGAATCTCCTTGGCCTTGGTGAGGTCGCCGAGATCGAGGAAGCGGAAGCTGCCAAAGGTGACGAGAATGCCGGCCGAGCGGGGATTCTCGGTTTCGTCGAGGTCCCATTTGGGCTCGGTGGCGCAATACGGGTTGGGCGTGGGCTGGATGCCTGGAACGGAGCCGATGTGCTCGCCGTCGGCGGTGAGGACGATGGTGTCGAGGCCGGGGATGGAGATGGTGTCGCCGGGGTGGACGATGCGGCGGGGCTTGCCCTGGATGGCTTTGAGGTAGGCGGCGTAGTCGGCGCGGGTGATATCGGAGTCTTCGCGGTTGGGGCCGTGGTCGAGGAATTCGCCGATGGGGACGCGTTTGACGAGCGAGGGGACGCCGCCGACGTGGTCGTGGTGAAAGTGGGTGATGAGGACGTGATCGAGCCTGGTGATGCCGGCGTCGCGCATGGCTTGCTGGATGCGGGTTGCGTCGCGGCCATCGGCGGTAGGCCAGCCGGTGTCGACGAGGAGGGAAGCGCCAGAGGGGGCTACCAACAGAGTGGCCTGGCCGCCTTCGACATCGACGGCGTAGATGAGCAGGTGTTTTGCCGGCTCGGCCTGGGCTGATGCGGGCAGTGGCTGGAAATGCAGGGCGAGGCAGCAGGCGAGGACGGGCAGCGGGATGAAGAAGACGCGGGCGAGGCGCGGCAGAAGCCGGCGGCGAAGATGGACAGAGCGGGAATCGGCGGCAATTTGCATTTGGTGGACAGTGTACCCGGTTAACGCCTGGTTGGGAAACGGAATGGCTGGACAAGGCGCCGTTGGAGTTGGGTAAGGGTGGAAAACGCCGTCGGTGGGGGTTGTGGTCTCCCAGGTCTCAGAATCGAGAACTGGGGCGCCCAGCTTTTGTTGACCGGGAAAGTGCGCGAGAGCACTGGTTGCTGTTTAAGTGCGGGTGCGCGGGGCCGTGCTGGTGTAAACTGATCAAGACCCCAAAGCCGGCTCCTCGCGAGCCGGCTCGATTGTGTCGGGACGTGGCTCAGCCTGGTAGAGCACTCGCTTGGGGTGCGAGGGGTCGGCAGTTCAAATCTGCCCGTCCCGACCATTTTTAGAATCAGTGGTTTACGCGGATTCCCTTCCAGAGGGAAATTGTAGGGCGAGTACTCAATTTGCGCAAGGATTTTCGGATCTTTTTCCAGTGCAACAGGGGGCTTTCGCGGCCTCTGTGCTGTCGGCTCTCCATCATTCCGACCAATATCGGCGAATAATGCGGGCAAGATGCTCCCTAACGGAGCGCGGCTCCCGCTCTCCGCGTGTGGCCTCCAACTCCGCCATGTAGCTCACGGCCTCCCGCTCTTCCTTGCGCTCCTTCCGCCGATTCAATTCCCACTCCACCGTACCGTGGTTGCATCCCCGCCGAACCGGGTTGGCTTACAGGCTTTCCGCTTGGGTTTGGGCTTCGGTTGAAGTGGCTCTATGGTCCACTGATGCGCCGCGTTCGCCTGCGGTGAATTCGGAGGTCGCGCACAGGGACCCCCTATCAGCGACCCTCAGATTCTCGGCAGGCTCACCCCTACAAGAATCCCACCAGTGCCGCCTGCTGTGGTCCCTGCCCCGGCAACCTAGGCAATAGGCACGGGGAGCCCGTGCATCCACTTCCGAGGCGGCAGACGATGATGAGAGGACACTTGGTTTGCTCTATACTGTCTTGTCGGACGGGAGAATTGAAACGTGGCCCTGTTGAGCTTTTGGAAGAGTGCCAAGGAGGAGGTCCTAAATCTCTCAATTGAACAGGTTGTCGTCAACGCGGGAGACGGGATTCTTCGCGACCAATCCGCATGTTCATTGGAGTTTCGCGAGTTTCTCGGCAAAGTTCCGGTTGAGATTCTCTTTGGATACGCTCATCACTGCTTGAACAAAGGTTTCAATAGAAGCGGCCTTGTTCTCCAAGATATAGTCAATGAGTTTGGACGCCGCCTTGAGTTTGAGGTTGAGGACGGCCTGTATCAAGGAACTCGGAAAACAGTTGGCTTTGACGGGATTTGGCGCGTGGAGGGAGAACCGGACCTTGTCATCGAGGTTAAAACCACAGATTCTTTCACAGTTGATTTAGATACTCACGCCCGATATAAAGATCGGCTCCTCTCCGAAGGGAGACTGTCAAGGAATGCCTCGACACTCATTGTGGTTGGACGCAGGGATACAGGCGCACTTGAAGCCCAGATCAGAGGTTCGCGCTACGCATGGGATATGCGCCTAATCAGCGTGGAACGACTTATTAAGCTCGTCCAAATCAATGAAAAGTCAGATGACCCGAATACGTTGAAACAGATTCGCCAGCTTTTGCAGCCATTCGAATACACAAAGATCGATAGGATAATCGACGTTATCTTCACAACTGCTGTCGATGTCGAGGCGCAGCAAGAGTTGGAACAAGAGGTCCCTGTTGAAGCGGAACAAGGTATCCCCGCTTCACACACGCAGATTCGGACTGACTTTGAAGTTTTGAATGCCAAGCGGCAAGAAGCAGTAGATGCCTTCGGCGAATCGAAGGGCACAGAGTTGGTGAAGCGCAGCAGAACTTTATTCTGGAGCCAAAGTAAGGAATTGCGGGTCTGTTGTGCGGTGTCGAAGAGATATGAAGGTGACTACCAGCCATACTGGTACGCATTCCATCCGAAGTGGGATGCTTTCTTGGCTGAGGGCCAGGAAGGCTATTTCGTTCTGGCGTGTATGGATCGAGATGAAGCGTTTGCGGTGCCTTATTCATGGCTCTTAGTTAACAAGCAGAACTTCAATCGAACTGAGAGCGGAGAGCGTTCCTATTGGCATGTGGCGCTTACTACCTTGGACGATGGCAGGCTTGCAATCAACACCTCGAAGGTGGGGGTCAAGACGCCGCTGGATCAGTATCGCTTCCCGCTCATTAAAAAGGTGACGGTGGATTAAGCCTTGCTGGTGGGCAGTAATTCTGGCCGTGTGGAGTCCTGAGGAATGCGCGTGGTCTGAGAAGCCGGTCAGCGCGGCAACCACCCGAACGGTGTATGCCCGTCTTTCTCCCAATTTTGGCCGCCGATCTCTCACCGCTTCTGAGCCTTGACCCGCGCCTTCGCTTTCACGACCCAATCCCGTGCGCGCTTGATGCCTGCTTCGGCGAGCTTTTCGATTAGCTTGGGGACGGAGAGGTCCGAGTTGGCCCGGATGAGGGCTTCCGCGCGCTTCGTCTTATCGCGGGAGCGAGCTGTTCGATCTGCCACTCCGTGGGCGGATTTGCAGTATGTTCTAGCTTTACCCAGCTTAGGGATGAATGTCTCGCCGCAAAAGGGGCAAACGCGCACGCCATCCATGAACAGCGCCATCGCCACCGCCGTACTCATATCTGGGCAATACAGCCCCGGTGTCGGCTCGTGCTGGCCGCTGAATGGCCACCAGACAACCAATCGGGCATTCTTTGCCGCGTGGCTCATTGCCTCTGCGTAATACCACCTCGCCCCATCCCATTTCCCTTCGCCGGTCCAATCTTCCGTCTGCGTCATGCCAAGCGGAAGCTTCGGCATCAAAGGGCGGCATTGATCGACAGCCGCCAGGAGCTTCCGATCGTCCTTTTCGGTGTAGGCGTGCCGTAATCGGCCTAGACCTTTGAGCGCGCGAGCGAGAGTCGAGCGAGTGTCCCTCTCAAGCCACCCTTTGGCTATCTCAGGGCTGACAGCCTGCACTTTTACGAGGGTCTCGCCGCCCCGGCTCGGAAACACCGCGCATTCGCCGTTCGCTGTATTTTCATCATCCGCGTTAACTAAGAGCGGCAGTGTAACGGTATGTAATGGGTCACGTGACATGCCGACCATAGTAGCAGTATTGTCAAGAAGTAGGCAAGACAAGGATGTCCTTGACATGAAAAGCAATGACAACGCGAATGAGTTCTTAACAGTGGACGAAGCAGCACAGCTCACGGGCTACTCACATTGGAGCATCCGCCGTTGGCTGACGCTCGGAGGTAAATTGACCCGCTACCGGGCAGGTTCCCGCATCGTTGTGAGCCGCGCGGAACTGCTTGAGTTGGTGAAACCGAAGAAAGAGGAAACGAAATGACCCAGTCACCACGACTTAACCGCTCACCGGAGAACACATTGGAGGCCAGCATGAAAGACGCGATTGACATTTTGCTCCAAGACAAGCAGCACACGGACGCCCAAAAGCTGCTCGCCTTTCATCACGCAACCCCCGAATTTTTGCCTCGCGTAGTTGCGGAGTTTCGGCTCTTGCAAAAGCAGGGCCGCAAAGCGGGCGGTGCTAAATCGCTCTTTCACTTTCTCCGGTGGGACGGGCACTGGCAAGCAATCGATGACTTCGAAATCGATGACCATTTGAGGCCGCTTGCAGTCCGTGTTTGCGCTCTTCTGTGGCCCGACATCAAAGGCATGGTGCAGTTTTGCCCTTGCGCGGCAGATGACATTCTTGGCACTCGCATTGTGCGGCGGGGCAAGGGACGCGGAAATTTCCTCTACCCCGGCAAGAACACAGTGAGCGCAGCGTCATTCCTACCGCCTGAAAAGAACGGCGCGGGATTGGTGCGTCCGATTAGATTAGGAGGATTTCCAACAGTCATAACGATTCCACCTCCAGTGCCAGTATTGGACCGCCCTGCCACGTTTCACGGGTTGATTACTGAAGCGGAGGCCGCGTCCATTGCTGCTCCGTTGCGCGGCTTCGTGGACAATTCGCCCAATCCCCGGCATCCGATATTGCTGGCTTGGCTTCGCCACGTGGAGGCACAGCCTGAGATTTTCGCCTTCATGCAAAAGACGCTGCTAGAGCGCAATCCCGAACGGTTCTCAGCCTACAGCCTGTTGGAGTACGCCCGGTGGTCCATCAAGCGTGCGGCGGAACGTCACAAGCGGTTTACGCTGCCCAACAATTTCGGCGGACTGTATTCTCGTGCGCTCATCGTGCTGAATCTGCAATTCAACGGTCTGTGCGAGTTCAAGGAAGACAGCAGCGGAAAGGTTCGTCCGGGTAGGGCTAACCGGCTTCTTGGCTGCTCCCTCGCATCGGAGCCAATCAACGGCGAGCCGTACCGCCGTCTGGTTTGGAACAGGGTGACGGAATGACCTTCCTTGATATTGCCCTTGCTTGCATTCAACGCGGTTGGTTCGTCTTTCCTTGTATCCCGAAGGGGAAGCGGCCATTGGGCAGCCTTGCGCCCCACGGATTCAAAGACGCAAGCAACGATGAAAGCACCGTCCGGGCATGGTGGGGACACGTCCCGGACGCCAACGTTGCCATAGCGTGCGGCGCGTCCGGCTTGGCCGTCCTGGACGTGGACCACGGCTTCAACAGCGAAGCGGACCTAACCACCTTCCTTGCGAAAACGGAGTTGCCCCAGACCTACGCGGTGCGGACGGGGCGGCGGCCTGAGTTGGGCGTCCAATTCTACTTCACCGGGGTGGTCCCGGACGTTGGGTTGTTCAAATGGCACGGATGTGAGGGACAGATCAAATCGGCGGGTGGGTACGTCATGGCCGCCGGGAGTGTCCACCCGGACAGCGGTGAGGCGTACACCGCTTTGAGCGGCGGGGAGTGTGCGGACATCCCGAATACGGTACGGGCATTGCGGACCGTTAGCTTGCCCGTTGTCCAATCAGGGCCAATGCAACAGATACCGGAGGGCGCGGGCCGTCATAGCGCGTTGACATCCGTTGCCGGGAAGCTACGGACCTCCGGATTGGACGCGGACGCCATCTTTGAGGCGTTGGTACCAATCAATGAGCGCGTGTGCGCTGTGCCCGTCTCTGAGGCCGATTTGAGGCACATTGCGGACAGTGTCTCAAGGTACGCTTTGCCGGAGCCGGAGCCACAAGTCCTCATTGGCGGCAATCTTGCCGGTGAGCCGGAGACGCCGCCGGAGCCGGTGGACTGGCGGACGCGGTACATGACCGAAGAAGCCTATCTAAACGTCAAGCCGCCCGAGTTTTTGATTGACGCCTTTCTCGTTAAGAAGTCAATCGCCATGCTTGCCGGTCCGGTTGCACAAAGGAAAAGCATTATCGCGTTGAATATCGCCCACGCTTTGTGTACGGGAGACCCGCTTTTTGGGTACTTCGACGTATCAGGCGGCCATGAGCGCGTTGTCTATCTCTGCCCCGAGATGGGCGCGGCGTCGTTCGTCAAGCGGATAAGGCAGATCGGACTTGGGAAGTACATGGGCAAGACTCTTTTTGTCCAGACCATGAGCGAGAAACCAACGGCGTTGGATGAGCTAGGCGGCGAGCTGCCCGGCGCGGTTGTCATTGTGGATACGATCACCCGCTTTATCGAAGGTGACGAAAACAAATCGGAGGACATGAGGAAGTTTGCTCAGAAGGTCTTTCGTCTTATGAACGCCGGGGCGACTGTGGTTCTTCTGCATCACAGCAAAAAGGGTTCATCCGGGTCGCTGGACGATGGATTGCGCGGTAGCTCGGAGTTGGCCGCGTTCGTAGATTCCTGTTGGGTGACGGAACTGGAAGACCCAAAGAAACCCTATGAATCCTTGTCGAAGATGCGGAACGTAAAACAGCGCGATTTTGAGTCAGACCCTTTCAAACTCAAGCCCGCGCCCGGTTCCTACTATCTGTCAATGGACGGTGATCCCGAACCCGAAGCTGCACTCAAGAGCAAGGCTGAAGACGCGGCGCTTGATGCGCTTCGGAAGCTGCTAGCGGTTGACCCAAAGATGGGCATCAACAAGCTACGGGATGCGCTGAAAAAGGCCGGGCACCGGAAGGGGGCGAAATGGGTAATGTCGGCGAAATGCACCATACTCGGCACGGGCGTAACTCTGACCGGGTAGCCGCGCCCATTCCAGGACACTACCGGAATGGCAATTTGGGCGGCGCGGGACCCCGTATCCCGTATCCGTACCCTTAGAGAAATAGAGAGAATACACATCCCCCCCACCTACGGTGAGGGGGAAGGTGATTGGGTACGGAACACAGAATGCCCGTATCAGGCCGAGATGAGAGTATGCGGCTGCTTACGAGCGGGCCGCCACCCCACCCGCACTTTCAATAGCATTCATTCGCGGCCATTCCGCACTTCAGTTTTCGCTCCACCAATCCGGGAGCTTGACGCTCTCTTTCCAATGCGTGTAGACCGAATCCGAAAGACGGGGTATTCCAGCCTGGAGGTCTCCCACTGCGCCCGGCCCATAGAATCCCATTGCTCGGCTCCCGTTGTAAATCAGTACCATCTCGGCACCGAGTCCGACTCCTGAAACCGCTTTTCCTGTCTCTCTAAAGATGAAAGAGGCGAGGAGGAGGATCTGAGCTTTTCCAAGCCCAGGCTGGTATAGCCTGTCTGCCAAAAAATCTGAGATGTACTTACCGCTGCCTTCTGCCGCATAGAATTCCTCACGGAGGAGCATCGCCGATTGAGTTCGATAGAGAAAAGGAATGCGAGGTTCCTTTTCAACTGCTGCAACGATCAATAAGCGAATTTCGTCTTGCTCGGTTCGGACGTACCGGGAATATGTAGATTCAAGAGCGCCTTCCAAAATCTCCTGATGGCGAGATTCAACATCGATGCCCTCAGCGGCAGCCTCAAAAATGGCCTGTTCGCATGCGTCTTGCGCTTTCTTGATGATGGCTGTCGATCCCGCGCCAGCGATGAACATCTGAAACTTGAGATTGGAAACGCGCGAGATTTTCCCAACCTCTCTTTTTGAAAAGCCGTCGTTCTCCTCGCGATCCGCGCAAAGCAGTATCCCGCCCTTGTCTGCTCGAAATGCCGCTATTAGTGTCATGCGACCATCTTACTCGCAAGTCACCGTCAATCCGCTCAAGGACCCTTCCCCCGCTCGGACTCTCCACGGGCGCGATTGCGTGGCCGCTGAAAAGCTGGCGGCTACCCACCCGCACTTTCCGCCGATGCGTCCACGGGGCTGTGGGCGCGATTGCGGGGCCTCCTGGATGAAGAGATTGCCGGTTGCCCTGCGCCAACCGGCGCTATAATCCGTGCGGGAGGATCGTATGCCAGTTGATGTTCGGTATCCCTTGCGCACTGAGGACCGCTGGTGCGCAAACTGCTCACAGCCCGCAAGCTCCGTTATCAATAACATCCCGCAATGCAATGAGCACGCGGGCCTTCGCATCATTCAAGAGTTCCCGGAAATTCTCGGAGCACTTTTAGCTCAAACGCTTAAGACCGGATGACGACCCTCTTTTCCGTTTGAAGTCCCATCAAAAGGCATTTTGACGCGCTGAAAATAGGAAGTATTTTCGTTTGTGTACGGAAAAGACTACTGGTGTGCTCTCCTAGCGACCCTCTTTAACTTTTGACCCCGCCCCACCCCCCCATTCCACACTGAGACTGGCTTTAGGGACGACGGGGTCCGTGCTCTTGGGATGCGTAGGCGCAAGCCAAGCCGGTGCTCGCGCGACCGCGTACTTTTGGTCATCTGAAGCGATGCGAACGTCCCGGAATGTCTTGGAGGTCTTTTCCAGATTTCCAAGAGTGCCCGCCTTCTGCACAACCCGCAATCGCCCTAGAATTGGTACAGAGGCTGTCCATGTTCGAGACGTTTTCATATCGCCAGAAGCAACGAAGTAAGAAGGCAGCGGATGTATTCACGTATGACGAGCTACCGAACAAGCTGCGTGTCCAGGCGGCACGCATCTGGTCTGATGCAATCGACGCGATTTACGAGCCCTTTAATGTTCCAAAGTTCGTATTCGAGAGCTTCCATGAGCTGATTTCAAAAGAACTCGGAGTTTATGAATTTGGGCTTTATGATCACCGGGAAAGAGCCGACATCATGAACTGCTTCACATCGGCGGGGTCCGAGGACGCGTTGGACATCCTCGAAATGATGTTCGTTGGCTTGACCAATGTGGCTGTAAATAGAAGGCGGGAGAACGGGGACGGGCGTGCAATGAGGGTCGTAGAAGACGCAGTTGACGAGCTGAACCGGCGCTTTTTGCAGCACGGGGTCGGCTACGCATTTGTAGTTGGAGACGCGCCACAAATCATTCGCATGGACAATGAGCATCTACATCACGACGTCGTTATGCCAGCGCTGATGTTACTGAGCGAGCAGGGGTTTGAGGGTGCGAATGACGAGTACAGAAAAGCGCACAAGCACTATCAGGATGGGAACGAAAAAGAGTGTCTGAATGAATGCCTCAAGGCATTTGAAAGCACAATGAAGACGATATGCGCACGGCGCAAGTGGAGCTACCAGAAGACGGACGCGGCCAAGAAGCTAATAGACATCTGCCTTAAGAACAACCTTTTGCCAGCGTTTATGCAAAGTCACCTCGGAACGGTAAGGTCGGCTCTGGAGAGTGCCATTCCGACAGTTCGGAACAAGATGGGCGGTCATGGCCAAGGACCAGCAACCACGACTGTGCCGCCCTTCTACGCTGTCTATCTTCTGCATGAGACGGCGGCGACCATAGTGTTTTTGGTGAGTGCCTTCAAGGCGCTCCCCTAAAACGGTGCGCCCGCGAATCTGGCAGGGGCGGGGTCAACCGGATTCAGCGGCGTGGTGGAGTTCCGGGGCTTAGGATAGCGGCCTATCTTGAAAGCAGACTCACGCGCTCATGCACAGCCTGTAAATCCGCCGTCACTAGGTTTGCATATCGCCGGGTCATCTCCAGCGTGGAATGCCCAAGCACCTTTTGCAGATGGAACACGCTGCCGCCGCGCCGGAGATAGTTGACCGCGAATGTGTGACGGAAAGCGTGGAGGGTGCGGCCTGGAGCCGTAAAGCCCAGCTTCTTGCAAAGCAGTTTCACGTCACGTAAGACATTCCTTCGCCCCAAGATCGTTTGAGTGCAGTTGGCAAAGAGAAGATGGTCTCCCGCACGATTCGATTCTTTGCAGTACCGCACCATCGCTTTTCGAAGCTCAAAACTGAAGGGGACAACACGCTGCTTGCGTCCTTTGCCGTCCAATGTGACGAGCAGATTCTCAAGGTTGATTTCGGTGACCCGCAGTGTGAGAGCTTCGGAGATGCGGCAGCCGGTGTCAAGCAGGAACAACGTGAGCAGATGGAGCCGCTCTTGATATTTGCTATTGGGCTTCCAGGCGACGAGCAACCGGATTTGTTGCTCCGTAAACGTGGGCAACACAAGCTGAGGCTCTTTAAGTTGAGCGATTTTCGGATGCTTGCATGTGGGGCCGCATTTGACCTCTGAGCCAACGTTGGCCCAATGCAGGTAAGTGTTAATGGCGCGGATGGCCGAATTACAGCCCGTGGCCTTCAGTCCCTTTTCGCGCATACGGACCACGGCGGCCTTGAGGTCCTCTTGTGAGGGTGATTCCGTCAGTAGCCATTTGAAGCTGTGCTTGTACCACTCCAGCGTTGACGGTGAGACGTTTGAGAGGAATTGGCGTTCGCGCATGAACTCAGCAAATCCCATATCGGCTTTCTCCAAGCGAGTACTCAAATTTGGAGTGAAACCGCATAAACTACTGATTCTAAAAGGACGTGGCTCAGCCTGGTAGAGCACTCGCTTGGGGTGCGAGGGGTCGGCAGTTCAAATCTGCCCGTCCCGACCATTACATTAAGAGTCGTGTTTTCACAAGCCTACAAGCGGACCCATCCGTCGTTCTTGAACTTACCGCCATCAGGCAATGATATCCGCTGTTCTTGGCATCTGAATCCCAAGGCGTCCTCAACTTCGGGATCGACGGCTATTCGCGCGGAAACAGTGCGCCGGAGCTCGCCCTATTTCTAACCCAGACTTTAGAAAGAACCAACGTTAAGCCCTCAAAATAATGAAAATATGTCCTATTCTAGGCCACCTTTCCCGCCGATGACTGCATTAAGCCATCGATAGGAGGCCGACGTGAATCAGCGAATACTGGTTGCTGACAATGATGAAGTCGTACGCAATGGGCTGGACGTCCTGCTCTCAACCGCAGGGTACACCACGTTCTTGGCGGTCGACGGGGTAAGCCTTATTGAGCAGGCTCGTAAACATCAACCACATCTGATCATGTTGAATCTCTGCCTCCCGGCTGGCACCGCCATCGAGCTAGTCCAAACGTTACGCAGATTCCCGGAATTCACACGTACACCCATCCTCGTGTTCGCTGGAAGGGAGTACCGAACGAACGCCAACCAAGTTTTCGAGGCAGGCGGTAACGCCTTCCTACCCACACCCTTCAGCCGGCAGATCCTGTTCTCGCTCATTGCCAAGTTCCTACCGTCTGAAAAGATCCTCAGCAGCATAACCCCTGTACTGGCCGTTGACCCCCGGCAAAAGCAACCCGTGCCCTTCTCCTGAATTCCCTTTGTCAATCCGGAAGAGGCATGAACGATTATCCACCGCCAGCTTCAGGCTTGAGCGCACTCTGGGGCCTCGAAAGTTCCGGGGCGGAGCGGAAAAGTTCTAAAATCGTCCTCTAGCGCCGACCATTTACCCCACATTGCGACAATGAAATGCAGGTGCATTTTGGAGCCCACCTTGCATTGCGTGAGGAAGCGAGTTATGCGCCAGCTGAGTGCATTGGGGCAGGGCGGAATCTTTGTTTATAGAATATTTATGGCTCAGCATTAAAGGACTTATGTCTTAGCACGGCAGTCCAAGGCAGAATCCTTGAGATGCAGCACCATCCTCGATTCATTCAAAGTCAATCCCAAAGTGCAATGGCGATTATAGGCGCCCTTGCGATGAACTTTAGCTGCTTGTTCTCCGGGTTCTATCTTCCCGATGGCGAAGTTTCGAGGCCCGGCGAATCTCGAAAGCCTGCGGAATCCGCACATAATAGCGTTCAAGGCACCCGCGGCAGCGCACGGGGTATCGAAAGAGCATCAATTGCTTGATGTCCGACGCGTGAAACCGGGAGATCCGCAATTTGACCGAATCGCAAAAACGGCATTTCATAGTCATCCTGGCTCCAAGATTGAGGGAGGAACAGGTACTCGGGCCCAGGGGAAGAAGCCTTCCTGTACCGGAGTTCCAAACAGTGAAGAGACACTTTAAATTAGCACAGAAGTTGGCTATCAGCCGACCATTAGTTGAAGGACAAAGGATCCGCGCCCGACGAAAACCGGATTCAGCCCTGGACACGGGTGGGGATGGAGAGTGTTTGCGCGACGATGCCTGGCGGGGATTGACGAAGGCCGTTGGGTGCGAGACGGTGGCCGAGGCCGGGGCAACAACCGCCGGAAACAGCTGCTTGCGAGCAGGTTCTAAGAGGGGAAGAGCGAATCGGAAAGGTTGGGCACGGCGGCCAGATGGGTGCGGCGGCGCGCCGGGCGTGGAACCGGCGCGGCCAGCAGACTGGCAATCTCGCGCAGTTCGGCGCGGGCGTGGCCGATGGTTGCGGCGACGGCATCGAGGCTCTGGCCGGAGTCGGCGGCCAAGAGCGACAGGCGGGACTGAGAGCCGGGTGGGGGTTCCTGTCTAGGGTCTTGCTGGGGTGTGGGGCGACGGTGGAGCTGGTCAAGAGCCTGACGGGCACCGGCGAGCGTGTATCCCTCGGCGTGGACCAGGCGCTTGATCTCGAGAACCAGTTCGACATCGCGGCGGCGGTAAAGGCGCTGGCCGGTTCCGCTCTTGTTGGGTTTGAGGTGGGGAAACTGGGTCTCCCAAAAGCGCAGGACGTAGGTCTCGAGGCCGCAGATGCGGGCGACGTCGCCAATTTTGAAGTAGAGACGGTCGGGGATCGCGGGCGTGTTGGAGGCGCGGTTGTGAGAGAGCTGTGTGACCATGGAGACGATGAGGAGGGGCACCGGAATCGGGGTGGAAGCCTCGCTCTAAACGCAGTATAGGCCACGACTTGCACTCTTTGTGAAGCAAAATCGGAGAAATGGTTGGATAGTTGCCTGGAAATGCAACGTGGAGCGGGGCGAGAGGGCCCAGGCTTCCAGCCCGTACCCTGCCGGTGGTGGAATCGGGCTTCGCGTGTGCTGTTTTGTTTATTCGCTTTCGGGTCGGGTGACGGGGGTACGCGCGGGGGAGTGGCGGGGCGCGACGCGGAGGTACTGGGGCGGCCAACTGACGGACTGGCCGAGGGCGGCTGCGGCGTGGAGCGGCCAGTAGGGATCACGGAGCAGCCCGCGGGCCAGGAAGACGAGGTCGGCGTGGCCCTGGGCAACAACGGCGTTGGCCTGGGCTGGATCGGTGATGAGGCCGACCGCGGCCGTGGGGATGGCGGCCTCGCGGCGGATTCTGGCGGCAAACTCGACCTGGAAGCCGGGGGCGACGGGGATCTGGGCGTTGGGGACCTGGCCGCCGGAGGAAACATCGACCAGATCGACGCCATGGCTGCGGAAGAGATGGGCGAGTTGCACGGATTCTTCGATGTTCCAACCGCCTTCGGCCCAGTCGGTGGCGGAGATGCGGACGAGGAGGGGCAGGTGGGCAGGCCACTCTGCGCGCACGGCATCGACGACCTCGAGGACCAGGCGGGTGCGGTTTTCAAAACTGCCGCCGTAGGCATCGGTGCGGTGGTTGGCAAGCGGGGAGAGGAACTGGTGGAGCAGGTAGCCGTGGGCGGCGTGTATTTCGACCAAGTCGAAGCCGGCTGCGAGGGCACGGCGGGCGGCCTGGCGAAAGGCTTCGATGGTGGCGTCGATGCCGGCCTGGTCGAGGGGTTGGGGGACGGCGTAGGTGGGGGAAAACGCCAGGGGGCTGGGCGCAACCGGCTGCCATCCGCCTTCGGCGGGGAGAAGCAGGCGCTCGCCGGTGAAGGGCGGGGTCATGCTGCCTTTGCGGCCGGCGTGGGCCAGTTGAATGCCGGCACGGGCGCCCTGGGAGTGGATGAAGCTGACAATGCGCTCGAGGGCGGGGATGTGTGCGTCCTTCCAGATGCCGAGATCGCCGGAGGAGATGCGGCCTTCGGGGGTGACGGCGGAGGCTTCCAGTATGACCAGGGCGGCGCCACCCTGGGCGCGGGCGCCGAGGTGGACGAGATGCCAATCAGAGGCGAAGCCGTCCTGCGAGGAGTATTGGCACATGGGGGAGACGCCGATGCGGTTGGGGAAGGCGACGGAGCGAAGCTGAAAGGGGGAAAAAAGAGGATGGCTCATGAGTGAATGGATGAGCGGGAGGGGCTGGGGATGCAAAGGTCAGGCGCCCAAGAGATCTTTAAAGGACTTTAGAGGACATTTGAAGGCAATAAATAGGCGGATCTATCCCACGCTTTAGCCGCAAGGAACCCGGCGAAGGGGTACGCGGCTGGGTGGGGGTCGAAAGGCGGATTGTTCTACTGCTTTTTGAGGACGGCGGTGCCTTTTTCGTCGGAGAGGATGGCGCTTTCAAGCTTGCGGAAGGAGGTAGCCTTGTCGGGTGGAATCTGGACCTGGCGGACGACGTATTCGCGCTCGTAGTGGAGGTGGTTGTCCTTTGCCGTGATGGTGGAGTGGTAGCTGGCGAAATCGACATCGACGTCAACGGGGTCGGGGGTTTCATCGACGACGTAACCGGGGGGAATGGCGATGTCGTAGGAATCGTGCCAGCGGCCGGTGGCGGTGAGGTCGATGGGGACGGTGCGGGGCTTGTCGTCGAAGGGTAAAACGTGGGAGCCGACAACGCGAGGGCGTACCAGGAGGAGCGAACCGGCCTGATGGGCGTACTAAGCGGCGGTGAGCTTGTAGTGGAGTTCAAGCGGCTTGTCGAGGGCGGCGGGCTGGACGAACTGGAAGGAGTTGAGCACGACACCGGGCAGGTCGTGGGCGACGGCTGTCTCCAAAGACTCGCGGCGCTCCTTTTCATCGGAGTATTTGAGGAGCAGGCGCACTTCCGCCCCTTGCGGACCGGAGTGGGAGGTATCGACGGAGCCGGTCAAGGTGCCGTCGGGCGAGATGGTGAAGTCGCCTTTGCGTTCAGTGCCGTTGGCGTCGGGTGCGAGCACGGGGAGGGCGATGATCTGGCTGGCGGGACCAGCGGCGAGGGCGCCGTAGCTGTCTTGCAGGGCGGAGCGCAGATTTCCGACCGGGGTGCGCTCGTCAGTGGGATCGAAGTTGAGGTAGCGCTTTCCGTCTTTGGCTTTGACGATGGCCATGAGGCGCGGGTCCTGGACGTCCGCAGGAACCTCGATGGCGGTAATCATGTGGTTGCCGTAGAGGGATGGATCGGCGGGGTCGACAATGCCGCGGCGGTCGTCCACGGGGACGTAGAAGGCATGTATGCCGGCCACCTGAAGCATGGAGATGAGCAGGGTGGTCTTGTCTTTGCAGTCGCCGTATTTGTTGTGGAAGATGTCGGCGGCGTGATTTGCCTGCAGGCCGCCGATGCCACGGAGGACGACAAAATAGCGGATGTTTTTCTGAATGAAATCGGTAATGCGGGTGAGTTTGGCGTAGAAGTCGGGGGCATCGGCGATCAGAGTCTGCACCTGGGCGGTGATTTCGGGGGAAGGTGCAGGGCGGTCCGCTTCAAGGGTGGTGACCCACTGGCCGATGGCGCGCCACTGGTTGTCATTTCCCTCGACGGCGGCATCGCCCCATTGGACGGACATGCGGGCAGCGATGGCGGCCCACTCCGGGCGGGAGGGAATGTCGCGGAGTGTAAGCGCGGGCATGTCCTTGAGCTCCCAGCGCCAGTGGTTGGGAGTTACTTCGACGGGTTGGAGGGGCTTGAAGTTGTGCCAGGACTGGGTGTGCGCGCGGCCCGGTGGCAGGTCGATTTCGAGAGCCTGGAAGGCTATGGGAATGCCGTTCTGGATGGACCAGACCTTCTCCTGGAGATAGGGCTCCATGAGTTCCTCAGATTCGCAGATGATGGTGGCGCCCACATCGACCGCGGGAGGGTGGGCGATGCGATATTTGCGGGTGGAGAGCATGATGGGGACGCTGGTGTCGCCTTCTTCGGTGAAATCGGTGTCCTGGGCCTGGTACTGCTTTTCGTCGGCAGCGATGGTCCAGACGCGGAAGTAGTTGATCTTCTCGTCCACGTCGTAGTTGACCTCACAGGTATTGCCACGGCCCTGCGGCTTGAGGATGCGAATGGCCTCGCGCTCGCGCTCGACGGCGCGGTCACTGGCATCAACGGTTTCGACGTACTCATCGAAGAGGATGACGGCGGCGGCGTCCTTGGCGTAATCCGGGGTGTGCGTTTTTGCAGCGTCGAGGCCCCACTGGGGCGGGGTCTGGGACTTGCCGAAGAGGCCGGCATGGCCTGTCCTGCAGGCATAGACAAGGAGAGCAGCCACGAGAAGGCGGGCGGGAAGAGACTTAGAAGAAAGCGGATTCCGCATGATCAGTTTCCTTTTGCGACGGGTGCGCGTGTGAGGACGAGTTGCTGTTGATCGGCGGTGGCTACCTTCTGGTAGAAGTCATGGAGGTTCTGGTAGTCCTTGGGGTCAAGCAGTGTGAAGTTGTAGGCCAGGGTCCGCACGACTCTGACACTGTCTGCTGTTGATTGAGAGCCTATTTTGAGCAGGGCGTGATCTGGCCATGCGGCATTGGCGGTTTGCGGCGCGCTTTCGACGTTGAACCCGGGCGGCAGGTGATACGTGACGTCATCCTGTTCCAACTTGGCGTAGCGAACATCGACCGGAGTAAGACGCTTGTCTTGCGCGACGAAGGGGTGTTTGGCGCGCGATTCAAAGAAGAGGCCGGGCAGGAAGAAGTGCTTGCCCGTTGCGGTGCCGATGTTGCCGTTTACCTTGATGACGCCGACGAGATTGACTTCGTAATCATCGAGGCCGAGGAAGTGGTCGAAGTCGGCCTGAACGCCGTCGGGAAATTGGTCCTGCATGGATTCGTTGAATTGCTTCTTGACCTCTTCCTGATCGTTTTCGAGAGTAAGTTGCCGCCAGTGGACGGCGTCGGGGCCAATCATCACAATGCGAACGGTTCCATTGACTGCTCCTGAGGGATCGGTGGTGAGATCTGCGATGCGCTGGGCAACCGCATTCTTGTAAGTCCCGGCGGGAGTTGTTGCAAGGGTGGCGCCCTTTTCTGTAAGCCGGAATCCGGAGGCGAGAGCGTGCTTCCAATTCAAGGTACCGAAGGGGCACATTCTCTGACCCGGGTCGACGTAGACCTCTTTACCGTCAATCTCGACAATTGCGATGTAGTCGTCTAACTGGCTGACGCTCAAAAAACGGGGATCGAAGATGGCGCGGCCGCGGTCGGTGACCTGCATGGGCCAAACCTTCAATCCTGCTGCACGGGCCAAGGCAACATAGAGGAGCGTGATCTCGTCGTCCGAGCCGCTCTGCTGCTTCCACACGTCCTCGGCATCTTTGATGACCTTCAGCTTCTCGGCTTTGCGCTCGGCCTCCGATTTTCTGCGAGTAAACCGGGTGTTATCGAGCTTCATGACCGCGGCATAGATTTTGCGAGCCCTCTGTTCATCGGAATCCGCGGGAGAGACGATCTGAGAGGCGGCATTCTTCAGCTGGCCGGAAGGGTTGGTGAAGTGTTCGGCTTCCTTGGCCCAGCGCTTGCCCTCAGAATCCCAGAAATCAACGCCGGAGTGGGCGTAGGTGTAGTAAAACTCGACGCGCCACTTCAGGGTGTTGAGGGGCGGCATCCAGTCATCGCTGGGAGTGGCCGGGATATCGGCAACATCGACGGTGTAGCGTCCCCTACCGTCATGAACCACCGTTTCGGCTGGGACTCCGCTGGTGATCCACATGATCCGATCGAGAGTCTGACCCCGGTTGTTGGTAATGTAATGCCCGCCGCTGCTCTCGGGATTGAAAAAGTAGTGGGCCTTGTGGACGAAGAAGGGTTGCTGGAGTTCCCAAGTAGGGGACGAGACGATGGTGTCGCTGTAGTCGATCTGAAGACGATATTCGATGATGCTGCCGACTTCGACGCTGGGAAGAGTGAAGACCATCTGATTCACCTGGCGGGCTTTGGTCTTGAAGTCCATCAGGTCGCTTGGCTTGGTGGTGAGGGGGATGATGGTTCCATCGGAATGGATGGTGCGGCCCTTGATGTCGTTCACCTTGAACTCTCCGGGCTCGTAGGGGATGCGAATCGTCGCCTGCTCTTCACCCTTCTCGGTTAGAACCTTGATGCGCTCGTAGTAGGTCTGGAAATGGAGCGAATCGTCGGTTGTCTCCTCGCGGTAAAGGTAGACGGCGGCGGCTCCCGGGGCTTTGGGATCGGCGGTCATCTTGAGCTCTTCGTCGGTGGGCGGCTGGAACTGCGCGCGAACGAGGGCCGGCGAGGAGATGGCGAGGAGCAGGAGCGTGGAACGCAGGAACGTATGAGTCCGCATGAGTTTTGCCTTTGCTTGAGAGCTAATGGAAGTGTAACCCGGAAGGGCAAGACAGGGAATTCGGGATAGGAAACAGGAAATAGGGAGCAGATGGCAGATGACAGGTCACTGACCCCTGACAACTGATCCCCGTCCCCTGTTCCCTGTCTTTTGTACAACCATTTCCGAATTCTCGTGTCTAATCCAGTAGTGATGAAGCAGATACGGTTGTGCAGATTTGCCCTTTTTCCCTTGGTCGCAGTCCTTCTTGCCATGGCTGCCGTCCCCGCCTTCGCCCAACCCGGCAGCTTCATCATCGCCCAGCACGGCCAGCCCGTCGGCACCGCCAACTTCAACTTCGTCTCCACCCCCCACGGCTACAGCTCCACCTCCGTCGTCCGCATCGCCATGCAGGGCCTTGACTACGCCCTCTCCAAAACTGAGCTGCTCTCTCCGGCCAACCACCTCCGCCACGTCCAGTTGAGCGCCACCGTCAACAACTCCGCCGTCTACGTCACCGCCGCCCCTGACGCCGCCCAGTTCCTCCTCAACATCTCCGCCAACGGTCGCAGCTCCACCACCCGGCTCCCCTTCCACCCCGCCGCCGTCTTCCTTCTCGACTTCGACCCTGGCGCTCTTGAAACCCTCCTCGCCCTTGGCGTCACCCACAACAACAGCGGCCTCTGGGCCATCATCCCCAAACAGGCCGGCTCCATCACCCCCATCCAGCTCGCCACCTATGCCGACGAGCAAGGCGCCCTCAACGGCAAGCCCATTTCCGTCCACCACCTCGTCGCCACCATCGCCGGCGCCACAACTGACCTCTTTTCCGGCCCCGAAAACCAGCTCCTCCAGGCCGAACTCCCCCAGCAAGGCTTCGCCCTCGTCCGCAAAGGCTTCGTCCTGACCCCGCCCGCCAAACCCGGCGCCCCGCCAGAATCAGGCGCTTCGCCGGACCCCGCCGCGCCGCCGACCCAGCAGTAATCTCCGCCTGCCCCGACCCGCCTTGAACATACCGGGGCAATCCCGTCACACTCACCCTCGGACGCTCCGCCCGCGGTTTCGCTACAATTCTGTTTCTATGGCCGAGCAATCCTCCATGCCTCAGGAAACCGTATCAGTCGAGTTCACCGTCGGCATTGGCGATGGCAAATTCACCGCCACCACCACGGTCCCTGCCGGCCAAACCAACCTCACCCGGATCCTGCCCATCCTGCAGGCGCTTGACAGCTCATTCATCGACGGCGTCACTGCTCAGTTAGCCCAGGCCGGCCGTGCCGTCTCCTGCAAGGCTGGCTGCGGCGCCTGTTGCCGCCAACTGGTCGCTCTCAGCATCTTCGAGGCCGAGTCCCTCGCCGCCTGGATTCGAGCCCTCCCCGAATCCCAACAGCAGGAACTCGCCCAACGCTTCCACCAGGCTCTCCTTAAGCTCGCCGCCGCCGGTCTCATCGACCGCATCGTCAAAGAAGACTGGCTCGCCGACACCGAATCCGCTCGCCAACTGGCGTTCGATTACTTTTACCAACGCGTCCCCTGTCCTTTTCTCGTGGACGAGTCCTGCTCCATTTACCCCATGCGCCCGCTCGTCTGCCGCGAGTATCTCGTCATCTCGCCGCCGCAGCACTGCTTCGATCCGGCGAACCTTCAGACCGATATCGTGCACCTGCCGCTCAAGTTTTCCCGCATCCTCCATGGCATCGGCGCCGAAGTCGAACATGATCGGCGCGGCTGGATCCCGCTGGTCTTCCTCTTTGCCTGGATGAAAGCAGGCGCCCACCCTGGAGACGCCGTCTCCGGCGAAGGTCCACATATCCTCTACGATTTTATAAAGCGCCTAAGCCATGCCAGCGTCCCCTCGCCGTCCACTGAGTAGGGCTGTTCCCTGGTCCCTGCTCCCTGTTCCCTAGTCCCTAGTCCCTGGTCCCTCACCACCCAAAACTGACAACTGTCTCTCACACCGCGCGCCCGCAGCTTCGCTACAATGCTCTCTATGGCCGAGCAACCCCCGATGAATCAGGAAACCGTCTCCGTCGAATTCACCGTCGGCATCGGCGACGACAAATTCTCCGCCGTCGCGGTCGTCCCTGCCGGCCAAACCAACCTCACCCAGATCCTGCCGGTCCTTCAGGCCCTTGACGACTCCCTCATCGCCGGTGTCGCCTCCCAGTTGAGCGAGGTCGGCCGCACCATCTCCTGCCGCGCCGGCTGCGGCGCATGCTGCCGCCAGATGGTACCCCTCAGCATCTTTGAGGCCGAGGCCCTCACCGCCTGGATTCGCACCCTTCCCGAATCCCGCCAGCAGGAACTCGCCCAACGCTTCCATCAGGCCCTCCTCAAGCTCTCCGCTTCCGGCCTGATCGACCGCATGGTCAACGAAGACTGGCTCGCCGAAACCGATTCCGCCCGCCAGCTGGCCCTCGACTACTTCTACCAGCGCATCCCCTGTCCCTTCCTCGAGGATGAGTCCTGCTCCATTCATCCCATCCGCCCACTCATCTGCCGCGAATACCTCGTCACCTCTCCGCCCCAGCACTGCTTCGACCCAGCCACCCTCCAAACTGCCCCCGTTCACCTGCCGCTCAATCTTTCCCGCGTCCTCAATCGCATCGGCGCCGAGCTCGAAAACGACTCTCGCGGCTGGATACCGCTTCTCTTCCTCTTTGCCTGGATGAAAGCCGGCGCCCATCCCGGAAACGCAGTCGCCGGCGCCGGCCCAGAGGTCCTCTATGAATTCGTAAAACACCTCGGCCAGGCCCGCGTCCCCACGCCATCCGCCGAACCTTCACCCGAGAATTAGCCCCCCATCCACCGCTGACTTGCTGACCCGCTGGCCCGCCAACTCGCTGACTTGCTACCCCCACGTAGCGGAGCGCTAACTCGCTAACGCCCCAACCTGCCGACCCGCTGCTCCCTATTCCCTGCTCCCTAGTACATCGTCCGGTTAGTTATTTATAGTATTATGCCTGCGGCGGCGCTGCCTCGGTTTGCGGGGGTGCGCCGCCTGATATTCCTTGGTCGCTTCGATAATGCGCTGCAGCTTCTGCGG